>Ga0302247_1001692_pt1 | contig 16262 bp, 10 predicted proteins | sample AAG_UR_Ile_MG_FD_193529 | JGI IMG/M metagenome (GOLD analysis project Ga0302247, IMG submission 193529) | Enriched activated sludge microbial communities from anaerobic digester in WTTP, New Holstein, Wisconsin, United States - AAG_UR_Ile | ecosystem: Engineered > Bioreactor > Anaerobic >...
ACGGGCGCGACGACGACTGCGACGGCGTGGCCGACAACGGCTTCAACCTTCTGCAGGATCCGTCCAACTGCGGCACCTGCGGCAACGACTGCTCCCTGCCCAACGCCCGCACCGAGTGCGTCGGCGGGGAGTGCCGCTTCCTCGAGTGCCTCCCCGGCTTCGCCGACCTGGTCCCCGGGCTGCCCGGCTGCGAGTACCCCTGCCCGGTGTATCCCCCGGTCGCCGAGGACTGCAACGGCCAGGACGACGACTGCGACGGCACCGCCGACGAGCCCGCCGAGCTGCCCGCACCACCGGTGGGCGTCTGCCGCACGACCCCCGGCACGCCTTGTGCTGGCACGGCCATGGTCTGCGACACCCGCGGCACACCCCCGGTCACCACCTGGTACTGCAATTACGGCGGCGCCGTCGAATTCGACCCCCGCGTGCCCAACGGGATCGTGCTCGAGGAGACGCTGTGCGACGGCCAGGACGGCGATTGCGACGGCGTCCCCGACGAGCCCTGGGCCGACCTGGGGCAGGCCTGCGACAACGGCCTCATCGGCGCCTGCCGCGACGGCGGCCTGCGCGTGTGCAACCCCCTGACGATGGCCGACACCGTCTGCGACCTGTCAGCGCCCCCCGACGCCGATCCCCTCGCCCCCCGCGCCGAGCTCTGCAACGGCGCCGACGACAACTGCGACGGCGTGGTCGACAATTACGACCCCGGCGATCCGGACCGCGTGGTCGACGACATGGTCCACGTCACCCACTCCGGGCTCGACTTCTGGATCTACCGCTTCGAGGCCTCCCGCCCCGACGCCACGCCCTCGTCCCAGGGCGCCTCCGGGGCCCGGCCCTGCTCCATGGCCCAGGTCCTGCCCTGGGGCGCAGTCACCCACGCCGACGCCGAGGCCGCCTGCGCGCGGGTGGGCAAGCGCCTGTGCACCGCCGACGAGTGGCTGGCGGCCTGCGCCGGTCCCGACGGGCGGGCCTATCCGTACGGCGAGGCCTACTCGGGCGACTCCTGCAACGGCGTGGATCACGACGGCGTCCCGGGCGGCGACGACGACGACGTCCTCCTCCAGGCGGGCGCGCTCCCCATGTGTGTCTCACCAGACGGCCTGTTCGACATGAGCGGCAACCTGCGCGAGTGGACCGACGACCCGCGCGGCACCACCTCCTCGGGCGATCCCGTCTTCGTCGTGCGGGGCGGCGAGTTCCAGACGCCCTGGCCCGGCCTGGGCTGCGCCTTCGACCAGTCCCAGGCGGCCGCCTCGGTGCCCCTGCCCACCGTGGGCTTCCGCTGCTGCTCCGACACCGCCCCGTGACGCTCACCCTGTGACGGCCGAAGCCGCGCGTTGACTTCCGCCGGCGGCGTGGGATACTGACGGCCTGGAGGTCCGTCATGCAAACCAAAAATCAACTGAAGAGGATGATCACGCTCTGGACCATGATCCTGGCCCTGGGCCTGACCACGGGCGCCTGCGATCCGAACCGTCCCGCCACGACCATGCCCGCCCACAACCGCGGCACGGTCGACAAGCCCGTCACGCCACCGCCCCCTGCCGAGCTCGAGGTCGCCGACTCCGAGACCGAGGGCACCACGCTGAGCTCGAAGGTCGTGCGGGTGACCGTGTACTCGGACCGCGCCCGCCTCACCCGCTCCGCCTTCACCCAGGCGACCGCCGAGCCTTCCGTGTACGCGTTCCGCAACCTGCCCGGCTGGGTGGACGACGGCTCCGTGCAGGTGGCCGCCACGGCCGGCCGCATCCTAGACGTCCGGGTGGACCGCCAGTTCCTGGCCCGCCCCACCGACGCCTCGTGGCGCAAGGTCGAGGCCGAGCACAAGGCGTTCACCAACCGGCTGGCCGCCCTGCGCGACGAGCTGGCGGTGCTCGACGCCCAGAAGGCCCAGATCGAGGCCATCAAGGCGTTCTCCCAGACCAAGATCACCCAGGACACCTTCATCGGTGACGTCCGCGTCAAGACCTACGCCGACGTGCTGGCCTTCATCATCGACAGCCTGCGCTCCACCGCCCGGCAGCGGCGCGAGGTGCTCGAGAAGATCGACGCCCTCACCCCCGAGTTCGACGCCAGCCTGCGCCGGGTCAACGACGCCAGGGCGCTCATGAAGCTCGAGGAGACCACCGTGCTCGTCACCCTGCAGGCCCCGGCCCCCGGGCCCGTCACCCTGGAGCTCACCTACATGCTGCCCGGCGCCACCTGGGAGCCCATGCACGAGGTGCGCGCCTCCTCGGCCGATCCCAAGGCCGTCGAGGTCGTCTCCTACGCCGCCGTCTCCCAGACCAGCGGCGAGGACTGGGGCGGCGCCGAGCTCTCGTTCTCGACGCAGTCCACCACCCAGTCGGTGCGCATCCCCGAGCTCGAGGCGCTGACCCTGGGCGACACCCACACGGCCACTCGCGTGCTCACCAGCCAGGTGTCGTCGTTCACCCGCGCCCAGGCCGCCTTCGTCGGCCAGAGCCACCTGTGGAACACCGTGCGCACCCGCCAGCAGAAGCACGTGAACACCAACATCGAGCAGGTGTACCGCAGCAACTTCGAGTACCTGCAGACCGTGCAGGGTCGCACGGTGTCGCTGTTCGAGAGTCTGGAGAAGCGCGGCACCACCGCCCACTTCCACGCCCAGCGCGTGCAGAGCGTGCGCGGCGACGGGCACCCGGTGCGGCTGCTCATCGGCCGCAGCCGGTTCGAGGCCACCCGGCGGATGGTGGCCGCCCCCGAGCAGAGCCTGAACGCGGCGATCACGCTGTCGATGACCAACACCGCCGACGGTCCGCTCCTGCCCGGCAAGGTGGCCCGCTACCTCGACGGGACCTTCCTGGGCATGACCGACATCGACTTCATCGCCAAGGGCGAACCGTTCTCCCTGTTCCTGGCGGTGGCCGACCACCTCAAGATGTCGCGCCAACTGGACCGCAAGCTCAGCACCCTGGTGCGCAAGACCCGCAACCAGATGCAGGTGGCGTTCATCGTGACCGTCGAGAACCTCTCGAACGAGGCGGCGACCTTCACCCTGGCCGACCGCGTCCCGGTGTCGGAGAACAAGGACATCCGCGTCGACAAGATCGCCATCGCTCCTGCCGTGAAACCCGACACCCAGGGCATCATCCGCTGGGAGCTCACCCTCAAGCCCGGCGAGAAGCGCGAGTTCCGCATCGGCTACCAGGTCGAGTACCCCAGCGAGCTGGTGCTCGAGACCCAGCGGCGCAACCGGGCCCGCGGCAACGTGGACTACGAGGCCGACGAGCCCTACGCCCCCTCCCCCGCCAAGTCCCGCGTCGAGGACCAGATCATGCAGCTCGAGCACATGTTCTGAGGATCACTCGGGGAGGCGGACCTCGGTGAGCTCGTGCACGATGTCCGAGCTGCCCATTCCGAGTTGGCCCTCCATCCCGAAGCCCCAGCACCAGATTCTGCCCTGGGAGAGCGCGCAGTTGTGGGCGAAGCCGGCCGAGATCATGGAGAGGTTCACGCCCACGGGCTTGCGCACCATGGTCGGGGTGGTGGCGATGTCGTCGGCCCGCCCGTTGGCGAGCTGGCCGAACAGGTTGAGGCCCCAGCACCAGCCCACGCCGCGCCCCGTGGCGCAGGAGTGCTGGAACCCGACGGAGACCGACTGGAATGAGTTGATGTTGAACGGCATCTGCACGTACTGCGGCTCGTGGGTGGCCCCCTGGGTGCCGTTGCCGAGCTGGCCCGCGTCGTTGGCGCCGAAGCAGAACACGGCGTCGTCGTCGGTGCCGGCGTCCAGGTTCGCGGTGACGATCACGCAGGTGTGGCTGCGGACGATGAGCGTCTCCATCACCACGCTGCCCGTGTCGGCCGTGGACAGCAGCATGCCGCCGCCGGACACCAGGCGGGCGAAGGCGCCTTCCACCAGGGGGACCTCCAGGGGGGTCGGCGAACACGCCTCGAGGATGGCCGCGCCGCCCACGGGCATGTAGTCGCAGTCCTGAGCGGCCAGCATTGCCGGGTCCACACCGAGCTGGCCCGAGTTCCCGGCGCCCCAGCACCACAGCGTCCCGGCGTCGGTCACCGCGCAAGTGTGGAAAATGCCGGCGTCCAGATCGACGATGCCGCCGGAGGGGAGGCCGATGACCTGCGTCGGCGTGGGGATGATCATGGCGTCGAGATTGCCCTGGCCGATCTGGCCGGCCGTGTTGAAGCCCCAGCACCAGACGTCCCCGTCGTCATCCAGGGCGCACGCGTGGAGCAGGCCCAGGCTGAGCTTGACGAAGGCGCGCCCCACGGGCATCTGCACCCGCTGGGGCACGGGCCGGGCCCCCTCCGCGGGGTTCGACGTGCCCAGCAGCCCGTAGTCCACGCCCCAGCACCAGGCACGGCGCAGGGTGTCCAGGGCGCAGGTGTGGTTCAACCCCGTGGCGATGGCGGTGAAGGACTCGCCCGCCGGCATCAGGACGGGCTGCGGCGTGTATTCCAGGTACTCCTCCAGGCTCGTGCGGTTGTTGCCCAGCTGCCCCTCGCTGCCGCGGCCCCAGCACCAAGCGGTGCCGTCGTCGAGGACGGCGCAGGTGTGGGAGGTCCCCGCGTCCACGTCCACGGGGTCCACGCACTCGCCCGTGTCCCAGCCGCAGTCGCCGCAGGCCAGGGCACCGGCGAAGAAGCCCAGCCCATGGCAGGTCTCTTCCCCCAGGTTGTTGGTGTCGCACTCCTCCCCGGCCGCGCTCTGGATCAGGCCGTCGCCGCAGGTGCCGTGGGTGCGGCAGTTGGAGAGGTCCGCCCGGCAGTTCGCCATGCAGGCCACCTGGCCGCCGTAATACCCCTGGGCCTCGCAGGTCGCAAAGTCCGGGGAAAACGCGTCCAGGTCACACTCCTCGAAGTCCTCCTGCACGACCCCGTCGCCGCAGAAGCCCGTCTCCTCGCAGCCCGAGATGTCGAACCGGCAATCCGCGCCGCAGGTCAGCGCGCCCCCGTGATAGCCCAGCGTGAGGCAGGTGTGTCCGCCGAGCTGGCCGCTGTCGCAGTCCTCCCCCGCCCCCGACTGCACCTCGGCATCCCCGCAGGATCCGAACCGCTCGCAGTCCGTGAAGTCCAGCGTGCAGTCCGCGTTGCAGCCCAGGACGCCATCATGATAGCCGAGGGTGGCGCAGGTGAGGCTGCCCGTGTCCCAGGTGTCGCACTCCTCCCCCTCGGTGTTGACCAGGTAATCCCCGCAGGCGGGATCCGGCGGCACCGCCTTCACATCCATGCAGCCCGCCAGCGCGAGCAGAATCAGATACATCCATTGACAGTTGCGCATCGGAGACCTCCCAGGTTGAAAAGGACGGGACACCGAAGACTAGCACGTATGGCCTCGGATTCAAACGGGCGCAGAAAAAGCGGTTGTCCCGGCGAGGGCGGCGACTGTATGCTGGGGTCGTCCGCTGAAAGGGGTGCTCCATGAAAATCGCCCGTCCCCAGCTCCCTGCCGCCGTCGCTGCCGTTCTGGCTTTTTCCGGCATGATCACAGTCAATGCCCTGGCCAACGGCCTGCCCCTCAACGGGGTGAATACCGGCCAGTTGTCCAACGAGCTGCCCAACCTGTTCGTGCCCGCCGGGCTGACGTTCTCGATCTGGGGGCTGATCTATTTGCTGCTGCTGGGCCACGTCGTGGTCGTCGTGGAGACCGGTCGCCCGGCGGAATCGTTCCCCGATTCCGCAAGTGATCGGTCCCCCGGTCGCCAGGTTGCGATCTGGATCCTGGCGGCCAACTTCGGGCTCAACGCGGCCTGGATCTTCGCCTGGCACTGGCGCCTTCTGCCTCTGTCGGTCGTGATCATGCTGGGGATCCTGGGCACGCTCATTGCCCTCGAGGAGCTCGAACACCGGCGTGCGGACGAACGGCCGCCGGCCACCACCACCGGACTGCGCGTCCGCCGCTTCCTGCGCACGCAACCCATCCTCGTGTATCTGGGCTGGATCTGCGTGGCCACTGTGGCCAACGTCACCGCGCTGCTGGTGCACCTGGGCTTTGACGGCGGCGGCCTGGACCCGCGGGTCTGGACCGTGCTGGCCATCTTCGCGGCCACCGCCGTGGGCTCCGCCCTGCTATGGCGCCGCGGCCACGTGGCGCCTGCCCTGGTGGTGGTGTGGGCGCTTTTGGGGATCATCCTCAAGCGGGCCCGTACCGATGCGGACGAGACCGTCGTGATCATCGCCGCCGCGGCGCTCGGCGCCGCCGGGCTGCTGGGTTTGGTGGTGTGGGTGGCGTTCTTCAGAGAGCGGCGGGGGGCAGCGGCCCGCCGGTGACGGCTACTGCGCCTCGAAGACCAGCACGCGGTTGTTGAACAGATCCATCACATACAGGTGCCGCCCGTGAAGGAGCAGACCGGAGGGGAAGTAGAACGTGCGCGCCGACGGCGTCTCGTCCTCGACCCCGTCCTGGTCGTCGTCGTTGTAGGCCTTGGAGGTGAAGTCGTCCTGGCCGAGCACCACGTCCGCGGGCGTGAAGTCCGTGGTGGGGAACGTGTTCCATATCAGCACCCGGTTGTTGTTGCCGTCGGCCACGAACAACTGGTTGCCGTTGCAGGCCAGCATGTAGGGCCAATCCAGGGTCCGCGCGCTCGGGGTCGCGTCCGTGGAGCCGTCCTGGTCGTCGTCGTTGGCCCTGATATGGGTGAAATCGGCCTGACCCAGCACCAGATCCGCCGGCTGGAAGCTCGTGGTGGGGAACGTGGTCCAGATCAGGATCCGGTTGTTGGCCGAGTCGGAGACGACCAGGCGCGTACCGTCGCTCCAGAGGTCGGTGGGAGAATACAGGGTGCGATCCGTGGCCGAGTCCGGGCCGTCGGTCGCGCCGTCCTGGTCGTCGTCGTTGCCCGTGCACGTGTCGAACGAGGCCTGCCCCAGCACCAGATCCGCCGGGGTGTCCGGGGCGGTCGGAATCGAATTCCAGATCAGCACGCGATGGTTGCTCGTGTCTCCGACGATGAGCCGGCCGTCGGCGACGGTGAAGCTCTCGGGGTAACGGAGCCGGGTCGCGGAGCAGGCGGGGTCGATATCCCCGAAGTCGGCCTGGCCGATGACGAGATCGGCGGGCGCCTGGGTGGTCACCGGGGGCGTGTTCCAGACCAGGATGCGGCTGTTGGAGTATTCGAGCACGAGGAACAACCCGAAGTACTCGTGCACGGTCTGGGGGCCGACGAACCCCGTGGCGTCGTAGGACTCTTCGTCACTGACGAAGTCGGCCTGCCCCAGCACGAAGTCCGCCGCGGGGCCGTCGGTCGTGGGCACCGTGAGATAGCCCAGCGCGCGGTTGTTGCCGTAGTCGGGCAGGTACAACACGCCGTCGACCACAGCAGGATTGCCGTAAGGAAATTTGAGCGTGTCGGCGCCGGGGTCGGCCTGGCCGCGGTTCTCCCCGCCCGACGCGAAGTCGGCCTGCCCCAGCACGCGGATCGCCGCCTGGAAGTCCGTGAACGCCGCGAACTCGATGCGAGCGAAGGCCACGTTGCTGTAGGCCGACTGGCCGTCGGCGTTCACCGCCGCCACCCGGTAGTGATAGGTCGTCAGGGCCCGCGCCCCCGTGTCCGTCCACGTCGTCGCGTCAGCGGCGGCGGTGTCCTGCTGGGTGAACGTCGCGCCGTCCTCGCTGCGTTCGACGACGTATCCGGTCTCGTTGTCGGCGTTATCCGTCCAGGTCAACTGAATCAGCGTCGTGCCGTCCACAGTGGCCTCGAGATCGGTGGGCGCCGCCGGCACCAGGATGTCCGAAAGCGTGGTCGCGTCGGCCACGTTCGACCAGGCCGAGTCGCTCTCGGCGCCGATGGCTCGCACGCGGAACCAGTACCGCGTCTCCGGGGCCAGGTCGCCGTTGGCCCAGGCCACGGTGTCCGCCGGCAGCGTCTCCACCCACGCGAAGGTCTCGCCGTCGGTGCTCATCTCCACCTCGAAGCTCGTCTCGTCGTCGGCGTTGTCCGTCCACGCCAGCTCGATGGTGTTGGCCGAGACGGCCTCGGCCGTCAGGTCCGTGGGCGCCGCGGGAACCTGGGCCGCGGGTGTCGTGACCTGGGCCACGTTCGACCACGCCGACAGGCCGGCGGCGTTCTCGGCCGCCACCCGGTAGTGATAGGTCGTCCCCGGCAGCAGGCCGGAGTCGGCAAACCCCGTGGCGTCGGCCGTGGGCGTGGCCACCTCGGCGAAGGTCACGCCGTCCAGGCTGCGCTCGAGCACGAACCCGGTCTCATCGTCGGCGTTGTCCGTCCACGCCAGGTCCGCGTGGGTGCCGTCCACCACCGTGGCCGTGAGCGCGGTGGGCGCCGCCGGCGGCTGCGGATCGATCGTCTTCTTGTCGCCGTCGTCGCACGCCCACAGCGTGAACGCCGCGAGAAGAAGCAGTCCCAATTGTAAAGAAATATTTGATTTGATTCGCATCTGGTGTACCCTCCGTTCCAGGTTTGGAAGTATGATGCCCGAGACGGCGGAGTTGTTCAATATCGAAAATCAAAGCGGGCCACGGCGGGTCGGCCGTTTGGCCCGCGTCCTCTGGGCGACCGCCGGGCTCGTTTTCGTGGGTCTCGCCGGCCTGGGCGTGCTGTTGCCCATCCTGCCGACCACGCCGTTCCTGTTGCTCGCGGCGGCCTGCTTCGCCCGCAGCTCCCAACGCCTGTACCGCTGGCTCCACGAGAACCGCTGGTTCGGCCCCACCCTCACGCGCTACCGGCTGGGCCTGGGTCTGCCGCTGGTGTCGAAGGTCCTGATCCTGTCCATGTTGTGGATCACGCTGGGGGCGTCGGCCTTCTGGGCCGTCCCAGACCGCCTGTGGTGGGTGCGCCTGCTCTTGGGCTGCGTGGGCGTGGGCGTCACCGCCCACCTGCTGTGGATCCCGACGTGGCGGCAACCCACGACGACACCCTCCCTCACCGGAGATTGACTGACCGAAGAATCAGGGGACCTGGAACAGCAGGTAGCGGTTGTTGCCGTTGTCGGTCACGATGAGCAACCCGTCCTGCAGATACAGACCGGTGGGGGAATAGAAGGTGCGCGCCGAGCAGGTCGTGTCGGAATTGCCGTCCTGGTCGTCGTCGTTGGCCTCGACATGCGTGAAGTCGCCCTGGCCCAGCACGCCGTCGGCGGGCGTGAAGCTCGCGGTCGGGAAGGTGTCCCACACCAGCACGCGGTGGTTGCCGTTGTCGGCCACGAACAACTGGGACCCGTTGGAGGTCAGGAAGTACGGATAGTACAGGGTGCGGGCCGTGGGCCCGTCGTTGGCGCCGTCCTGATCGTCGTCGTTGTCGGCGTTATGCGTGAAGTCGGCCTGACCCAGCACCAGGTCGGCGGGCTGGAAGCTCACGGTGGGGAACGTGTTCCAGATCAGGACCCGGTTGTTGTTGGCGTCGGCCACGACCAGGCGGACTCCGTCGCTCCAGACATCCGAGGGATAATACAACGTGCGATCGGACGGCGTCTCATCCGCGCCGCCGTCCTGGTCGTCATCGTTCCCCTCGCAGGTGTCGAAGGAGTTCTGCCCGAGGACCACGTCGGGCGGCGTCACCCCGTCCGACGGGACGGTGTTCCAGATCAGCACGCGGTTGTTGTTGCTGTCGGCGACGATGAGCCGCCCACCGGCGATTCGCATGCTCTCGGGTCCGTACAGGCGGTCCACGGAGCAACCCGACTCATTGAGGCCGAAGCCGGTCTGACCGATGACGAAGTCGGCCGGCACCGAAGAGGTCACCGGCACGGTGTTCCAGACCAGGATGCGGCTGTTGCCGTACTCGAGCAGGAAGAGCCGGCCGGCGTCCTCCTCCACGGACTGGGGACCGTCCATGCCCGTGGCGTCGGCGGACTCGGCTGTGCTGACGAAATCAGCCTGCCCCAGCACGAAGTCCGCCGCGGGGCCGTTGGTGGTGGGCAGGGTCAGAAAGCCCAGGAGGCGGTCGTTGCTGTAGTCGGACGCGTACAACACCCCGTCGATGATCCGGGGGTTTCCGTACAGGCCGTTGAGCGTGTCGGCGCCGGGCGTCGGCTGGCCTCGGTTGATCCCCCGCGTCACGAAGTCGGCCTGACCCAGCACGACGGAGGCCGCCTGGAAGTCCGTGAACGCCGCGAACTCGATGCGGGCGGTCGCCACGTTGCTGTAGGCCGACTGGCCGTCGGCGTTCACCGCCGCCACCCGGTAGAAATAGGTCGTCAGCGCCCGCGCGCCCGTGTCCGTCCACGTCGTCGCGTCCGACGACGCCGTGTCCATCTGCGTGAACGTCACTCCGTCCTCGCTGCGCTCGACGACGTAACCGGTCTCGTCGTCAGCGTTGTCCGTCCAGGTCAACTGAATCAGCGTCGTGCCGTCCACGGTCGCCACCAGGTCCGTGGGCGCCGCAGGCACCTGGTGGTCCGCCAGCGTGGTCGCGTCCGCCACGTTCGACCAGTCCGAGTCGCCCTCGGCCCCCGTGGCCCGCACCCGGAACCAGTACCGCGTCTCGGGCGCCAGGTCCCCGTTCGACCACGCCACGGTGTCCGCGGGCAGCGTCTCCACCCACGCGAAGGTCTCGCCGTCGGTGCTCATCTCCACTTCGAAGCCCGTCTCGTCGTCGGCGTTGTCCGTCCACGCCAGCTCGATGGTGTTCGCCGAGACCGCCTCGGCCGTCAGGTCCGTCGGCGCCGCCGGCACCACTGCCGCGGCCGTCGTGACCTCGGCCACGTTTGACCAAGCGGACAGCCCGGCCGCGTTCTCGGCCGCCACCCGGTAGTGATAGGTCGTCCCCGGCAGCAGGCCGGAGTCGGCGTACCCCGTGGCGTCGGCCGTGGGCGTGGCCACCTCGGCGAAGGTCACGCCGTCCAGGCTGCGCTCGACCACGAAGCCGGTCTCGTCGTCGGCGTTGTCCGTCCACGCCAGGTCCACGTGGGTCCCGTCCACCGCCGTGGCCGTGAGCGCGGTGGGCGCCGCCGGCGGCTGCGGATCGGTCGTCTTCTTGTCTCCGTCGTCGCAGGCCCACAGCGTGAGCGCGGCGAGCAGCAGCAGGATGTGCAGGGAAGTGCGCGAGGTCATCTTCATGGGACAGTCTCCTTTCTTCGAGAAACTGCCTGCAAATTTGGAAGAAAACCCGGGAGGGGTCAATGAAGTAATATTTTGACGATGCAGCGAGGATCCGGGGCGACTCTTCGGCGCGCCACCGGCGGGCGCGGCTACTTCTCTTCCGAGGCGATGAACTTGTAGGCAAGCGCGCCGGCCACGCCGCCGGCGATGGGGGCCAGCCAGAACAGCCAGAGCTGCTTGAGCGCCCAGCCGTGCTGGAAGATGGCCACGCCCGTGGAGCGGGCGGGGTTCACCGAGGTGTTGGTCACCGGAATGGAGATCAGGTGGATCAGCGTCAGGGTGAGGCCGATGGCCAGCGGCGCGAGCGCGGCCGGGGCACGGGAGTCGGTGGCGCCCATGATGATGAACAGGAACATCGCCGTGAGCACGAACTCGATGAGCAGCGCAGACACCAGCGTGTAGTTCATCGGCGAGTGGTCACCGAAACCGTTGGAGGCGAAGCCCGCGGTGACGTCGAAGCCCTTGAAACCCTTCATGATCGCGAACAGCACGGCCGCGGCCACGACGGCCCCGAGGACCTGGGCGCCGATGTACGGTAGCAGGTGCTTCTTCTCCAGCTTGCCGGCGGCGAACAGGCCCACCGACACCGCCGGGTTCAGGTGACAGCCCGAGATGTGGCCGATGGCATAGGCCATCGTCACCACCGTGAGGCCGAACGCCAGGGATACACCCAGAAGACCGATTCCGATCTTGGGGATGCCGGCGGCGATGACCGCGCTGCCGCAGCCGCCGAACACCAGCCAGAAGGTCCCGATCGTCTCGGCCAGGTATTTCTTCATGTCTTTGTTCATCGTCAAGCTCCTTTCGATTGAGTGACCGCAGCGTACTCCCGTCGGGCCACCCTGACAAGCGTTTTGTTCGATTCTCCGTGAACTAGAAGAAATAACGGAAACCCAGGGCACCGCTGACGCCGAAGCCCGTGCGCCCGACCAGGGCGAAGCCCGGGGCGACCTCGAGGTAAATGTCGATGGGCAGCTTGGTGAAGATCATGTCCAGACCCAGGGGGACGCGGGCGCCGATGCCGAAGGCCTCCTTGTCGTCGTTCCCCTCGCCCTCGTCATCATCGAACCAGGAATAGAAAAAACCGCCCAGCCCGATGTAGGCGTCGAGCTTGAAGGCCCCCTGCCCCATCAGGTTGTGGTGGAACAGGTAGTCCACCGTGACGTTCAGGTGGTTGCCGCCGACGAAGCCCAGGCCCAGGGTGGCTTGCAGCGCGTTCTTCTGGTTCAGGTAATACTCGGCGGTGAGTCCGCTGGGGCTGCCCAAGGCCAGGCCGAGGCCGAAGCTCTTGCTGGTGCCCACTTCCTGGGCAGAGGCGAGGCCGGGCAGGGTCAGGGCCAGCAGGGAGACGGCCGCGAGGGACATTAGGAATAAGGGGTTCCGGGTCTTGTTTTTCATGTGTTTTCTCCTGAAGTCGTGGGTTGCGCACCCCCGGAAGCCAGGCAGCATCGCCTGGGGAGCTTCTGGAGTGGGGTGCGGATGGGCTCAGTATGCACACATGTAAATAAAAAGTCAATGATTTTTTATTTATTCCATCTATGCGATGAACCGAGGCCAATCTTGCGTGGGTCCGGGGTTGGGCTATACTGCCGCCGTGATCGTCCCCGCCTGGCTCGTCGTCGTCCTGGCCGCCCCCGTGCTGATCACCGGGGACGGTCTGGTCGCGCGGGTGCGGTGGCTCGCCCGCTTCAACCTGCCTGCGGCGGTGGTCGGCGGCCTGCTCGTCGCCCTCGCGGTCGCGATCGGGGACGGGACCGGGCTCTTTCAGATCACCTTCAGCACCGGCTCGGCCGCCCGCGCCTGGACCTGGCTCGTCACGACCGAACCGGAGTGGCTCGCGTCCCCCTCGAAGCCGGTGCACACGCCCTTGCTGGTGGCGTTCTTCACCTGCGTCGGGCTGGGGGCGGGCGCCTCCCTGGTGCGCCGCGCCGGCATGAAGGTGCTGCTGTTCCTGGGCGCCGCCGCCGCGCTGGCCGTGCTGCAGAACCTGGTCGGGGTGGGGCTCGCCCTCTGGCTGGGCGAGGATCCCCTGCTGGGTCTGCTGTGCGGCAGCGTGTCCATGACCGGCGGGCACGGCACGGCCATGGGCTTCGCCCCCGAGCTGGCCGCCGCCGGCCTGTCCTCTGCGGCGGAGCTGGGCCTGGCGGCCGCGACCTTCGGGCTCGTCGCGGGCGGGCTGCTCGGCGGTCCCCTGGGAGGCTGGCTCATCGCCCGCCACCGCCTCGGCCCGACGGACGCGGCCTCCCCGCAGACCGCGCCCCCGACCTGCGCCGACGATCCGCATCCCGGCGCGACCGCGGATCCCACGCCCGGCCTGTCGGGCGACCTGCGCCGCCTGCGCGCCCTGGGCCGCTGCGCGCTCCCCCACCTGCTGCTGGTCGCCGCCTGCGTCAAGGGCGGCGCCTGGATCAGTCGCTTCCTGGAGGCCGGCGGCCTGACCTTCCCGGTCTACATCGGCGCCCTGGTCGCCGGGGTCGCGGTCCGCAACGCGCTGGACCTCGCCGGCCCACTGCGAGTCCGGGACGACGTCCTCGCCGCGCTCTCCTCGGTGTTCCTGGGGTGGTTCCTGGTCATCGCGATGATGGGCATCCGCCTGACCGAGCTCGCGGGCGCCGCCGGACCCATGCTCGTGATCCTCTCGGCCCAGGTCGTGCTCATGGCGGCCTTCGCGCAGCTGGTGACCTTCCCGCTCATGGGGCGCTCCCACGACGCCGCCGTCCTGGCCGGCGGGCACTGCGGCTTCGGGCTGGGCGCGACCCCCAGCGCCATCGCCAACATGCAGGCGCTGGTCTCCCGCCACGGGCCCGCCCCCCTGGCCTTCCTGGTGGTCCCCCTGGTGGGCGCGTTCCTGATCGACTTCGTCAACGCCCTGAACATCACCGTGTTCCTGAACGCGCTGTGACAGCCGTGGAAAGGTTCACGGTGCGATTGACCGACCGTTACAGGGATTGGGCCTCGGCCTCGACCAGGCGCTCGCGCAGGCGGCTGTGCCGCTCCTTCTGGCGGGTGTTGTTCAGCGTGATCCACAGGGCCTTCCTGCTGCCGACGATGGCCACCAGGCGCCGGGCGCGGGTGATGGCCGTGTAGAGCAGGTTGCGCTGGAGCATGACCGTGTGCTGGGTGTGCAGCGGGATGATCACGGCGGGGTACTCGCTGCCCTGGCTCTTGTGGATGGAGATGGCGTAGGAGAGCTGGCACTCGGCCAGGTGCTCCTGGGGCAGGGTCAACTCCCGGTCGTCGAAGCGCACGCGCACCTGGCGCTCCTTCGCGTCGAAGCCGGTGATGAGCCCCAGGTCGCCGTTGAACACGTTCGCGTCGTAGTTGTTCTTCGTCTGCAGGATCTTGTCCCCCACGCGCCAGGAGCGGCCCGCCACCGTGAAGGGCTGCCCGTCTGGGTTGAGGGTGGCCTGCAGCTGGAGGTTGAGCGCCTCGGTGCCGATGAGCCCCTTGTGCATGGGCGTGAGCACCTGGATCTCGAGGAGCGGATCCAGCCCGTAGGACGACGGGATGCGCGCGCAGGCCAGATCGTGCACGACCCGGGCCACGGCCTCGGGATCCTCGCGCTCGATGAAGAACAGGTCCCCCAGGGTGCCCTTCCCCTGGGACTCGAAGCGACCCTCGTTGACCTCGTGGGCCACCGACACGATCATGCTCCCCTGGGCCTGACGGAACACCTTCTGGAGGCGCACCACCGGGATCACGGTGGAGTCGATCAGGTCGCGCAGCACCTGCCCCGGGCCCACCGAGGGCAGCTGGTCCACGTCCCCCACACAGCACAATTGTGTCCCCGGGGCCAGGGCCTCGGTGAGCGCGTACATCAGCGGCAGGTCGACCATGGAGACCTCGTCGACCACCACCAGCCCCGCGTCCAGCGGGTTGGCGCGGCAGCGGCCGAACTTCTGGTTCTGGGGCGCGAACTCGAGCAGGCGGTGGAGGGTGGCCGCGGGGTGGCCGGTGGCCTCGGACAGCCGGCGCGCCGCGCGGCCGGTGGGGGCCGCCAGCAGCACGGTGAGGTCCGCCTTTTTCGCGGCCGCCACGATGGCCCGGATCAGGGTGGTCTTGCCGGTCCCGGGGCCGCCGGTGACGATGGTGAGCTCGCGGGACAAGGCCGTGCGCACGGCCGCCCGCTGCTCGGGCTCGAGCTCGAGCGCCATGCACTCGCGCACGAACGCGTCCAGGCGGGAGAGGGCGGCGGCGGGGAAGCGGCCGCGCCCGTGGGTCATGCGGGCGAGGTTCTGCGCGGTCTTCTTCTCCGCGTGGTGGAAAAAGGGCAGGTACGCCCGGTCCTCCTCGAGGTGGACGCGCCGCTGCCGCGCCAGCTCGGCGGCCACGGCCCCCACGTCGAAGTCGTCGCACTGTAAAAAGGCCCGCGTGCGCTCCTCGAGCTCGGCCGCCGGCAGGAACAGGTGCCCGTCGAGCTCGGCCTGCTGCAGCGAGAACAGGCAGGCCGCCTCCAGCCGGCGCGGCGCGTCCTTCGCCACGCCCATCGCCTGGGCGATGCGATCCGCCGTGAGGAAGCCGATGCCCTGCACCTCCATGGCCAGCCGGTAGGGGTCGCTGCGCAGCACGGCGATGCTCTGCTCCTTGTACTTGTTGTAGATGCGGTGCGCGGTGCCCGGCCCCACCCCGTAGCTCTGGAGAAAGACGAACACCTCGGCCAGGTGCTTGTACCGGGCGTAGGACTCCCGGATGGTCTTGGTGCGCGCCCGCCCGATGCCGGGGACCTCGGCGAGGCGCGAGGGCTTCTTCTCGATGACCTCGAGGGTCTGGTCGCCGAAGCGCTCGACGATGCGCGCGGCCATGGCCGGCCCGATGCCCGAGATGAACCCGCCCCCGAGGAAGCGGACCAGGCCGTCCTGCCCCGCCGGGGAGGCGAACTCCCAGGTCTTGATGCGCAGCTGGGCGCCGTAGCGCGGGCTCTCCTCCCACACCCCCGTGACGCGGATCCACCAGCCCTCCTGGGGCTCGGAGATGGTGCCCACCAGGGTGATCATCGCGCCGTCGAGGTCCGCGCGCATCCGGAGCACGGCGTACCCGTTCTCGGGGTTGTGGAAGGTCACCGTCTGGATCTCGCCCGTCCAGGTCTCCTCCTGCCCGGCCTTGCCGAGGCCGGCGGGGAACAGCGTGGGGGTGATCGGGGGTCGCTTCATGATCGGCATGTTGTATCCCATCTTTTCCGCTCCAACCACCTCATTTTCGGAGGCCCGCGGGAAAAGTTGCG
>Ga0302247_1001695_pt1 | contig 16244 bp, 15 predicted proteins | sample AAG_UR_Ile_MG_FD_193529 | JGI IMG/M metagenome (GOLD analysis project Ga0302247, IMG submission 193529) | Enriched activated sludge microbial communities from anaerobic digester in WTTP, New Holstein, Wisconsin, United States - AAG_UR_Ile | ecosystem: Engineered > Bioreactor > Anaerobic >...
TCTTCCGCCAGGTTCAGGTCCCGCACCTTCCGCAGTTCGCTGTAGGGAATACCGAAGGGAAAATCGCTGCCGAAGATGAGCCTGTCGCTACCGTACCTCTCCAGAAACGCGGCCATCTCCCGGCGGGGGGCCAGAGCGGTGTCGGCGTAAACATTTTCCTCGTTCCAGACCCCGGAATGAAAGAGGGCGTAGAACCCCCCGTTCAACCCCCCAAGATGGGGAATGATCACCTGGGTCCGGCCGTCTATCCTTTTGATCAGCGCCAGGGTGTTCCCGTAGGACTCCTCGAGGACAATGGGTAGCCGCAGCCGGTAAACCTCCTGTAGAAAGGCCTCGCAACGTGGATCGTCGTAGTGGTACTCCGGTTCGGAATCGTGGCGATGCCACTTGACGCCCTGGTACCCCTTCGCCAGCTCATCCTTGCGGAAATCGTTCCAGACGAAATAATAGGCATGGATATCCCGTTCCTCCTGCTGGATGTCTAGGAGATACCGGTTCGCCCGCTGCCGGCAGGCCGCCCAGAGGGCGTTGTCTTGGAAATAGTAATCGTAGCGGTCGTAGATATCCTCCACCGGGGCATACAGGCAGGCCCCGTCGATGCCGGCCTGGGCGAGATACCCCTTGATCATACCAAATGGCTGATCCACGTTCTGGATGCCACAATGCATGTGGGAATCGATAATCATCATTGCCGGTGCCCCAGAATATGTTCCATTCATTTTCTCCCGACGTGCACCGCCGGTCCAGTTGACATCACTGTTTCTCTGTTTTATATTATGATCAGAAAGAGCAGCTTGTATTTCAACCGACGCGTTATTTCCAGCCGTAGATCGTCAACCAGAACAAATAACCTTTAAACCTTCATCAACATAGCATACTTTTTTCATTCGCGCCACTTCCGGCGCCGGAAAAAGGAGGCCGAAATGATCAACCTGCCCTGCAAAGTGCCCATAACCCGCCTCCGGGAGAGCGATTGATCTCCCGGAGGCGGAAAAGCGAAGCTTAATGTCCATGGAAAAGAGCTGCGGACGTCAGCGATGAATTCCCCAAGAACCGCAAGGAGGTGAGAATTATGTATTTCATGATGATCTGCACCTGGGACCCAAAAGACGAAAAAGAAGTCAGGACCAGAAGGGCGACATGGGAATGGCCGGAGGATGTAAAAGTCATATCAGAGTTTTACGACCTGCAGGGATGCCGTACCATCTATGTGGTCGAGACGGACGCCAAAGGCCTCATTGCCGCTCGAGCTGCCTGGATCGACGTATTGTATTTCGAGATTTTCCCCGTCTATCCAATTGGCGAAACGAAGGAGCTGCTGATGAAATAAGTTGTGGCGTGGTCTTCATCAGTTATGTGAGAAAGGAGGAGGGATACCATGTCCAAACTTGAACTCACCCGGGAAGAAGAAAAACATCTCCTGGAGATCCTGGAAAGATACTATCCGTCTTTGCGGATCGAAGTGGTCAATACCGACGATAGGGAATTCCGACGGGCGCTGAAACAGCGGGAGACCTTCATGAAAGACCTGATCGGCCGCCTGAAAGTCTCCCTGGCCACATAGGCATCAAGACCTCGGACTCCGTAAAGACAGCTAAACCCACCACACCGGCCGCCAGTCACCCCCTTCCCCGTACCGGGGAAGGGGGTGACTTAAGATATAAATTGCCTATAATTGAATTGCGTTTTATAATACCTGCCAATATTCTGAAAGGGGAACTCATCATGGGAGAAGCAGTCGCGGAAGGCAAGAAGAGTGACGCACGACATCGCTGGAGATTCTTCAGGGCCGGAGGTTTCGATCAGGTGCGGCTGGAATCCGGACAGGATTTGACCGCCCTGGCTCAACTGGACCAGAAGCTCTGGATAGCCCTGAGCTGTCCCGTCACCGGTCTGGAGTTCGACCGGAAGACCCTGGAACTGATCGATACCGATCAAGACGGTCGCATTCGCGCCCCGGAAATCATCGCTGCCGTATCTTGGGCGGCGTCACTGTTGAAAAATCCCGACGATCTCCTCAAGGGATCGGTGGAGCTGCCTCTCGCGGCCATCGATGACCGGTCGGAAGAGGGAAGCAGGCTCTTGAGTTCGGCGAAGCATATCCTCGTCACCCTCGGAAAGGACGGCGCCGCCGTCATAACCCCCACCGACACCGCGGATACGGAAAAGATCTTTGCCCAGACCCGCTTCAACGGCGACGGCATCATCCCACCCGAGGCCGCCGGCGATCCGGAACTGGCACAAATCATCACCACCATCATGGATTGCTGCGGGGCCGACATGGACCGTAGCGGCCAACCGGGCATCGCCCAGGAAAAAGTTGATACGTTCTACACCGACCTGCAGGCATACGTCGCTTGGTATGATGAGGCGGCGGTGGGAAAAGGCATTTGCCCCCTGGGAGAGGATACCGAAGCCGCCTTCGGAGCCCTGAACGCGGTCCGCGTCAAGGTGGATGACTATTTCGCCCGGTGTCGTCTCGCCGCCTTCGACGGCCGGGCACTGAACGCCCTCAATCGCCAGGAAGAGGAATACATCGCCATCGCCAAGCACGATCTCAACGGCGCCGCAGAGGAGGTCGCGGGCTTTCCTTTGACCATGATCGCCGCCGGCAGGCCCCTGCCCCTCCAGGAAGGAGTTAACCCCGCCTGGGAGCCGGCAGTCGCCTCTTTAGCCACCGTAGCGGTGGCGCCGCTCTTGGGGGCAAGGGAGAACCTCACCGAGGCGGATTGGCGCCAACTGCAAGCCGCCTTTGCCGCTTACGAAGAATGGATGTCCCGTAAACCAGCAACGGTAGTGGAAAGTCTGGGCATAGAGCGGGTCCGGGAGATCCTTGCCGGCAACGGCAAGGCCGCCATCGAGGAACTGATGGCCAAAGACAGGGCCGTGGAGCCTGAATTCACCGCCATCACCGACTTGGACCGCCTCGTCCGCTACCACCGCGATCTGATTACACTCTTGAAAAATTTCGTCTCATTCTCCGATTTCTATACCCGCAAAGACAAGGCCCTGTTTCAGGCCGGCATCCTCTATCTGGACGGCCGCAGTTGCGAACTATGCATCCGCGTTGACGATATCGCCAAACACGCCTCCTTGGCCACCCTAAGCCAGACTTATCTGGCCTACTGCCACTGCACCCGCAAGACCGAAGATGGCGCCGGCACGGAAATGGACATCGCTGTCGCCTTTACGGATGGGGATGCCGATTGCCTGATGCCGGGACGGAACGGAGTTTTCTACGACCGTCAGGGCCGGGACTGGGATGCCACCATCGTTAAGGTTATCGAGCATCCCATCAGCATCCGCCAAGCCTTCTGGAGCCCCTATAAACGAATCGCCCGGATGATCAACGAGCAGATCGAGAAGATGGCCGCCTCCCGGGACAAAGACATCTCCGACAAAGCCCGGAGCGGTGTGGCCGACGGCGCCAAAAAGATCGATGAGGGGAAGGCGGCGGCACCGGCCAAACCTCCTTTCGATGTCGCCAAGTTCGCCGGTATCTTCGCCGCCATCGGCCTGGCCGTCGGCGCCATCGGCACGGCCCTGGCCGCGGTGATCACCGGATTCATGAAACTGATCTGGTGGCAGATGCCCCTGGCCATCGCCGGCATCATGCTGATCATCTCCGGACCTTCCATGGTCATTGCCTGGCTGAAACTCCGGCAGCGCACCCTCGGACCCATCCTCGACGCCAACGGCTGGGCGGTCAACGCCCGGGCCAAGATCAATATCCCCTTTGGTCGCTCCCTGACCAAGGTGGCCGCCTTACCCCCCGGGGCGGAACGATCCCTCGAGGATCCCTTCGCGGAAAAAAAGAGTCCCTGGCCAAAGCTCCTCTTCTTGCTTGCCATCATCCTGGCCCTGCTCTATTTTTTCGCCGATAAATGCCCTCTGCTGAACCGGTAAGGCTGAATGGGACGGAAAGATCTTCCGCCGCCGCTCAGGCGCCGATAAAGGAAATACGGATACCGTGAGAAAAAAAACACCCCGGTCTGCAATGATCGCCCCCATCGTGATGATGCTGCTGTTTTTGGGGGGCTGCACCCCCGTTTACTTGGTCCAGGTCAACGGTTTTACCGACCCCGACGCCGCCGGCCGCATCGTGCCGAACGTCAAGATACATGTCGCCGAAAATGCCCGGGCGGCGAATCCCCTGCTGGATCGAGAGATCAGGGTAAAGATTGAAAAGATATTGAAAAGCAAGGGGTTTATTATCACCAGCCGGGAAACGGCCGACCTGTTCTGCACCTTCAATTATGGAGTGGGGACCGGGCTTACACAGATCGGATCGATTCCCGTGACGTCTCCCCCCGTGACATCCTCGGTGGTTGTTTCCCAACCGGACGGCACCGCCCAGGTGAGCGCGATCATGACACCCGGGACAACCACCTATATACCTTATGCCAGGACGGCTTACGATCGGTGGCTGAATATCGTCGTCCTGGAGGCCGAGTCTTTCCGGGCAGGGGAAAAAGACAAAATTCTCTGGTACGGTGACCTCGTCAGTTCCGGAACGAGCAGGGACCTGCGGACGGTAATCGATTACCTGCTCGTGGCGGCCTGCGAGGAATTCGGGACGGACACGAAACGGGGTCTGGTCAAAGAAATAAAAGCGGATGATGAAAGGCTCAAGGGCTTCCGGCGCGATTGATGCCCGCGCTGGCGGCCCACAGGGGATGTCCTCCCCGAGCGTAAAGATCTGCTGGACATTATAACCAATACCGGCGGGATGAAATGCCGGTTCGTCGCACTTGTAGGTCTTACCGGTGTTCATGAAAGTATCAAGTCCATCGCTATGTATTCGAGATGCAAACAGGAGGAAATCATGAGGTTCGGACGATATGTGGGTCTTCTTCTTTTGGGCACCGTTTTTCTTTGTTGTTCCTGTTCGGCCCCTAAAATCAAGACGACGGTGCTGGCGCCGGCTCAATATCACGACGCGGCGAAACTGAAAAAGATCGCCTTTCTGCCTTTCGACGGTCCCGGGGGAAATGAATTCGCCATGGAGCTGGAAGGGGCGCTGGGTAGCATCCAGGTGGGGGGAAGCCCTTTCTTCACGCTGGTGGAAAGACAGAAAATCGACCAAACCATCCAGGAGCAGAGGTTTTCCCAAAGCGGACTCGTAGCGGTGGAAGACGCAGTCCGTCTGGGAAAGATCCTGGGCACCCGAGGAATTGTCACCGGCACCGTTACGACTTCGGCGGTTAACGACCAGCGATACCGGGAAGAACGACGGGCCTGCATTGAAAGGGAAAGAAGAGTGGACAAGGACGGGAGAGTTCGGGAAGGTTCCTGCATCCGCTGGCGTAACTATTATGTCGGCTGCACCTACCGCGAGGCAATTTTCTCGGTCAGTCCGAAGTTCATCGACGTGGAAACCAGTCGGATCGTTTATGCCTCCACCCTGTCGGAGAAACAGATTTCCCAGGCATGCGAGGACAGGAATACGCCCCTGGCCAGCCGGCAGACGCTCCTTGCCGCGGTCAAAAGCCGTGTCATAAACGGAATTAAGAAGGATATCGCGCCTCATTACGTCATCATGGAGATCCAACTGATGGATGATACGGATGGCATGAACAAAGAGGCAAAAGAATTGTTCAAATCCGGCCTGGAATTTGCGGAAAACGACCGCCTGGATCGCGCCTGCGAGCTCTGGGACCGGGCGTTGCCTCTGGCCGGTCAATCGCCGGCGCTGATTTATAACGTCGCCTTCTGTTTGGAAATAAAGGGGGACCTGGATCAGTCCCTCGCCATGTACCGCCGGGCGGATCGGCTTACGACCAAACCCGACGACCTGATCTCCGCCGCCATGAAACGGCTCTCGGAAAAAATCAGCAGCAGAGACAAATTGAACGATCAGGTGAGGTAACCCGGCAGAAGAGATCAGGTCCATATAAAGACATGAACAGTATGGCCGGCCATTCTACGGAATAAACTTTGCCGGAGGCGAGGGACATACCCCGGGCCGCGTGTTTCTCATAGATATTTGGCTGTCAGGTCCGGCATCGGCCATTTCGGTCTTTCCGGAACGGTATGTGGGTGGATTTTGGTGGTGTCCAGATACCTCGGGCATTTGATCGTGCTTTAGCCCAGCGGGCTGATGAACTGAAGAACGTCAAGGTGCGGATGATCGGCCACCTAACCCCTCTCGAGATTATGAAGAAAGACCCGGAGGGTCATAGTTTCTGGACTGGCAACTGGCACATCCTCGAATATACCAGGACATATATTGCCGAGAACCGCGGCACACGCACATCCCTTATAATTTCGGGGAAACAGCCCGCTACTACCGGGAAAGCCTCGATGTCGATATTGCTGTTCAGACCGTTACCCCGATGGACAAGCATGGGTATTTCAATTTTGGCCCCCTCAGCAACTTCAAGAAGGCAGTCTTTGACAAGGCGAAAATTATCGTTGTGGAGGTTGTTGAAGACATGCCCTGGTGCTACGGAGGCTTTGATGAGTGCATCCACATATCAGATGTCAACTACATCATCGAAAATAAGACTGATAAACTGATCACCATCCCGTCGCCCATAGCTACCGACACCGAAAAGACCATTGCTGGATATATTGCTGATTTGATACCAAAAGACGGACCATGTATTCAAGTTGGTATTGGTGGTCTGCCAGATACAGTCTTGCGCCTTCTAGCAGACAGCGGCGTGCGCGATGTAGGTATTCATACCGAAATGGTCACAGAGGCCATAATGGAATTACATGAGGCCGGACTCATTACAGGCAAGAAGAAGGCGTTCCTACCGGAAAAGATTGACTGGACATTTGCTATTGGCAGCCGGAAGCTTTATGATTGGCTGGATCACAATCCGGCACTGGCAATGTATCCTGTGGAGTTCACAAATGATCCCAACATAATAGCTATGAACAAGGATTTGATTTCTATCAATGCCTGCCTCGGAGTGGATCTTCAGGGGCAAGTAAGTTCTGAATCAATCGGCCCGGTGCAGTATTCAGGAACGGGTGGACAGCTTGCTTTCGTCAGAGGCGCTTATTACCGTGCAACAAAGGGACAGCAGCAACTCGGTTACCCCGGAAATAAATCGATCCTTGCATTCCAGTCGACATACAAAGACAAGGAAGGCAACCTCAAATCAAAGATAAACCCTACCCTACCTCCCGGCGAAATCGTGACGGTGCCACGTTCCGATGTATCCTATCTTGTAACGGAGTACGGTGTGGCCCACTTAAAGGGTCTCTCTATTCCGGAAAGGGTTTTGGCTATTTCCAAACTGGCTCATCCAGGTTTCCGGGATGGACTACTGGAGGAAGCACGGAAATTACACTGGCTTAACAAACAGTGGTCGATGGGCAGTATTTAGTGCAAAGATTAGGAACCCGTCGTCTGTAGCAGTCGACGGTTTCAACTATCAAAGGCAACAATCAGGTGGATTTTTCTTCTGGCAACGACTACATTAATTGATTAGACGGCTTTCGTAACTGGGCCAAGGAAAGATTGATCAAACACCACGGCAATCATAATAAAACAGAGCCCTCTCTATTTGAAGGAGCTTGAGGTGAAATATAATAGCGAGAGCCCTTATATATTCAACTTAAACGCTAACAAAATTTTTTGTGAGGAGATTATTTATGGCTGACACTCTATTCGACGTAAAGGACGGCATAGCTATTGTTACACTCAACAGACCGGAAAAATTGAACTCCCTAACTATGGTTCAACTCGAGGAACTGTCACAGAAGGCCAATGAGTTCGAACAAGACGATGCCGTTCGAGCCATCATCATAACCGCTACCGGAAAAGGTTTTTCCACCGGAGCCGACTTAAGCGGGGGTGGTGGCAGGCCCGATATGACCACAGGTATGGGAATGAAACTATCCGCGCATGCTTATGGCAGGATGTGCTTCGCCCTCGCCAATTGCGAGAAACCAATCATTGCGGCTGTCAATGGTGTGGCTGCTGGGGCGGGTTTCAATTTGGCATTGAGCTGCGACATCATCATTGCCACAAAAAATGCTCGATTTATTCAGATATTCGTACGTCGTGGACTTGTGCCAGATCTCGGTGGAACCTATTTCCTGCCTCGCCTGGTCGGCCTTGCCAAGGCCAAGGAACTTATGTTTACCGGTGACCCAATCAGTGCCGAGGAGGCTCTAACTCTTGGCATAATCAACCGCATTGTAGAAGATGCCGACCTCATGACTGAAGCTATAGCACTTGCCAATAAGATTGCCCAGGGAGCAACACGTTCCATCGGTATGATCAAGCGACTGCTCAATCGCTCGTTCAATAGCGATTTGGCCACACAACTAGATTTTGAAGCTGCTTACCAAGGTTTGGCCGCAACTACTGATGATTTTAATGAGGGTGTATGTTCATTCATGGAAAAGCGTGCCCCACGTTTTTGCGGAAAGTAGGCCAAGGTAAAGTATTATTCATAGCGCAATAAATAATTCCGCTTCTCTTGAGTCTGGACAAATTAAAGAAGGTCAACCTTAAACCAGAAGCTTTTATCGCGCCCATGCCTGGTAAATTAATCGAGGCTACTCTATTTCCGGAGCAGCGGCATTGTTATCGATAAAAATGCCATCGTGAAAATATAATAAATTATCAATTTAACAGGAGGATTCTATCCATGCATATACGTGACGGTGAACATATTTTGGAGATGATGCGAGCCTATCAGATTCCATGTCTGCTCGCCGCAGCGGCCGACCTGAATCTGTTTGAGAAACTCGCTCCAGCGCCTCGGACTGCCTCGGAAGTTGCCGCCGCTGCCAGTTGTGATTTGCGTGCGGTGACTATTTTGCTCGACGCGCTGGCAGCAGTAGGAGTGATCGTCAAGCAGGATGAACGATACTCGATTTCTCCTGAGCTTGCTCCGTTTCTATGTGAGGCATTTCCGCAAAGCGTTATAGCCATGCTGCGTCATCAGGCGAACTGCCTGCGAAACTGGTCACGATTGCCGTGGACTGTTCGCTCGGGAAAGCCAGAGTATCCGGGACCGAGTATCCGTGGGGAAAAAGCGGACAAGTGGTCCTTCATAGAAGCAATGCACGTGGTGTCACGTGGTGTCGCGGATGAGCTGGTTAAAGAAATTCATACCGGTAACGTCTGTTGCATATTGGACCTGGGTGGTGCGTCCGGATCGTGGACCACCGCCTGGCTAAAGGCAGAACCTCAATCGCGTGCTATCATCTTTGACCTGCCGCATGTGATTCAAATGGCTCGTGAACGTTTTGCCACATCACCATTCGCTGAACGCGTGGAACTTCGTGCCGGGGATTTCAACACTGACGACTTGCCCAAGGGTGCTGATTTGGCGTGGGTAAGCGCGATCATTCACCAGAACTCTCCGGACCAGAACCGTGCGCTGTATCGCCGGATTGCCGAAGCACTGGAACCACATGGCTGGATATACATTCGAGACATTGTCATGGAGCCGTCCCGCACGGCACCGGTTGCCGGAGCACTCTTTGCCGTCAACATGCTGTCGGCTACCGAGAAAGGTAACAGCTACTGTTTGACCGAGATTCAGGAAGATCTTCATTCGGCAGGTTTTATGGACGTTGAGCTTGTCCGCCGCCACGAAGGGATGCACTCGATTTTGCGTGCGCACGTGCTATAGATTACCCCTCAAACTGAGGTCATGAATGCAAATAGATGCACCCTGTCACGACAGTTCACAAGGTAATGTTCAATGCTTTTCTCTCCTCCGCTCTGTTTAGTTGTAGAGTGCCAACATTTAACGTATGCCACATTCCCTAAAAACAGCCGGATTTGCTTCAAATACAAAGCGATAAAATTTTTTTCATGAGAGTTTATTTAATCCTGGTTGAAAGTGCGCGGTTTTTAAAACGCGTTTGAGAAATTGCTGTTGACACGTGTTATCATATATGCTAACCAACACACCATAAGCTATTCCATCATTTACTTCCATTCTCGGGTTCAAGCTGAGATCGAAAGCTGGCCAGACGGTATATTGGCCGATTATGCGCGGATTGTGGAGTTGTTGATGGAGTTTGGGCCTAATTTGCGTATGCCGCATTCACGTGCTATGGGCGGCGGTCTTTTTGAATTGAGGCCCCGAGGTCGCGAAGGCATTGGACGGGTGTTGTACTGTTTTGTTATTGGTCAACGGGTCATAATTCTTCATGCGTTTGTCAAGAAAACACCGGAAACGCCTGAACGTGAACTGAAGATATCCAGGAAAAGGATGAAGGAGGTGCAGAATGGATGAATTAAAATACGAACATGTTTCCCATGATCATAAGGCTTTTCTTAAGAAAGCTCAAAAACGGGAGGGATTTAGAAAAGCGTATAATGATTTGGAAGAAGAATATACTCTTGTCCGCGAGATGTTGTCAGCACGTTCAAATTCCGGTCTCACCCAAGAGGCGGTTGCGGAGTTGATGGGAACGACAAAAAGTGCTGTTTCGCGCTTGGAATCTGCTGGAAAGCATGCACCATCCCTGACAACCCTGAAAAAATATGCCCAAGCTGTCGGCTGTGATCTGAAAATCAAATTCATACCCAAATCAGGTTCAGCGAAACATGAAACCAGAAGCGTAAAGCAACGTAACGGTTAGACCGCGAACAGTAGATTTGTTAATCTTCAACGCTCTCTGCTTCATTATTTCATTAACCGTGCTCACTCGGCTGCAAATACAAAGCGATAAAGGAATTATTGTTTCATATCGCTGAATTGCGATCGAAACATACTTATTGGGGAGATTGATTCTTCTGAAAATCAATGGTATTTGTAGCCTGTTGTAATCATAATTATTCAAATTTCAAAAAAATGATAGGTTACGCCAGAGTTGTTAGACAATTCTTCTCCAAAAGAGGTATTGGGCGGAAAGAAAGGAAAAAATGCCATGTCTGAAGATAAAGCTGCCATACGATCAAGGATTTGCAATGGGCAAGTCTTAATTATTGATATTCAAGGCCCCTTGAATAGGAGCTGCGAAGACACTTTGTCGCGGTCATTTCGTGAGGAAGAGGGGAAATATAAGAGCGTCCTTTTGAATTTATACCATCTCACCCACATGGATTCGGAAGGGGCAACCATACTGCTCGTGGATGCTATCGGACTTGAACAAAAGAAGATTGGCTTGGCGGCCTGCCATCTTTCTGAGCCGCTCAGAGACGTCTTTCGCCTGACACGCCTTGATCAGGCAATAGCTCTATTTGACACCGAAAATGAAGCAATGCAGAGGCTTCCTTTTCCTGTAGGTGTTCAACCCTTGGATTGTGCATTCAATGCATACAAGGGCCCCCTTATGTCTGGTTGGGCAGGGAGCATTGAACATATAACTATTGGCGATGTCCCAGCGTTGGCGATGAACGTCAATGTAAACGGCAGAAAACTCACAAGTCCCGTCAACGGATTCGGTCGTCTTTGTGAAAAGAAATACCGTATTCAGATAAAAAACGCCGATATGGAACCGCAAGAGATCATCACTCTTTGGCGCCAGGAGTTTCCCGATTTCTGGCCCAAGGGAAACAGCCTGTTCATCTCAGGTGGTGGTCCTATAGTCCCCGGTGCAACAGCGCTCCTGAATCTCAGTATAGGAGGACCACTGGTGATGGCGACCGGCATCTTCGTAATGTACGCCGGTGAAAACTCCTTTTGCTTCTCGACAGTTCTTGGTCACATGCTTTACGGCTGGATAAACTTCAGCAGTTTTCGTGAGGATGAAAAAACGATCATCCAGGTGCATCCAATCTTCCGTGCCTCCGATCCTGTAATGGAGATGGGCTTTCAATTGGGTGCGTCGCGACAAGAGGATCAATTTTGGCATCTAACCCTCCGCAATCTTGCCTCGCGCCTCGGCGTTGAATGCCAGGTAGAACAGCAAAATATCATGATTGACCGCCATGTTCGGTGGAGTGAGGCGGGAAATGTTTGGTACTGCGGTGCTATTCGATCTTCTCTACATATGCCGATTTATCTGCTGAAAAGAGTTTTCTCTTAACAAAAAAACTCTCATGAAGGAAGAAAACATAATTGGCGCCCAATAAACAACATTATGACGCCGTCGTCGTTGGCGGCGGCCCCAACGGCCTTGCTGCGGCGATTACACTCAGCAAAAGATTGCCTTCCGTACTTTTGATGGAAGCAAAGGAAACCATCGGCGGTGGATGCCGATCCGCAGAATTAACGCTGCCCGGGTTCGTCCACGACGTCTGTTCCACAGCTCATCCTCTGGCAATCGCCTCCCCATTTTTCAAACCATTGGAACTTAGTCGATATGGCCTTTCCTGGATCAATCCGGAAATACCACTGGCCCACCCGTTTGAAGATGGATCAGCCGTTTTTCTACACCGTTCCCTGGACATAACAGCCGATGCTTTGGGGCGTGACGGCAGGGCATACAAAGATCTTCTTACACCCTTTGTTGAGGCTCATGAAAAATTGTTATCGGATATATTAAGGCCCATTCCTTTTCCCTCAGATCCCCTTTTGATGGCCAAGTTTGCCTTATGGGCGCTTTACTCCGCGCAAGGTCTTGGCGAAAAAAAGTTCGTCAGCCATCAGACGCGAACACTTTTTGCCGGTCTTGCCGCTCATGCGATGATTCCCCTTCACGAACCGGCAACGGCTGCTTTTGGAATTATCCTTTCGACATTAGCCCATGCGGTTGGGTGGCCATTTGTAAAAGGCGGATCTCAGGAACTGTCTAATGCCCTGGCCTGTTGTTTTCAGGACGGCGGCGGTGAAATCATAATGGGCAAGCCCGTCCATTCTCTGGAGGATCTGCCGCCGGCCTCATATTATTATTATGATGTCACGCCCCGTCAGTTATTTAATATTCGCGGTTTGGGTCTTTCGGAACATTACCGTCAACGGCTTATCAAATTCCGTTACGGGCCGGGCGTTTATAAAATGGACTGGGCCTTGCGAGAACCAATTCCATGGAAGGCCGATATATGCAGGAAGGCAGGCACAGTTCACTTGGGCAATTCCTATGAGGAGATCGCGACTTCCGTCCGCAGTGTGAATAAAGGCGACATACCGTTTTCGCCCTATATGATGCTTGCGCAACAGAGTCTCTTCGATCCGTCGCGGAGTCCTGAAGGCAGGCACACGGCTTGGGGTTATTGCCATGTTCCACATGGTTCAGATGTGGATATGGCGGATCTGATAGAAAATAAAATTGAACGATATGCCCCCGGTTTTCGCGAGATTATACTGGCCAGAAACGCAATGTCGGCTAAAGCGATGGAAACGTATAACCCGAATTACGTTGGAGGAGACATTAATGGCGGCAAGCAGGACATCTTTCAACTTTATACTCGGCCGATCGTATCCCTCAATCCCTACCAGACATCTCAGCACAATATATATATCTGCTCCTCATCAACACCTCCCGGCGGCGGAGTTCACGGCCTCTGCGGCTATTATGCAGCAAGGAATGTCTCTTAAAACAAGCCATAATGTAATTTAAATAGACACGCATTTACCTAATTATATTCACTTATATAGATGCCAAATACAAAGCGAGGTTTGCGCAAACACACTGGCCCATTGATAATGGGTTGTAACATGCAGATGATTGGGAACAATTTCTGCCGGACGGTGAGGTACGTATACTTCTTGTTACCAATAACCGGCAGCATTGCCATAATCTCTCATGTCACCTGAGAAGTATCAATTGAAAACTGCTAAGCAATGGCATCCATGTCCACTATCGATCATAAAAACAACCCAAAAAACAGTCTTGAGTAATGCTCTGGTTACCCATACCTTTCGTTCAGTTGTTTGAAAGACGGAATACCTTTTCTTCCTCCCATTTCAGTGCTTGCAGTCGCGGCAGCCCATGCTCCGAGATCGAGGCACTTTTCAGGCTCCCATCTGTTCAGGATGCCATATGCAACACCGGCATGAAACACATCGCCGCATCCTGTTGTATCAATGGTCTTCGCCGGATAAGCTGGTTTTCTGATCAAGTTACCGTCAACGAGAGCCACATATCCCCTTGAACCCAGGGTAACACCGACAAAGCGGCAACCAAGGTCAGATAATATCTTGCAGGTTTCATCTGGTGATTTTGAAAGGGACTTGGAAAATACCTCAGATGCTATAAAGCAGTCACTCATGGCCGCGATTTCCAGCATACCATCCCTTAGGGAACCGGCATCGACAAAAACTGGTATCCCAAATTTACTGGCTTCCCGGCATGCAAAAACGGATGCTTCCGTAAACAGACCGTCTGTGTATAGCATTCTGCTGGGTCGTAGCTTGTCCATATTAATTTCGTCAATCATCAATGGCATGCCAGTTGGTCGCTGCCAAAATATCGTCCTCCGGGACATGGCAGGTTCAGCCGTGATGAAAGCAAATTGAGAAGAATAGCCTATTCTCTTGACCACGCCTCCGGTATCAATCCCTTCGTTAGAGATTGATTCTATGATATTTTTTCCAAATTCATCGTCTCCCACAACGCCGGCAAAATAGCAGGGGAGCCCCCATCTATTGAGAGCAACCATCGCCGTCGCCACTGGTCCCCCTCCCTCAATATGAAGGTTTGAGAATTCGCATTTAACATTGGGAGGTGGATAGGCAGGAATTAATCCCAGGTAGTCGAGCGAACATTGGCCAAGTCCGAAGATGGGGCTATCAGAATTCAAGATATTCCTCCTGTATCTCCCTGTTTTCTGTCATCGAGGCACATTTGATGACCATCACTTCTGATACAGTGGCTCCTCACCTTTCTCCAGGCGCAATATGTTTTCAGTAACCGCCTTCATAATGCCCTGTATGGACACATCCGTCGATCCCGCGATATGAGGGGTCGCCAGAACATTATACTTGAAGATAGGATCATTAGGATCTACAGGTTCTACCCAAAAAACATCCAGACCGGCACCGGCAATAGTCCGTGATGCAAGAGCATCCTCTAATGCATTACGATCAACCAGACCGCCTCTGGATAGATTGATTAAAAACGCTTCCCGTTTCATCGCCTCCAAAGATCGCCTGCCTATCATATTCCTGCTTTCGTTAGTCACGGGAAGACAGAGAACTACATAATCAGACCTGCCTAACAAGGCATCCATCTCCACCGGAGTTCCCGCCCAGTCCAGGCCAAGTTCTTCCTTTGCCTGTTGTGGATCGTGGCGTTTGATGCCGAGCAAATGAACGCCAAAAGGTTTCAGCCTTTTCGCCAGAGCGCGTCCGATGCCGCCCAGTCCAATAATTCCCACTGTCTTGCCGCTCAGTGCCCTGCCAGGAGGGGAACCCATATGACCGTTTGCAAAGCTCGCTGCCATCTGCCGGACATTTCTCGACAGGCCGATCATCAGGTATATGCCCAACTCCGCCACGGAATCAGCGTTTCCGGAAATATCGGCCGGGACATTGGCCACCCGGATATTCAGGCTCTTTGCTGCCTCTATATCGACGCTTTCCAGACCCGCCCCGCATTGCTGGATAAGCTGCAGTTTGTCCGCTTTAGCAAGATGGCCTTTACCGACAATGCTCATTGTGGGGATCAATACGTCGAATCCTCTCAAAGTATCGAAGCCAAAGCGTCCGGTCGGGACAAATTCATGATCGGGCAACTCTTCCCTGATCATCCCCAAGAAACCACCCCAGGCATTCTCGTGTGCAGCAAACAGGATTTTCATGCTCTTTCTCCATTTTATATGAAAATGTCTGCAAGTAACCGGATATTTTCATTTATCGTTGTGCCCGACCCGGGCATGGGGGTTAATGGTCTAAAACCTTATCTTACCTAACTTGGAAATAAATTTGGCAACCATATACTCACCTTTCTTCTGTCGTCGTGATAACCGACAAAAGAGATCAATCGGCCTTCACAATCGCTTCATCAGGGACGGAAAGCCTCGTAAATGCAAGCTAGAACCGGATCTCCCATACAACAATTCAATATTGCTCTATCCTATCGTTGACTGAATTTGTGAATAATGTAATAACATCTGCGCTCAATAAATTCAAACATAGGGTCTTGTGCCATCAGAAACAAGCCGGTTTCCCCCAAGCTAGGAATTGAAGTATCGACAATGAATTCTTTAGCGCTTCTGCTTATTTTCTATTTATTCGTCACCACCACTGGCTATTGGCTCCGCCTTATCAACCTGAATTATCTCAAAAAGCATGGAACGGAAGTACCAGCAGGATTTGAAAACACCATCAACAAGGATATCTTGGCCAAGACAACCGCCTACACCTTGGAAAAAAGCCGGCTTGGTCTTAAAGAATCGGTCATTAACAACATCATCGTGATCTTTTTTTTGTTTG
>Ga0302247_1001696_pt1 | contig 16240 bp, 10 predicted proteins | sample AAG_UR_Ile_MG_FD_193529 | JGI IMG/M metagenome (GOLD analysis project Ga0302247, IMG submission 193529) | Enriched activated sludge microbial communities from anaerobic digester in WTTP, New Holstein, Wisconsin, United States - AAG_UR_Ile | ecosystem: Engineered > Bioreactor > Anaerobic >...
GACCGACGGGACCGACGGGCGGCACAGCCTGATCCGCACGACCAGCGAGGCGCCCGGCGCTAATTGCAGCGAGGGCGGCGTCCGTGTCCAGCACGGCCTCGACGACGACGCGGACGGCCTCCCCGACGACGACGAGGTCGACGGCACCGAGTACGTGTGCAACGGACTTCCGGGTTCGGGCACCAACTCCATCGTGAACGTGGTCGAGGAGCCCGCCGGCACCCATTGCGCCAGCGGCGGCTTCGCGATCCAGGCCGGCCCGGACACCAACGGGGACGGTCTCCTGCAGCCCGGCGAGCTCGAGAACACGGTGTACGTCTGCCACGGTGACAGCGGTTCGACCAGCCTCGTGCGGCGCGAGGATGAGCCGGACGGGGCCAACTGCCCGTATGGTGGCCAGCGGGTCCGGACGGGCATCGACGCCGACGGCAACGGCTACCTCGACGACATGGAGGCTTCCTCCTCGTTCTGCGTGTGCAACGGCGCCGACGGCCACGACGACGAGGACGGCGTGCTGTCGGATCCCGAGGTCGACCAGACGCAGTACGTGTGCAACATGCCCGACATCTTCGTCAGCATCTCCGCCGGAGGCTACGGTGCCTGCGGCCTCAAGGCGAACGGCACGCTCTGGTGTTGGGGATACGGGGCCTCCCTGGGCAACGGAGTCAACGCTGACCGGGCGGTCCCCACACCTGTTCTAGGGACAGAGTACAATAATTCATACAATTCGATCTCCCATCAGATGCGGCATGCCTGCGCGACCCTCTCATCCATGGGGTTCTGCTGGGGCAGCAACTCCAACGGCCAGCTCGGCAACAACTCCACGACGAACTCCAACGTCCTGGTGCAGGTCTCCGGGATGACCTTCGGGATTCAGGCGGTCTCCGCCGGCAGTTATCACGCCTGCGCCATCCGGGCCAACAACGCCGCCTGGTGCTGGGGGACCCAATCGTACGGATCCCTCGGGAACGGCGAGTTCTCCGGTCGGAGCCTGGTCCCCACCCCGGTGCTGCCCTCCGACTCGGCGCTGCAGTCGCCCCGCGCCATCCCTACAATATTGAACTTGTGACGTTCTCCGATGCGGTTTATAGTGCGTCGGACTGTAACGATGATGTGGCTTTTTCTCTCCCTTTGGACAATCCTGGCGCAGCCCGCCCCCGACCCGGTCGACCCGGCCGACCGCCTCGAGCTCGCCTCCCAGGAGTCCCTGCAGGGCAACCACCAACGAGTCATCGACCTTTTGTCGAACCTGTTGTACCCCACCAGCCAGTTCTCCACCGAGGACGAGGAGATCAAGGCCCTGCGCCTTCTGGGTCTCTCGTACTGGTTCCTGAACAACCCGGGCGAGGCCACCTTGGCCTTCACCATGCTGCTCAACCGGCGCCCGGACTTCAAGCTCGACCCGGTCGTGGTCCCCGCCGGCGCCATCGTCTTCTTCAACGAGGTGCGCAACAAGCTGCGCGAGAAGCTCCAGGAGATCGAGCGCCTCAAGAAGGAGGAGGAGGAGCGCAAGAAACGCGAGAAGGAGGAGGCCGAGCGCAAGTTCCAGGAGGAGCTGCGGCGCAACGCCCCGGTCCTGCGCGAGACCACGGTCATCCACCAGAACTATATGCTTTTCAATTTTTTCCCGCTGGGCCTGGGCCAGTTCCAGAACGGCCAGGACGGCAAGGGGTGGATGTTCGTCGGCCTGCAGGCGCTGACCGGCGCGGTGAGCGTCTCGGCCTACACGTATCTCAAATACAAGTACCCGCGGGGCACGGTCCCCCAGGAGGAGAAGGTCTCGGCCCGGCAGATCCAGTACCTGCAGGTCGGCACGGGCGCGGCCTTCTTCGCCCTGTGGATGGCCTCGGTCGTGGACGCCCTGGTGTTCCACAAACCCACGCGCAAGACCACCGACCGCCGGTACGTGCCCGGCCGTCGCCGCCTGGAGATGTTCGGGGCGCCGCTGGAGGGCGGCGGCTTCGTGCTGGGCGTGCAAGGGGAGTTCTGATGGCGAACCTGCGAGTGAGACTGCAGAACCACGTCAAGGTATATACCTTGTTTAAAAAATTGACGACCATCGGCCGGGACGAGGCCAACGACGTCGTCATCCGGGATCCGCTGGTGGACGACGTCCACGCCCACCTGCTCTTCGACGGCAGGAGCTACCAGGTGCTGGCCACCGAGGGGAAGAACACCTTCCTGGTCAACGGGCGCCGGCGCAGCAAGCACAAGCTCTCGGACGAGGACACCCTGCGCTTCGGCGACGCCGAGGTGGTCTTCCTCGAGCGCGAGCCCGCCGCCGAGCCCGCCCGGCCCCGCGGCCCCCAGGGCGCCGGCGACTACCAGAAGTTGTTCGACGTGGCGCGCCGCATCCTCAACGAGACCGACCTGGCCGTGGTCCTTGAGAACCTCATGGACGTGGTCGTCGAGATCACGGGGGCCGACAAGGGCTTTTTGATCCTCACGCAGAACGAGAAGATGGACATCAAGGTCGCGCGCAACGTGAACCGCGAGAACATCGCGCAGGCCGTGGACCAGGTGTCCGACAGCATCATCGCCCGGGTGGTGCGCAACAAGAAGCCGCTGATCGTCTCGGACGCGCTGAACCACGAGGAGTTCGCCACCGCCCGCTCGGTCATGGACCTCAACCTCAACAGCGTCATGTGCGTGCCCCTCCTGGACCGCGGCAACCTCATCGGCCTGATCTACGTCGGTAACTCGAACATCCGCGGCCTGTTCGTGCAGCAGACCCTCGAGATCCTCACCGTGTTCTCGTCCCTGGCCAGCCTGGTGGTGCGCAACGCGCTGATCCTCGACGAACTGCAGTTGGACAACCGGCAGCTCCATGAAAAACTCGAGCGCACCCAGTTCGGCGACATCGTGGGCTCCTGCCCGTCCATGCAGGAGGTCTACCGCACCATCGCCAAGATCGCGCCCACCGACGTCTCCGTGCTGATCACCGGCGAGACCGGCACCGGCAAGGAGATGATCGCCCGGGAGCTGCACCGCCGGTCCGCGCGGGCGGCGGGCCCCTTCGTGGCCATCAACATGGGCGCCATCCCCGAGTCGCTCCTCGAGAGCGAACTGTTCGGCCACGTCAAGGGGGCCTTCACCGGCGCGGTGGCCACCCGCGAGGGGCGCTTCCAGGCGGCCGACGGCGGCACGCTCTTCCTCGACGAGATCGGCGACCTCCCCCAGACGCTGCAGGTCAAGCTGCTGCGGGCGATCCAGGAACGCATGGTCACCCGGGTGGGCGACTCCAAGCCCGAGAAGGTGGACATCCGCATCCTGTCGGCCACCCACCGCGATTTGACCAAGGAGGTGGCCGAGGGCCGCTTCCGCGAGGATCTGTACTACCGCATCAACGTGGTCAACCTCCACCTGCCGCCCCTGCGCAACCGCGGCGACGACATCCTGGTCATCGCCAAGTACCTGCTGCAGAAGTTCCGCGCCGAGTTCTCCTCGCCGGTGGTGGACTTCTCCCCGGACGCCGCCGAGGTCCTGCGCAAATACGCCTGGCCGGGCAACGTCCGCGAGATGGAGAACCGCATCAAGCGCGCCATCGTGCTCGCCGACCGCACCACGCTCTCTGCCACCGATCTGGGCGTGGATCCCAACGCCTGGGTGCCCATCAAGCCCCTGGCCCAGGCACGGGAGGACTTCACCCGGCAGTACATCTTCCAGATCCTCGAGAAGAACAACGGCAACCGCACCCAGGCCGCCCGGGACCTGGGGGTTGATCCTCGCACGATTTTCCGTTATCTGGAAAACAAGGGCGATGAAGAAATTCCGACCTGACCCCCTCCCCCACCGGGACGACCGTCCCTTCCGGCCTGACAGAAGTGTCGCGGTCGGGTGCGCCCGGCGGGGATCCGAGGCCCTCACCGACCGCGTCCGCCGCCGTTTCGGCACGTCACCACCCTGCTGGCACGCGACTTGCGTCGTGGCCCTTCGGAGGTCGCCTTCGATGCGTCTTCTCTGGTTGGTGATTGCCATGGTCATGCTCACATCCTGCGTGGTTCCATTCCCCCTCGAGCCCGAACCCACCGAGTCGAAGACGCCGCCGCGCTTTTTGCGCGACCGCATCACCCCCCAGTTCAAGGTCGACGTCGAGATCGACAGCCTTCACGACCTGAGCCTGAACTTCGTGGTCGAGGATCCGGACGTCTATGACGAGATTCCCTTCCGGATCTATCGCGACTACGCCCTGGCCTCGGACTCCCAGAAGCTCACCACCATCGTCACCACCGGCGGCCTCACCGGGGCGGCCCCCGACGACCCGGCGGCCGAGTCCAAGACCGTGCGCGAGCAGGGCTTTCCCATCCAGAAGAAGTTGTTCTGCGCCTCCGAGCGCGGCGACGTGAGCGGCACCCGGCACTACATCGAGGTGGTCATCGCCGACGCCTTCAACGCCAACTCCGAGGTGCACCCCAAGTGGCGGGCCACCCTGACCCCGGCCGATGTATGGGGCTTCGTCGTCGTCTGCATCCAGACCAGCAAGAAGAGCGCGGCCGACCTCGACGCGGATCTGGAGGAGGAGGAGGCGCCATGAAGTCCCACCGGCACTCCCCCCTCGTGTTCGCCCTGCTGGCCTGGCTCCTGGCGGCCTGCGCCGCCGACGGCTCGTCCAAGTTCAACAACGAGGACTTCTGTCTTCGCGACGACGAGTGCGGCCCCGGCCACGCCTGCGGCCCCGAGGCCACCTGCTGGCCCGTGCGCGACCCCCTCGAACTCCCCCTGGGCATCGAGATCTACGACCAGCGTGTGGGCAGCGCCAAGTTGGGTCAACTAATCTATGATCTTGGCCCCACCGAGCTCGTCCCCGACGCCGACGGCGTGATCCGCGTGACCATCCCCGACCCGTTCACCATCGAGGGCAACGTGCGCACCAACGCCCTCGAAGCCACCGTGCAGGCCCTGCTCCTGTCGTACCGGCTCTCGCACATCCCCGGGCGCGGCGTGACCTCGGCCTCCCAGTCCCTGGGCAGCGTCAATTCGGGCGGCGTGCCCTACGATCTCACCTTCGTGCAGCCGGATCCCTACGTGCTGCAGGTCGTCCCCCAACCCGCCACGACCTTCGCCCCGCTGCTGGTGTACGAGGAGTTCGAGCGGAACGCCACGGTGAACTTCACGTTGGGCGTGGTGAACTACGAGGTCGTCGGGCGCCTGGTGGACGCCAACGGTCAGCCCGTGACCAACGCGACCGTCTGGATCTTCGACTTCGAGACCGGCGCCTCCTCGACGGTGGCGACCACCTCGATGATGCCCGAGAACACGGGCGAGTTCCGCTGCCGCTTCACCGACCGCCCCGCGAGCCTGTCGATCTTCACCGGCGCCGGAGACACCGGCCTGGTCCAGCCCTCGGTGCTCTTCGAGATCGACGCCGACACGCTCGAAGCCTGGACCCAGACCCACGGCGACGACGGTTACGATGCCGGCGACCTGGTCATCCCGGCGCTGGCGGCCCCGATCACCTTCGGCACCAACATCTTCGGGTACAACACCTCCGGCGGGCGGACCGTGGTCGCCGGCGCCCAGGTCACCTTCAAGACCGTGGTGGGCGGCGGTACCCGGGACAACGGCGTGGTGGTGGCCGAGGGCACCACCGACGAGGAGGGAAACGTGACCGTGTCCCTGGTGCCCGGCGACCACGAGACCGGCCGCGTGTACGAGGTCACGGTCACCACGCCCATCGACTCCCCGTTCGCCTCCTCCAAAAAGCAGCTCGAGGTGGGTCCCCTCTCCGGATACGGCGAGAGCATCGAGCTCGAGCGCCGCGTCACCGCCGTGGGTCAGGTGCTGTCCCCCGACGGCGGCGTCCCGCTCCCCCAGGTCACGATCAAGGCCACGCCGTCCACCTCCTCGACGGGCAACCCCAACGAGTCCATGATCGGCACCACCTACCAGCCATCCACCCAGACCGACTCCTCGGGCTGGTTCACCCTGCTGCTGGACCCTGGCTACTACGACTTCAGCCTGATCTTCCCCGACCGGCTCAAGTACCCCAACACCACCTTCTTCGACCAGATCGTGGCCCAGATGCGTGCGAGCACCACCTTCTCCTTCAGGCCGGCGCCCCCCGCCATGGTCCGGGTGCTCGTCCAGGACGAGCGCGGCGTCCCCCTCTCGTCCATGGAGGTCCGCGCCTACCTCGTGGCCCCCGAGTGCCAGCTCGTGGGTGAGTGCACGGTCCCCGCCCAGCTGCTCTCCTCGGCCCGCACCGACACCGGCGGCCAGGTGTCGCTCATCGTCCCGTGAGGCTCGAGCCCGCGGTGGTCACTGGCCGGGGGGACAGTCGCTGACGCCGACGGCGGCGGCGGCGCATTCGTTGTCGGCCTGGCAGGCGGTCCACGCGGCGCCGCAGGTGCCCGAGCCGGCGATGGCGCACTGGACGCACTGTTCGCACAGATTCCGGTCGTACATGGGCGCATCGCAGGGGTCCACCTGGCCGGGCACGGAACCGCAGCCGTAGGCGACCCCGTCACACACCGTGTAGCAGGCGACGCAGATCGCGCAGTTGAAGACATCCATGTACTGCCCGAACCCGGTCGGGTAGACGTCCCGGAGGCAGCCGACGCAAGAATCGATGTCGGCCTCGGAAGTGCACCGCCGGCAGCCGGTGGTGTCCAACGCGCAGGTCTCGCCGCAGGTGAGCATGCCGTCCCCGGCGTTCAGGTCGCGGCAGGTGGCGACCTCGCCCAGGTCTGTGCCGTCGCAGGTCTCCTGTTCATCCAGAATGCCGTTGCCGCAGTCGACGGGGACACAGCCGGCCGTGTCGTGGGTGCAGTCCGCGGCGCACGCCAGCGCGCCGGCACGGAAACCCAGCCCCTCGCAGGTCTGATCGCCCAATTCGAACCCGTCGCAGGCCTCGTCCCCCTCGATCAAGGCGTTGCCGCAGATGACATTCTCGCAGGCGGTGTGGTCGTAGGTGCAGGTGGCCACCGCGCAGGCGAGCGTCCCGCCGGTGTACCCCTCGCTCACGCAGGTCGCGCCCCGCAGGTCGCTCCCGTCGCAGGCCTCGTCGCCCTGGATCACGCCGTCGCCGCACACCGGACCAGTCTGCTTCGGGTCGCCGTCACAGGCGACCGCGAAAGCGAGGATGAACAAGTAAGAGATGTGTGAATGAAAGCGCATCGCGATTCCTCCAGGCCCGGTTCAGCGGGCGACGGAGCTACTTTGCCACGTGACCAGGAAAAGTCAATGCCGGTGGACGTGGTGGACACAGTGGACATGAAGACCGCGCAGCGGTCTTCATGTCCACCAGGTCCACGCGCGGTCTGCCCGGGCGCCGCGGCCTGGGACTCCAGCGTGATCTTGATGCGCGGGGTGTGCCAAAACCGTCCAAGCCGAAAATTCCGGCTCTATCAAGACATTTTCAGCCTATTGACGAACAAACAATGCCGGAGGAATGGCCAGATTTCAGACACTGTACAAGATTTGGACAGATCACGCTTTTTTGAAGGACCGTTCAGCCGGGGAGGAGATCTACCAGGGGCCGTCGATGCAGCAGTCGTTGTAGGTCAGGCAGGCCGAGTCGCAGTAGCAGCCACCGGCGGAGTTGTAGCCGTGGGTGTTCTGGTACCGGCACATGTCGGGGTGGTTGTAGCCGTCCGAGGTGCTCCCGGAGCAGGCCGGGCTGCCGCCCTGGTCGCCGGGCCACGCGGAGATGTCGCTGTCCTCGTCGCCGTTGCACCAGTAGTTCCAGCCGGGGCCCTGGTTGTGGCCGTTGCCGTACACGAAGTTGGCCATCTGCACGCGGGTGTCGTCGTGGCAGTTGTGACCGTCGTTGGAGAAGGCCTCGTACTCGGTGGCGCAGGACTGGAGCTCCCAGGCCGGCTTGTAGTCCGCGACGGCCTCGTAATACTCGAGCCAGCACTTGGTGCCCATGTCCGCCGCGCAGGTGCCGTGGTTGCAGTTGTCGTGCACCCAGGACCAGTAGCCCAGCCACTGGAACAGGCGCGTGGCGCTGTGACGGGCGATGACCGCCGTGCTCTTGTCGTGGACCTCGATGTAATAGTAGTTGGAACTGTAGGTGGTCCACGCGTCGCAGGTGGTGCCGCCGGAGCCGAACAGGACCTCGCCGTTGGGGCCGGTCACCACCGGGTCATCGTCGGGATTCATCAGGCCGATCTGCGCCAGGTGCTCGTGGAGCCGCAGCTTGTGCTGGAAATACACCATCGGGGCGCTGGCGCCGAAGTTGCGAAGGGGGCGCAAAAGCGGGGTCACCTTCATGGCCATCGCGTCGCCGGCCTTCGCGGCGACTTGGGCGTCGAGCACGGCGGCAGCCTCGGCCGCGAGCAGGTAGAGCGCCTCGTTGGGCATGCGGTCCTCAAAGAGCTCGGGCTGCAGCTCGAGCTCCGCGGCCCAGGTGGGGTCCACCCAGTTGTCGCCGCCGCGGGCGGTGTAGAAGATGCGGCCTTCGCCATCGGTCATCTTCGCGTCCACCTCCCACTTCGGGGCATCCGGGTCCTGCTGGTACATGTCGGGGGTCCGGGCGCCGCGCAGGGCGTCCATTTTAATGACGAGGTCACCCTTCTTGTAGGCGAGGGAGACGGACGTCTCGCTGATCGAGTACACGGTGAGGCCGTCCTCGAGGGACGCTTCCGTGTTTTCGGAGACGGGCGTACAGCCGAAAACCAGGGACAGGGAGACGAAGAGGGCCAGGGAGATGAGAGGACGATACATGATGTGACTCCTTTCGGACAGTGCGTCAGGCGCAACTTGTGAGTGCGCGCTTTTCCTCGCAAATGGTGTGCCAATCGAGCTCGACGCGGGGATTCGCTTGAATTTGCTTTCGAAATCCTCGTGGGCGCAGGATGTAAATCCCCCCGGATGACTGACCAGAATTTGGACACTGTCTTGTTTTTGGACAGAATTGGCGAGGCGTCGGGGGCGGCGGCGGGCAGATCTAGTACGAGCGCTCTTCGAGGTAGTCGGCCTTGATGGGATCGGCCACCGTCGGATTCTGCACGGATGAGTAGGTCACGACGCCGCTGCAGGTGCCCGAGCCGAAGCAGCCGGCGTAGATGTAGAAGCTGCCCGAGGTCGGCGGCGAGTACGAGAACGTGGAGGCCGTGGAGTGGCTGGGGCAGGCGCCGTAGTTGTCATCGTTGTAGGCGACCTCGGTGCCGGCCGAGGTCTTCAGGCGCAGGTAGGTGTCGGTCTGGGTGTTACCGCAGGTCGTGAAGGTGTAGGTGTAGCCGGCGGACAGGTAATAGTAGAAGTTGCGGGTGTTCTGCAGGGCGGAGTTGGTGTTCTCGGCCGAGTAGAAGGTGGACGGCGGCGAGGTGGTCGTGCCGGCCAGGCGCACGCGGACGCGGCCGCTGCAAGAACCCGTGCCGTAGCAGCCGATTCGGACGGTGTAGGTGCCGGTGCTCGGAGCGGTGTAGGTCAGGTACGAGGCCGTGGTGCCGCAGTTGTCATCGTTGTAGGAGACCTGGTTGCCGGCGGCGTCCATCAGGCGCAGGTAGGTGTCGCCGGAGTTGTGGCCGCAGGTGTAGATGTCGTAGGTGGCGCCGGCGCTCAGGACGATGTTGTGCGAATAGTAATTCTGGGTGGCGCTGGCGGTGTTGGAGGCGCTGAACCACAGCATGTCGGGGTGGTTGTAGCCGCGGCTGGTGGAGTCGTTGCACTCCGGGGAGCCTTCCTGGTCGCCGTACCAGAAGTTGTTGCTGATGTCGGTGGCGTGGTTGCCGTCGTTGCACCAGTACTGGTTCCGGGCCATGGCGGGCCCGAAGATGAAGGCCGCCATCTGGACGCGGGAGTCGTCGTGGCAGTTGTGGCCGCCGTCCTGGGACTTCGCGTTGTAGCCGGTGTTGCAACTGAGCGCGGTCCAGGCGGGCTTGTGGACCTGGGAGAGCGCGCACTTCTGGCCCATGTTGTTGGCGCAGGTGCCGTGGTTGCAGAAGTCATAGTAAGAATAGACGCCCGACACGCGCAGGATGTGGACGCGGGTGGCCGAGTGGCGATACAGGCCGGCGGTGCCATCCTTGTCATGCAGGGTCATCTTGTACCAGCCGGAGATGTAGTACTGGGGGTAGTCCTCCTCGCCGTCGGTACCACCGCCGCCGGCCACGAACTCGTCGGCGTCCAGGGCGTCGAGCATCTCGGGATCCAGGAAGCCCTTGGAGTCGACGCGCTCGAGCACCTCGAGGTCGGAGTTGGCGACCGCAGCCCGTGCAGTGCCACCGAACTCGCGCAGCGCGCCGATCTCGGAGGCCACGCTGGCCACGGCCGCGGCGCCGTGGCGCTTCGCGATCTCGGCCTCGACGGCCTCCATCGCCTCGGGGATCATCTCGAAGAGGGCGCCGTTGGGGGTGCGCCGCGGGGGCAGGCTCTCGGACCACACCAGGTCGTCGGCCCAGGTGGGGTCGATGAAGTCGTCGCCGCCCTGGCGCACGTAGAGGATGCGGCCCTCCTCGTCGGTGACGCGGGCGTCGATCTCGTGCTGCGGGAAGCCCGGCTCGGCACGGTACTCCTCGGGGGCCGGGGCGCCGCGCAGGGCCTGCAGGTAGATGACGTCGTCGCCCTTGCGGAACGCGGCCGTGAAGGAGAAGTCGGCTTGGAGATCGATCAGCGTCACGCCCTGGTGGAGGCCGACCTCGAGGTCGGGGACCACACCCGGTTCGTCGCCGGTGGGTCCGGCGGTGCAGGCGGCCAGCAGGAGTGCGAAGAGTCCGGCGGTCAGGGTGTGGAGGCGAGTCTTCATGGGAGCTCCTTTCGACGCGAGGCGTCCAAGCCCGTCAGGGCGGCGTCTCCAGCCGCAAGTCCGGGGCCAAACCTGCGGAAAGGCAAAAGAGCCTTGATTGACAGGCACCGTTCAGAACGTTTTTACTGATTCAGGGTTGTTGATGTGTCCAACTATTGGACGGTGTCTAATTGCTGTACAGATCCAGCCGCAGTCCCCGGCCGCAGTCCCCGGCCGTAGTTCCCCGGCTGCAGTCTCATGGGCGTGGTCACAGTTTAGATTGGAGGTCGTCGCAGGCTTTGACGGTGTCGGCGTCCGTGTCGTCGGGGACTTCCTTGAGGACCGGATGCAGCGGCCGGGCCTTCGGGAGGGTCAGGTCCGTCGTGTCCCAACCCTCGGAGCCGTATTCATGCAACTCGGTGGTCCGCGTGCAGGTGGCGGTCCGCCCGTCCATCCCGTCACCCGTCTCGATGTAGGTGTTCTGCGAAAAAACGGTCACCGCGAAGAGGTCCACGGCGCCGCCGGTGAACCAGCGGACGTGGGAACTGGTCTTGACCTCGTGGCCGGGCTCATGTTCGGTCTCGGACTCCTTGACCAGATCCATGAGGGCGAGGGACCCTTCAAAGATTGTGAAGATGGCCAGGTAATCGCCGTCGACGGAGACCATGCGGTCCACGCACTCGTCCTCGTTGTTCGAGTACTCGTACGACACGGTGAAGAGATCGGGGTCCCGGGCGCCCTCGACGAACCCGACCTTCAGGTCCTGGCCCTTGAACAGGATCGTCGCGTCTTCGGGGAGACCCGTGAGACCCACCTGGGACTGACCGGTCGTCTCGTCCCGGATCACCGCCACCACGAGGAACGAGTTGAGCGACCCGGTGTCGCAGGCATCGGCCTTCGGGTCGATCACGTGCAGCAGGGCGGCCAAGAACGTCTTCCCGCGCACCGGGATCAGGCGCACCGTGGCCTTCGCCGGCAGGTCCTTGTTCTCCACTTCCTCGCGCAGGCCCGGGAGCGCCTCGACGAGAACCCGGGCGAGGTCGAACGGCTTCGCGCTCTCGCGCTGCAGCCGGGTCAGGAGCGCCTCCATGTCCTTGAGGGCCTGCGCCCGGGTCAGATCCTGCGGCAGATCCCGGAGGGGCTTGACCGGGGCGGCGGGCGGCGGCTCGGGCCTCGAGGCGGCGGGCTTCGGCGCGGGCTTCGGGGCGACCTTGGCCGCGGTGTCCCCGGGCGCGGGGCGGCCGCAGCCCAGCACCAAAACGAACATCATGGAAATGCATCTGTGCAAGGTCCTCATGAAATGACTCCTGGTTCGAAAGAAAGCACCACACAGGCGAACTGAACGGGCATCAGGGCGACATCCAGGCGAGATACACGTCCATGCTGGCGGCGGCGGGCAGGACGTGGTCACCGAACGCGAAGGCGCCGGCATATCGGCCGCCGAACAGGACGCGGCCGTCGGGCAGCCGGGCGACGGGGCCGGCGTACTGCTGGGAGGCGTCACCCCAGGCCAGGGACCACACCACGCTCCCCGACGCGTCGAGGCGGACCCCGAGCAGGTCGTAAACGCCGAAGCCCATGATCGGCGTGGCGCCCACGACGGTCTGCTGGAGGAAGCCGCCCTGCAGAAAGAGGTTACCGGCGGGATCGAACACCGCCCCGGTGAGGTTGTCGGTGTTGGTGCCGCCCACGCGCAGATGCCACTGGTAGGCGCCGGTGGCGTCGAACACGGCCGCGAGGGCGTCCCCGGAGCCGGCGTGGGGGACGACCTGGCCACCGCAATCGACCTGCAGGGTGAAGGTGGCCAGGAGGGCGACACCTCCGTCGGCGCGAAGGGCCAGGCCGCGGGCCTCCTCGAGGCCGGCGCCCTTCACCGCGCGGGCCCAGACCCCGTCGCCGACGCCGTCGGTGCGCACGAGGAAGACGTCGGGGGCGGTGGCCAGGCTGACCGAGGCGGTGCCGAACATGACGGCGGGGGACCGGTAGGTGCCCGCGAGATAGAGCTGGCCCTGGGCGCCCACGGCCACGGCCACGGCGGTCTCGTCGGCGCCGCCGCCGTAGAGCCGGGCGAAGCCGCAGGTGCCGTCCGCGGCGTAGCGCACGAGGAAGACGTCCGTGCCGCCCTGGCCGCTGGTGAGGTCCTGGGGGAGCCCGTCGAAGTGGATCGGCTGGTTGTTGGCCGCCCCGACGGTGCCGGCCAGGTAGACGTTCCCGGTCGCGTCCAGCGCCAGATCGTTCACCACGTCCGAGCCCGTGGCGCCCCCGATCCGGCGGGCCCACAGGGCTACGCCGCCCGGATCCAGTTTGGCCACGAAGCCGTCCTGGATGCCCCCGGGCGCGTCGAGGGTGACCCCGTTGTCCAGGGTGAGCGCCGCTCCATAGCGGCCCCCCACGTACACGTCGCCGGCCGCGTCCACCGCGACCGCCCGGACCGAATCGCTGCCGACCGAGGCGATGGCGCGGGCCCAGAGCACGGCGCCCGTGGGGTCGAGCTTCACCACGAAGCCGTCGTCCCCGGGTCCCACGGGCACCAGCGTGTCGGTGCCGAAGGTGATCATTGCGCCGAAGGCGCCGGCCAAGTAGACGTTGCCGGCCGCGTCCACGGCCAGGTCGATGAGCTCGTCGGAGCCAGTGCCGCCCCACGCCTGCGCCTGGACCGGCCTGCCCTGGCATCCTGCGGTGTCGAAGGCGCAGTCGGCGCCGCAGGCGAGCGCGCCGGCGGCGAACCCCAGGGATCCGCAGGACTGTCCCTGCAGGTCATCGCCCTCGCAGGCCTCGCCCTCCGGGGCCGCGATGACGCCGTCGCCGCAGCGGGCGGCCAGCGCCAGGCAGCCGGGCATGCAGCCGCCGTAGGCGCCGTCGTTGACGCCGTCGTCACAGGCCTCGTCACCGACGACGAGGGTGTCGCCGCAGATCGACGAGCACACGGTGGGGCTGCCGGAGCAGTCCCAGCCCTCCTCGAGCTCGCACAGCGCCGAGCAGCCGTCGCCGTCGTCGGTGTCCCCGTCGTCGCAGGCCTGGCCGGTGTTCACCACGCCATCGCCGCACTGGGCGACGCAGCCCGACTCGTCGCGGGCGCAGACCTCGTCGCACGCCAGCGGCCCGGAGGTGTACCCCAGGGACTCGCAGGTCACGCCCTGGAAGTCCTGGTCCTCGCACTGCTCGTGGGCGGGCTGGATCTCGCCGTCACCGCAGGACTGGCTGCAACCGGAGGTGTCGAGGGTGCAGTCGGCGCGGCACGAGAGGGCGCCCTGGTAGAAGCCGAAGTCGCCGCAGGTGGCCCCGGCGAGCTCGCTTCCGTCGCAGGCCTCGGCGGGATCCACGAAGCCGTCGCCGCAGTTGTCCTGGGTTTTCACCTTCGTTTCGCAGGCGCCCCCGAACACCGGGATCCAGAAGGCGACGATGAACAGGAACGCTGACCGGCTGAACGATTGCATGGGGCACCTCCGGATGCGAGATGCGACAGTGTAACAAAAATTCGGGTGGGCGGGAACCCTCGATCAGGCGCCGAGGACCTGGTCCTCGAGGGCTCGGATCTCGTCGCGTAGGCGGGCGGCCTCCTCGAACTGGAGTTTGCGGGCGGCCTCCCGCATCTTGCGGGTGAGCTTGACGATGGCGGCCTCGGCCTTGGCGGGGTCGACCTTCACCTTGCGGGCCGGTTCGGCGGACGGGCGGTCCAGACCGATCATCTTGTTGATGTCGATGATGCCCTTCACGATGGAGGCGGGCTCGATGCCGTGCTCGCGGTTGTAGTCCTCCTGCACGCGGCGGCGGCGATCGGTCTCGTCTAGGACCGTGCGCATGGCGTCGGTGACGCGATCGGCGTAGAGGATCACCCGCCCGTTGAGGTGGCGTGCGGCGCGCCCGCTGATTTGGAACAGCGAGCGATCGGAGCGCAAGAAGCCCTCGGTGTCCGCGTCGAGCACGGCCACCAGCGACACCTCGGGGAGGTCCAGCCCCTCGCGCAGCAGGTTGATGCCCACCAGCACGTCGAACTCGCCCAGCCGCAGGTCGCGCAGGATCTCGATTCGCTCGAGGGTCTCCACGTCGGAGTGCAGGTAGCGCACGCGCACGCCCAGATCGCCGTAGTACTCGGTGAGGCGCTCGGCCGAGCGCTTGGTGAGGGTGACCACCAGGACCTTCTCCTCGACCTCCTTGCGCAGGCGGATCTGCTCGAGGAGGTCGTCGAGCTGGCCCTCGGAGGGGCGCACCTCCATGGCCGGCTCGAGCAGCCCCGTGGGGCGCACGATCTGCTCGATCACCACGCCCTGGGTGCGGGCGAGCTCCCAGTCCCCGGGGGTGGCGCTCACGCACACGACCCGGTTCACGCGGGCCTGGAACTCGTCGAAGGAGAGCGGGCGGTTGTCCAGCGCGCACGGCAGGCGGAAGCCGAAGTCGACCAGGTTCCGCTTGCGGGAGAGGTCGCCCTTGAGCATGGCGCGCACCTGGGGCAGCGTCTGGTGGGACTCGTCGACGAACAGCAGGAAGTCCTTCGGGAAGTAGTCAATGAGGGTGGACGGGGGCTCGCCCGGGGCTCGCCCGTCGAAGTGCCGGCTGTAGTTCTCGATGCCCTTGCAGTAGCCGGCGGTCTCGAGCATCTCCAGATCGGAGGTGGCGCGCAGCTCGAGGCGCTGGGCCTCGAGGAGGCGGCCGGTGCCGTTGAACTCGGCCAGGCGCAGGCGCAGCTCCTCGCGGATGTCGGACAGGGCGCGGCGCAGATCCTGCTCGGGCACGACGTAGTGGCTGCTGGGGAAGATCAGCGTCGCGGGGACGTCCTGCACGGCCTGGTTGAGGAACGGGTCGAACTCGCGGATGCGCTCGATGGCGTCCCCGAACCAGGAGATGCGCCAGGCCGTGCGGTCCGAGTCCGATGGGAACACCTCGACCACGTCGCCGCGCACCCGGAAGGTGCCGCGGTAGAAGTCGAAGTCGTTGCGCTCGTACTGGATGTCCACCAGGCGGCGCAGCACCTCGTCGCGGTCGATCTCCTGCCCCACGGCGAGCTCCAGCGCCAGGTCGCGGTAGAACCGCGGCGATCCGATGCCGAAGATGCACGACACCGAGGCCACGATGATCACGTCGGGCCGCGACAGCAGCGCGTTGGTGGCCGCGTGACGGAGGCGGTCGATCTCCTCGTTGATGGCGCTGTCCTTCTCGATGTAGGTGTCCGTGGCGGGCAGGTAGGCCTCGGGCTGGTAGTAGTCGTAGTAGGAGACGAAGTACTGCACCGCGTTCTGCGGGAAGAGCTGGCGGAACTCGGCGAACAACTGGGCCGCCAGGGTCTTGTTGTGCGCGAGGATGAGCGTGGGGCGGCCCCAGTGCTCGATGACCTTGGCCATGGTGAAGGTCTTGCCCGAGCCGGTGATGCCCAGCAGCACCTGGACGGCCTCGTCGGCGGCGAGCCCGTCGAGGAGGCCGGCGATGGCCTGGGGCTGGTCGCCCCGGGGCGTGAGACCTTCGGCGAGATGGAAGATGCCGGGGCGCGGGGCGGCCATCAGGGCGCGCACACCTGGCGGCTGTGGCGCATCTTCTCGAGGTGCTCGAGCAGCGCGGTGGCCGCCTGGAGATCCG
>Ga0302247_1001699_pt1 | contig 16215 bp, 5 predicted proteins | sample AAG_UR_Ile_MG_FD_193529 | JGI IMG/M metagenome (GOLD analysis project Ga0302247, IMG submission 193529) | Enriched activated sludge microbial communities from anaerobic digester in WTTP, New Holstein, Wisconsin, United States - AAG_UR_Ile | ecosystem: Engineered > Bioreactor > Anaerobic >...
GTCCCAAGATATTGTCGAGGCATAGATTCCGCGGAAGATATCAAGCGCTCGCTTACCCTCTGAGCCAATAAATAATGCCTCTTCTGCAACAAGTTGACGAAATTCGCCATAATATTTGTCACGGATCGAGGTCCATGGTTCGTCAAATGGCTGACGAAGATCTTCAATCGCTTTATACATCCCTTGGATTAAACTCCTGAAGCTGTCTCTTTGATTTTCGTAAACTATGGATTGTTTTGCATGCTCCAGCGTGAGTTCATGCTTGATTGTCTCAAGTTCCTTAGCCAAATCATTTTTAAAAGCATCAATTTCTTTGGATTTTATAACGTCGATTTTAGCATCGACAGACCTTTTCAATAACCACCACATCACGATAAACGCCAATACAAAGAAGGGGCTGCTTATACCCAGCAAAGTCAAAAGTTGTTCAGTCATTTCGCACTTTCCTTCTCAAATATGCAGATGACATCACCCCTCCGCCAGGGCCTTGAAAGCCGCCTGGCCCGGATCGCTGTAGAACTCGATCTGCATCTTGTCGATCACCTCGTCGGGGAGCGTGGCAAAATCCTTTCGGTTCACCGTGGGGATCATGACTCGCCTGGCCCCCGAATCCATGGCAACGCGCAGTTTATCGCCCAGTCCTTCCACATGGCTAAGAACACCGTGAAGGCTCATTTCCCCTAAGACAACGAGCCCTGCTGCAATGGTTCTTGACAAAACGGCAGAAACCAGCCCAACAAAAAACGCCACTCCCAGGTCGTGCGCGTCTTTACCTTGCATCAAACTGATCAATTGAATGTTTACGTCATAACTGGAAAGCTCACGATCGATGCCGATCTTCTTGGCGTTCGTTTTGAGATAATCGTAAGCCATTCTGGCCGATTCACGGATGTTCTTCGAAGAAGTCCCGACAAGGTTGAATTTCCCGGAACCGACACTGATGTTGATCTGAATACGATAGAGGGAATAGCGCCCCTCCGCCTGATCATAACCAATCGTAAAGATGTCACCCGGCGGCAGGGGCGTATCGGGGATGAGCTGGATGCTTCCCAGCTCCGGGCAGCCGACGAAGTGCTCTTCCCCCGTCTCTTTATCGATATAGGAGAAGTTGACCTTTGCGTATTCGATGCCCCCCATCCGCTTGAGTTGTTCCTTGACACGCCGTCGCATCTCCAGAGCAAAAGTTACATACTCTTCAACCTCCTGGCGGGTGGGGTCATTCGCCGGATGAAGCAGCTTGACCAAACCGGAAACAGTCTTCACGACCGCCGTTCTATCCCTTGCTTCCAGGTGGTTCCCGAAGGAAAAGTATCGCTCATGGATATCGGCAAAGTTCAGGTTTCTCAATCCTTCGTGGAAGATCTCGGCAATGTAATCGGATATAAAGCCTAAGTGATCCGTGAAATAGGCCGTCTGCATCTTGGGGATTTCCCAGCCCGGCAGATAGCCGTGCCAACGGTCATGAAAGGCCATATCGTTACGGATGGAATCCGGCAACGCCGAAAATAAATGGGAGACTCGGGCAATGGATTCGACATCGCCGTCGATGTTGCCGTTAAAGACGATCCCCGCATCCGCCTGGATTGTGCCCTTGTCGTCGCCTCGCGAAAAGGACCGCTGCTCCATGTACCCCTTGTACATCTGCTTGTCGTTTTCCTTTTTGAAGTTGGGACCGGCCACTTCGTCAAAGGCGACCAGATCGTATCGGATGACGAGCCCCGGCTTGTCCTTCCGATTCTTCCAGCCAAAAAGGTCGGCGACGGATCCCTGGCCGCCGCTCAACAGGATTACATAGGGGGAGATCTCCCGGTAAACGTAAGACTTCCCTGTTGACCGTGGTCCCAACTCGATTAGGTTGTAGTTCTTCTCCACCATGGGAATCATCCGGGTCAGAAAGAGCAGCTTCCGGCGGGCAGTAAAATCGCTGTTCGTCGGTTCGTAACCCATGGTCCGCAGGAGAACATCAATCCATTCATCCCGTGTGAATCTTGTCCGCCCTTCAATGAATTCCTGCAGATTGGCGCTGGCAATCTGAATCGGCTGTAAACGGGTTAGAACGAAGGGTCTGGTAACACCCTTATGCACCCGCGTTTCGTCATAGGTGATTTCCAGATTGGCCCAGATGCCACCCGTCAGCAGACGTTCATGTTCATACACCAGGGCTTCTGTGACATGAACATGATCCATGCCCGCCGCCGCCAGATTAGCCCAGTATTTCCCCCCTTCGTCCTTTTCGTCGAAAGAGACCGTCACCAGGTCGATCAGTTTATAGACGCCCTTTTTCTTCAAATTGGATTTGATCAGTTCCCCACGATCGGCCCTGACAATCCGCTCGGAAATAACATCCTTGACCCGTTTGATCCCTTCCTCGATTTCGGCTTCATTGGTGGTGGAGCAATATTTGCCAAGGAGATATTCAAGGACATAAACAGGAATGTTGTCGCCGACCTTGAAGCGCTTGACGAGGTCCTTCCGCACAACCCGACCGGGGAAAGCGTTGAAGAGTTTTTGATCCAGTGTATCAACCCAGGTTGTTTGATTTATCTGTTCTTCTGTCATAGCCATTCATCCATATCTATTTTCAATATTACATCCGCCGTTGCGAGGATCTCCTCGTTATCGGCATCGAGAATAACCAATGTCAATTTCTGGCCATAACGGCCTTCCGCCCCGGAGATCTTTTCCAGTTTCACCTGCCGGATGTCGTCCTTCGGGCTGACCGCAATGTCGCCTGATTTGAAAAACATCTTTCCGGATGCCGCGTCCCGGATCTTGATGGTGATCTGCCTGCCCAGATAGCTGCCGTCTATTTCCCCTAAGAGATTTTTCTTCCCCCTTGTCTCCGGTTCTATTTCCACAACCGGCTCCAGCGTCGTAATCTCCGCAACAGGCTTAAGCACGATCCCAGTCTTCTGCGCCTTTTTCTCCCATTGAATGCAGAGGAGAGGAATAAGCCATTCCTGCAAGGTCGTTCCCCGGTGGAAAAAGCCGATGCCGCCATAGGTCTTGAAGGCATTGACGCTTCGGGGTGTCAGGCATTCCAGATCGCTGCCGGCAACCTTTGTCCTAATGGCTGTCTTGTGCTTAAGGTTTTTCCCTACGACGGCCCGTCTCGTCTTCCAACGGATATCCCCCTCGGGTTTTTCCATGATTTCATCATCGCCGGGGATATAGTGGAAATAGCCGTGATCCGTGGTCAGGAAGATCCGCCCGTAACCTGCATCTCTGAGCTTCCGGATGACTTGTGCATACCGTTCGAGGTATTCTTCAGCACCCGATAAGGCCAGTTCACCTTCATGGCCCTGAGTGTCAAATTCATCACCGAAAAGGAAAACAATCTTTCCCTCAGGGAGTTTAAAGCCCGTCTTGACGACGTCCGTCACGGTCAGGATATGGGATGGTTTCACGCCATAGACAGCGTTCAGCCAATTCCGTCTCGATCCCGCGACGGCCAGGTTCTGGTCAAAGCCTTCGGTGTGAACGGCCCATCCCTTTTCCGGATCGACCGAGACCCGCAGGCTTTTCGCAAGGCCGGGCAGGGCGTAGGCCATACCCAGTTCCGTCGTGGTAGGAATCGGCGCCATACAGGGCCGCACAAAGGCCACAGACGATGTTTGCCCTTCATTGAGCATCGCGGCTAAGCGCTTTCCCAGTTCGAAGCGAAAGGCATCAATCACGATGACCGCAGTCGGCTCTTTTTTTTCATCGTGCCTTTTCTTAAGTTCTTCCCCGGCGTAGGAAAGGTTTGTCTGCTCTGGCCAGCGGTCATCTTGAGCAGTGAATTCGGAAAAAACCGTATTGGTCTGATCAAGTATGGATCGGTAAGCTTTTCTCAGAGTCTTCTGAACTTCAAAAAGGTCTTCCTCTTCAATGGCCCATTCCCGCATCAGGCTCTCGCCTTCAGCGTCCACCGTCCATCCCTGCTCAACATACCAGGAAATTGCGTCATGCAGCGTGTGCCAGTTCTTCTCTACGCCGTCATTTTCACGAAGCACCCGCGCCGCTTTTCCAAAATCGGCCAGGATATCCCAGGGCACCCTTTTTTTTGTCCATTGACCCCAGAAGCCTTGAGCGTGATGTACATAGCTTTCTTTTTTTCGGGCAAGATATGTGGCCAGATCTAAAAAGTTCTCGAACTTGTTGATCTGCTTTGTTTCGTTTTCAAATAAGGTCCTTTCTCCTCTGTAGGAGGCAAGGGGTTCGGACAGGGTGCAGGAACTCTCCGCCATCATGGGTTGAAGGTTCAAAAGGGCATCCGCTTTTTCCGCCAGGATCTCAAGTTTCGGTTGAAGCCGGAGATCCCGTTGCCACTGGTTTAAAAGTTCCATGGCCCGTTTTCTGCTGTTACCCGGCGGGATAATCCAGTCCGATGTGGGGAAGCCTTCCTCGCCCAGTTTTGACGCAGCATCCGTTGCCAAAAGTCTGGCCACCGCCCGGATACGCCATTTGTCCGCTTCCTTGAGATCGGGTTCCGGAAGGCCGAAATCAGCGGTAACACGGCGTTTGAAAAGGTTCTGTTTTTCCGCGCTGATGATTTTTTCGATGGGCTGACCGATATCCGCCAGCGTCTGGAGAATCGTCCCTGCCGAGATGAGTTCATCAGGGGTGATCTTTTTCCATTTGGCGAGAGGTTCGTCCAGCTTTGCCAGGGCATATGCCAGGAGATCCTCTTTGACCTCGTCTTCCTGTGATCGAGTGATCTCCACCCCGTATTCCCGCAGGGCCTCCAGAAGGGTTATCTCTCTAAAGGACGCCTCGCCTTCAAAAACCCGGAAATAGGTAAGCTCCGATTTCTGCCTGGGAAGCCAGATCACGCGGGGACGGCGTTCTTCACGGGCAAAGCGATGCCGAAGAAGCAATTCGTGGCCTTCTTCCGGCCATAGTTCAATGACATCTCCACAGGTCTTCTGAAGAAGCTCTTTCCAGTCTTCTGCCGGATCGCACCAAATGATAAACGGCGCCGGTTCAACCGGTTTTGATAAAGCGGATTCGATCTGCTCAAGGAGCCATTTTTTGAAAGATCTTGATTCCATCATTTACTCCCACCAGCCCGGTTTGGGCAGCTTGCCTTCGCGGCACCAGCGCCGTTCGTCGTCGCGCCAGGCGCCCCGGTCAGCAATGGCCTTGTCCACATCCTTGCCCGCCAGGACATCCGCATTCAATAGTCCGGCTTTTTGAAGCGGCGCGATGTTCACCCGCACGCCGTCGTTGATATCCGGCTGGTAGAGGCCTTCCTGCCGGACAAATTCCGCAATGGTCTGCGGCGGCGGGCGTTTTCCGTTCAGGGCGGACAGTTGATCGTACATCGCCTGCTCGGCGAGCCATGTTTCCCAGGTATGGGCTTCCGGGCAGGACCAGGCGTCGATGACTTCCCGCACCGCATGACCCTTACCAAACTTTACGGCCATTTCCTGTTGCCAGGCTTTGACGTCGGATTTCAAGGCGCTCATTTTCCGCTTGATTTCCAACTGCTCCTTGGGATCGATCTTGGGATCTTGGGATCGTTCTTTCAGCGATTGCAGTTCTTTCTTGGCGTCCCGGATTTTCTCGGAGATCGGCTTCAGAATGGTCGCATCGAAGGCTTTCCACCAGACGAGGCAAGCACATTTCATAACCCCTGTCAGCATGGCTTCCGACTCGGGGCAGATCATGCCTGCCAATTCTTTTGACGTAGGATCACTATCCAAGGTGTTTTCAAGCGGCGGCTGCGGGCCGACGACAGTACAGTGATAATCCAGATGGGTCACGGCATCCTTTATCCAGTTAGAGAATTCCGCATGGAGGCCCGTCTCATCAGCCTGACGCCGCCAGTCGGTAAGGGGGCCTTCCTGGATCACGCTGCACAGTCTTTTCAGCCACCGCGCCTTAAGGCAGAGCATGGCATCATTGATGGCACACTGGCGAAGCTGGGACTGTGGGGGTACCGGACCAAAACCCGAGGCGCCGACGTCGGTCAATACGGCATCAAAGGCCTTCAGTTCCTGGATACGCTCCATGAGAAGGCTTCTTCTGGCTTCCTGTTCGCCTGTGAGGCTTCCGTTGGCGTTCTCCAGTCCCCGCAGCTCTGTCTCCAGGCGTTTGATCAGCGGAATGACATATTGATTTTTGAGTTTGGGCAGCAAATCTCCGTCCATCTTGTGGTAGTAAACCAGGCATTCGAAGGCTGCGTCCTGCCGGGGGCGGCTGGCCCATTTTGCGCTGGAAAGATGCCAGGCGATGGGGCGCTTTTTGAACTGGGAGATATGATGCCGGAAGAAGTCCTTCTTCACCCATTCCTGCAGGGGCTTACCCATGACCTCTGCAAAGACGTTTTCCTGTGCTGATACCTGATCATCTCCATAGTCGGCCGCGATGCGCGCCCTCAGATGTTGATAGAGCGTCGATTCTTCCGTTCCCTCCATCATGGGAATGATACCGTCATCATCCGACCACTCAGGAAGCACTTCCTCCTCTTCGATCTGCTTCGGCCAGCGGTGCCCGAGGAGGCGGAGGATCAGAGCCGTGAAACGGTCCTTCGTCAGGCGCTGCTCTTCCGGCAGGCAGCGCCATCCTTCCTTCTCGATACCTTCCTTGAGGAGCCAATAGACAGAGATAGGGTGAACCTCCAGCTTCTGCGACAATTCTTCCAGAAAGGTCTCTGCCGGTATGGCTATCCGGGCGCCGATGGCTATCTGATCGTTTTCTTCCTCATCATCGTCATCTTGTGCATCGCTTTCCGCCGCATCATCGGTTCCTTCTTTCGCCCCCGGCCCGGTTTCGTAAAGGGCGTGGAGGCGATTCTTTAGGGCGGTGAGCTCTTGGGCGTCGGGATCTTGGCGTTTATGTTTTTCCAGATAATAAAGGACTTCGGCAGGGATGTCCGGCAAGCCATCAGGCAAGGGCGGTAGGGAATCGTAACCGGCAATCAGAGGGAACCAGCCGGCAGGGGTGCCGGTTTCGGTCAGAACTGTACCTGTGTCTATGGGGCTAATTTTATAATCATTAAAAACGAGTTTTTCGCCTAAACCTTCTGAAGTGTGCAGCAATGAACACACAATTTCTCTGTCGGGGAAATCCCTATTCATAAAAGTATTTTCTATTATATTAGACCCAATCAGTATTTTTTTGAGAAATAAACAGAATTGAGAAATCTGAAAAACAGAATTGCTTACCTCCTTTGGTATAGGAACATTAAGAACGCTACCTATACTAAAATTTAGTGGCGTGTTTATGCAGCGCAACATGAAAGATGTGAGGCGGCAGTTTAGAATTGCGAGACAAATGATTAAATCTTTCTCTTTACTGAATATTCCCGGCCCGGCTTTACCAAAAGTACCTTGCTTCGGAAGGCAACGTACACTCAGTGATCCACTTGCCATCTGGCTAAAAGTAATGCCTGGTTTGAACATGAATTGTTCATTTCTAACGAAGGAACCTCGATAGGACTTTATCCTAATCCCATTTATTTCCCACTCTAACAAATAATGTTGAAATCCAGCCCATTTCGAAAACCCTCCGCCTTTTGATGCTGGATACCACCTGTTGCGCGTCTGGTTAATTTCCCAGAAATATCTAAAAAATCTATAGTTGTCTCCAGTTGTTGAAGGCTCACAGATATCGATTAAATTTTCAAACTTATTATCTGATCCGAACAATTCAAAAAATCTTTCACCAACCCAATAAACAAAGCAATAATCTGGGATTTGAAGAAAATTGGATTGTATAGGTCTGCTCTTATTTATTCGTAAACTGTTGCCAATGATGTCTCTTAATAAGACATCCTTCTCCTCCGGACTCTTCGGCCCGATGAGCCGAAAGGCGGTCAGGCGATGGTCGGTCTTCGGCGGTGTCTTGGCAAGGGTGAAAAGAACGACATTGACCACCTCTCCGGAAATTTCCCCGAAAGCCCCTGGTCCCAGATGGGCCAGGGTCTCGATGGAGGTTTCCCGGAGCATACCTTTGAATCCTTTGGCTTTCTTCAGTTTCTCCTCGTCGAGAGCACGGAGTTCGGCGAAAGACCGGAGGAACATCCAGGATTGCTGTGTGACCATGGCCACCCGGCCTGTCTCGGCTTTAACCAATTGCAGACAGCGGAGGATAAAGGCGGCGTAAAGGTCGCGTTTCCCAGATGGAAAGTGCATTTCTACATAGCGCTTCACGACAGGTCCCATGTTCTTGGAACCCATGTAGGGTGGATTCGTGGCCACAATGTCATAGCGGCGAGAGAGAAAATCGAAAAGGGAAAGCCCTTTCCCCGCCGTTTCGCCGAAAAAGCGCGAAGAAAAATCCGTTGAAGCGAACTCTTCCTGGAAATGGGCGCTCAGCCGGTCCAGCAGGCCGGTTTTCCATTCCTCATAGGATGGAACGCCTATCGGCAGCGGCGCCTGTTCCGGCTTTTCCATTTCCGCAAAGAGCGCCTTCTGTTTGGGCGGCCCGGCCTTTTCCTCGTCGTCGAGGGCCTTCAAGAAGCGGAATTCCTTTTCCACAGGCTCTTCGATCTGAAGGAGCGTGCCCAGTTCATCGGCGTGCCGGAGACTTTCGAAGATCAACTGAAGCGAGGCCTGGAAGGGTTTGTCTTCCGGATGTTTCTCAAGAAAGGCTGCTAGATGATCCGCGTCGGCACCGATATGGATATTGGTCGCCGTCAGGTTGATGCGGGTCGGTCTAAATGCGGGATCTTTTTCTTTCGCCTTCATGTACAGGGCGCAGGCGGCAATCTGAATGGCCCGCTCGTCAATGTCGATTCCAAAAAGATTTTGGCTCAGGATGGCCTCGCAGATCTCTCCGGGCGTCTTCAGTTCTTCTTCTTCCATATACATGGCGAAGAGAAGGTCAAAGGCTTCCAGCAGAAAGTGGCCGGAACCGACGCTGGGATCGAGAAAAGAGAGCTGTTTGAGGAATTTTCGCTCCATCGGCGCCCGGTCAGCATCCCGGACGTAGTACTCCCAGGATTCGCAGAGGCGGGATGCCGGATGCATCGCCATCCAGAGGGCTCCTAGGGAATTCTGGACCAGGAATTTGACCATGTAGGGTTCGGTGTAAAGCTGGGTGACGGGGATGATGTCTCCCTTCTCGATCTTCGTGCCTTTGACGGTGCGAACCTTCTCAAAGACCCGGTCCTTTTCCTCGGTGTTCCAGTATTGATAGGCCCAGCCGAGGGCATCCGGCGCCGTGAAGATTTCATCGTCGGCGGACAGCAGCTGGATGCATTTCTTCAGAGCCGCCACGCCGGGCTTCAGGGCGATGACCGGTTCATCGGGATGAAAAAGAAGGGGAAGCTCTTCCGCCCGTTCGACGAACTCGGCAAAGAGGGCGGCGCAGAGCCCATCGTCTTCTCCGGCGCAGACATCCGGGTTTTGTCTGGTCAGGCGATGATGCTTCAGGGAGCGGCCTCCGTAACTTTCCTTTTGAATGATGATTTCGTCGATCAATCCCCGCGCCTCCATGCAGCGCAGGGCGATAAGCCGGTTGGCCCAGGTATAGGAGGCTTCCTGAAGAAACTGTCCGACAGACTCTTCACGTGATCGTTCCGATTGCGGGGCAGATAAGATAAAGGCGTCCACGATAAGCCGGGCGCGGCGATCCTCTTCGGATAGATGGGAGAGCTGTTCGAGAGGCAGGGATTCGCGATCGCGGCGAACACCCAGGGCGGCCAGACGCTCCTCCATGTCTCCGGGATGCCAGACGCCGTCGTTGTCATAATACCCTTCCAGGATATGGCGGAGTTCGAGGATAATGGATTTGAGTTTTGCTTTATATTGAGATTCCATGTTCAGGAAAGCTCCACTTCATCGCCCTGATCCAATGCGATACTGATCTGGGCATCCAGCTCATCTTTCAGCCCGGTCCACTCGGTGAGCGATTTGATTCTTTTCGGTGAAGGAAAGAGTTTGATCTTCTTGACCCGCTTGCGACCATCTCCACCACTGCCACCCGTATCTTTGCCTTTGATAAGCTCTTCCAGTCGGGCGATCATATCCTTTGCCCGGCCCGCGATACTGTCCGGCAGCAGGGCGATCTTGATCAGGTCGGTTTCTTCATCTATTTCTGTGGTCATACTCTGATGTGTTGTTTCAAAGGGAGATATTTCTTGCTCCGACAGCAACCCCGTGGCTTTTGCCACTTCAATGGCGTTCTTAAGAGACAGCAGTGCCTCCTTTGCCGTTTGCTTCCATATGCGTTTCAACGCCTCCACTTCCGTCAGGACATGGGCCTTGTTATCCTGGAGGGTCTGCCAGACGTCCTTTTTATGAATCGTTTTATCCTGTTCAGCAGTTGCATAATTTTTAAGAAAATGATGAATAACATTGTCTTTGGGTATTTTATATTGAATGCTCTTGAGGCTGATATAATGCTCTCTAATTCCTTTGAAGGGTTCCGCATGCTTGCCGTAAAATGTGTGGACAGCGAGGATTTCATTCAATTCGTCTTCTATCGTCGGCGACTTTGCCTCCCACTCCTTGACATGATGAACCGGATTGGTCAGATTGAGAAGGGTTTCGATGCTCTCCATTCCCGCCGTGAAGAAGTCCGGCGGCGGGAAATTGGCCGCGTTGGCCCAGATCCGTGCGTCATCGCCCTTCTTTTTCACCTCCTGCAAATATTTGACGGCCGCAGTGGTGATGTCCGAAGGCGTTTCATCAATCTTGCGATTTCCCGTCAGCTTGATCAAAAGCGTCCGCACAGCAATCAAAACCGCCGTATCCACGTCCGTCTCTTCCAGAATGACTTCCGCCTTGTTGAAGGCCTTGCTGTTGCGCATGGTTGCCGACAGTTCCGTATCCGCCGGATTGGTATAGATCTTCTTGCCAACAGCAATCTTGATCATACCCGCCCTGACTGACGCGGCAATCCCGATGCGTACGGCGTTGGGGTCCCAGCCGTAGGGCGGCGTTTCAAAATGGTCCAGAATTTCCTGTCCCAGGGTGCGTTGCTTCTTGTTCTGACGGTTTGTCAGATAGATGCGGATTTCATCGATCAACGGTATGTGAATGTCCAGTTGCCCTGTCTTGTCGTAAAGCTTCAGGGACTTCACATCCTGAGACAGGGTCTTTGATCCGGCAAGGACATCGGAGATATCCTGTTGTTCCGATTTGATCCAGATGGGCAGTTTGTCGTATTTTGGATAAAGCGTGCCGAAGTAATGACCGATTTCCGTGCGAACGGCCTCTCCCGCCTGTTGTCCCGTTTTACAGACGATGGCGCGGCTGCTGCCTCTAAAGATCAGGTGTCCCTGCCTCAATCCCTGACGGATGGAGCCTTCCACGGCATCTTTTAATTTTGGCAGATCAACTGTGGCTTTGCTGTTGGCCAGTTCTCGCTCCGTGGCCGACTTATTCGGGTCGCCCAGCCATTTGTCCACCACCTCTTTCATGGCGATGTACCGGTCCAGTTGCTCGCTGAATTGAGGAACACGGTCGCAGAAGATGTAAATCGTCTGGCTGTTCTCCGGTTTGAGACTTTCATTTTCGTAATCGCTGATGGTTTTTCCCGAATAGTGACCAAAAGGAGAAATGATTCGAATATCGACATGGCCACTTTTAGTCAGCATCTTGTTGTCAAAATACAGGCGCGCCTGAAAATCGTGTCCTTTAAAAGGAATGGTGTCGAATCCCAGAGTGTGGGTGCTGATGAGCTTGTTCAATCCCTCTTCCCGGTCCTGAAATTTCAATTGCGCGGCGATCGTGTCCACCGCCTCTTCAAAGGTGCGCCGCTCTCCTGTCAGGAATTCCCATTCGTCACCGATTTTGGCAACAATTTTGGCTTTCTTTAATTTTTCGAGTTCAGCTTCGATGATCGGTTGCAGGGAAGCCAGATCCTGTGAGGTTTCGGTCACCAGAAGCCTGGCCAGATTGTCCGCCGACTTGGGAAGGTAGTTCAATTCCCCTGTCAGGAATAGAACCTCCGCAAGTTTAGGCGTGAGATCAGTGGCGGCGGGCACCACGCTTTGGATTTTCGATATTTCTCGACGGATATCAGCCGATATTTCCCCTTCCTGGAGCAGGTTGAAGTAGATTTCGTCAAAAGACACCATTTCCCTTACAGGGGCTTGTAGGTAATTTCTGCGGCCGGCGCGAATGACATCCTGCGTGATGGCCAGCAATGTGCGTGTCGAGCCGGAGAGCGAATCGGAGCGCCCCCCCTTGGAGCGTAGGGCTTTCACGATCTCGGGAATCAGGTGGATCTGGTAGGGGAAAAAGGGATAGAATTTTACAAAGTTCTCGTTGCTACATTGGGGAAGGTTCTGAGAGACATTGGCCAGCTCTCCCAAGCCGCGAATAACACCGGCATTGTCCTGATAGATTGTCTCCACTTCCTTCTTCCCGGCCAGTGTTTTCTTGAAAATCCGATCTTCCAGAACCAGTTCGATGTTTTCCGTGGTCAACCCGAATTTGAAGCGAAATCGTCCTTCAATCTTCTTGAAATCGCTGTCCAGAGCATGGGCGTTTTTATAGACAGATCCCATATCCTCGTGGGTGGTTACGAGAATCCATATCTTCCCCTGACCCTGAATAGCCGCCTCTTCCACCAATGCCTGCAACTGGGCCAGGCGTCCCTGTTGATCCTCGATCCACTGGCCGGATTCGTCCAGAACAAAGAAGATCCGGGCAGGCTTTCCCGTTTCTTTCTCCTGCGCTTTGGCGTCGGTAAGAATCGTTTTAATCAGTAATTCGATATTGAATATCTCGCCTTTTTCAGCATTGCGCAGGGCCTCGGCAACTTCATCGGGGGTTGAGAACAACTCAGGGGCGATGTTGCAGACAGCCCCATAGAGATGCTTCCGGTAGAAGTTCGGATTGGTCTGGATATTTCCCCATGTTTTACCGGACCTTTTTTCAACTTCCTGGTGAAAGGCGGCCAGTTTATGGAGCTTATCCAGCTCCGCCTCGATGACTTTGGCAAAGATATAGTTGCTGCTGTATCCCTTAGAGAGATAATATTGCGATAAGAGAAGTGTGGGCAGGGGGGTGCTGCGGCTGTCGGTCAGGGTATTGAGATTGAAGGCCAGAATAGTCGTTGCGCAGTTGTTCAGCAGGCTTAAGGATCGTTCGATGGATTTTTTTCGGTCTGCCGACGAAGGGACGCGGGCGTTGAAACGTTTGGACGCCGGAATGCCGTCCAGGGAACGGTTTGCGGTGACCTGGGCAAGCATCTTGGCCAGGTGTGACTTGCCGGAGCCGAAATACCCCGATATCCAGACGCCGATTTCCGTGGTCTGCTTGCGAATCGTTTCGGTATAGTGATCGAGGAACGTATCCGTATATTCTTCGATATGGGGAGTGACAACAAAGCTTCCTATTTCTGAGGCGAGCTTCTTTTCATCCTGCACTTCCCCTACCTTGATAACAGGTTCGATCTTTTCTGTGATCCTGGTCTCAAATATTTCACCGATTTTCATAATTGATGCTCCCTCTGTAATTATTATAGTATGTCACCGCGATACATGAATTCTTCTTTCGTGTTCAGAAAAAGATAAACCCTCTGTTCCAGAAGCTTCCCGGGGATAAAAACGACCACCGGACAATGGACGATTTGGCTATGCATGTCCCATAATTGCTGAAGCAAAAATCGCGGACCTGCCACCGGATATAAGGCGGCGGTCTTTTCGATGACGAGAACAGGTGGTTTTCCCTGATGCTCAACAAGTTTTGTCTTTATAGCGGTAATGATTTCGGAAATCCAGAGATTGGCCAGTTCCGCTTCAGGATCCGCCCCCGGCATGGGCTCTTCCTGGGCAGCAATGATGTTCTCGACGCCCAATTGATCGCAGCACCGGGTCGTGATCTCCAGCAGGTCAATATAGATGAGATCATACTGATCGGCGAAGATGCCGGCTTGGGCGCGCCATTCCTTCATGGTCCATAGTTCTGCTTCCTGGGGAAAGACGATGGCCAGAAACGGCGCCCCTGTCTGGTGACCAATAAAGTGATAACGGTCCTTGATGCGCGCCGCCGCTTCCTTGATTTTCCAGGAGATGTCTTCGTTCATAATTATTTTTCCTTTTCAGCCGTTTGTTCGCCGCCTTCATCATGTGCCGCTTCAGATGCTTCGCCAAACGTCAGATGGTATTTTTCTGTTTTTGTGGCTTTCGCGAGATCAATTTCAATTATATTTTCCAGGGCTTCTTTTTGCTCCAACGGATTGTTCAATATGAGGAGCACGTTCTCAAGATTGTTCTTCTCATAGAGCCGATATAGAAAATACTGCTCCGCATAAATCCGAGCAGCATCCAATTCATTTCCTTTTAAGGGTATGGATCCCTTTTCGTTGGATCTTCCCTTCACTTCAATGAATCTTTTTATCATCGGTGGGTTGGAATTTGGATCCTTCTTATACTCCTGCCAATCAGTATCAGTCTGGAAACTGATGATGTCACAACCAGGCCCCTCATATCCTTGAATGTGTGACACCCTGATGGGATATCTTCCTTCTAATTCTTCAAAGCGTATAACCTTTTCTTCGCAAATGTTCCCATCCGTTATGCGCCGGTACGTCGTAATCGGAGGTACTGCCTCTCTTGCTTGTTTGCGGATTACAATCTTTTTCTTTCCAGTTTCTACGGGGTGATGTTCCGCTTTGTAAACGCTCATTTCCTCAGAGGTGGTTTCTGGTTTTGCGGACTCTTCCTGTCCACCTGATGCTTCGACTTTTTCTTCCTCGGTTTTTGCGGCAGGCTCTTGTGGCTCTTGAGTGGCTTCTTTTTTAGGGGGACAGACAATTGTTATCTGACGATCGGCCTGTGAAAACTCCTTCTTCAACTCTTCAATATCGGGTAAGGCTGATTCGCCTATTATCCTTTTCAATAGTTTTATTCGATCACCATTACTTTCACATCTCAAGATCCTGGCGAAATCGCCCCCGTTTTCAAGGCGGAGAATGGTCGCAAGGACCGAGCCGATACTGTCAACAAAAATATCCGATCTGAACGATGCTTCTTCTTGCGGGTCCTCAAGAATGAAGGCTTGATCGTCCTTGAGTATCCACTGATAAGGTTCATTCAGAGATAATTCGAGGTTCAATGTCTCGTAGGTGAGGGTAACTTTTATCGTGCGACACAAGACAAGCGCCAATTTCTTGAAGGCGCTGATTTCCTGGTATTGCTTCGTCTTTACCTGGCGTAACGCATATAAATATGGCTTACATGTTTCGAAGAGATATTGGATATGACCATTCCGCGGACTTTTTTCGAAATCTCTGATTTCGATTGTTATTTTTCGGCGGTCTATGGGCTCTACACCGAATATATTCTGAACCTTTTGCGCCCCCACGCGCTTTGGAATGTCAACATAATTGATTCGATTCATTAGTTGTTCCGGCAGGTCGTCTGTATCCGCATGTCTAAGTTCTCTTACAGGGAAATATTGATAACCATCCGGTCCTTTGCCCCACATATGACCTTTTTGTTTGAAAATCTTAACCGGGGCTTTCCAGTCGTGGCGATCCAATTCAATGTTTTCCAGGATGTTCCGATACAGCGCTCTTGCTGACTTACCCTCTGGATCAATACTCGGCAATTCGAGCAGGATGTCGATGATCTGTTTAGGGGTCAGATATGAGATACTTGGTAAAACACCGGCGTTATCCCAGGCTTCCCGCAATCTTAGCCGGTCGATATGATATTTTTCAAAAAGTGGATGTTGAAAATAGGCCGGCATGGGAAGTATCTTTTCCAATGCCCTTTCACCATACATACATAATCCGGGTTTGGCATTTCTATTTTCACTGACAGGTAACCATTCAGTATTTTTAATTTTCCAATGCACGTATGACGGCAAAACTCCGGTATAGTACCTATAATTAAAATCATTTCCCCGTCGATCAGTCAGCGTCGCTCTTTCTTCGTCTTGATATCTCCATTTGCTGGCGCGTTCATCAAGAGCTAACCAGGTCAAAATAGCAGCTGGATCGGATTTTAAGATCCCAGCGATATTGTCTATCGATTTTATTTTACTTAGCCTTGGTCTTTTAACGTCTTCTCGCGATGAGGCATAGTATTCTGCAAAATGACAAGGATATTTTAAGGAATCGAGAATATAGTCTAAATAGACAGGTTCTGCCTGCTCAATAATGGTCTCGCGCGGTAAATCTGCTACGCCAAGCCATTTTAGGAAACGATTATAGACAGGATCAGCGCCCTTGAACCCAAGATCAAAATCTTCAGGTGCTGCGATGAGGTTTTCAGGGCAACAATGCCCATATAACGCTTCTAATAGGTCTCCATTGGCCGCGTACTTT
>Ga0302247_1001701_pt1 | contig 16210 bp, 11 predicted proteins | sample AAG_UR_Ile_MG_FD_193529 | JGI IMG/M metagenome (GOLD analysis project Ga0302247, IMG submission 193529) | Enriched activated sludge microbial communities from anaerobic digester in WTTP, New Holstein, Wisconsin, United States - AAG_UR_Ile | ecosystem: Engineered > Bioreactor > Anaerobic >...
GTTCAGGTTTCGGCGATGCCAGGGCCCCGGCGGCGATCATCCCCGCCGCCCCCCCCACGGTCTCCTCCGCGGGCTGAAAAAGGAAGATCGCCGTCCCCCGGAGGCGGTCCCGCATCCCCTCCAGGGTCCTGGCCGCCCCCAGGGCGATGGCCATATGCCCGTCGTGCCCGCAGGCATGCATCCGGCCGGGGTGCTCCGAGGCGAAGGGAAGTCCCGTATCCTCCGTCACCGGAAGGCCGTCCATGTCCGCCCGGACCGCCACGGCAGGCCCGTCTCCAGCCCTCCCCCGGACCGTCGCCACCACCCCCGTCCCTCCCACCCCGGTCCGGGTCTCGATGCCCCAGGAGCGGAGCGTCTCCGCCACCAGCGCCGCCGTCTTGAACTCCTCCCCGGCGACCTCGGGGATCCGGTGGAACTCCCGGCGCAGAGAGATGAGTTCCCCGGCCGTCATTTCCGTCATCACCCCAGATACCCCCGCTCAGGCATGAAGCCTTCGTCCTCCAGCAGGTCTCCGGCGATCTTGACATACTCGTCGGGCAGCGGGTTCCCCGAGTGGGTCATGGGAGAAGGCTTTTTCAGGGCCTCCGGCCCATGGGCGAAGAAGTGGTCGAAGGCCTTGTTGGAGTTGGCGAAGGCGTTGCCGAAGGGTATCTTCCCCGCCTTCTCCATGGCCTTATTCACCACCCGGGTGAGCCGGCCCGACAGAGCCTCCGCCTCTTCCAGCCTCCCCCGGTCGGCGGCGTGGATCATGTCGGCGTAGTGGTGGGCGAAACAGTTGGCGGACCCCAGAAGGAAGCCGTCGTAGTGCCCCCCGGGAACGCCCCGGTACCAGCGGGCGTAGTCCCCCTCGGCGCCCCGGACGGTGAAAACCCCGCCCAGATCCACCCCCGACAGGGACACCGCGTCCCTCCCGCTGGTGTCCTTGAAGAGGTAGAAGTTGCCGTGTCCCGCAGCCAGGGCCCCCAGGGTCTCCGGGGCGATCTCGTTCCCGGTTATCTGGGGCAGCTGGTACAGGGCCGTGGGATGACCCAGATCCAGAATGGCGGCGATCTTTTCTTTAATATAGTCCTGGGAGAGATCCCGGCCCCGGGGGGCGCAGACGGTGAAGCCGCAGACCCCGGCGGCGGACAGCGCCCCCTCCGGGTCCGAAATCCCCGTCAGGGCCTTCAGCCATTCCACCGCCCCCGTCAGATCCCGCCGGGCCTCGTCCCCGTCGGGCCGCAGCACCCCGATCAGGATCCGGACCCCCAGGTCCCGGGTCTCCCGGATGACGAACTCCAGAAGCTCGTCTATCTCCTCCCGGGAAAGTTCCCAGCCGTCCCCGGTGGAGCCGGGAATGAGGTGGGTCTTCACGTGGGGAGCCAGGTGGGCAAGGTGGGCCCGGATGCGCCCCCGGTCGATCCTCCCCCGGGGGGTGTAATGGCAGAGAGGCGGGGACCATAGCCGGGGGATCCCCTGGGGAAAGAGAGTCCGGACCATACCGGCCCGGATTGTCGCCGCGGTGTTCACCATGGGCGCCTCCTGGATTTTTCCGTCATTATACACCGGGATTCCCCTCCTGGGTATCCAGAGGCGATGCCGGATGGGCGGCGCCACGACCGGCCGGGCCCCCTTGCATCCATAGGCCCTTTGCACCCCCGGGCCCCCTTGCATCCCCGGGCCTCAAGGCGTAGACTGGACCGCATCATGAACGATCCCTCATCATCCTTCAACCGACTCTACGGCATCATGCGCACCCTCCGCTCCCCCGGCGGCTGCCCCTGGGACCGGGAGCAGGACCCCAGATCCATCCGGGGGAACCTGGTGGAGGAGGCCTACGAATGCGTCGACGCCGTCAGCTCCGGAGACCTGGAGCACATCAAGGAAGAGATCGGTGATGTCTACCTGGTCATCACCTTCATGGCCTACATGTTCGAGCAGCAGGGGGACTTCAGCGTGTCGGATGTGCTGGAGGGAGTCTCGAACAAGCTCACCCGCCGCCACCCCCATGTCTTCGGCTCAGGATCCACCGCGGACACCGCCGAGAAGGTCATCGATCAGTGGCGGGACATCAAGGTGACGGTGGAAGGGCGGAAGCCCAAGGACTCGGTGGTGGACCAGGTTTCCTCCGCCCTGCCGCCCCTGGACAGGGCCTTTAAAATGCAGAAGAAGGCCGCCAGGCTGGGCTTCGACTGGAAGGAGAAGGCCGATGTCTGGGGCAAGGTCCGGGAAGAACTGGAGGAACTCCGCCAGGCCGATAACGCCGGCGACCCGGACCGGATGGAGGACGAGATGGGGGACCTCCTCTTCGCGGTGGTCAACCTGTCCCGGTTCATGAGCATCGACCCCTCGGCGTCCCTGTCCCGGGCCATCGGGAAATTCCGCCGACGCTTCAGGGAAATGGAGGAGCGGATGAAGGAGATGGGCCTCGGGCCCGCCCCGGAGCACTTCGACCTGATGGACAGGCTCTGGAACGAGGTGAAGGCGGGGGAGAAGACCGCAGCTCCCTGAACTAGGCTCCGCGGGGTCTCGGGCGCCCGGGACGGTTCATGGGCCGTCCGGAGGCCCCGGTTTCAGGGGCGCCCTCGCCGGTTTCAGCGCGGGCGGCGCCCCGGTTTCTGGAGGGTTTGCACAAGCGGGGCCGCCCCCCTGCCCCTCGCCGGTTTCAGCGCGGGCGGCGCCCCGGCCCGCGACCCCGGTTTCGGGGCCGGCCCTCGCCGGTTTCAGCGCGGGCAGCGACCCCGGTTTCTGGAGGGTTTGCACAAGCGGGGCCGCCCCCCTGCCCCTCGCCGGTTTCAGCGCGGGCAGCGCCCCGGCCCGCCCCGGCCTTCGGCCGCCTTCAGCTCTCGGCGGGCTTGAACCGGTTCCCGATGAGGTTCACCGTCACCACCAGCAGGGTGGACACCCCGATCATGATGATCCCCAGGGCGGACAGCCGCCCCCAGAGCCCGTCCTCGGAGAAACGCAGGATCTGCACCGCCAGCACCTCCGTCCCCGGACGGGACAGGACCACCGACAGGGTGAGTTCCCGGAAGAACATGGTGGCCATCAGCACCCAGCCGGAGGTTATCCCCGGCACCAGCAGGGGCAGCACGATGCGCCGCAGGGTGGTGAGGTAGGAGGCCCCGGAGACCAGGGATGACTCCTCCAGGTGGCTGTGGATCTGGATGAAGGCACTGGTGATGGGCCTGATGCCGTAGGGCATGTAGGTGGCGATATAGCCGATCAGGAGGGCCCAGATGGTGGCGTACAGCGGGGTCCTGACGAAGAACCACATGAAGCCCACCCCGATGACGATCCCGGGAAAGGAGAAGGACAGAAAACTCAAGGTCTCCAGGAGCCCCGCGCTCTTGGTCTTAACCTTGACAATCACATAAGCCACGAAGACCGACAGGGTAACCCCCAGGCTGGCGCCGAAAACCCCCAGAAAGAGGCTGTTCTTCAGGGACAGGAGGGAGATGGGGTCCTTCAGCACCGCCGTCCAGTGCTTGAAGCTCATGGCGGCGAAGGCCCTGGCCCCGGGCACCATGGAGTAGGGCACCAGGGAGATGTAGAAGAGGGCCGCCACGGGCAGGACGATCAGCACCAGGGACAGGAGCCCCAGGATGATGAACAGGGGGACCTTCGCCCTCTTCAGCCTGATGACCGTGGGCTTGTAGCCCCGGCCGGAGATGGTGACAAACCTCTCCCCGGCGGAGGTGAAGTACCGGTACAGGTAGATGAGACCGATGGAAGCGGCCAGGACGCTCATCCCCACCGCCGAGGCCATCCCGTAGTCGGCCTGAAAGCCCGTGGAGATCATCTGGTAGAGATGGGTGGCCAGAACGTAGATCCTGCCGGGCATGCCGATGACCGAGGGGACGGCGAAGGAGGCCAGGCAGCGGATCACGCAGAGGACGAAGGCCGCCAGTATGGCGGGCCGGAGAACCGGCAGGGTGATCCGCCGCAGGGTCCGGGAGTTCCCCGCCCCGCAGACCCGGGAGGACTCCTCCAGGGCCACGTCGAAGGAGGCCATGGCGGGGGCGATGATGAGGTAGGCGATGGGCAGGTCCAGAAGCCCCTCCACCAGGATCATCCCCGGCATGGAGTAGATGCTCAAGGGGGCCTTGTCCAGGGAGAAGAGCTGCTTCAGGATCAGGTTGAAGATCCCGTTGGAGGGGTTCAGCAGCAGCACCCAGCTCACCGAGAAGAGGATGTGGGGGATCATCATGGGAACCACCGGGATGATCTTGAACAGAAAGCGGAAGGGCATGTCGGTCCGGTTGTTCAGGTAGGCCAGAAAGAGGGCCAGGACAGTGGCCAGGGTGGCCGAACCCAGGACGAAAACGAAGGTGTTCCCCATCACCTCCAGCAGGGCCGGGTCGGTGTAGGCCCCGATATACTTGGACAGGGTGAAGTCTCCGGTGGCGGTGAGCCCCGTGGAGAAGCTCCCGAAGACCAGCATGATAACCGGGCAGACGGTGAGAAAGCCCACCACCACGATGAGACCCCAGGTCAGTTTCCCGTGTCTGTGTGTCATGGCGGCGCCTAGGCCGGAACCAGCAGGAGGTGCCGGGGGCTTACCCGGAAGCTCACCTCCTCCCCCTCGGCCAGCTCCGTTTCCGGACCCAGCTGGGCCATCAGATTCTCGTCCCCCGCCCGGATCTCCCCCTCGTAGGCGTCGCCGATGAAGACCAGGGACGCGACCCGGCCGCGGATCACATTGTCCCCCTCTTCACCTCCCCGGGCAGGATCGATAAACTCCGGCCGCAGACAGAGGGTGACCTTTTCGCCCAGGGGGAAGTCCGCCTTCCGGCAGGCCAGGAGCCCCAGGGAGGACTCCACCACCGTGGCATCCTCCCGCTGCTCCTTTACCACCGCCGGCACCAGATTGGCCCGGCCGATGAAGTCCGCCACGAAGCGGTCCTCGGCGTCGAAGTAGATCTTTTTCGGGCCCCCGATCTCCACGATCCGGCCGGACCGCATCACCGCGATGCTGTCCGACAGGGCCAGGGCCTCCACCCGGTCGTGGGTCACATAGACCGCGGTAATCTTCAGTTCCCCCAGAAAGGTTTTCAGGTCCTTCCGGGTCTCCTCCCGGAGCTTGGCGTCCAGGTTGGACAGGGGTTCGTCGAAGAGAATGACCTTGGGCTCCGCCACCAGGGCCCGGGCCAGGGCCACCCGCTGCTGCTGCCCCCCGGATAGCTTTGTAGCAGGCCGGGACTCGAAGCCCGAGAGCTGGACAAAATCCAGGGTTTTGGCCACCCGCCGGCGGATCTCATCTTTGGGAACCTTCCGGTTCTGCAGGGGGTAGCCCACATTGTCGAAAACAGTCATATGGGGCCAGATGGCGTAGGTCTGAAAGACCATCCCCAGGCCACGTTTTTCCGTGGGAACGTAGATTCCCTTTTCGGTAGACCAGACCGTCTCCCCGCCGATGGTGATTTCCCCCGCATCGGGGGTTTCCAATCCAACAATACAGCGCAGCAGGGTTGTCTTCCCGCAGCCCGAAGGCCCCAGAAGGGTGAATATCTCGTTCTCCGGGATCCGGAGGTCCACATCGTCCAGGGCCTTGATGACCTTGCCGTCGGAAACGTAGTGCTTCCGCAGCCCCTTTATGACAATTTCCATTTACGCTACTTGGCGTTGAAAATCTGCTTGAACTCGTCGCCCCACTTCTTGGTCTCCTCGTCGGAGAGCTCCCGGATGGCGATGACCTTGGCCTTGTCCATCCCGTCGATGGGGGGAAAGACCCCGGGGGCCAGAACGTACTCGCCCACATCCCGGGCCAGAAGAGTCATGGCGTCCCGGGAGAGCCAGTAGTCCACGAACTTCCGGGCCGCCACCGGGTGGGGCGCCTTGGAGGAGATGCCCATGGCCCGGGGGGTTCCCATGATGGGCTGGTTGCCCGTGCGGGCGTAGTCCAGCGGCGCCGGGGCCTTGGTGACGATGTACTTGGGCATGGAGATGCCGATGGCCTTCTCGCCGCTCTCGATGGGCGCCGGGGTGGGGCCGAAGGAGGAGACGAACATGGGGTTGTTGGCCGCCAGGCCCTTCAGGAACTGCCTCCAGTCCGCTTCGGTGGCGAAGACATGTTCCTTGAGACCCACCAGCCAGCCGATGGTGGTGGCATGGGAGGCCGGGTTGGCCATGACGATCTTGTCCTTCCAGTAGGGTTTGGTCAGGTCCTCGTAGCGGGTGGGGACATCGGCGGGCTTCACCACTTCCTTGTTGTAGATGAGTCCGGCATACTCAATGCCGAAGAGGTAGATCCCGTCTTTTTTGGCCCAGTCGGGGTAATCCTTCGCCGTGGGGGAAGCGTAGGAGGTGAGGACCCCCCGTTCCTTCAGCATCTCCAGCACCGGAAGGGGCGCCTGGATCACATCGGCCATGAGCTTCCCCGCCTCGAACTCGGTGAAGACCGTGGACAGGAACTTGGCGGTGGAGATCCGGGTGTACTCGGCCTTGATCCCCGTGGATTTGGTGAAGGCCTCCAAAATGGGCTCGATGGCGGTGATATTGGCGTAGAAGGCGACCTTGTCCTCCGCCGCCGGGGCCGCCGCCGGAGCGGCCGCTGCCGCCCCGGGTTTGGGGGCTTCCTTCGCCCCGCCGGCGAACAGGCCTCCCGCCAGGACACACAGAACCATAAAAACCGCAAACGCTTTTTTCACCGTTACGTCCTCCCCTTTCACATTCTTTTCACTGTTTTTCGCCCGATCAGGGTACCATGATCTTCTCCGGGGGTCAATGAAAAACACCGCCCTTCCCGCCCGGCCTCTCCCGAAACACCGCCATCGGCACGCAGGCCGGTCTCCCCAATACATCTCCCGCACCTTTCGTGTCTCCCGTCGCGCCCTGCCCCGCCTCCCCAAAAACGCTTTTTTGCGGTATCTTTTTATCCATAAACGGCAAGGAGGAGGCTGTGCCCATAAAATGGATCGTTAAAATCGTGGTGGCCCTGAACAGCAACACCCGGCCCGGCGAGGTGGGCGCGGGAACGGCCTTCGGTTTTCTTTTGGCCTTCCTTCAGGGGTCCTGGGCCCTCCGTGTCCTGGCGCTGACCCTGACCTTCTTTCTCAAAATCAACAACGCTGCGCTGCTCCTCTCCCTGCTGCTCTTCATCCCCGTGGCCGCTCTGGCGAGCCCCCTCATGGACCTCCTGGGGGGCTTCATCCTGACCCTCCCGGCCCTGCAGGGGCTTTTCACCCGGCTCTACAACATGCCCCTCCTGCCCTTCACCCGGTTCAACAACACCCTGGTCATGGGGGGGCTGGCGACAGGCATTTTTCTGTGGCCGGCGGTTTTTTTCGGCGGAAAGGCCCTGGTGGTCTTGTACCGTACCCGGGTCCGGGACCGGATCGCCGATCACTGGGCGGTGAAGTGGTTCACCCGACTGCCCGGGGTATCGACCATCATCAGACTCGTCGGCAAGGCCATGGGCCTGTCCCGTCAGCTCTAGGAGGCCCCCATGTCTGTACCCTCCCTTTTCAGAAAGCGCTACACCGAGAAAGCACTGCAGAAAAAGATCCTTGCCCGCATACCCATTGCCCGGGACAGGGACTATCTGGAGGGGCTCTTTCTCCGGGGCGAGGACGGCAGGTACGGGATCGACCCCGGGATGCGGCCGTCGAAGGCGGAACGGAAGCGCCTGAAGTCCCTGGCCAAGGCGGTGAAGGCCAACCGGGGAGTCATCAAAGCGCCGAAACTGGCGGCGGCGCTGGTCCTCCTGGCCGCGGTGGCGGGCGGCTATTTCCTGTTCCGCAACCTGGTGGCCAGGAAAGCCCTGGAGGCGGGGCTGGAGGCGGTTTTTCAGGCCCGGGCCAGGGTGGAGGGCATGGACTTCGACCTCTTCGGCGCCCGGGTTGCCTGGACTCGGCTGGAAGTGGCCGACCGGGACCGCCCCATGAAGAACCTCTTCGAGCTGGGCCCCACCCGGGCGGAACTGAACGGCCAGGCCCTGCTGCGGCTGCGTTTCGTGGTGGAGACCATCGAAAGCCGGGACATCCGCTGGAACACGGACCGGAAAACTTCCGGAGCCCTTCCCGGCGCCCCCAAGCCGGAGAAGGAGGGCCCGGGGCTCCTGGACAAGGCCGGGGCCTCGGTGATGGGCGCCCTCTCCTCGGTGGATGTGGAGGCCCTGATCCAGGAGGAGTACGAGAAGCTGGCCTCCCCCAGGGCGGCGGAAAAAGCCCGGGCGGAGATGGAGGCCCGGAAGGACGCCCTGGAGCGTAAATCGGCGGCGCTGAAAGAGAAGATCCGCGCCGCCTCCGGCCCCGCCGGGGAACTCGGGGCTGTGGACATCGGGTCCATAAAGACCCCCGAAGCGGTGGCCTCCGCCCTGGCCAAGGCCAACGCGGCCCTCCCGGCGGTCCGGGAGCTGGCGGCTTCGGCGGAAGACCTGCGCCGGGAAATCGACGGGGCGGTCCGGGAGGCAGCGGAGGCGAAAAAGGCCCTGGAGAAGGCCCTGGATGACGACTACGCCCGGGTGGAGGCCCTGACGGGTCTCTCCGGCGGGGACTCTGTTTCGCTGGCCAGGGGCCTCTTCGCGGGCTACGCCTCGGAGAGTCTGGGAGTCTGGTACGGCTATGGGCGGCGGGCCCTGGAGGCGGCCCGGAATCTGACCCGGGAAAAAGGGGGCACGGCGAAACCCGCCCCCCGGACGGCTTTCCAGGGGAGGGACATTCCCTTTCCCGTCCGGGATGCCCTGCCCCGGTTCTGGATAAAGAACTTCGCCTTCTCCACCGCGTCGGCCCCGCTGGTGACGGGCCGGGCGGAGGACATCACCGGGGAGCCGGACCTGGTGGGGAAGCCCGCCCGTTTCACCGCCTCCTATGAAAACCGGGAAATCCGCCTGGGCCTGGAGGGGCTTCTGGACCTCAGGAAAGAGGCGACGGTGGAAGCGGACCTGGGCCTGAAAACCGCGGGCTTTCCCGTCCGGGCGGCCCCGCCTTCCCCGGTCCTGACCATCGCCTCTTTGGAAGGCCCCCTGGAGCTGGAAGCCCGGATGCGCCTCCTCCCCGGAGGGGCCATGGACGGGCGGCTGGAGGGAGCCCTCCTCCGTCCCCGGGTGACCCGGCAGGGAAAGGGCGACAGAGTATCGGACCTGGCCTACGGGGTCCTGTCCGGGGCCCGGCGGGTGGACATCACGGCCCGCTTCTCTGCCGGGCCGGGCCGGGGAATGGACCTGTCCCTGTCCTCCTCCCTGGACGCGGCTCTGAAGGAGGGACTGTCGGCCTATATCAAGGATGAAGAGAAAAAGCTGAAGGCCCGGGCGAAGGCGGCCCTGCAGGACCGGCTGAACGAAGCCCTGGCGGAAAACGAAACGCTCCGGGCGGGCATCGAGGAGGCCAGGAAGATCGCCGGCGGGGATATGGCGGAAGCGGGAGCCCTCTCCTCGGGGGTGGAGGGCAAAAAGAAGGAGATCGAAAAACGCGGGGAGGAGCTGAAAAAGCAGGCCGCCGACAGCCTTCTGGAAAAGCTGCCGGGGAAGGTCCCGGGTAAGCTGCCGGCGGTGCCGAAGTTTTAGGGGTTGATGGGCAAGGCCTTGTCTGCGGAGCAAGGCCTCATCTGTGAGACAAGGACTCCGCCCTGGGAGGAGGGCCGCGGGTAGTCCCAAAAGGGCAGCCCGGCTCCCCCCGGGGGCCGGACCTTCACCGGCCCCTCAAGCCCATTCCTCCGCCAGAAGGAAATCCCGGATGTTTCTGTGCCTGATGCCCTCTCTACTTCTGTCTATCTCGTCAAGGGAGAGCACATACTTGGGAAAGTTGTCCCGGATGCCCTCGTAGGCGCCGAACTCCCGCCGCAGGGTTTCTTCGCCGGCCAGAAGATAGGCCACCTGCACATAGAGCTTCTCCCCCCCTTTACTGCAGACAAAATCAATCTCCCTGTCCCCCGCCCTTCCCACTGTAACAGTGTAGCCCCGGCGCAGAAGCTCCATGAAGACGATATTTTCCAGGACCAGATTGATATCCCGCATATTGCCGCCGAAAACGGCCTCGCGGATTCCATGATCGGCAATGTAGTATTTTTCGTTTATTGAAAGGATTTGCCGGCCCGGCAGATCCTCCCGCCTCACCTGGTGGAAGAGAAAGGCCTCGCAGCAGTAATGCAGATAGTTCAGCACAGTTTCGGTGGCCACAACCCGCCTCTCCTTCCTGAAATATTTTACCACCGATGTGGCGGAGAAGGTCGTTCCGATATGAGCCATGACAAAGGCGATTACCCGTTCCAGCAGATCCACATCCCGGACCTTATGGCGTTTCACGATATCTTTAAGCTGAACGGAATTGAACAGATCCCTGAGATACTGTTTTGACGGCTCCTCCGCGTAGTGAAGGTTGGCCAGATAGGGCATCCCGCCGGCGGTAATATAGGCCTGAAAGCAATTCTCCGGGGTGGAGTCCGGCTTCTTTCGTGTGTACAGATCCAGGAATTCGGCAAAAGAAAAGGGATAGACCCTGAACTCCACGAACCGACCACCCAGATAGGTCGCCAGCTCACCGGAAAGCAGTGTCGCGTTGGAGCCGGTAATATAGATGTCACAGTCCAGGCTGACCCGAAGGGAATTGACGCACCTCTCCCAGGCGTTCACTTCCTGAATCTCATCCAAAAAAATATAGACCTTGCCCTCGATCGCTCCTGCCATTTTAAGGATCTCCTCATGGAGAGCCTCGGCAGTGAGAAGGCGGGAAAAACTTAGATCCTCAAAATTGAATGAGATGAACTGAGCCCGGCTTACCCCCGAGGCAGCCAGTTCGTCCTTTATGAGGTCCAGCATGACCGACTTTCCGCTGCGGCGAATTCCGGTGAGAACCTTAACGAGTTCGCCCCCCATAAAGGGACGAATTCTCTTTACATACATTTCCCGTTTGAGCATCAGATATAACTCCTTCTTTGCGGCAATTTCAGTTTAATTCACTTACAACTGAATCACAATGGGAGTTGGGTGTTTTTGTAGGATATAACTGATATATTTTGCAAACAGCGTCGTCCGCTGAATGAGGTTGTTTGATGCTAAAAGTATCACCTCGTGATGGCTCGTATCGTCGAGGCCCGTTGTTCTAGCTGTGCGGCGTCTTTTTTCCTATTTGTGAGACTATACAGCCAGATTCTCCAGGCTCAAGGCCACATAAGGGTGGTCCGGGCGACCGAGGCGGAGTAACCGGGCGGTCCGGCGTAGGGGAAAGGCTCCTGGGGACCCCGCGGCGGGGGAGGCACAGCGGGCTATTTCGCGGGGATGCTCACCAGGTTCTTTTTCAGGTACTGGTCCAGCAGAACCGCCAGCAGGATGATGACCCCTTTGGCCACCAGCTGAAAATGGGCGTCCACCGCCATCAGATTGAAGCCGTTGTTCAGGATCCCGATGATCAGGGCCCCGACGAGTGTCCCCCAGATGCTCCCCCGACCTCCCATCAGGCTGGTTCCCCCCAGGATGACCGCGGCGATGGCGTCCAGTTCGAAACCCTCGCCGGTGTTGGGCTGGGCGGAGGAGAGCCGTCCCATCAGGACCATCCCCGCCAGCCCGGTGAGCATTCCCCCCAGGACGTAAACCCGGAACTTGACCCAGGCCACCTTTATCCCCGACAGACGGCTGGCCTCTTCGTTTCCCCCCACGGAGTAAACATGGGCGCCGAAGGAGGTGCGGCTCAGGATGAAATGCATGATCAGAAGCACCAGGGCCATGATGATGATGGGGATGGGGATCCCTGCAAAGACCCCCTGGCCCAGATACCGGAAGCCCCCCTCGAACTTGATGATGGGGGAGCCCCCGGTGATGATCAGGGCGATGCCCCGATAGATGGTCAGCCCCGCCAGGGTCACGATGAAGGGGGGGATTTTCGCCCAGGCGACGAAGGCCCCGTTCAGGGCCCCCGCCAGGGCTCCCAGCAGGATTCCCGCCAGAATGCCCACCCCCGAGGAGCCGGTGGCGTCGATGACGAACATGGCCACACAGCTTGTCAGCGCCACCAGAGATCCCACCGACAGATCGATCCCGGCAGTGATGATGACGAAGGTCATCCCTGCGGCGATGACGGCGTTGATCGAAACCTGCCGCGCCACGTTGGTCAGGTTGGGCAGGGTGAGAAATATCCTGCTGGACAGGGACATGGCGACGACAAGGACAAACAGCACCACCCAGGCCCCGTAGAGCGTGAAAAACCGGGCGATCATCGACCCGCTGGCCTTTTTCATTGCGCTTCACTCCCTTTCACGCCCGAAGCATGATGCATGATTTTTTCCTGTGTCGCGTCCGCGGAGGGCATCTCCTTGACCAGGGCCCCCTGACGCATGACGTAGATCCGGTCGCTCATGGACAGGAGTTCCGGCAGATCCGACGAGATGAGGATGATGCCCAGCCCCCTGGAGCAGAGATCGTTCATCAGATTGTACATTTCCAGTTTCGCCCCCACATCGATGCCCCGGGTGGGCTCGTCCAGGATGATGATCCGCCCCTGGGCGGCGAGCCATTTGGATAAGACGATTTTCTGCTGGTTCCCTCCGCTCAGGGTGGCCACGTCGGTGAGGTCCGAAGGGCAGCGGATCGCCAGGTTCCTGACGTACTCAGCGGAGGTCTTCGCCCGGGCCTTCCGGTCGATGAGCCTCCCGCCGAAACGGGAGATCTTCTCCAGAATGGTCACGGTGATGTTTTCCCGGATGTTCCGTCCCAGGATCAACCCGTGGTCTTTCCGGTTCTCCGGCACCATCCCGATCCCCAGCCCCCGGGCGGTGTGGGGGCAGCGGACCTGCACCGCCTCACCCCGGATTCTGATCTTCTCCCCGAAAGTGGGGTCGGCCCCGAAAAGACGGCGGACCCATTCGGTCCTCCCCGAACCCACCAGGCCCGCCAGCCCCACCACCTCTCCCTCCCGGAGAAAAAACCTGGGATCCCCGCCGGGGCCGCCCCGGGGCTCCACCTCCAGCAGTTCCTCCCCCGCCGGGACCGTTCTCTTGGGGTAATGGTTCGCGATGGGGCGGCCCACCATTTTGGCGATGATCTCCGGAAGGCTCAGGTCGTCGATCCCCCCGGAGAAGACCACCGCTCCGTCCCGCATGACCGTCAGCCGGTCTCCGATTCTGCGGATCTCCTCCAGCCGATGGGAAATGTAGAGGATCCCCACCCCCTCTTTTTTCAGGGTCCGGATTTTCTGGAAAAGGATTTCGATTTCCCGTTCCGTCAGCGACGCGGTGGGCTCGTCCATCAGAATGAAGCGGGCGTTTTCCGACAGGGCCCGGGCGATTTCCACCAGCTGCTGCTGAGCCATCCCCAGGGCCACCACCGGCAGGCCGGGATCGAGCGTTTCGCCGATTTTTTCCAGAACCTCCCCGGCCAGACGGTGGAGGCGCCTTCTGGACACGAAAAACCTGCCTGCCACATTCTCCCTGCCCAGAAACAGGTTGTGGGCGATGCTGAGCCAGGGGACCAGGCTCAGTTCCTGGTAGATGGTGGAGATGCCCCGGTCCGTCGCGTCTTTGGGCCCCTTCAGCGAAAGCTCCCGCCCGTCCAGCAGGATGGCTCCGGAATCCGGCCTCTGGGCGCCGCTGAGAATTTTCAGCAGCGTGGATTTCCCCGCCCCGTTCTCCCCCACCAGAACGTGGACCTCCCCGGGCCGGACGGTGAAGGAGACATCCCGCAAGGCCTGCACTCCGGGGAAGTTTTTGTGGACATTCTCAAGCTGCAGCCCCGGGGGGGGAGTCTCCCCTCCTCCCGAGGCCGCAGCACTCCGGCCCCCGGGGCCGGAGGAGGCCCCCGGACCCGGCGCCTCCGGGTCCCGAGGCTTGCCGGTCTCCCTATTTTCGGAACTGGGCGACGTTGTCCTTGGTGACAAAGGAGACCTCCATGATGTGTCTTTTGGGAACCGTCTCACCCTTCAGGACTTTCTGCGCGAACTGCACCCCGAACCGTCCGATGTCGTAGGGCGGCAGGGCGATGGTCATGTGCAGCTCCCCTTCGGCAACGGCCTTCAGGGCATCCGGGTTGGCGTCCATGCCGGTGATTTTGATGGTCCGGTTCATGGCCTTCGAAGCCGCCAGGGCCCCCATGGCCATCTCGTCGTTCAGGCAGAGGACGGCCTCGGCCTCGGGGAACCTCTGCATCATGTTCTCCGCCACCGGCAGGGACTTGGCCCGGTCGTAGTAGCCGGTCTGGGAGGAGAGCACCTCGATGTTGGGGTACTGGGGCAGAACGTTGTTGATCCCCTTGATCCTGTCCTCCGACGAGGCCGCCCCGGGGGTCCCGGTGAGGATCAGAACCTTGGTCTTCTTTCCCCCCAGAGATTTTCCGAACCAGTGGATGAGCTGCTCCCCCAGAACCACGTTGTTGGTTCCGATAAAGGCGGTGGCGTTGGCCTCCCCCAGGTCTCTCTGCAGGGCCATGACGGGGATCTTCATGGACAGGGCCTTCTGCGCCAGGGGCTTGGCCCCGTCGTCCACGCCGTTGATGAGGAGGACCCGGATGTTCTTGGTCAGGGCATCCTCCACATCGGAAACCTGCTTCTCGATCTTGTTCTGGGCGTCCAGAACAATGATTTCGAAGCCCGCCGCCTTCGCCTCGTCCCGGGCCCCCTGGGCCATGGTGGCGTAAAAGGGGTTGCTGGTGGTGGAGACGCTGAAGGCGATGAGGTTCCCCGCCGCGGGAGCGGCCGCTTCCTTGGCCCCCCCGGCGAACCCGAAGCCCGCCGCCGCGAACAGCGTCAGAAGCAGTACCAACATTTTCTTCGTCATTTTCATCACTCCTCCTCGAATATTGGGAACCGAATACTCGGTTTGACACCCGGACGCGCAAGGCGCACGCAACTGTATTGATGATTGTACAACCCGACCCTGCATCTGTCAACTAAAAACGTTGACATAGGAGCAACTGAATTGTACAATCAACAACACAACCAGGGGGTGAGGGATATGGGAAACAAAAACACCGGAATCGAAAAACGGGCCAGGCTCATCGCGGAGGCGGGATCGCTGTCCCGGGCCCTGGAGAACGGGACGCTGGAGCAGTTCCAGGAGGTCTCCCTTTCCGAAGCCCTGGTGCTGGGCCTGCTGAACCAGGGCGTGCGGAAGTACATCGGGGTCTTCGGCCATGGAAGCACGGACCTGGGGCATATCCTGTCCCATTACGAGAAGGCGGGGCTGGTCAGGATGTACAACGTTCGCCACGAGACTGCCGCCGCCCACTGCGCCAGCATGCTGAAGTGGCACTACGGCGAAACCAGCGCGGTGGTCACCTCCATCGGTCCGGGGGCCCTGCATGCCTTCTCGGGCTCGCTGGTTTCCGCCTCCAACGGTCTGGGGGTCTACCATATATACGGAGACGAAACCACCCATGACGAGGGGCCGAACATGCAGCAGGTCCCCAAACCGGAACAGGGAAACTTCCTCTCCCTGACAAAAACCATGGGGGCCGGTTACCAGATCCACACCCCCGAATCGGTCTTCACCGCCCTGCGCCGGGGGGCCGCCACCGTCTTCAGTCCGTCCTTCCCGGGGCCCTTTTTCTTTCTTCTTCCCATGAACACCCAGCCCGCGGGGATGAAGGAGTTCAATCTCCGGGAGATCCCGGAGAAGCCGGATTTCCCCCGGACCCACTGCGGAGACCCGGAGGTCTACGCCCGGGCCACCGCCATGGTGCGCCGATCTTCCCGGGTCTGCATCAAGATCGGCGGCGGGGCGGCGGGCTGCGGGCCGGAAATCCTGGAGCTGGCGGAACTCACCGGCGCGGTGATCGTCACCGGAGCCAAGATGACCGGAGAGGTGCCCTACAGCCACGAGAGAACCATGGGGGTGGGAGGCTCCAAGGGGAGCATTTCGGGGAACTACGCCATGAACGAGGCGGACTGCGTCATCGTCGTCGGGGCCCGGGAGGTCTGTCAGTGGGACAGCTCCGGGACGGCCTGGAAAAAGGCGAAGGCCATCGTCAACTTCAACACCATCCCCCAGTATGCCGCCCATTACAACCGGTCCCAGCCCATCCTGGGGGACGCGAAGTCCAACCTCCGGGCCTGGATCGACCATCTGAAACGGGAAGGCTTCACCAACCGGGAGAAAGCCGCCCAGACCTGGCTGGCGAAGACGGCGGAGAAGAAACGGGAGTGGGAGGCCTTCAAAAGAAAGCGCTGGGACAGGCCCGTCCTGTTCGACCCCGTCTGGGGCCGTGAGGCGCTGACGCAGCCCGCGGCCATCCGCGTGGCCTACGAGTTCGCCAGGGCCCGGGGGGCGGCCCGGTACTTCGACGCCGGGGATGTGCAGGCCACTGGCT
>Ga0302247_1001707_pt1 | contig 16169 bp, 12 predicted proteins | sample AAG_UR_Ile_MG_FD_193529 | JGI IMG/M metagenome (GOLD analysis project Ga0302247, IMG submission 193529) | Enriched activated sludge microbial communities from anaerobic digester in WTTP, New Holstein, Wisconsin, United States - AAG_UR_Ile | ecosystem: Engineered > Bioreactor > Anaerobic >...
CCGAGTTTCCAGGACCCGGAAGCAGAACAGACCGGCCAGAGCGATGAAAAGGGTCAGGCTGAAGAAAATGTACATGAGGATCGATTTTCTTCCCATAAAAATCATTATACAAAATAAAACCCGATTGTGCATTCATTTTTTTTGAATTAAAATTTCAGCCAGGAGGCCCGGCATGATGATCCGCAGACGCTCCCTGTCCCGGGGCTGGTACCCCGAATCCCGGGAAGAGGTGGAGGAGAACATCGGGCGGTGGGAACGGGAAACCGCCGACGCGTCCCCGGAAAAGGGATCCGCCGGGATAGCCCCCCACGCAGGCTGGTTTTTCTCCGGCCGCCTGGCCTGGAGGGTGGTGAGCCGTCTGGTTCCCGCCGGGACGGTGGTCCTGCTGGGGGGGCATCGTTCCCGCCGGGACCCGCCGACCTGCTGGGAGGAGGATGCCTTCGAGACCCCCTGCGGCCTTCTGGAGGCGGACGGGACCCTCCGGGACCGGCTGGCCCGGGAGACCGGGGCGGTCCCCGACGGGAGTCCGGACAATACGGTGGAGGTCCTGCTGCCGCTGGTCAAGGCGGCCTTTCCCGACGCCCGGGCTGTCTGCCTGCGGGTCCCCCCATCCCCGGCGGCGGAGCGGCTGGGGATGGTTCTGGCGGAGCAGGCGGCGGGGGGGGCCTCCATCGCGGTTCTGGCCTCCACCGACCTGACCCATTACGGTCCCAACTACGGTTTCGCCCCCAGGGGGTCGGGAAAGGCCGCGGAGGAGTGGGTGCGGACCGTCAACGACCGGGATTTCCTGGAGGCGGCGGTCCGGAAAGAGGCCCGGAGAATGGTGGAGCTGGGCCGGGACGGGAAGGCAGCCTGTTCCGCCGGAGCGGCGGCGGCGGCGGCGGTTTTCGCCTCCGCCCGGGGCCTGGAGGGGCGACTTTTAGAGTACGCCACCAGCCTGGACCGGCAGCCCTCCACGTCCTTCGTCGGTTACGGGGCGGTCCTGTACGTCTGACGGACGCTATCCGGGGGAGAGAAACATCCCCAGCCTCTCCCGGGTCCAGCGGCGGGCCTGTTCCAGAGGCCGCATTTCCGGGCTTCCCGCCCTTTCCCCCTCCCGGACTATGGCCGCCGCAGCGGGAAGGAGGGTGGTCAGTGCCTCCCTTTCCCGGGGGGCGAGACCCGAAAAAAGATGCTGCGGCGGTCCGCTCCGCTCCGGGAGGGCCGCCAGGGTCTCCCGGTAATTCCGGAGAAAACTTTTCCAGGGCATCGTCGGAGGACCGGGAACCCACGGTTCCGGCTCCCCGACCCTCCGGGAGGCCGGGCCGACCCGGATGGGAAGGCCGCCCCCCGGGACGGGAAGAAGTTCCGCACCCAGACGGCCCGAAGCCTCCTCCAGCATGTCCCGGTACCCCCGCATCAGGGGGGTGGTGTAGGTCCGGCCCTCTTTCCGGGTTTCCGGGTCCCGAAAAAGAAAGTGGAAGAACCGGCTCTCCAGTCCGGCGCAGCGGGTCTCCCGGCACCGGAAGTAGGGGTACAGCCAGGCGCCCCGGGCGTAGCTCTTCCCGTCGGGACAGGAAAAATCCGCTCCGAAGAGCAGTATCCGCCGCGCCCCCAGCCGGTCAGCCAGGGAGACCGCGGCGTGAGTCACGTTCCCCCCCCGGGTGTCCACCGCCGGAAACCGCCGCCAGTGCCTGCTCAGGTAGCGGGAGAAGGGATGCCCCCCGGCGAAGAAGGACACCTTCCGGCCCATCCGGGAAAGGATCGGCGGGGAGGACAGATCCAGGGCCAGGGGCAGCTCCCGGGGGAAACCCTGCATGAAGTGATGGTAGGACACGTGCTGGCAGTCGATCGAAACAACCAGGTCCGGGGTGAGGCGGTTTTTCAGAAGGACGGGGAGGGACGTGTCGGTGGCCAGCAGGAAGCAGTCCCCCCGGATTTCCCGGATCCTGTCCAGTCCCTCCTCCAGCGAAGGGCCCGCCGCGGTGACCACCGTCAGGGGCCCGGCCGGGGGAAGGGGGATGCTCCTCTCCGCCGCCTCCAGATTGGTGAGGGTGTTGACGAACCACTTTTTCCCGAACCGGGACTGCACCGCAAAATCCCGGGACAGGAGACAGAGGCTCTCCTGCAGAACCCCCGCCAGGGGCCGAAAGAAGTCAGCCTCGCTTTCCACCCGGGGACGCAGAGGCAGGGTGTGAAAGCCCCCGGACAGGGCGGGAAGGTAGAGGGCGGGGAGGGTCTCCCGCAGTTCCTCCGGACTGGGATCCACCAGTATCCGGACCCGGGGGTCCGCGAAGAGGGGACGGAGGTCCACCGCCTCCAGAACCGCGCGGAGGAAGGCCGGACTTTTTTCCAGGACCAGAAGCCCCGAGGCTCCCGGGGGATAGAGAAAGGGGAGGACCTGGTAACCGCAGCCGAGACCCAGAAAAAGAAAAAAGCCCTCCCGCGGCAGGGTCTCCCGCTGCCTCCGGCCCTCCTTTTCGGGATCCACCAGCGAATGCAGGGCCCGGGGACCGGAGGGGCCGGGGCTCACCGCCACAGGGCGGCCGCTGCGGGAGCGCTGGAACCGCAGGTTCCGGTCCGGAGCGCTGGACCTCACCCGCGCCGCCAGGGCCGGGTCCATCGCCGCCAGGCTCCGGAGATTCGATTCCAGAAGGGGCACGGTCATCGGGAAGTCCTCCCGAAGGGAAGAAGGGACTCGGCGAAGGCGGCCAGGCTCTCCCGGAGCGGTTCGGAAAAACCGCCGCCGGTTCCGGTCCGGGGGACATCCCCCGGGCCGAAGGTCAGGTCGGGCTCGACGGCCTCGGCCAGGTCCCGGGCGAAGGGGGAAAGGTCCTCGGGGGTGCGGGCGCGCCTGATTTCCCGCAGGAACCCGTCCACCAGCCGCCGGACCAGAGCGGCCCTGTCGGAGAGGCCGGGAAGGGGGAGGGCCCGGAACCGGGGCGGCGGTGAGCTTCGGGGAAGAGCCTCCCAGATTCCCCGGGGGGGCTCGGGAATGCCCGTGGCCACCGGCGAGGGGGCCAGGCGGTAAAGGCCCGGAAACCTCCGGGCGGCGAACCATCCCGCGTAGGTTTTCAGAGACTGGGAGCTGCGGAGAGAGCCGCCCAGCTTCTCGGGGTAGAAACGGATAATGCGGCCGTACTTGCCGGTTTCCAGAGGGCGGAGCCTTCCGATCCCCGCCTCCGCTTCCCGGTCGAAGGCGTTGGGCCGGACATGCTCCTCCAGATCCCGGACCGCGAAGTCCAGTCCGGCGATGAAGATCGGCCCCGCCGACCTGGCCAGGGCTATCCGGACCGCCGTTCCCGCCACGGTGCCGTGGGCGGGGTAATAATGAGCGTCGAGCCCCTGGAGGAGGCTGACTTCGATGGGGCTGCCCTGATGAAAAAGCAGGGAGGAAAGACCCTCCCCGGGGGGCAGGGCGACGGCGGTCAGGGGGTGGAGGATCGGGGGACCTTTTCCCCGCCTCCGGGAGGATCGGCGGAGGGTGTGGAAGTGCAGGCCCGCGGGGAAGCCCGGATCCGTGAGGACCACCAGATCCGGCTCCAGGCCCCGGGAATCCAGAAAATCCAGGGCCGAAGGCAGGGCCCAGAGGGAAAACCGCGCCCGGTTCTTCAGCATCACCGGCAGAGCCTCCGCCAGCAGGGGACCGGAGGCGGCGATGAGGACAGGTCCCGGGCAGTCGTCCAGGACCTGAGGGTTTTCCGCCTGCAGGTAATTCCGGACGCTGTTTCTTATCCAGCGGCGGCCGAAGAAGCCGGCGGTGACGGCGGACCCGGCGGCCTCCCGGCCGAACTGCACCGCTTCGGCGAGAAGGGCCCGCATCCTGTCGGGATAGGCCTGAAAGGCCGGTTCCCACTCCACCACCCGGAGTCCCCGGATCTCCGAGTCCCGGATGTGGCGGGCGAGGAAGGACCGGAAGGACTCGCCTCCGTCGGGGTGCCAGGAGCGCAGGTCCCGCTCCGGGGAGGGGCGGACCCGATGGGCGAAGAAGGACGTGGAACAGTATGCCGACAGAACCCGGGACGCGGGGGCGGTGTCCAGAAACGCCTGGGTCACATAACCCAGGGCGTCCCCGAGGATGAGCAGCACCTCCGGGGGCCGGGGAAAGGTCCGGCTCCGGACAAAACGGAGGGCCTCCCGGTCCGGATCGTAGGCCGAATGCAGATACCTGCCGTCCTTCCGGGCGGTGGGGAGACCCGATCGGGAGGGGACGATCAGCTCCATGTCAGAAAAGGGGGTTCCGTATCCGTGGAGGAGGCGGGGTTCTCATTCCGCGGGATGCGCCGTCCGGGGGGGCCCCGACAGCGGCGGCCGGGCCGGCAGGATCAGGCTCCCGTCCCGGGGCGCCGGTTCTTCCGTCGGCGGGCTCAGGGTCTGCACCCTGCGCAGAAGGCCTCCGTGTGTGCCGCCCGTCCGGGTTTCCCGAAGAACGCGATCCAGGAGGCCCATGACTACTCCAGACCGAGTTCTTCGAACAGACGGCGGTAGACTTCGAAATGTTCGGAGCGGGCGAACTCCCTGATTTTTTCTTCCGGAAGATCCTCCAGAAGCTGGTCCATGTATTTCAGGACGGTCTTGACTTCTTCCTTCAGGTTCTCGGGTATCCCCGCCGCCAGGGAAGACCCCGCCGCTTCCAGGGGGGGCTCTTCCATCAGAGGGGGCTGGGGACTGACTTCCACCTCTTCCTCCAGGGGTTCCAGATCCAGGCCGGCCGTAATCTCGTCGGCTTCCGCGGGGACTTCCTCGAGACCCTCGGACATGAGGTCGTCCAGTTCCGGGAGGTCCTCCTCGAAACTCGCCGGAGCCTGGGGCGCTGCTCCCCGGCTCTGGGGGGTTTTCGGAGACGCTTCTTCCGACTCTTCGGGAATATCCATCTCCAGACCGCCTTCGGGCATCAGGAAAAAATTGTCCGCCGGCCCCGCCGCCTCCGGGGGCTCCACGGCGGGAATTTCCTCCACCTCCTCGGCGGGTTCCGCCTCCAGCTCCCGGGGCATCTGGAAGGCCTCTTCCAGCGGGGGGAGCGTCTCCACCTCGGGCTCGGCGAGCTCCACCTCCAGTTCCTCGGGCATCTCGAGCCACTCGTCCATCGGCGGGAGAACGTCGCTCTCCGCTCCGGCATGAGCGTTCGGATCTTCCGGCTCCTCCAGGTCCGCGAGATCGAAATCCAGACCCTCCGCTTCCTCGGCAAGGGGGACTTCGACGGGGATCTCATCCAGTGATGCCCCGTCTTCGATAAGTCCCGATTCCTCCCGGGCATCGATGGCGTCCTCGTCGCCGATGCGGAACTCGTCGACGCCGAAATTGTCCAGTTCCCGGTTGTACTCTTCGATGATGGCCATCTCTTCCGGGGATGTCACCGACAGGCCCTCCGACCCGGTGTCGAACTCCGGCAGCGGAGCCGCCGGTTCCTCCAGGGGAATGATGTCTTCGTCGGGCTTCAGATCGATCTCCAGACCCTCCGGGGGGATGTCGGATTCCCCGGTCTCCTCGGTGATGTCCGCGGTGCTGAGGATGTTGTCCAGTTCGTCTCCCGTCAGGGCTATCGTCTCGTCCTCGTCCTCCTCGAAGAAGCCCGCCTCTTCCGCCGGTTCCTCCGCAGCGCTGGGGCCCGCCGCCCCCATCGAAGGCTTCAGGACAGAGAGCTCCCTTTTCAGCTCCGCAAGCTCGCTCTTGATGGTGGCGAGTTCCTTTTCAATTCTGGACAGGATGTCACCGGAGACGGCCGCGCTTTTCGGGGCGGGGGGCGGAGCCGCATCGCTCATGTCCCTCTCCACCGCTTCCAGATCGTCGAAGGCGATGGACGCATCCTCCGGGGGATGCTCCGGGGGCAGCGAATCCAGATCCGGGGCTTCCAGGTCGAAATCGAGGTCCAGGGAATCGTCGCGTCCCGCGCCACCGGAGGCGCCGGCATCGGTGAACCCGGAGAGGAGTTCCTCGTCGATCTCCTCGTCGGGAAAAGAGAAATCATCCAGGTCTCCGGGCCCCGGCTCCATGGGGGCGGCTCCGGAGGTCTTCTCCAGCGGGTCGAGCAGCGCCTCTTCTTCGGGGCTTATGCCGGAATCGCGGTCCGACAGGTCCGAAAGCTCCAGTTCGTCCAGATCGGGCGCGTCATCTTCGACGGTTTCGGGACCGGCCTTGACCCAGACCCCGTACTGGTCCAACTCCGTATCGGGCAGATCCGGGAAGAAAGAATCGGGGTCAGAGGCTTTTTTTTCTTTTTCCATCGACATTAGCGGCTCCTCGATCTGGAATGCCAGGTACAGCATTGAATTTCGGCAAAAAAGAAGTATCCATGAACCCAATCTCTACTCTACTCCAGCCTTTTTTCGCTGTCAATAACGGCGGGAATCCCCTCAAGAAAACCCCGTCGCCGACCGTTAACTAGGGTGATGCGAACGAGAGTCCTCACATCCCTCTATGCCGGTCTCCTGGTCTATCTATCGGCGGTATTCTTCTTCGGCTCCACGGGAAGGTTGGCCCAGGTCGAACTGGAACGCCGGAGGGACTCCCTGGCCGCGAATATCGCGGACCTGGAGAAGCAGGGGAAATCCCTGGAACTGGCCCTGAGGTCGCTGCAGTCCGACCCGGAGCGGGTCCTCCGAGAGGCGGTTCGGCTGCTGCTGGTCCGGGAGGGCGAAGGGATCGTCCGCATCCAGGGGTACCGGGAAAGACCCCGGTCCCTGTCGCCGGGGGGAATCCTTCTGCGGGGAACCGTCAAACCATGGGCCCTGGAGCCGATCATCCGGGCCGTGGCCGCCGCGGCGGGGATCATCGTCTTCCTGTTTCTCGGCTTGTCGGAGAAGGGGGAAGGCAGTCAGGGGACCTTGAGCCAGACCTCTTCCTGAACGAAGGAATTATCCACCGACAGGACCTCTCCCGCGTCGACAACGAAAAAGGCCGACTCCCGGATTCCGGTAAGCCTCTTTTTATCCCGGGACAGAACCAGGACCCAGCGCAGGGGACGGGCAAGCTCGGCGGCCCGCACGGCGGTGGAGTAGGAGAAGCGGTCCAGGTAGAGACCGGGCGAATTGGGCTCGTCCTGCCGGGCGACGACCTTCCCGTCCTCGATGGAAACCGCCAGGCGCAGTTCGGTCCGGCCTCCCAGATCCGCCGCCGCCGACCCGTCGGTGCGGATCAGAACGCTTTCGGCGGAGCCCTCCTTTTTCCATGTCCCCGCCAGGTCCGCCAAAACGGGAACGGGTTCCCAGGCCGGGGGTTTCATCCCGTCGGAGGGGGGCAGTTCGGGAAGAGCGGCCAGATCCGGGGGCTGGGGCAGGTGGAGGGCCTGGGGGTCCGGCAGGTCGAAAAGTGCGTGCAGAAGCCTGGTGACGTCCCCCAGGAGGTGATCCAGGTCCCGGGACACGGCGGCGGCGGAGTTCCGGGTTTCCAGGGTCTCGGTCCACAGGATATCCACCCGGAGGCGCAGACCTTCGCCGAAGCGGCCCAGATCGCCGATTATCAGGCTCCGGGCGCTGGGAAGCCCGTCGGAGGGCAGCAGCGATGCCCGGCGGGAGGCGCCAGCGGCCCCGACGGGCAGTTTTTCCAGCAGGACGTCCCGGTTCTTGGGCGTGACGACACTGAAGTTTTCCGTCGCCCCCAGACGGACCAGCTCGGAAACGAGTTTTTTCTCCACCGTCCGGCCGTCGCCCTCCATGTCTGCGGGGGTCTTGACCCCCACGAAGGCGTGGACGTACCGGGCGGTCTGCTGGCCGTCAAGCGGTCCCGGAAGCAGGGCCAGGAGCCCCGCCACGAAGAGGAGTGTCAGCGGACTCTCAGCGTTCCTGACAGACATCGATCCTTCTGCCTTCGAGATAGAATCGCTTCTCCGACGCCTCGCCGATGGAAAAGGCTTTTCGCGGCAGAACGCCGTCCCGGGCGATGATGGGAAAGAGCATGTCCTTCCGGAGGGACGGGAGCAGAAATCCCACCGCGTCCGCGTTTTCGCAGAGCGTAACCAGGGATTCCCGGCCGTGGATGTAATCGGTCCTGCCTTTTTTCACCGCCCCGATATACTCGTCGATGATCCGGTCCACCACGCCCGCGGGGCGCCCCCCCCCGTTGTCGGGGAAGGTCAGAAAGGTGGATCTCCCCCCGGCGATGATGGCCACGTCGTCGAAGGGGCCCGGGGCGCCGCCCAGCAGGTCCTCCGACTCCCCGGGTTGAGCCGGTGTCAGCATGCAGCCCCCCCGGCTGCGGAGGTGCCGGAAAAAATCCGAGGGGTCCACCCCGGTGAGGATCCGGTGGATGGGTTCGAACTGTATCCCCGGGTCGAAGAGGTTCACCACCTCCACCAGGGCGAAGCGTCCGGGGTGGGAGGCCGCCTCGGCGGGGGAGAGGTGGAGTTTTTTCTCCTCCCATACCGATTTCGCCGCCGCCAGCGAATGGTTGCCGTCTCCCACCGCGAAGAGGAGCCGGTCCTCTCTTCCGTAGCGGTTCCGCAGCCGGCCCGGGCGCAGAAGGGCTTCCAGGCTCCCCGCCAGTCGGGGGGCGGCCGTGTGGGAGGGGATGAAGCGACCGGTCACATGGCCCGCTCCGGCCATCAGATCCGAATCGTAGATGATGGGGAAGGAGGAGGCGTCGGCGAACAGGGGTTCGATGACCGTCTTTTCCGGGTCGTCCACAAGAATCAGGATGTGGGGGAATTCCAGAGGGGCGTCCCGGCGGATTCTCACCCGGATGGGGAGCCGCTCGAGGATGGTGCCCTCCGTGGGGCGGATGAGGCTCGAGGACCCGGGCCGGAAGTCGTACAGATCCAGATCCAGGGCCAGGACGATCCCCCGGCGGGATTCGTGGAAGGGGGTGGACCGCTCCACCAGAACGATCCCCGGGGGAAGGGCCTTCAGGACCCCGGAGCCGGCGTATTCCGTCATGGCTCGGCGGATGGACCGGATCCGGCCCTCGGGATCGCCGTTTTCCAGGTAGGTCTCCGGAAAGACGCAGTGGAAGGTGGAGGGGATGCCGGCGGTTTCCCGGGCCACCCGCTCCCAGTATTCCGGCTCGGAGGTGTATTGATCACAGGCGATGACCGACCAGTTGCGGATGTCCACCCCGTCCCCGGGAACGAGTATCTCCGGAAGAGCGACCCCCAGGGCCGCCAGACTCTTCGTATCCATTGCGTCCTTCCCCATCCTCCCGGGAATAAAGATAACCCTCCCGGCGATTTGTTACAATACCTGGACGATTTACCGTTTCGCGGCTTTCCCCGGGGGGCTGGGCCTTTTCCGGGGATGAGTCGGGACTTTCCCGGGGGGAACAGGGCTTCACTCCCGGAATGGCCGGGCGCCCCCCGGGGGGCGGACTCGATCATGGGGGCCGGTCTGCCCGCGGCGGCCCGGTTTTCCGTCGGGGGCCGGAAACGGCGCCGCCTGGGCCCGGGCGTCCGGGCCGGGATCCCCCTTCTTTTCACTGCGGAGAGATTCCTCTATAATGGGCTCCGGTTTTCCCGGGGCGCGGAGCCCCGGGAAAACCACGCCCCAGGGGGCGATCCTTCGACCCGGGAGGGTGCACGCATGGAAGCGCTGAAAAAGAATCCGAAATTCAAAGGCCGCCGGGGTCCGGTGGTCCTCGCCATACTGGACGGAATAGGCTACGGGGCCTATCCCGAAGGCGACGCGGTGCGTCAGGCCATGACCGGAACCCTGGACGCCCTGCACCGGACGTGCCCGCACGTGAAGATGAAGGCCCACGGCACCGCGGTGGGCCTTCCCTCGGACGAGGACATGGGAAACAGCGAGGTGGGGCACAACGCCATCGGCTGCGGGAGGGTCTTCTCCCAGGGCGCGAAGCTGGTGAGCCGCTCCATCGAGTCCGGGGCCCTTTTCGCCGGGGAAACCTGGAAAAAACTCGTCGCCAACGTCAGGGCTTCGGGAGGGACGCTGCATTTCATCGGGCTTTTTTCCGACGGCAACGTCCACAGCCACCTGAACCATCTGAAGGCGATGCTGGAGCACGGGGCGAAGGCAGACGGGGTGGGCAAGGCCCGGATACACATCCTGCTGGACGGCCGGGACGTGGGGGAGACCTCCGCCCTGGAGTACATCGATCCCTTCGAGGAGTTCCTGGCGGGGCTCAACGCCGGGGGCGTGGATTACCGCATCGCCTCCGGAGGGGGCCGGCAGGTGGTCACCATGGACCGCTACGGGGCCAACTGGGACATCGTCCGCAAGGGCTGGGAAACCCACATCCACGGCCAGGGGCGGCAGTTCGCCTCCGCCCGCGAGGCGGTGGCCACCCTCCGGAAGGAGACCGGCGCCATCGACCAGGACCTGCCGCCCTTCGTCGTCGCCCGGGACGGAAAACCCGTGGGGCCCGTTATGGACGGCGATTCGGTGATCATCTTCAACTTCCGGGGCGACCGGGCCATGGAGCTCACCGCCGCCTTCGAGCAGGAGGATTTCGACAAGTTCGACCGGGGCCGCCGGCCCAGGGTGGAGTTCGCCGGCATGATGGAGTACGACGGCGACCTGCATGTCCCGAAGCAGTACCTGGTCTCGCCCCCCGCCATCGACCGGACCATGGGAGAATACCTGGTGGCCACCGGACTCCGCCAGCTGGCCATCAGCGAAACCCAGAAATTCGGCCATGTCACCTACTTTTTCAACGGCAACCGGACGGGGAAGTTCAGCGAGGAGCTGGAGGATTACGTGAAAATCCCTTCGGACATCGTGCCCTTCGAGGACCGGCCCTGGATGAAGTGCGCCGAAATAACCGACGCGGTCATCGCCGCGGTGGAGAGCGGGACGTACGACTTCATCCGCCTCAACTACCCCAACGGGGACATGGTGGGCCACACCGGGATCTATCAGGCCGTGCTCTGTGCCGTGGAGGCGGTGGACCTCAGCCTGGGGCGTCTGGTGAAGGCGGTGCGGAAGGCCGGCGGGATCCTCATCGTGACGGCGGACCACGGCAACTCCGACGACATGTACGAGCACGACAAAAAAACCGGCAAGGTGCTGCTGAAGGAGGACGGAAGCCCCCGGGCCAAGACCGCCCACTCGCTGAACCCGGTGCCCTGCATCGTCTTCGACCCGGAAAACAAGGGCGAGTACCTTCCCGCCCTCCGGGAGGGCCTGGGAATCAGTTCCCTGGCGGCCACCAGCATCGACCTTCTGGGGTATCTGCCTCCGGAGGGCTACGACCCATCGGCGGTGGTGTTCCGTTAGGGCCGGCGGGAGGAGGGAGGCATGGTCAGGGAAATCGAGATGAAGGCCTGGCTCCGGCGCCCCGACGAGGCCCTTCCGCGGATCCGGACGCTCTGCGCTCCCCTGGGGGAACACGTCAAGGAGGACATCTACTTCCGCCCCCCCGGCGGGGGCAGGAACATCCGGCTGCGGAGGCAGGACGGACGCTGGGTCTGCACCCGAAAGACCAGGAATCTCCGGGACGGCCTGGAGGTGAACGACGAGACGGAGTTCGAGGTGTCCGACGGGACCGCCATGGCGGAGCTGCTGGAGGATCTGGGCTGCCGGGTCTGCCTGCGAAAAACCAAGACCGGCAGCGCCTTCCGCCGGGGGGACCTGACGGTGGAGGTGTCCCGGGTGCCGCCGCTGGGGTCCTTCGTGGAGGTGGAGTGCCTGCTTTCCGAACCCCGGCCCGGGGACGAAGCGGCGGCGGAGGAGAAGATCCGGGGTTTTCTGGCGGACATCGGCGTCAGGGAGGGGGAGATCGAACCCAGGTCCTACACGCAGATGCTGCTCCAGGCCGGGGAGGCCCGGTGAGGGGTCTTTTTATCCGGCGGGCCGACATCGACGAGGTGGCGGATCTGGCCCGGCTGATAGGGGAACTGGCCGCCCGTTCCCCGGGGTTTTCCGCGGGGCCGCTGAAGATCCACATCGTCGCCAGCCCCGCCGCGGGACTCCTGCGGGACCGGCGGGAGGTGCGGGAAAACCTGGCCCGTCTCCGGACGATCCTGCTCTCCGCGTCCCGGGACGTGGCGCCGAACCCCGAGGCGGAGGTGGACGTCCGGGTGGCCCTGCACCGGGGGCACCCGGAAGAAATCGCCCGGGGCATAGCCGGGGACATGCTCCGGGATTCCGGCGCCGCCCGACCCCGGCTGATCCTGACCATGGGGGGAGATGGAACACATCTGGAAACCCTGAGCCCCCTCCTGGGGCTCCCGGAAGAGCTGCGGCGCCGGATAACCGTTTTCCGCCTGCCCCTGGGCACCGGCAACGACGGGGCCGACGCGGACTCGATGACCGGGGCGGCGCGGATCTTCCTGCACGGGGGGGCCCCGACGGAACTCTCCGCGGTGCGGGTGAGTCCCCGGAACGCCGAGCCCTTCTACGCCTTCAACATCGTCAGCCTGGGCATCGACGCCTTCGTGACCCGGGTGACCAATCTGCTGAAAGGCAGGCTCCCCGGCGACGCATACAAGCTCATCGCCGACGCGGCGACTCTCGTCTACGAACCACTCTACGGGGTGAGGCCCATGGAACTGGAGATCCACGACGACGGCGCCGGTCCGGCCAGGATCCGGGGCCGGTACATTCTTGCCGCCTTCGGCGTTTCCGGCGGCAGGACCTACGGGAACCACAAGAAGATCCTTCCCGGGGAGGAGAACCTCTGCGCCATCCGGACCCGCTCTCTGCCGAAAAAAATCGCCCTGAAACCTCTGCTGTACTCGGGTCTGCACACCGGCGCCGAGGGGGTGGATATGCGGAAGGCGGGGGCCGTCACCGTATACTACAACGGGCGGATCTGCCTGCAGACCGACGGGGAAAGCCGGATTTTGAAAAAGCGCGACTTTCCCTGCCGCATGGAAGTGGTGAGAACCGGGATCCGCACCCTTCAGGGAAAAACGTAGAAAGTGTTCCGCTGGGCAAAGCCGGCGAAGCCCGCGTTCCGGGCGGAGGCCTCCGCGTCTTTCCAGTTCTCCTGGTAATGCATGAGCAGGGTTTTTTTCTTCGTTTTCGCCGGAAGGGCCCCGATCTCCTCCAGCGAGGCGTGGACCCCTCCGGTGAAAAGCTGACAATCGTGGAAGATGGTCTCGATTTCGGGGCCCCCGCCGTAGTCCCGGACCATCTCCGGGTCGAAGCGGGTGTCTCCGGAGAAAAGGACCCGGTCGTCCACCACCAGCCCGAAGCTGGGGTAGCTGTCCTCCCAGCCGGCGGCGCTGTCGGGGATGTGCTTGGTCCGGAAAATCTTCAGTTTGATGGAACCCACGGAAAACTCCCAGGTTTCCCGGGGGCTATCCGGTATCCATCGGGGCCTGCGGACGTCGAAGAAGTCCGCGAAGGCCAGGGGCTTGCCGCCGGCTCTTTCGTTGTACGCGCAGCCGCCCCGGAGAGAGCCGTTCCACAGGAGATCCTCGAAGTAATCGGGGATAAAAACCCGGGGCTTCTTTTTGGTACCGTAGCGGGTGGACAGAGCCACCTCCTCCAGGCCGCCGGTGTGGTCCAGATGGATGTGGGTGATGAAATAGTTGCGGATCTCCCCCAGAGGCAGACCCAGCCGGGACAGGGCCAGGGGGGCCAGGGTGCCGCAGTCCACCATGAGATGGTCCCGTCCCTTGGTGATGATGATGTTGTTCTGGAATAGGGACTTCGAGAAGGCGCTGCCGACGCCGATAAAAAAAAGCCGGAGCTCGCCGCCCCGGACCAGGCTCAATGGCGACTCGTCGGATAACTTTTCGATCATCATGAATCGATAATATCACGGTTTTTCGAATTTTCAGAAAAAAATGATTCTTCGGCCCGACGAGCCTCGCCCGGGGAAGCCCCCCGGCCCGGCCGGGAGGGGGGGCGGCCGCCGACAGCCGGGCCCCGCCCGCCGCGCTCACCCCCGGCCCACCCGGGAGAGGCCGGGATTTCCCCGCCCCTCCGGGGTGGCGGTTCATACGCCGAAGACCAGGACCCCGTTTTTGACCCCCACCCGGACCTGGGACCCTTCGGCGATCTTTCCCGCCAGAACCATCCGGGCCAGCTCGTTTTGCACCAGGTTCTGGATGGTCCGCTTCAACGGCCGGGCGCCGAAGGCGGGGTCGAAACCCTGTTCCGCCAGGAACTTTTTCGCCCCCTCGTCCACGGTGAAACCGATCTTCCTCTCCTGCAGACGGGCCGCGATCTTCGTCAGCTCCAGGGTAACGATGGACAGGATCTCCCCCATGCCCAGGCGGTGGAACATGACGGTCTCGTCCAGCCGGTTCAGGAACTCCGGCCGGAAAGTGCTCTTCAATAGAAGATCGATCTGGGGCCGCACCGCGTGGGGGTCCTCCGCGGCGAGGATGATGTCGCTCCCCAGGTTGCTGGTGAGGATGACGATGGAGTTCTTGAAATCCACGTTCCGGCCCTGACCGTCGGTGAGGCGCCCCTCGTCCAGCAGCTGGAGCAGCACGTTGAAGACATCCGGGTGGGCCTTCTCGATCTCGTCGAAGAGGACGACCGAGTAGGGGCGGCGGCGCACCGCTTCGGTGAGCTGGCCCCCCTCGTCGTAGCCCACATAGCCCGGCGGAGCCCCGATGAGGCGGGAGACCGAATGCTTCTCCATGTACTCGCTCATGTCGATCCGGGTCAGGGCCTTCTCGTCGTTGAACAGGAAGTCCGCCAGGGTCTTGGCCAGCTCGGTCTTGCCCACCCCGGTGGGCCCGATGAAGAGGAAGGACCCCAGGGGCCGGTTGGGGTCCGCAAGACCGCTGCGGTTGCGCCGGATGGCGTCGGAGACCACCCGGATGGCCTCCTCCTGGCCCACCACCCGGCGGGCCAGGATCGATTCCAGCTTGAGAAGCTTAGCCATTTCGGAACTCATCATCTTCGACACCGGGATCCCGGTCCACACCGACACCACCCGGGCTATGTCCTCCTCGGAGACCTCCTCCCGCAGCAGGCTGTGGTCCCCCTGCAGGGCCTCCAGTTTTTTCGATTTTTCCTCCAGCTCCTTCCGGGTCTGGGGAAGGAGGCCGTGCTTGATCTCCGCCGCCCTGGACAGGTTTCCCTCCCGCTCGTAGCGGGTCTCGTCGATGCCCAGGTTCTCGATCTTCTGCTTCAGAGCCCGGATCTCCTCGATGATGGACTTCTCGTTGGTCCACTGGGTGTGCATGGCCCGGCGCTTCTCCTCCAGGTCCGCCAGCTCCCTGCCGATTTTTTCCAGCCTCTCCGCGGACGCCGGGTCCTCTTCCCGGGAGAGGGCCTGCTTCTCGATGGTGAGCTGCAGGATCTTGCGCTGGATCTGGTCCAGCTCCGTGGGCTGGCTTTCGATCTCCATCTTGAGCCGGCTGGCCGCCTCGTCCACCAGGTCGATGGCCTTGTCCGGGAGAAAGCGGCTGGTGATGTACCGATTGGACAGGCTGGCCGCCGCCACCAGAGCCTCGTCCTTTATCCGAACCCCGTGATGGATCTCGTAGCGCTCCTTCAGACCTCGCAGAATGGCCACCGTGTCCTCCACCGAGGGCTCGCCGGTGAACACCGGCTGGAAGCGCCGCTCCAGGGCCGCGTCCTTCTCGATGTGCTTCCGGTACTCGTCCAGGGTGGTGGCCCCCACGGCGCGCAGCTCCCCCCGGGCCAGGGCGGGTTTCAGGAGGTTGGAGGCGTCCATGGAACCCTCGGCGGCGCCGGCCCCCACCAGGGTGTGCAGCTCGTCGATGAAGAGGATGATGCCCCCGTCGGAGGCGGAGATCTCCTTGATCACCGCCTTCAGCCTCTCCTCGAACTCGCCGCGGAACTTGGTGCCCGCCACCAGGGAGCCCAGGTCCAGGGCCAGGAGCTTTTTGTTCTTCAGCGAATCCGGCACGTCCCCGGAGACGATCCGCCGGGCCAGCCCCTCGGCGATGGCGGTCTTCCCGACCCCGGGTTCCCCGATCAGGACGGGGTTGTTCTTGGTCCTCCGGGACAGCACCTGCATGACCCGGCGGATCTCCTCGTCCCGGCCGATGACCGGGTCCAGCTTCTCCTGCCGGGCCAGGGCGGTGAGGTCCCGGCAGTACTTTTCCAGAACCTGGGTGGTGTTCTCCGGGTTCTGGTCCGTCACCCGGTTGGAGCCCCGCAGGGCCTTCAGCGCCTGCAGGATGCCGTCGCGGCGGACCCCCGCCTTCTTCAGCAGCTCCGCCGCCGGTCCGCCGGAGGCCAGCATGGCCAGAAGGAGATGCTCGGTGCTGGTGAAATCGTCCTTCAGCCCCGCCGCCTCCTTCTCCGCCCCGTTTATGATTCGGGCGACCGCGCCGGACATCTGGGGCTGGGCTGCGTCTCCGTAGACCT
>Ga0302247_1001712_pt1 | contig 16138 bp, 13 predicted proteins | sample AAG_UR_Ile_MG_FD_193529 | JGI IMG/M metagenome (GOLD analysis project Ga0302247, IMG submission 193529) | Enriched activated sludge microbial communities from anaerobic digester in WTTP, New Holstein, Wisconsin, United States - AAG_UR_Ile | ecosystem: Engineered > Bioreactor > Anaerobic >...
TTCCGGACGACGAAGTACCTCCTTCTTTTCATCATGGCCCTGATTCTTGCGGTGGCCTCCGTCACCATCTCCTCGGCCCTGGTGATGCTGCAGATCGAAAAACGGGAGGATATCGCCATCCTGAAAAGCCTGGGGATGGGGCCCCGGGATATCTCCCGGATATTCCTGGCCGTGGGTTTCGCCGTGGGGCTCGTCGGAACCCTGCTGGGAGTAGCCGCGGGGCTGGCGATCTCGGTTTCCGTCAACGAAATCATCGCCGGGGTGGAGGGGCTGATGAATTTCCTGGTCCGGTGGGGGCGTGTCCTCTTCCTCCTCCCCCGGGGGGGAGGCGTCACTCTGCTGGACCCCCGGTTCTACCTGGAACGGATCCCGGTGGAAATCGATTTTCTCGAGGTCACCGCCGCCGCGGGCTTCTCTCTGCTGCTGAGCCTTCTGGCCTCCTATCTTCCCTCCCGGGGGGCCGGCAGGGTCCGGCCGCTGGAGGTCCTGCGCCGCCGCTGATGCCCTCTGCCAGGCCGGCGGATTCCGCGGACAGGCTGCCGGGATCAGGAGGCAGGCCGGCGGATTCCGCGGACAGGCTGCCGGGATCAGGATCCAGGCCGGCGGGTTCCGCGGGATGCCGCGGCGCCTGCCGCCGGGATGCCGCGGCGCCGCCGCTGATGCCCGCCGCTCCGGCCCCCGCCTTGCCGGGGAGGGGGATTTTTGCTATCTTGAAGAGCGGCGCCGGGCCCGCGAGGCGCCCCAGGAAGCGACATGACATGTGAATTGTGTGGCAAAGAAAATGCCGTTGTCAGGATACGGCAGATCATAGGAAGCGAATCCCGGGAGATCCGCATCTGCGAGTCCTGCGCCCGGAAAAAAGGCATCATCGGGGACCGGGACACTCCGGAGGAGGGGGTCGCCTGGCTGCTGAAGGGTCTTTTCGAACGCCTGCCGGGCGTGAAGACCGCGGGAGTCAAGACCTGCCCCGCCTGCGGGAGCCGCTTCCGGGAGATCCGGGCCGACCGGCGGGCGGGCTGCGCCAATTGCTACTCCGTGTTCGGAAAAGAAATGGTCAAACTGCTGAAGACCGGCGGCGGCAAGAAACACCGGGGTAAACTGCCCCGGAGGGTCCAGTCGCTGACGGCCTTCATGATAGACCGGGAGAATCTGAAAGCGCGGCTCGCCGCGGCGGTGCAGCGGGAAGATTACGAGCTCGCCGCCCGGCTCCGGGACAAGATCCTCCTCATCGACGAGGCTCCGGGGGACAGGGAGTGACGGGTTTCGGAAAGTCCCATCGGTCTCCCTCCTGGTATCGGGAACCCGGCCCCGAGGGGGATGTGGTTGTTTCCAGCCGGGTCCGGCTGTCCCGCAACCTGTCCAGCGTTCTTTTTCCGCACCTCCTGAGGGAGGAGGGCTTTCTGGAGGTCCGCCGTCTGGTGGGGGAGGCTCTCCGGGACGCCCTGGGGGACGCCCGGGAGGAAGAGGGGCTCCTCCGCTACGATTGGGAGGACCTTGCCTCCGACGAGGCCGCCCTGCTGGGGGAGGAAAGCCGGCTTGGTCCCGAAGAGGGGGCCCGGGGGGTCTCGGTTTTCCTCCTGCCGGGGATGGACCTCGGGGTGGAGGTCAACGCCCGGGATCACCTGCGGATCGCCTCTCTCCGGGGCGGGCTGGATCTCCGCCGCGCCTGGGCGGAGGCGGACGGCCTGGATTCCCGGCTGGAGTCCCTGCTGGACTACGCGGTCTCCCTGGAATGGGGATACCTGTCCGCGGAGATCGACAACATCGGGCCGGCCCTCCGGGCATCGGCGCTACTGCACCTCCCCGCCTCCCAGCTGGGGGGCGGGAACAAAAAGATCGGGGAACTGGTGGAAGCGGCGAACCATCGGATCCGGCCCTTCCTTCCCGGGGAGGAGGCGCCGGGGGACCTGTTTCTCCTCTCCGGGGGCTCGGAAATCGGGGTTTCCGAGGAAGAAATTCTCGAAAAACTTGAAGAAATCACCCGTTCGTTGTTACATTATGAGAGGGAGATGAGAAGTTTCCTTTTCGAAAAGAAAAGGGACTTTCTCGAAGATCAGGTGTGCAGGGCCCTGGGCGTTCTGGAACGGGCCAGGTTTCTGCGCTGCGACGAGGCGGTCAAGCTTCTTTCGCTGGTCCGGATGGGATGCGCCATGGACTGCGCGGCCCGGGTTGACCCGGCACGGGTGACCGCCCTGCTTTTTGAAAGCCGTCCCGCCCACGTGCGGATGCGTCTGGGGGGCGGTGAGGTGGGGGAGGAGCGGGAGAACGGCGAGAGGGCCGCGTGGATCCGCTCGGGTCTGGACGGTTCCCCAGGGTAGGAGGAGGACGTGTTTAAAGGACTTACACAGCGTGCGCAGAGGATCCTGACCATCCTGGCCCAGGACGAAGCGAAGCGCTTTCATTCGGATCAGCTGCTTCCGGAACACATCATGCTCGCCCTTCTGAAGGAGGGCTCCGGTCTGGGCTTCAAGGTGCTCCAGAAAGCCATGATCGATCCCGAGAGGCTCCAATCGGAAATCGAGGCCAATTTACCCAAGAAGAAGGGCGGTTTCATCCTCGGAGACGTGCCGCCGTCCCCCCGGGGCAAGAAGATCCTGGAGGATTCGGCGGAGGAAGCCCGGAATCTGGGACACGAATACATCGGCACCGAACACCTTCTTCTGGCCTGCAGCCGGGAAGAGGGCGGCTTTGTGGCCCGTTTCCTCGGGACCTTCAATGTCACCGTGGAGGTTCTGCGGGACATCGTGATGGAACTCAGCGGCAGCTACCCCCAGGGGGGAGGAAAGAAACCCTCCGTCGAGGAGGGGGCGCGGAAGAAGGCTCAGACGGGTCCGCCGGGGGCGGCGAAGAAGGCGACGCCCACCCTGGACGAGTTTTCCCGGGACCTGTCGGTCCTGGCCGCCCAGGACAAGCTGGACCCGGTGGTGGGTCGGGAAAAGGAGATCCGGCGGGTCACCCAGATACTGGCCCGGCGGACCAAGAACAACCCCGTCCTCATCGGCGAGCCCGGGGTGGGGAAGACCGCCATAGTCGAGGGTCTGGCCAACAGCATCGCCGCCGGAACCGCTCCGGAGGTCCTCATGGGGAAACGGGTCCTGACGCTGGATCTGGCCTCGGTCATCGCCGGAACGAAGTACCGGGGCGAGTTCGAAGAAAGGCTCAAGCGGATCATGAAGGAGATCGTCGCCGTGGGCAACGTCATCCTCTTCATCGACGAGCTGCATACCATCATCGGGGCCGGCGGGGCGGAGGGAGCCATCGACGCTTCCAACATGCTCAAACCCGCCCTGTCCCGGGGCGAGATCCAGTGCATCGGCGCCACCACGGTGAAGGAGTATAAAAAATACATCGAACGGGACGCGGCGCTGGAGCGCCGGTTCCAGACCATCTACGTGGACGAACCCGGCGTGGAGGAGACCGTCGAGATCCTCAAGGGGATCAAGGACCGCTACGAGGACCATCACAACGTTTCCTACACCCCCGGATCCCTGGAGGTGGCGGCCCTTCTGTCCCGGCGCTACATCACCGAGCGCTACCTTCCCGACAAGGCCATCGACCTGATCGACGAGGCGGGGAGCCGCAAGAGGATCAGCAACCAGACCCGCCCGTCGGAGGTGACGGAGCTGGAAAAGGAGATCGAAAGGCTCAACGCCGAAAAAATGGCCATGGTGGGCGCCCAGAATTACGAGAAGGCCGCCGCCTGCCGCGACGAGGCCCGCCGGATCAAGGAGCGGGTGGAAGAGATGAAGAACCAGTGGCGGGTGTCCCTGAAGGCGGGGGAGAACGTGGTGGACGCTGCGGACATCCAGGAGGTCATCTCCGACATCACCGGCATCCCCCTGGCCCGTCTGGCGGTGGATGAGTCGGGCCGTCTCATGAATATCGAAGAGGAACTGCATCGGAGGGTCATCGGGCAGGACGACGCCATCAAGGCGGTGGCCTCGGCGATCCGCCGTTCCCGGACCGGTTTGAGTTCTCCTTCCCGGCCCTTGGGCTCCTTCATCTTCCTGGGGCCCACCGGGGTGGGCAAGTCCCTGCTGGCCAAGACCCTGGCGGAGTACCTTTTCGGCAACGAGGACGCCCTGGTGCGGCTGGACATGTCGGATTACATGGAAAAGCACAACGTCTCCCGCCTGGTGGGAGCGCCCCCGGGATACGTGGGTTACGAGGAGGGGGGCCTCCTGACGGAGAAGATCCGCCGCAAGCCCTACAGCGTCGTGCTCCTGGACGAGATCGAGAAGGCCCACCCCGATGTATTCAACCTGCTTCTTCAAGTGCTGGAGGAGGGGCAGCTGCAGGACAATCTGGGCCACACCGTATCCTTCCGGAACACGGTGCTGATCATGACCTCCAATGCCGGGGCCCGGGAAATCTCCCGGGATGCGGCCCTGGGATTCCAATCCACCCAGGGGATCATGGCCCATCGGGAAATCAAGGCCTCGGCGATGAACGAGCTGAAGAGGCTCTTCCGGCCGGAGTTCCTGAACCGGGTTGACGAGATGGTGGTCTTCCACAGTCTGGACCGGCCCCAGATCGCCGCGATTCTGGACATCCTTCTGAGCGAGGTGCAGGCCAGGCTGGCGGAGAAGGAGATCGGCTTCCAGGTCACCAAAAAGGCCCGGGAGCATCTCATCGACAAGGGCTTCGACGTGAAGTTCGGAGCCCGGCCGCTGCGCCGAACCATACAGCAGGAGATCGAAGACCCCCTGTCCATGGAACTCCTGCGCCACCGCTTCGAGGCAGGCTCCCGGATCGTTGTGTCCGTCCGGGGGGACAGGATCGTCTTCACCGAAGGGGCGGAGAAACCCGCCGAGTCCCGGGAAGAGGTGGGCGCGGCGCTTTAAGGGGGGCGGCGGAGAAGCGGGCCTTCCGGGAGCGGCGCCTTCGGCCGGCGGGGGGAAGGCCGGGGAGGCGGCCTGTCCCGGGTTGAGCCCCAGGCAGGCCGGAGGTACACCCGGGCTCCCGGCGCGCCGGGGGGAGGCGGGAAAACCGTCGGGGCGGCGGGAAAGCCCTCGGGGCGGCGCCGTCTCGACGAAAGCTTCCTGTTTCCGAAGCCTCACGCCGGGGGCCGGAGGAACCGGCCTCCCGCCGCCTTGAGCAGCCGGTTTCTCACCGCGTCGCCTATCCCCTCGGGAGGCGGGAAAACCGCGTAGATCCTCTCACAGCCCAGCTTGTCGAAAACGAAGAACTCCGCGTACAGCCGCCGGGCGTACTCGTCGATGGAGGCCGCCCGGGCGACCGGAACATCCGCCGGGAGCCCTCCGGGGGCGCCGGGCCCCAGGGCCAGGACGCCGATCTTTTTCCCCCGGAGTTCCGCCGCCGGGATCTCCTCCTCCCGGAGGTAGAGAAGCACCTCCGCCCGGGGGCTGTAGTGGCGGTACTTCATCCCCGGGGCGGGGGGGGGCTCGTCCCCCGAGACCTCCGGGAAGGAGGGTTTCTTTTTCATGACCCGCAGGATCTCCCCCTCACCGATTTTTCCCGGCCGCAGGATTTCCACCCTGCCGCCGGAGAGGCGCAGGATTGTGGATTCCAGCCCCACCGTGCAGTCCCCGCCCCGGATCACCGCGTCCGCCCGGCCCTCCATGGCTTCCCAGGCCATTTCGAAGGTGGTGGGGCTGGGGCGGCCGGAGAGATTGGCCGACGGCGCCGCCACGGGCACCCCGGCGAAGCGCAGGAAATCCCGGGCCGCCGGGTCCGAGGGCACCCGGATCCCCACGTCGGGAAGCCCCGCGGTGACGCTGGGGGAAATTCCGGCGGTTTTCGGGAGGATCAGGGTAAGGGGGCCGGGCAGGAAGGCTTCGATGAGAAGCGCCGCCTCCGGGGAGATCTCCGCCGCCGCCAGGGGGATGCGGAAAACCTCCGGCAGATGGACGATGAGGGGGTTGTCCCCGGGCCGCCCCTTGGCGGAGAAGATCCTCCGGCAGGCCGCGGCGTTGCCGGCGTCCGCCCCGAGACCGTAGACGGTTTCGGTGGGGAAGACCACCAGGCCGCCCCGGCGGATTATCTCCCCGGCCTTGCGCAGATCCGGGGCGGTGGTTTCCAGCACGAGGGTTTTTTTCCTGCCCATGGCGGATCCAGCATAGGTCTCCGGGGACGGGAGAGTCAAGCGCGGGGGAAGGCGGGGAGCTTGTTCAATCCGGCCCGCCGGGGTAGTATCGGGTCATGGATTTTGTGCCCGCGGCCCGGACGGAAAAAACCGTGCGGGACGGCCGCGCGTATTACACCATCCGCTGGTCGGCCCTCCGCAAGGCCGACAGGTACGAGATACAGAAAACCGTCCCCGCCATGGCGGGGCTCTACGAACTCTACTACCGGGACCCCGATGGGCTCTGGCGGCTTTTTCATTACGGGCGGGCCTGGCTGGGGGGCCTTCGCGCGGTGATCCGGGAGTTCACTGACCCGGACCTGATGCGGGACCGGAAGGATCTGCGGGAGATCCTGCGAACCCGGCCCTGCTACTACCGTTTCTCCGTCTGCGAGTCCCGGGAGGATCTGCAGGACATCCTGTATTTTTTCGACGGCTCCCGTCAGGAAGGGGGGGAGGCGGCCCGGGAACCGTCGGGGAGGTACGCGGAGATCCGGATCAAGGAAAACCCGGCGGGGTAGGACCGGGCCGTCTACAGGAGCCCCACCAGCCGAAGACCCAGGACAGCCGCCAGGGCCATCAGCGAAGCCGCGGCCCACCCCGCCCGGTGGTGCAGCGTCCGCAACAGCGGCTTGTTTTTCCGGGATTTCAGAAAGCCATGACCCAGGAAGGGGGCGGAGAAGGCCGCCGCCAGGGCGCCGAGACCCACCCAGGCGTGAAGGACCCGGAGGTGCGGCCCTCCGGCGGAGCCGACGAAGACCAGGGCCGATGCCAGCCCCCCCGCGGCGAGGACCCCCGCCGCGATGCCCAGGGGCCGATGGGTCCTGAGCCACCACGTCTTCTTCCGGAGAAAACGGGCCACCCCGGCGGCGACGGCCATGAGAAGAAGGGCCAGGGCCATGGCCGATGCATGCAGCGGGAGAAGCGGGCCCCCCCGGCGGGTCCTGGAATCCCCGGAGGCGAGATTGATGGAGCCGGAGCCCGCCGCGGCGTGGATGTTCTCGAAATTGTCGGTCCCGCCGAAGGCCCAGATGACATCCACCCCGCCCGAAGGCGGCAGGTTCCGGTCGTAGGGATCCCGGCTCGTCAGGGGACGGAGGAACTCGATGACCGTGCGGCCCCCCGTTTCGCTTCCTCCATAGGAAATGATGTCCTCGGTCCCCCCCAGATCGGTGTCCGGGGGGTGCGGTCCGAACATGCCGGTGGAAAAGCAGTCCAGAACGAACACCTTTCCCTGGCCGTCCACCCAGCCGACGATCATGTCCGCGTTTTCCATGACCGCCGTGGGCTCGAAACCGATGGAGACCCAGCCCGGGGTTTCCGCTTCCATGGCGAAGGCCGCCCGGTCGCCCGCTACGTTCCAGTGAAGGATGAAATCCCCCCCCTTGAACTCCGCCCTGAAGGGGTACTCACCCCGCCCGATCACACCGTCCTGAACCTGGGCGGGCAGAAGGGCCGGGGTGAGGAGCGCCAGGAGGAGGGCCGCCGTCCGAAGCGCCCTCCCGGGGGCGGAGCCTGGGCAGGGATTGCCGACGGCGGTCGTGCCGGTCGGGGACCTCCGGGCGCGGAGGGCCTGGGGGGCGGCGGGGAGGCGGTCCATCATCTCGTTTCTCTCCGGAAGAAAAGATGGGTCAATGATAAGGCGCAGGGGAGGAAACGGTCAAACCTTTTTTTCCCAGACCCCCAGGGCTTCCAGCGCGGCGGAAGCCGCCTCTTCCCAGCCCCGGTTCGCCGCGGGGTTGGCCGGGCTGGGATGGAGGATCGAGGCGACCCGGAAGGCCGGCTCCTCCCCCGGAGCCCCGGAAACCCGGGCGCCCTTCCCGAAAAGAACCTCCCGGACCGCCCGGACCCGCTTCTCCGCGAACTTCCCGATCCCCACCACCCAGAGGGGACGGAGGATCCCTATGACCTCCCCCAGGGCCCGGTCGCAGATCCGGAAAAGAAGCTCCGCCGCCTCCCCCTTCAGTTTGTCCGGGGTGAGGTTTGCCCCGCTTTCGGCCATGAACACCAGAGGGCAGTAGTTGGCCACGAAATGGTCCCGGAAGAAGGCATCGGGGCTGCCGAACCGGGACCGGAACAGACCCCAGAGCCGGCGGCCCGAGACCTCCGAACGGAGGCAGCGGAAGCCCGTGATGGGCCGCTTCGGATGCTCCGGCTCGGGCCGCCCCACCGGGCCCTGGATGCCCAGCCAGTCCCTCACCATCTCCACCTCCCCGAAGGGGACCCCGGTCTGGGCCATGCCCCAGGGACCGGGATTCATCCCCACGAAGAGCACCCGCTTCGGGGAGGCTCCCCATCGGCGCAGGTACTGTCGGTGGGGGGTGAAGGCGTAGCTCAGGGGGTTGTACACCAGGGCCACCGGGGGGCCGAATTGCAGGGGCCGGATTTCGGCGGCCAGCCGGGAGGAGATCTCTTCCAGGGAGTCTTTGGGGGGGGCTATCATCGGGGAACGCCTCCGTCTCGCGGATGCCCGGCGTCTTCCGCGTCCGCCGGGGCCGGAGACATGATACCCTTTTTTCATCGCCGGAGAAACCCTCGGCGTCCCCTGCCGCGGCGTAGACGAAAGAGGGGTAAAGCCCTATGCTGGCCCCATCATGTCCCGAGGACTGGCCGCCTTTCTCCTGATTTTTTCCTCCTTCTGTTTTTCGCTGTCCACGGTTTTCGCGAAATTCGCCCACAACGCATCGCAGATCCTCTCCCCCTTCCAGGTATCCCTGTACCGGTTCCTGTTCGGGGCGGTTTTCATGGCGGCTTTCATCGGCGTCCGGAAGAAATCCCCGCGGCCCCGGCGGCCGGACCTGGTGCTGTGGCGGGGCCTGCTGAACACCGGCGCGGTGCTGACCCTCTATCTGGCCCTGAAGCACACCACCGTCACCAAGACCAACATGCTGAACTGGACATTCCCGGTTTTCGTGTTTCTCTTCAGCCCCTGGGTGAACCGGGAAAAGCCGGGTCCCCTGAAGTATCTCTTCCTGGGTCTGAGCATGGCGGGGATGGGCCTTCTGATTTCGCCGGACTTCTCCACCGTCAACTGGGGAGACATCTCGGGGCTGGCGTCGGGGGTTCTGGGAGGGGCGGCGGTGAGCGTGCTCCGGGAGTGCCGGAAACACGACGACTCCTATGTCATCCTCTTCTATCTAATGCTCATCGGGCTGGTCATCAATGGAGTGGTGGCCTTTCCGTTTCTCATTTTCGGAGGGCTTCGCGTCCAGGCCCTGATGATCGCCGCGGCGATCTGCGGCTTTCTGGGGCAGATCACCATAACCACCCCCTCGAAGCACTTCGAGGCCTCCACCGGGTCCATCCTGATGGCTTCGGGCATCCTCTTCTCCGGCCTCTTCGGCGCCCTCTTCTTCGGCGACCCCCTGACGGGGAAAATCGTGGCGGGGGGGCTACTGATTATGATCTCCCTGGTGGGGGTGAGCGGGGCGCTGGAGGAGCGGTGGGGCCGGAGGACCGGGCGCCTGTCCGGGGAAAGGCCCGGGGAAAAGGCCGGGGACGGCCCGGCCTAGGGGCCGCGGTCCCTCAGGGCGCCTCCTCCGTGGACAGCAGGTCCTTCGCCGCGATGTAAACTTCCCCGGCCACGGCCTTGTCGAACTCCTCCCGGGCGGCGGCCAGGCTCTCCGGGCGGGTCATCAGGTCGTGGGCGGCGGCCCCCAGAACCTGGGCGGCGAAGATCATCCCCTTCATTCCGATGGAAGACCCCGAGGCGGCGGTGGCCTGCCAGGTGTGGGAGCCGATGCCCATGGGGTAGGTGGCGGTGTTGATCTGGGCTGTGGGGACCACATGGGACACGTCCCCCACATCGGTGGAGGCGGGGATGGTCCAGCCCACCCCCCAGTAGGCCGCCTCGTCGTGGATGGCCCGGGGGAGGATCCGTTCCGCCGAGGCCGGGTCCACTCCCAGCATCAGCAGGGTGTTGCGTTTCTGGTCCTCCGTCTGGGTGTCCGACAGTTCCCGGGCGAACCTGATTTCCTCGGGGGTATGGACCGGAAGGGGGAGCCCCGCCAGGTTTTCGTACAGCACATCCGACATGACCCGGTTGGGGATGACGTCGTAGCAGCCGTGCAGGACCTCGTACTCCACCTCCGTCCCGGTCATCATGGCCGCCCCCCGGGCCACGTCGATGACCCGCCGGATCAGGGGGATCACCTCCCGCATCCGGGGGGAGCGGACCTGGAAGGAGCCGGAGGCGAACTTGGGCACGATGTTGGCCCGTTCGCCGCCGGAGGTCACGACGTAATGGATCCGGGCCCCGGAGGGCATGTGCTCCCGGAGGAACTCCGTTCCCACCTGCATCAGGGTCAGGGCGTCCAGGGCGGACCGCCCCAGGTGAGGCACCTGGGCGGCATGGGCGGGGGTGCCCCGGAAACGGAAGGACAGCTCCACGCTGGCATTGGTGGAGTAGGCCGCCACGGTGTTCAGATCCGAGGGGTGCCACGAGAGGGCGGCGTCCAGACCGGAAAAAACCCCCGCCCGGACCAGGACCGGCTTGCCCAGCTGCTCCTCCGCGGGGGTTCCGAAATAGCGGACCGTGCCCTTCAGGGCGCCGGAATCCACCGCCGCCTTCAGGCCCACCGCCGCAGCCAGACAGGCGGTGCCCAGCAGGTTGTGGCCGCAGCCGTGGCCGGGCCCTCCGGGGACCACCGGCTCCGGGGTCGCCTGGACCTTCTGGGACAGGCCGGGGAGGGCGTCGTACTCGCCCACCAGACCGAAAACGGGCTTTCCCCGGCCGCATTCGGCGATGAAGGCGTACTGCTGGATATGGTCCAGGTCGGTGATCCGGAAACCCGCGCTCCGGAGGTACTCTTTCTGCAAAGCCGAGGATTCCTTCTCCTGGTAGGAAAGCTCCGGGTTCCGCCAGATCTCTCCGGCGATGCGGATGAAATCCCCCTTTTTCTCTTCGATGGTCCGAATGACAAGATCCTTGCTCATGGAAAACCTCCGCCGGGCCGCAGGACGTGATGGTGGTTCAAGGGTTCCCGCTTTACGAACCCGCTCCGAAATCCTATAATCCAGTGTAGCATACGAAAAGGAGGCATTCAATGCGGAAAATATTCGTCGTATTGATCGTGCTGGCCGCCCTGGTTTCCTGCGGCGGCCCCAAGGGACCCCAGGAGGTGGTCATCGTGGTGGGACAGGGGACGGACCCGGTCATTCTGGACCCGCCCATGTACAGCGACACCCCCACCCACAACCTGAACCTCATCATCTACAACCGGCTCTACGAGCTCACCGCCGACGGCAAGATCATCACCGACCTGGCCACGGATCTGCCGAAGATCGAGGAGAACGGGACCAAGTACACCATCACCATCCGGCAGGGGGTGAAGTTCCATAACGGGGCTTCCCTGAACGCCGACGACGTGCTCTACTCCTTCAACCGGGGGGCCTTCCACGAGAAGTCCCAGATGAAATCCATCTACGCCATGATGTACGACGTCAAGAAGGTGGACGACTACACCATCTCGTTCCGCACCGGCCGGTTCGACCCCGCCAAGGCCCCGGCGGGAATGAAGGACGCGGACCTGAAAAGCTTCGACGCTCGGACTCCCCACTACACTCCCTCCTCGTTCGGATCCCAGGTCAACCAGCTCTCCTGGCTGGGGGCCTCCATCGTGGACAAGGAGACCATGGAGAAGGCCGCCGCCGACGGCACCATCAACGATTACGGCGTCACCTGGGCGGTGGGAACGGGGCCCTTCAAGTTCAGCTCCTGGAGCCAGGGGGACAACGTGACCCTGGTGCGCAACAAGGAGTACTTCGACCCGAACCTGAAGAGCAACGCCGACAGGATGGTGTTCAAGACCATCAAGGACCCCTCGGCCCTGAAAACCGCCTTCCTGAACAAGGAGGTGGACTTGATCATGAACGTGGTGCCCCTGGACGCCCGGGAGATCGAGAAACAGGGAGGAAAGATCCTGACCACCAAGGGCTACTTCGGCTACCACTACCTGGGCTTCAACATGAAGTCCCCCAAGGTGGGGCAGGTGAACAAGGACGGGTCCCCGGACCTGGACGGGGTCTACGACCTTTCGTCCAATTCCGCCAAGCTCCGGATGGCCATTCTCTACTCCATCAATCCCTCGGACATCGTCAACAGCCCGGACATCATGGATAAACGGGGCATCGTTCCGCTGCAGTATGTGGAGACCCTGCCCTTCGGCAAGATCGAGGACCCCAAGGGCACCCGCATCGAGGAGGGCAACAAGGAAACGGGTTACTACAATCCGGAAAAGGCCCGGGCACTCTTCGCGGGGCTGCCCGCCTCCTTCAAGCAGCCGGAATCGCTGAAGTGCACCGCCCTGTCCGGCAGCGTCTACGTCAAGGAAGCCCTGGTGGTGAAGGACCAGGTGAAGAAAGCCCTGGGGGTGGACCTCATCTCCATCGAACAGGTGGCCCTGTCGGAACTGGCCACCCGGCGGCGGAACGCCGATCCCAAGGTATGGGACCTCCTGGTCAACTGGACGCAGACCGACGACAGCTACTACATCTTCGTGGCCTTCGACGGCTTCAACACCTCGCTGCTCCACGACACCAAGTACTACTCCCAGGCGGCCCAGGTCTGGATCGAAAAGGGCAACTCCCTGCCCAACGGCCCCGAAAGGCACCAGGCCTACCAGAACGCCCAGAAGGAAATCCTGAAAGACCTTCCCCGGGTTCCGCTGGTGGCCATCATGGGGATTTCGGCGAGCCAGTCCGACATCCAGGGGGTGGAGATTGCCCCCTCCGGATCCTTCCGGCTGGCCAACGCCTCCAAGGTCATCTCCAAATAACGACTTTTCCGGCGGGGGGGCGCTCCCCCCGCCGCTTTTCAAGGACCCAAGCATGCTGAGGTACATTTTCCGGCGGGTCATCCAGCTCGTTCCCGTCATTCTGGGGGTGACCTTCATCGTCTTCACCCTGACATATATCTCCCCCGGAGACCCGGCCCGGCTCCTCCTGCCCCAGGACGCGTCGGACGCGGATGTGGCGGCGCTGAAAAACGCCATGGGGCTGGACCGCCCCTTCGTCGTGCAGTACGTTCATTTCCTGTTCGGCTACGACGGGCCGGGGGACTCCTTCGACTACAAGGGACTGTTCCGGCTGGACCTGGGCAGGTCCTACGTCTCCAACCGCCCCGTCTTCGGAACGATCCTGGAACGCTTTCCCAACACGGCGCTGCTGGCGTCGGTGGCCCTGCTGATGGCCATCCTGATTTCCATCCCCTTCGGCATCGTGTCCGCCACCCGCCAGTACACCAAGACCGACATGATCGTCACGGTGCTGGCCCTGGTGGGCATCTCGGTGCCCGCCTTCTGGCTGGGGATGATGCTGATCTGGGTTTTTTCGGTGCAGCTGAAGATCTTTCCGTCCCTGGCGGTGCCCTCCAACCCCATGAGCATCGTCCTGCCCGCCATAACCCTGGCGGCCATGAGCACCGCGGTGCAGACCCGGATGACCCGCTCCTCCATGCTGGAGGTGATCCGGCAGGATTACATCCGCACCGCCCGGGCAAAGGGCCTGGCGGAGAAGGTCGTGATCCGCCGGCATGCCCTGCGCAACGCCCTGATCCCGGTGGTTACGGTGGTGGGGCTCCAGGTGGGGCAGCTCATGGTGGGGGCGGTGCTGACCGAGACGGTCTTCTCCTACCCCGGCATCGGCACCATCATGGTGGACGCCATCCACCGGAAGGACACCCCCCAGATCCTGGCCTCGGTGGTCTTCATGGCCCTGGTCTTCGCGGTGGTGAACCTGCTGGTGGACATCCTCTACGCCTTCATCGACCCCAGGATCAAGGCCCAGTACATCAGGAGTTCCGGAAAAAAAGGAGGGTGGCTGGATGTTGTCTTCCGCAGAAAAGCCTGATGCCCCCGGAAACGGAGCCGGGACTCCGGGCCGGCCCTTCCGGACCCCCTTCCAGGAGTTCCGCCGCCGTTTCGGCAGGAACAAGCTCGCCGTGGCGGGCTTGGCGGTCATCCTGGTCTACATTCTGGTGGCCCTGATGGCGGATGTTTTCTACCCCCGGGACTTCATCACCGGGAACCAGATACCCAACGCCTTCGCCGGCATCGGCTCCCGGGCGGAGGTGGAATGGCGGGACGCCCGGGAGGGCCACCTGTACATTTTAGGGGCGGACAATTTCGGCCGGGACGTTCTGGGGAGGATCATCCACGGAGCCCGGGTGTCCATGATCATAGGCTTCGTGACGGTGGCCTTCGCGGTGCTGCTGGGGGGCTCTCTGGGCGCCGCGGCGGGGTACTACGGCGGGTTTCTGGAGACCCTCATCATGCGGGGGGCGGACATCCTGCTGGCCATCCCCAACATCCTCTTCGCCCTGGCCATCGTCGCCGCCCTGGGGCCCAGCTTCCAGAACCTGCTTCTGGCCATCAGCATCACCAGCATACCGGTCTACGTGCGGCTGGTCCGGGCCTCGGTGCTGACCGTCAAGGACCAGGAGTTCGTCGAGGCCGCCCGGGCTATCGGGGCCCGGGATTTCAGGATCGTCCTGCTCCACGTGCTGCCCAACTGCATGGCCCCGGTGATCGTGCAGGCCACCTTAGGGATAGCCCAGAGCATCCTGTCCGCCACCTTCCTGTCCTTTCTGGGCCTGGGGATCCAGCCTCCCTCCCCGGAGTGGGGCAACATGCTCTCCGAGGCCCGCCCCTACATCATCAGCGCCCCCCACACGCTGGTGTTTCCCGGCCTGGCCATCATGACGGTGATCCTGGCCTACAATCTCATCGGCGACGGGCTCCGGGACGCCCTGGACCCGAAGCTGAAACGGTGACCCCATGAAACGGAATCAGCTCGTCATACAGGACCTGCGGGTCGACTATGTCACGGAAGACGAAACGGTCCACGCGGTGAACGGCGTCTCCTTCGAACTCGCCGAGGGCGAGAGCCTGGGCATCGTCGGGGAGACCGGGGCGGGGAAGACCACCACGGCCCTGGCCATCCTGGGGCTCCTTCCCAGGCCCACGGGGCGGGTCTCCTCCGGGTCCATCCTGTTCTACGACCGGGACCTGGTGCAGGCCCCGGAGGAGACGATGCGGGAGATCCGGGGAAACGAGATCTCCATGATCTTCCAGGACCCCATGACCTCCCTGAACCCCATCTTCACCGTGGGGGACCAGATCGCCGAGGTCATCGAAGTGCACAACCAGGTCTCCCGGGAGGAGTCCCGGAAGAGGGCGGGGGACATGCTGGAACTGGTGGGCATTCCCCGGGGGAGGATGGGGGAGTTTCCCCATCAGTTCTCCGGGGGCATGAAGCAGCGGGTGGTCATCGCCATGGCCCTGGCCTGCAACCCCCGGCTGCTCCTGGCGGACGAGCCCACCACCGCCCTGGATGTGACCATCCAGGCCCAGGTTCTGCGGATGATGCGGAGTCTGAAGGAGAAGTTCAACACCTCCCTGGTGATGATCAGCCACGATCTGGGGGTGGTGGCCCAGATCTGCGACAAGGCGGCCATCATGTACGCCGGTTCGATTCTGGAGTTCGGGGGGCTCCGGGACGTCTTCGCCCGGCCCCTGCACCCCTACACGGAGGGGCTCTTCAACTCCATACCCCGGCTGGACCTGGACCGGGAGCGCCTGGCCCCCATCGGGGGGCTCATGCCCGACCCCTCCCGTCTGCCCCCGGGCTGCGTCTTCCACCCCCGCTGTCCCTACGCGGAAGAGGTCTGCCGCCGAAGGACCCCGGCCTCCACCGTGGTGGGGGAGAGGCGGGTGATGTGCCTGATGTACGAGGGGGTCATGGAGAACACGATGAGGAGGACCCATGGCTGAGGGAGGACATATCCTGGAAGTCCGGGGCTTGAAGAAATATTTTTCCACCCACCGGGGGGACCTCCACGCGGTGGACGATGTCTCCTTCGATATACGGGAGGGGGAGACCCTGGGGATCGTCGGGGAGTCGGGCTGCGGCAAAACCACCACCGGGCGGGCGATCCTGCGGCTGGTGGAGCCCACCGCGGGGACGGTCCGCTTCGACGGCCGGGACGTCACCGCCGCCTCGGCCCAGGAGATGCGCCGTCTGCGGGAGAAGATGCAGATCATCTTCCAGGACCCC
>Ga0302247_1001719_pt1 | contig 16092 bp, 10 predicted proteins | sample AAG_UR_Ile_MG_FD_193529 | JGI IMG/M metagenome (GOLD analysis project Ga0302247, IMG submission 193529) | Enriched activated sludge microbial communities from anaerobic digester in WTTP, New Holstein, Wisconsin, United States - AAG_UR_Ile | ecosystem: Engineered > Bioreactor > Anaerobic >...
CCCGTGGCGGAGCACGTCGAGCCTGGATGAGGCGGCGACCAGTGCTTCCGCATGAATCTGTTTAATCCGAAAGGGAAACAGACTTGGGGCGTCGAACAGGTCTTTAAGCGGGGCCGCCCCATTGGCGCGTGCGTAAAGCGCTGCTTCGGTCAGCCAGGCGATCAGCCGGGCGTCTTCAAGGGTCAGTGCCGGTCCGGGGGTGTAGATCCCCTTTTTGCCGCTTTCTTGCAGTACGCCCCAGTCCAGGAACGAACGCAGAACGCGACGGGCCGCCCGGACAACGGTCTCCCGTTCGCCATATTGCTCGCGGACTCTCCTCTGGACATGGGGGGCCGCGGCTGATCCCTGAAGGCGCAACAGCCTGCCGACGTGCAATGCCACGCCTGCCCAAAAGGGATAGACGGCCGTCACCATGCCCCAATGGAGAACCAGGTGATCACTCTGAGGAACTCGCTTGAGCAGTTCCAGCCCATCTCTGTGCAGCGGATCGAGCCCGGAAGGCGGCGTCAGCCACGTCTTTAGAAGGATCGAGATGATCTTTTCGCGATTGCCCCGCTCAGCCTGTCCGCCGATGGATACCTTCTCCTTCAACAGCTCTTGCAGTGCATCGGTGGTCGCGGCCTTATCATTCCCCGCCAGTGCCAGGTTGGCCGTCCGCTCAAGCCATTCCAGGCGCACCCGTTGACTGAATCCGATCTGATCTCTCCGTGTGGTCATTTCTCCTCCCTCTCGATCTGCACCAGAGGGACGATGATTTCTTCGATGGAAATGCCTCCGTGACTCACAGTGCGTTGCTTTTCTTGAATAAAGGCCTGGCGTGCCGGTGCCAGGAGAGACAAGCAGTCCTCCGGGAGCCCAATGGGGTGCCACTCCAGCGCGTCGGGATAATGCTCTTTCACTTTGCCGCGAAGGGTCGCATCGCGATAGATACGGACCCGTTCTCCGCGGGTGTCCGCCACGGCCCCCTCCGCCGGACGACCGCAGCCTTCAGCCTCGATATTGCCATGATCGGATGTCAAATAGACGCGAAAACCCCGGTTCAATAGCATATCGAGAAGCTCGCTCAGAAAGGGCTGCTTGGACCACTGGGCCACCTGATTATGCATCCCGGCGCTGCCCATTTCCATCCCGTGCATGATCCTATCGACCTTGTCCACGATCAGACCGGCAACCTTTACGCGGGGACGGGAGAGCGCTTCGGAGACGACGTCCAGGTTCCCGTCGCCCAGCCCCTTGAGGTAGAGGATTTCATTGACCGCTAAACCCTGATCGGCCCAGTACTGCCTCCAAAGAACAGGTTCCTTATCCGTGGTCTGGGTGCTGCCCGGAAAGAAGATCGGGGCCTTGCCGGCGAAGATGGTTTGACGCGAAATCGAAGTGAGCGTCGGAACCCAGGCGAAGACCGTCTGCTCTCGGAACCGGTAATCGGGCTGTCGCTCGGCGAGTGCGTCTCGGACGACCAACCATTGGTCCAGAGAAATCCCGTCCAGGACGAGCAGAGCGATTTTCCCGTCGCGATGGTCGTCCAACTGCCGAGTGAGAAACCGGGGGAGGTGGTGCAGCATAACCGGAGGCACCGGCGGCAGGTTGGCAAGCCCGGCATACCTCTTGAAGAGCCAGGCGGTGAAGCCTTGATCCACTTCGCCCTGAAGCATATCATACCGTCCACGTATCTCCTCCGGAACCGCGGCGGGCTCCTCGTTTATGAGCAGAACCAGTTCCGCCCATCCATGGGCAAAATGGGCCCATTCCGTATGCTTTGCCCCTTCAGCCGGAAGAGTTGTCACCAACCGCTCAATAAGCCTCTGCAGGCGGCGCGATCTGTCCGCGGCTGGATCGTTGCGGACGCCGATGGCTGCCCACGTCGCGGCCAATGTCTTGGCATCGTTGTGGGAAACAGCCTGGAGAAATCCTTCCAGAAAGAGGGTGTCGATGTAGACGCGCACGTCGGGATGGTCGAAGGGAAGATCTTGAGGCCCCGGCACCTGAAAATCGTACCCGGCGGATTCCGCGACGGTTGCCTGCGGGTCCTGCACAAAATGGTTCAGGAATATCGGCCAGCGCTCCTGGAGAAAGGTGAAAAAGGTCTCCCGGTCGGTGACCAGGGCCTCCAGGGGCCAATCTTCAAATACGCTGCTCTGACGCAAGAGTTGGATGAACCGTTCGTTCAACAAGGACGGCACGCGCCAGCCCTGGTGATGGCGGCGGAGAAGCACGCGCAGGAGATCGGTAGGCTGCTTAATCAGCTCAGGCGCCACGGCAAAGACGTGTCTCAGGATGAATTCTTTGGTCGCGTTGTCTCCCAATCTGCCGGGGGCGTGTTTCTGCTGTGCTTCATACAGGACGTCGAGATCGCCGCGATCCAGTGAAGCCACGACCGGATAGCTGAGATTGGGAAAAATATCGCCGAGATTGAAGGACAATTTACGGCCTGCCTGAAGCAGATCGTAGGGCAATCCACCGAGATCGACTGTCGGGGAACGCAATACGACCACGAGGTCCGTCTGTTCGCCGCGATCCCAACGGGACCGGAACCTCGATTCGTAGGCGTAGCGAAAGGCAATGTGGTCTTCAAAGGGGATCAGCTCGAAGCCGCGCTCACGGATGCCTTCGAGGATCCCTTCCTCGAGAAGGAGCCCGTCCGGATCGGCGACCAAGGTGAGTCGGGAGACCTTAGGGGTGAATTCTTTCAGTATTTGTGTGCGCCAGTTATTCATGGTCATTTAAGTTCAGATAATTCCATAAATTTCTGGCGAAAATAGTGAAAGCTCGGCGAGCGGTTTTCCTCGACGGTCATGAGGGGAGATATCTCTTCAGCCCATTTCGATTTCTCTGCCCCGACCGCTTGCCAGCCCCTGGCGCTTAGAGCCGATGAACCACCGGGGTAAATGGCGTCCGCCAGCTTTTCCCATGTCCCGCAGATGCTGTCATTCACATAGGAGGTCAATATGGCATCCCTTGCCCTCGGATAGGCCGACTTTACAGCATTCAAATCTCCCAGGAACCAAGCCTCGCCTTCCTCAATAGCGAAGCAAAAACGGGTCTCAGGAGCGGGCTTGCAGGCTCTGAGGATTCCGAACAGCTCGGATCGAAATACCTTCTGACATTTGTCATCAAGGTCGCAGACGAGAATTACGGCTGCCGTATAGTTTCGGTATGCGCCAAAGGTCTTTCCGTATCCCTTCAGGAGTTTAGGGAGATTGTCCAGCAATATACGCTTGCTGGCGTCATCCGCATCTCTCATATCCTTGGGTATTCTGCCGATGCCCTTGTACGAGTGAACGATGAATGTGTGAGAATCACCGATAATCTTCGGAACAAGAATATCAAGGGTCTTCTTACCGGACTGATCTTCAACGAGTATCTCGAAATGCATCGATTCACCTCGCATCCAGATAATCGCTGTACCAGAGACCGCCTAGAGGAAGACCTTCGTCAACCATGTTTTTCACGATCTCATTGTCGCTTGCTCGTTTGATCGTGGAAAACCCATCCTCTCCTTTTTCCAAGATCCAGACTTCTTCCGGTGATAATGCGTCCACAAAATAGGGTTGATGGGTCGTTATGAATATTTGAGAGCTGCCTTTTTGACCGGTGGCATGGCTCCGAAATTCAGCGGCAAGGGATTCCAGAAGCTTATGGTAGAGTCCGTTCTCGGGCTCTTCGATGCATAAAAAGGGCGGCGGTGCCGGATCGTCCAGCAACAGGAGGTAAGCAAAAACTTTGAGCGTTCCGTCTGACATCTGTTGCGCATAAAACGGGTCTTTGAAGCCTTTGTCGTTAAACCGCAGCAAAAGACGCCCATCCGCTGTCCTGTCGGTATCGATTTTCTGAATTCCTGGAATCCTGGCGGCTATGCGGTCGAGAATTGCCTGAAACTTTTTAGGATGCTCACGTTCCATGAACTGAACGACATTACCGAGATTGTCGCCGTGTATATTCAAATGTTTCTGCGGACCGGCAAGAGGCAGGCTACGGGCGGCATCGGGTGTGAAATAGCTCAAATGCCACCCTTCGATAAACCGCCTGAATGCCGATATTCTGGGGTGCTGTTTGAGTGATCCGAGAGTGGCAATGCCAAGTTTGCGAGGGTCCTCCAATTCCACGATTTCTGTTTCGCGGCTTTCCTCCGTTACTTCCTCAATGATCGATTGGATCAATTCATCAATATCCACCTGGCCCTTTGCTTCATCAATATTACGCCCTTCTCGTTCTCCCTTCCACGCAACGCCCTTCCCGTCGTTCAAAACAAGAAACGAAAAAGGCCATCCGTGTTTCTGCCCCTTTCGCCGCTGTCGGAGTCTCTCCCAATGCACATAAGGGCGTCCAGTTGAATCTTCATTGACAGCAAGTTCGTAAGTAATCGGCCGAGCGTTGCCCTCTTCTTTGTAATACACCTCGAATTCAATAGGCCCTTGCTGCCCCTGCGATCGGATACGCTGGAAGCCGCCTCGACCGCGCAAATCGCATGCTTCTTCCACCCCTGATTTCAGGCAGTCGGCTAGAAAACCGAATGCATCGAACAATGAACTTTTTCCCACACCGTTTTTGCCGATAACGGCCGTCATGGGGGTCAACGGATTGGCCTTTTGCAGATTCCAGAGCTTGCCAATTGTGATATCGCGCAAGACACGGAAATTTCTGATTCGAATTCCGTCTATGTGTGCCATTTTAGCCTCCTGTTGTTACCTTATCACGGCAATAATTATAAGAAGTTATCCACTATTATCCTAATCGCGTTATCGCCTGATCATACCACATCAAGAGCTTCGGATCTTCCTGAAGAACATTTTCGGGGATCCGCTGGGCCACGGCGATGATGGTGCGATAGTCGCGGTTCTGCCAGCACAGCTTGAACCCGGCCCGGACCGCTTCTAAACGGATGATCTTCAGTCTTTTTCCCTTGGGGATGGATTGGGCGCCCGGCGCGAGTCCTGGGAGGAAGGCCGCCTGCCCGGTCGTCTTGATCGGTTGGTATCCCGGCGGCAGGTACGTCCAGAACTCCTTGAGCAGGGCCCGCTCGCGCAGCTTTTCCAGATCGCCGGCTTGATTCGGGTCAGGGATGTACCAACGCCCCCTGGCCTGATTCTGGAGGTGCGTATTTGGGGTTGCCAAACCCATCAGGTCTTCGGTTGCCTCCCCGGTGTTGATCTCCTCACGGATCTGCTTGCGCAAAGGTTCGCTCTGCTTCATCCAGGAGACGATCTGAGGCGGGATCGATCCCTTCCCATCGAAGCCGAGGAAGTTTTGCTCCAGGAGTTCGGACAGCTCCAGCGGTTTTTCGTGTTTTTGCCATCCCCCGCTGAGTTCCTTCAGGAACAGGGGCGTCAGATCCTGGATCGTCATCGGCTTTGCGGCGAGCTGCTGCCGGATCCATTCGATGGCCGTGGGCTCGTTCGCGATCCCGATTTCCAACTGCATAATGTCCTTCACGGTGAGCCGCTTCTTGTCATATTCCGCGGCCTGGTCGGGAAGGAAATACATGCCGTCCCGTTCAGGGAAGCGTTGAGTCAACCCCATGGAGAACTCGGCGGCGGCCATCGGCACGGAAACGCCGCGCTGGACGTGAAAGGCCACCATCCTGTCATAGAGAAAGTACGCCCTTCGCTCGGCGATGATCTCCGCGCGGCCGTCTTTGGCGAGGAAGATGGGCAGGTTCTTCAAATGGGTGCGGACGAAATCCCAAACCCCGTCCTCAGAACCGGCCGTGATCCGGAAGCGCTCCTCCAGCCCGCCGTTGGGTTTATAGGCGGAAACGACCAGATCCTGTTTCATGGCCGAGCTGGTCACCTGGCGGTATGAGCCCTGCTGCTTGTCCAGGGTGCGCACGTCTGCCACGACGAAGCCGGCGGTCTGCATCGCCTCCTGGATGGCGTTCCAGACGGCGTTGTGGGAGTTGTGAAAAACCACCGTCATCCAGCGCCCCGGCTTGAGGACCCGGCGGTATTCGGCAAAGCAGCGCTGCATCAGGCGCTGGTACTCGGGGAGCGCCTTATTCTTGAACTTGTCGACGATGGCCTCGGGAGCGGCGTTGGTGACGACTCGGTGCCATGACTCAACGAGGAAGTTCAAGTCGGCATAGAAGATGTTCTCGCCGAAGGGTGGGTCGGTGAAAATATAGTCGATTGAATTGTCGGGGAGATCCAGAGCGGCCGCGGTTCCCGTGTTCACCATCGATTGCCCCGGAGAAGCTACGCCGGCGGTGAAGGCCTTGCCCAGGCGTTGCAGTTTGCCTGCGAGGATATACCAGGGGCTGCACTCCGAGTGTTGGGAGGCGACGTAATAGACGCCGGTCAGATACTGGTTGACCTGAGAAAAACCTGTGGGCCGATATCGATTAAGGACAGATGCGGTCCACAACGCCTGCTCGACAAAAAAGAGCAGCATGGCGCGGGTCCGCGGATCAGGGTGGGCTTGGGCCTTGCGCCAGAGCGCGGCAAGGGCCTGGCCCGCCCGAGGGAGGAAGAAGTGGTGTACGTGGGTGAATCCCTTCGGTGCGATCCGCGAGCCGTGGGACATCTGCTCCACGGGAAAGGGGTTGGTGGGGATCTCCTCCGGGAGCGGCATGGTCTCGATGCGCTTCAGGGTCGCCAGGTCGTGTGCATCCGGTTTTTTCTCGTATCGGTTTCCCCCAAGGCTATAGGAAATCAGTGAAGGCCGGAATTTGACCCGTTTCCATGGCTTGCCGCTTGCCGCGTCGGCCTGCGTGTCAAACACCCGCTGCAGGTTGTCCTTTGTCAGATTCGCTCCGCAGGTCGGACAAGGGAAGGCGTCCCTGACGCGCTTGGTTTCCTCATCCAGGGCTTCATCGAGAAAGACCACCTCTCCGGCGCAGTCGGGACAGGTGAAGACCTCGCTCCAGACGGTGTATTCGATGCGCCCTTTTGTCTTTCCGTCCGCGTGGAGGGTTTCGTACATCCAGCCGATCTCCCGTTCGACATCCCCCAGGATTTCTTTCCCTACTTGGAAAAACTCGTGGACATCAAAGGGCAGATTGTAGTTGGCGGCAATGAACGTCGCCGCCGGAGAAAGGTCGTTGAGGATGACGCGCCGGGCGCCCCAGGGCGGTTTGGCCCGTCCTTGTTTTTCCCACGCCATTTCAAGATTCTGCCGGTACTCCTCCGGCGCAGCCCCGCACCACCACGCAGCCACGCCGCTCATTCCCGATCCGCAAAATCCGTCCAAGACGATGTCTCCGGGTTCGGTATAATGGAGCAGTGACGGCACGATGGCCAGGTGCGGGACCTTGGTGTGGTAGGAATGGGCCTTGTAGAGCGGGTCTGTTTTCCCTTCGCTCACGTCCACGGCAAAGGGTTCCCTGATATAAGGCTGACCCGGATTGAAGGGCGTTCCGTGCTGCTTGACAAATTCTGCAAGAAAGGGATTAGGGCAGGCCGTATAATACGGCGGATCGGACATGGCCAGAATGTCCTCGTTCGCGCCGATGGGGAATCCCTCGATCGTGCGAAACTCCGGGTCTCTCAGCTTTTCACGCAGCTTCTCGATGAAGTATTTCCGCCGGTCCTCGTCATTCGGGAAGGTCATGCCGAGGCATTCAACCGGCCCACCGGACTGTCCTGCCGCAAATATTTGTAATGGTACCGTCTTGGAATCATCTGCCATAGTCGCTGTCCGTTTCGAGGAAGATGTAATCGACTTTATTCATTTTCTCCGTTTCTATGCACGTTTCTATGCACGCGTGCATAGAGTCAAACCACGCGTGTATAGGTTAAGCGTTCCGTGTATAGACTGCATGGCGCCTTTCCCCAGCCTGCTGGATCTTCCCCTGTTCTTTAAGGCGCTTGAGAAGTCGGTAAGCCTGGGGCGGGCTTAAACGACAGAGATCAGCCACGTCTCCTCGTTTGATGGACCCGTGTTTAGCGATATAGGCCAGCACCATCTGTTCCTGTTGAATCGGATCGAACCCGGCCTGGCGGATATAGGCGGCCTTCTGTCCTGCTTGACGATACATCTTGGCACTGAGGGTGTAGGTGCGGCCTCGTCCGGCCCCGTGTGCTTCTACGAGTCCCATTTCCACGAGTTTTTCAATGGCGGTGCGCGTGACCTGTTCCGGTTTCTGGGTAGCGGCGATCAGGTCCGACGCAGTCAAACGCCGTTCGTGACGCAGACAGGAAAGGATGATCATTGCGTCAACCGGCATATCGCCCGATTTCTCCTCCTGCTCAATCACCATCCTCAGAAATGCCGGGTCAGTTTCGGCGCTTTGCATCCTGACCGAAACTGTATAAGCGTCCGTCATCGAATAATCGGGCGCCGGACGGCCGTAGCGGAGCATGCCTGCGAAGATACGATCGATGCCCCGGCCGGTGCGCTCCGCCAGCCCGATCCGTTTGATCGCATCTGCCAGGAGCGGATTGCGCGAACGGGGATCGGCAACCAGCAGATTATCAAGGGTCACGCCCTCCACAAACCCGCCGGGATTGCTGATGGTAAGGCCATCGTCGTCCAGTCTCACATGCACGGCACCCAGCCGGCTGTAATCGCGGTGAACCAGAGCGTTGACAAAGGCTTCCCGAAAGGCGCGGCGATCGAAGTTGGGGATGGGTACACGAAAGAGCCCCACCTGAATTTCCTCTTCCGTCACGCGGGCATTGAACAAAAGCTCGACCGCCTCAAAGGTCTCCAGCAGCGGTTTGCGGAAAAACTCGTTCACCAGCACATTCGTGCCGCGAAGCACCTGGAATGCGGTTTCATACGCGGGCAAGTGCCGGCGCAAGAGTTCCTCGGTACCGAGAAGCATCAACCCCACCACGGTCGGTTGCCTTTGGCCTTGGACCTCTACGGTCAAGCCCAGAGCGCCGTCCAGTTCCTCATCCGCCAGCGGCAGCAAGTTTTGATCGCCGCCGTATTTCTTGATAGCGTTACGAATTCGCAGACGCTGCAACAAATCGAGCTGTTCAACGGAGATCTCTTCTAGTGGCATTGCAGAAGGATCGGTCAGCCCCAGGGATGACTGTCGCTGGATAAACTCGTGGGGATAGAAGGGGACGGACTCCGGTTTCCCCGTCGCCATGATTCGGCGACGCAAGAGCTGACCTTCGGTAGTCGAAACAATGCTTCTGGATTTCGGCACCACGATGCTGAGCACTTTTTTACCCTCGTGTGCCAGCAGTTCCGCTCGAACGGTCACTGGCGGACTGGTACGATTGGCAATCAATGCGACAAGACCGGCAATGTTCTGATGCGCTGGTTGAGTCCCCGTGACGGCGCCGTTATCCTCGACGCCCAGCAAAATCCGCCCACCTTCCGTATTGGCCATTGCCACGACAGTGGCTACGAGATCGCGATCCGGAAGCCCCTTGGCATCGCTCTTGAATTCGACAGTGAGCGTTTCGCCCTGGGCCAAAAGCGTTTTCAATTCCCGCTTATCCATATCCATAAGGGTTTTACTCCAAAACGATCCGTAATTTGCCGGCTTCCTTGCCTTTGGTGAGTCCTTCCAGATACTCCTCAAAACGCTTTTTCATCTCTGCCGGGGTGACGGGTGTACCCCCTGAGAAAAGGGCCTCGCGCAGGTCCATAATCCTGACTGGGACCAAGGTCAATTCCGTCAATGCCTCCTTGACGGCGGCGAGAAACTCTTGATCGATCTTGGCAGGGAGGGTCTGGGATTTGAGGAACGCCTCAATGATCTTTCTTTGATTCGGCGAAAGAACCTTGCTGATCCGTTCTTTGGTGGTTTGGTCTTCAAGATCGGAAAGAAGGGTCTTTGTCCAACTCTCGGCCATCTGGTCGAGTTCGCTGTCGAGATCATCGATCAGGGATGCCGCGCTCTTCGCCGCCGGTTCCGTTCCCGGCCTGAAATTACAGTGCGGGCATATGGGCGTCGCGTCCAGGTCCGGTTCCGTGAGTATAAAACAGCTTTCTATCTTCTCCAGTCGATATTTAAAATCCTCGACCTGCTGCCGCGGCAACAGGTCGATGGTGGAGAGTTTCTGCAAATCCTTGAGTCGTTCATCTCCCATCAGTCGCGCCTTGATCTTATCTTCCTTCACACCCAGGCGCGCTTTGGCGTGCATGGAGAGGTAAACCGTTAAAAAGGATTTCTTCAGTTCGACCAGTTTTCGTTGGGTTTGCTGCCTGAACGCTGCGGCCCTGCGTTTTTCCGGATCGACAATCCGGGTCAGGGTATCGTCCTTTACCGCCTTCATCTTGCCGATCCAGTCGTGGCCCGTCGGTAGGACCGCCTCGGCCGTGGAAAGGTACGCCGCTGTCGCGCCAAGGTCCGCGACCAGTTCCTCCAGCGATTTGATCTCGGTAAGGGCTGCAAGCCCTTCCCGGTGCCCGTTCACCTCAGTGGCGTCATAGCGGAAGTTTTTGAGCTTGCCGGTCGTGGTGTAGGCTTGAAGGGATTCGAGGAAGGTTTTTGTTTCGTCCAGTTTGGCGCTCAACTTCCGAGCGTCTTCATCCGTCAGCAGGTTACGTCCCCAGAAGATTAGGCCGGTCTGCAGGGTCTGCCGGGCAAAGACGATCGCCTCGACGAGTCGCAAAATGGTGGTTTGTATCTTGGTGACGACGCCGTCTGCCTTCTCACCGCCCATGGCGATAACCTGCGCTTCTCCCGGCGTCAGGGCAACGCCTTTGGCGCAGTAGGGGTGGAGCAACTCGATCAAGGCCGTGATGCCGGGCAAGTTCCAGTCCTTGGGTCGTTCGACATGTTTGAATTGCGTCAATTCGTCGATGGCCGTTCCGGCGAGTTGCGAAAGACCTGTGGCGTCGAATTTTTTGCCCGGGATGGCAAGGACCGCCTCTCCCGCATAGATCAGCGCAGCCAACACAACCACGGCCCATTCCGGTTCAAGCCGATACCCCCTGTCGGCGCCGAGGTACTCCAAACCCCTTTCATCCTGAATGAGTTCAGACCGGTTGACCACTTGCCCCTGACCTTTCTTCTTGGCAATGGCGAGGATATAGTCGGCATACCTCGATCGGTAAGGATCGAGCCTATCGCCTTCGAGCAATTCCAAGGCATCGAGTACCGCCGTGGCCTGCCTGGTACGGTTCTGGCCGGCGATGGCGCGGAGGGCGTCTTGCACGGCCTGGGCGCTGTTGCCTCCGGTGATGAGCACCGAGAAGCAAGGATACTCAGGCGCCTGCTCTTGAAAGTGGGCGCTGAGGCAGATGCCCGCAATAGTGTTGACCAGATCGCGGAAGTTGATGCGCTCGTGGGCGCCGATTCCCGAGATGGTCCGGATGGATTTGCCCATTGCCCACTCGGTCAACAATTTGGTACGCCCTTGGTAGGTAACCTCGAAGGCCCTGGCCATATTTTTCTGGAGCCATTGTACAAGGTCGCGCAAGAAATGCGATGACTTGGATTCATAAGTGCCCTTGGCGTGTCCCGACGCGGTGGAAGCAAGGTCCAGAGCGGCAGCGTAGCTTCGCAGCGCGACTCGAAATTCCTCATCCGGCTCTTTCAGACGCAGGAACATCTCGTCCGGTTTCTTTTCGTCCTTGAAGTGCGGTGGGTCGAAAGGTTGGATGAAATAGAGATAGAAGTCCCGGGGCGGTACGGCGGTGGATCGCTCGTTGGGTGCGCCGAAAAAGAGATAGCCCTGGCGCGCGGCTTTTCGGTCCAGCCATTCCAATTCGTGCTGCCAGATCCTGTAACCCGTCACGTAGGTTGGACTGTCCGTGACTTCCATGACGCGCTTCAAGGCTTCGTAATAGTAGCGATCGAGTTGTGCGGCGTCGAGGCTTTCAGCTCTTTTCTCGATCAGGGCGTCGAAGTCATCCGTTTTCTTGAGGTCAAGGTAGTATTGCCGGTTGTCGTAGTTGGCGGAGATGAACTGCCCGCTTACGGTTTTATGGATCTCCCGCAGGACGGTTTCCACCTGAGATAGCAGGTCGTCAGCCGGAACGCCCCCCAGTTCTTCGATGCCCGGCTGGTAAAGGCAAAGACCGTCGCGGAGTTCCTCCGCCGTAGCGCCGAGAGTGGCGTAAATATCGCCCGTCGTGAGACGGTGGATCGACAAGGCATGGATGAGCCGCAGGGCCATGGGCTTGTAAACCGGCCGGGTGAACGCTTGTTCGATGCGGGATTCAAGAACCTGGCTACAGTCGATGACAGCCTTGATGTCCGGCACCGACCGGAACGACGGATTCTCTCGCAGCGTGGTCCAGTAATCGTCGTAAGCGATGATCCCCGGTCGATCCACGGGAACGTGCTGGGCGATCAGCTTTTTCATGGCCAACGACAAGGTTTTGAGCACCTCCCGCTTTTCTACGGCGGTTATCCGTTCAAAGGTGTCGATGTAGTCCGGGTGAACGGGAAAGAGGCTCACGAATTCATCCATGCGCTCATTCATGCGACCGTAGAACTTTGTAAAAGGGGTCAGGTACTCGCGGATGGCGACCTGCTCGTCGGCGGTCTTCTTGAGCAGCCGTTCGGCCACGACGAACTTGACGTCCCGGCGGGCGATGAGAATTTGCTCAAAACGGTCCTTCACACGGCGGACGCTGTCGGCGACGAAGGAGAAACGGGGACTGTCGAAAATGGCTTCCTGGACCCCGGCGATGAAGCGAAATTTGAGATCTTTACAGACTTCGCCTATTTCACGGAGGAAGTTGAGATCGAGGATCAATTCCTGGTCTTTGCGGGTGCGCAGGTAGTCGAGCAACTCGTCGACCACCAGCAGCAGACCTTGATCGGGGTATTTTTGGCCAAACGTGGTCATCATGTCTTCGAAAGCCCGCTTATGGTTCGGTACTTTGTCAGCGGATGGAAAGGTGTAAGGTACACCCATTTCGGCCAGATGCTCTTCCATCTCCGCCACGAGGATATCGTGAAGAGACATGGTGGTTGCGCCGATCTCGCTTCGGATCACCTTGAAGCGGCCGCTGATTGCCCTGGCCGTATCGGCCACCCTCGCATCGCTCAGACAAACCGCCAATTCTGCATTTTCCGCCAGGGCGGAGATCACCGACAACAGGTGAGATTTACCCGTGCCGTAGTTGCCGACCACGAGCAGGCCCTTGTTGTCCATGGGGTGGTCGAACTGGAGTTGGGGAACGACCAGATTAATGAGTTTTTCCGACATCTCCGCAGAAATGACGTATGTTTGGACAAGTTGCCGAGCGGCGGCTGCCTGGTCGGCGTCCCGCAGTTGAACGACCGATTCAATGGGGTCGAACTGGATCAAGTCCCGATACTCAAGTCGCCCCGTTTGCGCCAAACTACCTGTCGTCTCTTTTGAGATATGCTTCGATTTTTCACCTTGAGGAGCTGTCATCGCGTAAGTCTCCCAGTGTTTTCGTTCATTATCACAGCGAGGCCGCCTCCGGCGCCACTATCAGGTAATCCTGCAAAGGATACCGCCTGTATTCGGCGTGCCCCGGTATTGCGTAAACCAGGTGGTTTCCTTCAATGGTGCCGTTCCAAGCGGCGACCACCGTCCTGTTTCTGGAAATTCCTTGGAGAAGACGTAAAGGATCCTGCTGGAGGTTGACGTCGAAGAGGATTTCGATGTTGTCGAGCAGGGTTACCTCGGCACCGGATGCGGCGACGATGTTGGCCAGGATGATAGATAACTGGAGCGACCGTTGGCGGGCCGTTAAGTCAAGTAGTTGCCTCGATAGCTCAAGATTGATGTTGATCAGTGGTGCAGCGGTTTTCTCATGGACGGTTCGAAGAACGGCAGTCTTGCCCGCCCCGGCCGCGCCAGCCAAGATGACGAGACGATGGTAGAGATCGGCAGCCTGGTCAATTTTACTTATGAGCCTATCTGCAAGCGGTTCCGCCATTGATGAACTCCATGTGAACCTGCGATCTCAGGCCCGATCTATCGAGCATTCCGGCGGTTCAGTATGATCCCCTATAAACAGGAATCCACAAATCCTCCTCTGCCAAAAACTTGGCTTGTTCCCACGGAAACCAGGATTTCGGCGGCCGTTTTTCAGATCCAACCCATCTGATCACGCAGGATGGCATCTGCCTAACCGTGATTTCATAATTCTGCGGTTTTCTATCACTATTGGCCGCAAAAATCCACCATCTAATTGCCGGTGAGGAGCGGTTGGCTGGGGTGTATCTGCCCAACATACATATAGATTTTAATCTAATATTATAAAAATATAAATCTATCTTTATAAATGCCGTTTCGGCGGTTTCCGCGCGGAGTGACGAGAATCGTCGCTCAGGAACCTTATGTTATCATTATGGAATAGACAAATCGAAAAAAATTTTACCCCCAAAAAAATGACCGGCGGTCAGAATAGGCTGCCCCACAGCGATCATTTTCGGTGAGGATTACCAATCGAAGTGCAGTATCTGATAATGAAGCAGAATCCAGTTCACCTGGTGATTATATATTTCGGATTCTTCTCTGTTTACGGAGACTTTGCGCATTCCCGTGGCCAGGGCCATGATCGCGTTTTGAATGTTCGCAAGATCTCTAGAAGTGAATGCCATTAGTTGTCCGCCATTTAATTTTGTTCCTGGCCACCGAGGAGAAGGCAGATGCCAGGAACGACACAAGGAGATAGAACGTATGTAGCTGCGGGGGTGGAATCTCAGAAAAAAAAGAACGGTTCAAGGCACTCCATTCCGCTCCGTTCAAAAAAAATGCAGGAGTCAAAAAATACTGTGCACTTCCCTTCAGGAAGTTATGTGACGATCAAATCAGCCTTTTTTATCAGGCTTACGGTATTTTGAGAAGTCTTTCGCTTCGCCAAACCCTAACAACTCTGACCTTGCTTTCATCAAGACGATAAATAATACGGAAAGGAGGAAAGATAAGCTCTCGTAGATTCGCAAGTCCAAATTCCGGAACAACACGTCCACTTTCGGGAAAAGCGCCAAGCCTTTCTACCTGAGAAACAATTTCTCTTAATAGCTTATCTCCCCCCGCAGGAATCTGTTGCTCGGCATACCAGGCACGCATATCATCCAGATCATTTATCGCCAAGATGGTAAAGGTGATCGTTTTCTTACGCTGCATGCCTATTCGCTCATTCCGAAACGTTTTTTTACATCTGCCAGACTTATTTCCTTTCCTTCTTCAATATCCATCAAACCACGTACAACGCCGCGTAAGAATGCCTGATCTTCTGCTTTTGCTTCATAATCTTTTAAAGATTCTACGATGGCAACACCTCTTCCTCGGCTGGTCACAAGTACAGGTCGGTGAGTTTTCTCAACCTGATTAATGATCCGGCCAGGGTTAACCTTAAGATCACTAATCGGGATAATGTCTTCTGAATATTTGATGCCCGACTGCATAGTAACCTCCTAAATGATCTTTTTATAGCACGATTGATAACACCTATTAAATGACCTGTCAAAGATTTTATCATACCTATCAAAAAGTACGCTTCCGTCGGATGATCCAAAACGATTCCCATCAGTTAGGATAGTGACCACGCCGAAGACGCCCGTCACCCATAACATTCCCGCAAGGCTTTCCTTTGCCGCCGGATACATGAGAACAGGAAACAGCGGTTAACAGGGACCGAGAACAAAGATGGTGCAGCGGCCCCAGGAGAAATAAACGAGTCCGAAGGCAATGAGTGCCCAGGCCGCCCCTCATTGACTTGGAAGCGGGTGATCGAAGTGATGGTAATCCTTCATGGTTTTGAAATCGGCCCCCCATTGCCAGCCTCGGCGGAGAAATTCCCGGACCACGGGGTGCTCCCGGGTAAGGACTCCGGGCTCCCCGGGCCGGTAAACGGCTCCCCGGGGGGATATGCGCCCGTGATCATAGACTACGGGATTCCGGAAGGGGTTGATGTCCACGGCGAGTCCCAGGGCGTGGCGCGACAATCGCTTCGTCCCCGCCACGGTCCGATAGTTGAAGGCGGAGGTGTTGTTGTCCCGCATGGAGGCCGCATCGGACCAGCGATAGGCGACGATGGGCACGGCTTTCCCGATAGGAAACCTAGTAATATCAATAATTTGAAAGATTTCCACCACGTCCTGCCGCACGGCCAGATGCACCACCAACTGTCCCTGATGGCGCCGCCCGTCGAAGGAGTAATAACGGACATCAACGAGGCATAGCTGCGCGATGACCTCCGGCGGGGCCTTGGTCCCGGCGATGGCCGCCGCGAAGGTCATCCGGCTGTCTACGATTA
>Ga0302247_1001725_pt1 | contig 16056 bp, 15 predicted proteins | sample AAG_UR_Ile_MG_FD_193529 | JGI IMG/M metagenome (GOLD analysis project Ga0302247, IMG submission 193529) | Enriched activated sludge microbial communities from anaerobic digester in WTTP, New Holstein, Wisconsin, United States - AAG_UR_Ile | ecosystem: Engineered > Bioreactor > Anaerobic >...
GAAACCTATTTCCTGCCGTGCCTGAGTTGTAGCTTCAAACGCACCCTCCGGTGTCCGGGCTGCATGCGGAGAATCCAAGATGCCGTTATTCTCATTAAACTTCTGCAGCATAACATCCAGAGCAGATTGTACAGGTAATCCTGTGATTTTTACGCTGCCGGTAAAACAATTCAGGTTTTCGCTGCTAACTCCGGGCCTTACATAGTTATTTCCCTGCTTGATTAAATAACCCATTTCAGCCCTATTAGTAATCATACCCATTACCTTTTCAGGTCTTATTATCTTGTTGCCCGCGGTATCCCGGGATGCCAAATCATCGAGCTTATCCTGGGCTGCTTCCACGCTCCCGGGCAAAGAAGGACCGCCTATGTCAATTCCTCCCGGTATAGTTGTTGAAGGAATTCCGCCTGCCTGCCCACCGGAGGTACCTGTGGTTGCGGTGGCTGCAGAATCAGCATAATAGTTGGATGTATTAATAACCAATGCGTCCAGATTGCGCAGCTTTGGACCTGCTCCATATTTTGAACCTTCGAAGTCTATAAATACTTTTACCCAATCCGTTGACTGATCAATAGGATAGTCAAGCTTGAACAATCCGCCCTGGACGTTTGCAGTCCGGATATCCGTAGTCCTATTGTTGTTTACGAATTTATCTATACTGATATTAATAGGCCCCGTATAATCTCCCGACACCCATCCTGAAATTACATCATTAAAGGTATCCACATCAAAGTCCATTAAGCTGAAAGGTACTGTCGGATTTATCTCCGGGCTCTTCCCGACAACCTTGAAATTTCTGCCGTCTTCTATTGTGAATACCGGGCTCATGAAATCTTCAACATTTATGAAAACTTCATCGCTGGGGAAAATATTTTCATTCCCGGTAAATACTGCTGAAAATCTCCCTTCATTGTCAGTAGTCAGCCCTCTATAAAATTTGAGTTTCCCGTCCTTGTCATATACCTCCAATTTAAAGGGGCTGTCATAATAGGGAGAGAAAGCGCCCATGTCCGCATCATCCCCCAAGTACCCTGCTACAGTCTTCCCCGCAATGGAAAAGGCTATCTTCCCTTCCACCTTATTGGTATGCGCATCAGCATTTACTTTAACAAAGGGTAAAACTTTCCTTACCGCATCTCCTCCGCTGCCTGAGGCCTCCTCCCCTATTTTCCATTCACCTTTGAAAATAGGATATTCTAAATAAAAGATGGAATACCTCTTCCCTATCAAATAGCCTACCAGCTCTCCGAAGGCCCGTAAGTCAATGGAGCCCTCTCCGCTGAAGGTTTCATCGGTACTTGTCCCTCCGCCCCCCTCAAAATGGAACAGTGCCGTTGATTTGAAGCCTACCCATATCTGAAGCACCCCCAGCTCGCATCCCCAGACGATTACTCCCACCTGTGGAACGCATGCCAATGTTGTATGAATCTCGCCGTCAACAGTAAAGCTCATATCAAAAGATGCGGGTTTGAAGTTGGAAATGGGCCCTACATAGTAAGGCAAGCTGCCAAAACCTACTGAACGGTATGTAAACCCAGCCTCGGCATCTCCGGTGGCTATGGTTCTTACCTCTACATGAATCTTTCCGTCTATTCCCAATACAAGAAATATTCCGACGAAGGCCTTGTTGCCTTTTTCCTTGCCCGCAACCTTGCCTAAATCGACATCATATCCATACACGCACTTTTCCAGTGAGTATTTAAAGGTCATATCCCCAATCAGGGTTACGTCTGCTGTAGCTTTTCCGATGAAAGAAAATGTTGCATCCATTTGACTGGTAAGAAAGTTAAGATCGAATTCTGTCTTAAGACGGGGGTCCTCAACAGTTATTGTGCTGCCTTCCTTTACTTTTACTGTTAAGCTCATGGCGCTCTCATTTTCTACACCTCTGAGGTCGGAATATTGTTCCTTTTCCCACCAATCTCCCTCAAATTTACGCTTCTCCGCTTCTTTTTTCTCCCTTTCCTTTTCTTCTACTTCTTCCTTCGGCGGATATTGAAATATTATTACATTGCTTTTCAATCTAAGAACATGTTTATTTCCTTCTTCTATGAAACATTTAATATAATCATTTTCGTATACAGGTATTCCCTCGTCAGCTCTTGCAAGATATTTCCTCGGCATTCCGCTTTCCGGGCTTAACTCAAAATCGGGATCTATATAGGCTATGTTGCCCGTTGTAAGATTTATGGTCTGCTTGGGAATATTGTAGGAATTGAATACTTCAGGAAGCTCGGGAATCTCAACCGCATAAAGGTCGTTGCCCTGCTGGTCCTCTCCCTCATAACCCAATATTCTGAATGCATTGCCTTCATCCTCATCGATATATATTTCACTCTTATTGGGAGAGAAAGATGCGGCAGTACTTTTTTGTACGGTTAAAAGCTTTGAGCCCGCAGGATACCTGATGCCGTTTATCTTGTCAAAGGGCTCTTCATCTTCTTCACCAATCTCGAAGGTTGCCAACCTGTCTAGCGTCAGAGTATCAAGGCTGTATTGCATCCCTTGAGGAATCCTCTTGACATTTTCCTTTATCTCATAATTGACTCCCTGTGCCCTAGCCGGCTGTTCAAGGGCTTTTGCGGGTTTCTTGGGTATAGTTGGTTCCGGCAGCTTCGGCGTAATTGTTGGCGCAAAAGGTGCTGCAGGCGCTTTTGTACCTTCCGGCATCTTCCCCGGCGTCAGTTTTGGGATAACCGGTGCACTCCCATAAACTGCGGAAATTGGATTGATCGCAAAAGAAAACATCATGACAGAAGCTACAAACAGCGCAGTCATTTTTTTGCTTTTGTGCATTCCCTCACTTCCTTTACATAAAATGTTGCTTTCTTTTTATATTCATCAAGACCTATAGCTGATTAAACTTATTATACATTCTAAGTACCAATGCAATTGCCTGCTCTCTTGTGGTATTCCCTTTGGGAAGCATGTAAGAAACTCCGTTTACTGTTGAACCGCCAATTACATCATTTGCGTTCATGAACCTGACTGCCTCAAGAGCCCAGGAATCAATACTGCTTACGTCCTGGAACTGTGTCTTGAATTCTGCTGCTGTTGAAATACTAGGCATTACGTTCTTTAATGTGCGAAGCAGCATTACGGCAATTTCCTGTCTGGTAACATTATTATTGGGAGCGAACTTACCGCCACCGACTCCTCCGACAATTCCTAAGTTAGCAGCCTTTAATATCTGTGGATTGGTTGTATCATTGAATGGATTTGAAGCCGGGGCCGGGGCTGCTGTTCCTGTCATTTTTTCATACAGCAATACTGCCAGCTCGCAGAATTCTTCACGGGTTATCGGTGAAGGGAAGTCAACCAGAACCTTATCTGTAACAAGGTTTTCATCCCTTGCTTCATTGACAACTGGAGCAGCCCAGGTGGATAAGCCTTCTTCTCCTGCGGCTATATCATCACTTGGAGCAGCTTCGCCGCTTACTATGAACTGTGCCGTACCGAACATGCCGTATTCATATTCTTCTTCCTCCATTACTCCGGAGCAGAAGACTCTGACTTCATAAGTACCCGGTTCGTAGGGTGCGTTGAATTCGTAGGTGTTGTTAACAGGGAGATTTCTAATATATGCGTAGAGAGGCGTATTATTCAACCTTTCACCAACCTTTGCAATTCCAATCCATGCATCGTTTTCTATTTCTCCTGGGGTTAAGCCCTTTACTGTTACCGACATTTTTTCCTCAGGGAGAACAGGGCTTTTGGATATGACTATATCCCCGGGCTGCGCTTTGCTGGATACAACATTGAAAGATACTGTTCCGAACAGGTATGCTTCTGCGTTGTCCTGTGTATAGACTCCGTCGGAAAAGACTCTGATTTCATATTGCCCGAATTGAGTTGGAGCATTGAACCTATAAGTGTTATCGGCAGGAAGATTTCCAATATAGGTTGAAAGTCCGGTATTCTGAATCTTTGTATTTGCTTTTTCTATTCCCAGCCAGGCATCGTTTTCTATCATTTCATCGGTAAGACCTTTTACTGTAACTGAAATGGGTTCATCGATCTTGACTTCGTTTTTTGAAACTGTAATGTCTCCGGGTTTAGCCTTTGGAGCAACGACTGAGAAGGGAGCTCTGGTCATAAGATTACCGTCGCCGTCTTTCAGCCATATTTCATAGTTGCCCAGTTCGGTTGGAGCATTGAATTTACAGATGTTATTTGCAGGAAGATTGTCTACATGCTCCAAAAACCATTCATCATATGAGTCTCTTGCACCTTGGGGAGCAAGCAGCAGATATGCACCGTATTCAATTTCTTCATCGGATAATCCGCTTACAGTGGCTTCACCGGGTTCACCTCCGGTAAACTGAGTTTTGTTTAAAGAAATTCCGGCCGTAGCAAAAACAGGCACACTCATAAATAATGTCATGATAATACACAGGGATAAAAAAATACTAAATAAACGTTTTTTCATATTGTAATCCTCCTTATTATTTTACACATATACAGATATTGCAATCTCAAGGGCTTAGCGAGTCTTTAAAAAACAAACATATCAACACGCTGACATCATGATTTATAATGGCAGGTGCTTCCTTCATACAAACATTCCTCCTTTACATTTCTTTAGTAATCTCCCGGTAATCCGTCTTATCCCGGTTGCTCACGGTATAAACACAATCACACCGTGGGTGATTTCAGCATCATCGCCGGGGACGGGGAAAACCACGGTTTTCTTGAAACGATCATGCTGGGTTGCACTTTGCTGTGCAGTTGCTGAAAACATGGAGAAAGGGTTTTTTACGTCCTCCAAAAAGAAGGTGTCTCCGGAAAAGACCCTCGTGACGGCAGCAGCCAGTTGAATATCGTCGATCTTGTATTGAAGAATACGGAGGGCTTTTGTTTCCGCTGCAAAAGCCTTGTTTACTACGACTATCTCATACTGCTGCGTGAATATTGCGAGGGGATAAGGGAAAAAGTCGATAATCTGAGAAAACTCTTCCTCAAACAACTGTTCTTTTTGGTCATCCATATGAACGCCTCCCGCAGACTGTAGATGTTTTTAATGGCTACTATTAATTTATTATCCCGATGAATGTAAAGATAGGGTAGATATGCTTATAATTAGTAAGGAAAGTGTTATTTTTTTCAATACTTGAGAAATAAAAAAGAAGCCAGGCTTTCGTGCACACCAAAGCCTGGCTTACTCTTATTACTTTTCGTGGCAATTTATTTTATTCTGACAATTTCCTGTAAGCAGAAGGGGAAAGTCCGGTTTTCTCTTTAAATACCCGGGCGGAATGACCACTATAGTCCATATTGCAGGCATCAAAAGCCTGGGCAATTGTAAGGTTGGTCTCCAGAAGCTTTTCCTTTAATCTGCTGATTTTGTAATTGACATAATACTCATGAGGGGTTATGCCGGTATGCTTTTTGAACAGCTTTGTGAAATGAGCCTTGCTGAGACAGGCTGCCCTTGCCGTTTCGTTCAAGTCGAACCTTTCCATCCAGTGGGTTTCTATGTATTCTTTTGCCTTTTCAATTTCATCCTTGCCACGGTAAACCCTTCTGTTAATTAAAATTGCCGCAATATAGATTACCCGTTTTTCCTCATCCATAATAGGAAAAACCGTAATATCCTGATATGCGGCTATAATATCCAAATCTTTTATGCCATACCGTTCTGCGATATCTTCCAAAGGCACTCTGACATCCGAAAAAAATTCAGTTTCCCCCTTCAAAGCCCGCTTTAGCACAGGGAGCTGACCTGAGGCGACAATATAAGGATCTTTGAATATATTGTATTTCCCCACAATCATGTCCGGGCTGATAGCATAATATTCGGCAAGCATAGCCTTATTCACCAGCACCGAGGTTCCGTCCGGGGCGTAAATCTGAATCGGATAGGGAAAACAATCAATCACTTTGGCAAGTAATTCTTTATTTCCAAAGAACGATTGGAAGGACTCGATATCCATTATCCAACCTCCTTTATATATGTTGTTAATACTGTCAAAATAAGGACGCCATATGGCGTACCTACTTATTAACTATCGCAAACATGAGTTCCCCGGAAGCTGCAAGCTCATCGCCCACATAAGCCTGGGCCTTTGCCTTGCCTATACCTCTTTTAAAATTAAGCATTTCTACTTCCATTCTTAATGTATCTCCGGGGACAACCTGACGCCTGAACCTCATTCCGTCAATCCCCGTAAAAACCGCCAGTTTGTTTTTATACTCCTCCGTACCCAGTATTGCTACTGCTCCTACCTGTGCCATAGCTTCCACTATAAGTACTCCCGGCATTATCGGAAGCCCCGGGAAGTGCCCCTGGAAAAAAGGCTCATTAACAGTAACATTTTTGATACCTACTGCTTTTTTTCCATATTCTATTTCGGTTATTTTGTCTACAAGCAAAAATGGATACCTGTGCGGTAAAATTCCTTGAATGTCCGTATTATTCAACATCTTCCCTCTCTCTTTCCCGTTTCAGACTTTTTGACAGCTGCTGATAAAGCAAATCCCCCAGCCCTATTCCTTTGCCCTTGGAAGCTTCCTCCGCATATTTGTCATACAGCATTTCCTCATACATTTCCTCTGCCATACCACCGTCAAATAAGCCGGCTTTTTGCACCGTACTCCGCATTTGCTTAAAGACCATGCTGACAAATATAGCCTCCAGGTCGCTGCAAGCCTTCTTAAGCTTCTTCTCGTCATTTTCCTCCATTGCTTTTTCAAGAGCTTTTTCAAACTCTCCCTGCTTTGCTTCCTGAGCTTTGCTGTTAGCATTATTATAATCCATTATTCCATTATTATTAATAGGATTAATCATAATTATCTCCTAAGGTTATTTGCCATCTGCAGCATCTCATCCGCTGTCTGTATGGACTTTGAATTCATTTCATATGCCCTCTGGGCTTGTATGAGATTCACCATTTCCTCAACAATCTGCACATTTGAGTACTCCAGGTAACCCTGCAGGATATTTCCTCCGCTGCCGTCGTTCTGGGTGTCGAAGGCTTCTCCGCTGGCTACTGTTGCTATATAAAGGTTCTTCCCCACGCTCTCAAGCCCTGCAGGATTTACAAAGGTTGATATTGAAAGGCTTCCCAGCTCTTCAATGGTGCCATCCTCTCTTTTCACAGTTATCAATCCTCTTGCGTCTATTGTTATATCCTTGATATCCGAACCCAATTCTATATTGCCGTTCTCTCCTTGAACATAATAGCCTTCTGAGGTTACCAGGTTGTAATTTTCCCCATCCGGCGATATCTTGAAAGCTCCATCCTTGGTATAATACTCCTGTCCTTCAGGCCCCAGCACCTTAAAAAATCCTAAACCGTCAATTGCCACATCGTACGGGTTTTCAGTTGAAGCCAGGCTTCCCGTAGTGAAGAATTTGACTGAAGCAGCGGGCATTACACCATGCCCCACTTGCAGATTGACAGGTTTGCCCTGTCCGTCCCTTACCATTCCTCTTTCCAATGTTTCATAAAGCAGGTCCTTGAATTCCACTCTGGACTTTTTATATGAAACTGAATTGACATTAGCCATGTTGTTGGATATTGTATCAACATTAAGCTGTTGAGCCAACATTCCCGTACTGGCCGTCCAAAGAGCTCTCATCATAGTTTATTACCTCCTAAACCCTCGCAATTTCATTTACAGCTTTTCCAATCAGTTCATCATGTATCCTAATTATCCTTTGATTAGCCTCATAGGTTCTCATCATAGTAAGCATTTCCACCATTTCCTTTACGGAATTGACATTGGAACCCTCAAGGAAGCCCTGCTGTACTGTTCCCGCCGTTATTACAGGTTCCGCGTCAATTTCTTCTGCGATTCTTATAAGGCCGTTCCCTTCCTTGCGCAGCGCCTCATAATCTTCAAAGTCCACAAGCTTGAGCTTGCCTGCCGGCTGTGCATCGGAAAAAACCTCACCCTTTTCATTTACTGTCATTTCGCTGCCTTCTATCCTTATGTATCCGTCTTCACCGAGGACCCTCCAGCCTTCCCCTGTTACCAGCCAGCCTTCCGCATCCTTTGCAAAGCTGCCGTTTCTTGTATACCTTTCACCCTCAGGGGTATCAATACAGAAAAACCCTTTCCCTCTTAAAGCTAAATCAAAGCTGTTTCCGGTAGAGTTCAGCTGCCCCTGTTCAAAATCAATCATTATTTCACTGCTGTGTATTCCGTAGCTTAAAGTTCCCAATGGTTTAAAAGGCCTTGAAACCTTCAAGTCCTTGCCTAACCTGTCGTTTATTCTGGAAATCAGAACCTCGGAAAAGTTCTGTGTCACCATGACATCCTTCTTGTATCCCGAAGTATTTACATTTGCAATATTATTGGCTATCACATCTATCCTTTTTGCTTCAGTAATTGCTGAGGAGGCTGAAATATAAAGTCCTCTGATCACACTATCACCTACAATATATGTTATTCTTACATGAAAGTTATCGGAATAATGTTTAAAGGACTTTAGCAGATAAAAAAACGGGGACGTTTCGAAGGGACATGGGGACGTTTCTCCTGTCCCGCTAAAAGCGGGACAGGAGAAACGTCCCCGTGTCCCTTCTCTTGTATCTGACTTAATAATTCAATGTGATAATTTTTCTGTTTGCATTTATGTCCGAATCCTGAAGCATGTCTATATGCTCCAAAGCCTGCCCTGTTCCAATAGCTACGCAGGATATTGCGTCTTCCGCCACATATACGGGTATGCCGGTTCTTTTGCTTATCAGCTTGTCAAGGCCGTTTAACAGGGAACCTCCCCCTGCCATAACAATGCCTCTGTCGCTTATATCGGCAGAAAGCTCCGGCGGCGTCCTTTCCAGCACCGAATGTACCGCGTCGGCAATGGCGGAAACCGGTTCGGAAAGCGCTTCAAGCATTTCATCAGAAGTAACTTCTATGGTCTTTGGAAGTCCTGAAATAAGATTTCTGCCCCTGACTTCAACCTTAAGCTGCTCTTCTCTCGGGAACGCTGTACCGGCGTTTATCTTCAGCTCTTCGGCAGTTCTCTCACCAATCATAATATTGTGCTTCTTTCTCATATACCTTACAATGGCTTCGTCAAATTTGTCCCCTGCAATCTTAATGGAGGTTGATACAACAATTCCTCCCAGGGATATAACCGCTATGTCTGTTGTCCCTCCGCCAATATCTAATACCATATTGCCGCTGGCTTTGGATATATCCAAACCTGCTCCTATAGCAGATGCGATTGGCTCTTCAATAAGCCTTGTGGTTCTTGCCCCTGCGTTATTGGCAGCATCAATAACCGCTCTCTTTTCAACCTCAGTAACACCGCTGGGCACACAAACAACCATCCTTGGCTTAATTATCCTTCTCCTGCCGATAGCCTTGTCTATGAAATATCTGAGCATTTTCTCAGTTATGTCATAATCAGAAATAACGCCCTCCCTGAGCGGCCTGATTGCAACAATATTACCGGGTGTCCTGCCAAGCATAAGCCTTGCCTCTTCACCTACAGCCAATATTTTGTTTGTATTCCTGTCTATAGCAACAACCGACGGTTCTCTCAGAACTATGCCCTTTCCTTTAATGTATACCAACACGCTGGCTGTTCCCATGTCGATGCCTATGTCTTGTCCTCCCCACATTTTAATACCTCCATAATATTTCGCTTGTCATTATCAATCCTTTTATATTTCTATATAAAAAACAAAATTCCTTCACGAAGTACATTATTATAACAAAAAAGTAGTGACTATTTTATGGCTTGTCTACTGCAATTATAAGACAAATAACCCCAAATAACAAGCTCCGGCAAATATAATGTGCAATGCAGCAGCATCAGCACATCAATACTTGCCGGAGCCTGAACCTTCATCACTACAAACTTATGGACTGATATTTCATCTTGGTTGCCCTTCCGCCTCTTATATGTCTTTCTGCTTTGTTCTGGTCCATTATCTCCTTAACTTGAAGTGCTACACTGGGATTTATTCTCGGAAGTCTTTCTGTGACATCTTTATGTACTGTGCTTTTACTTACCCCGAATATTTTGGCTGCATCTCTAACCGTTGTCTTGCTGCTTATTATATATTTCGCTATTTCCAATGCTCTTTCTTCGATATAATCCTTCAATTACTACTACCCCCTTATTGGTGTCTTTTTACATTAATATGCGGTTTTTTTGGTAATTAGAACCACACGTATCGTTCATTAATTAATGCTTTTTGATGCCCGGCCGCACTATTTCTTTAGTGCTTGTTTGGGCAGGTACTTCTTTGGATCAACACTCTTGCCTTGCTTGATTACTTCAAAGTGCAGATGGGGATCGTCGGCAATTTCATACAGGGCGGTTTTCCCTACACCGCTGATCACATCGCCTTTTTTGACACTCTGGTTTATGCTTACCAAATCGAGGGTAGAAAGGTTGCTGTATTTAGTGTAGACTTCGCCGCCGTGATCCAGTACAATGGTTAATCCAAGCTGAGGATCATTTACAACCTGATCCACCACACCATCCATCGCTGCTCTTACAGGGCTTCCCTCTTCAGCCTTTATATCGATTCCTGCATGTGTACTCCACTGATCCAATGTTTTTGAGTAAACAAGCACATCCTCTGAAAATTCCGTATACATAGTCCCAAATACAGGAACCACCATTGTCTCCATCGCCGGTTCTTCCATTTTTATTGCAGAAATAGGTTTGGATTCTTTGACTGGCTCTTTGGTATCTTTTTTGTTTTCGGTTATCTTTACCGAGCTGCTGTTTGACACTTCTGTTGCATCCGGAGTTTCTACAGCATTTTCACTTCCGCCGCTCTCCGCCTTTTCCTCGATTATTTGCGCTGTAGAACTGGGTTCGGACTCCTCAATGTATTCCTCCATGCTGTTCTCGAAGTCCAATTGTGCCTGCTTATCCAAAAGGTAGTTTCTGTACTGCATTACCCCCCCTGCAGTAAGCAATGCAGCTATCAACAAGACAAGAAAATATATATGCCTATTATTGAATTCCTTTCTAAATTTCATAATTTACACCTCCGCCAGTATTATTTCCAATAATTTTAAAAATAATACAGGCATTCGGCGAAATTTTTAATTTGTTAAATCCTTTATATTCACTATCGCAACACCCTGGTAATAATGGATTACAATATCCCTGTATGATGCCCCGTTTTTTGCCATGCCGTCGGCACCGTACTGGCTCATGCCTATTCCGTGGCCGTTTCCAACCACAGTAAACAAAATAGTGCTTGCGGTCACATCAAAATTGAAGTTTGAGGAGTTCAAACCCAGTGCATTTCTCACATCCGTACCCTTAAAGGTCTTGTTTCCGATTTTTATGCGGGTTATTCTTCCTCCCTCGCTCCTCTCCAGCACCTTTATTTCATTCTTTATATCCTTTTTATTTATTACCACCTCTGAATCAAGATTTTTGATACACTGCACAAATTTATCAATACTTATCTCCTGCCGGGCCACATACTTGGGAGAGTGTTCCTCATATTGGCTTACAACGCTTCGCAAATAAGGAACCCTGTTTGACCATATATCCTCCGAATTCTCCGTTTTCCCCCCGCTGGTGGAGTGGAAAACCGCATCGATAAGCTTATTATCATAGACTATTACTTCTCCCGCTGTTCCATATACCGCATCCTTCAGCTTATCCAGGTCCTTCTTCACTGACGCCGGATCCCTGTATGCCTGGCAGTGAGTGGAGTCTGTGCATATCTCCGCTCCCTGGTGCTTGCTGCAGCCGCTGCCTCCAAACTGCCTCATCCTGAGCATTGTATATGTCCTTGCAGCCAGCGCCTGTGCTTTAAGGGCTTCAGGATGAAAGCTCGCAGGCATTTCTCCTGCAACAACACCTAATATATAGTCCTCCAGATTCATTGTCACAACCTCATCTATATCACACATATAGACTTCTATGGGCAGATCCTCCCGGGGCGCTTCCTTTTTCCCCGATTCTTCTCCCTTGTCTCTCACAAGGAGCAAGGGAATGGCAAACAGCAATATCATTAGTACTGCAATGGCTGCGGCCAATTTCTTCAATAATCGTACCCCCCTCCAAAATATTCATATCCATATGCAACACAAGAAACGAGTAACACGGGAGTTACGGCTGTTTCACGGAATAACACAGTTAATTATTATATTTTTATCGTTATAATCGCTAAATGGGAAAATACCGATACCTTACGCGTTATCGATTATTACTCGAGTAATAGAATATTTCCCCGCCGTGTATTCAGTGTTATACGTTACTTTACCCATAAGGAATACCCTGGCTTTCCTCGTAACCTCGCAGCCTCGCAACCCAAAATCTAGTGCCTCGCGTCTGAAGACTACGTCGCTTTTTCCTGCTTATGTGCCATATCTATATTTATTTTTAAGGAGGCCATTATATGATAGGTGAAATTAACAAAGGTGATTGAAGAAAGTTATGCCTTTCTATACAATAAGAAACCCGGTGCTGCTGCACCGGGAGTTATTATTCCTCTTCTCTTCTTATATCCGCACCCAACTTTTTCAATTTTTCCTCAATCCTTATATACCCTCTGTCCAAATGATATACATCATGTATTTCCGTTCTTCCCTCCGCACAGAGTCCGGCAATGACCAATGCCGCCCCCGCTCTCAGGTCGGTAGCTCTGACCTTTGCTCCGCTGAACTTTTCACATCCCTCGATTATTGCGCTTCGCCCATCTACCTTTATATTTGCCCCCATCAGCTTCAGTTCATTGATATGCATGAACCTGTTTTCGAATACCGTTTCGGTTGCAATGCTTGTTCCTTTGGCCAGGCACATTGCTGTCATCATCTGAGACTGCATATCTGTGGGGAATCCCGGATAGGGCATTGTCTTAATATCCACTGAATTCAACCGCTCCGCTGCCCTGACCCTGATAGCCCTTTCATATTCCTGTACTTCAGCACCCATTTCCTTCAACTTTGCAGTAACCGGCTTCAAATGCTCCGGCACTATCCCTTCCACTATCACATCTCCTCCGGTGGCCGCCGCCGCAACCATATATGTCCCGGCTTCTATCCTGTCCGGTATTGCTGTGTGGGCAGTACCCTTCAATTCTTCTACCCCTTCGATTCTTATTGTATCGGTGCCGGCTCCCTTTATTACCGCTCCCATCTTGCTTAAAAAACTTGCCAAATCCACTATTTCAGGCTCCTCCGCCGCATTTTCAATGGTTGTTGTACCCTCTGCCAGGCAGCCGGCCATCATCAGATTCTCAGTAGCGCCTACGCTGGGAAAATCCAGATATATTGTCTCTCCCTTCAGTTTTTCAGCATATGCCTCAATATAGCCGTGTCCCAATGTAATATTTGCCCCCATCAGGGAAAATCCTTTAAGATGCAGGTCTATTGGCCTTGTGCCAATGGCGCATCCTCCCGGAAGAGAAATCTTTACCTTGCCTATCCTTGCCAGCATGGGGCCCATAATAAGAAATGACGCTCTCATCTTGCGCACCAGCTCATAGGTTGCCTCGAAGCTGCTTATGTTTTCCGCTTTTATAACCAAGCTGCCGTTGGTCCGCTCCGCTTCAGCCCCAATTGACCTTACAACCTCTTCCATTATATCTACATCATCCAGACAAGGGACTTCGTCCAGCACACAAGTATCCGGCGTCAGCAGGGACGCTGCAATTACAGGGAGTATGGCATTTTTTGCACTGTGCACCTTTACTTCACCTTTAAGTACACATTTATCTTCAATTGTTAATTTTGTCAAAATTTTTCCTCCCTAATATCCCATAGGTATCAACGGCGTACCTATCCAGATGTAGGTTCTGTCGTCATAGGAACTGTACCGCATGGCCAGTTGTACATTCACTTTGGCCTCATCCGACACCACATGCCCTCCTACACTGCTGCTGAAAGCGGATATGCTTTTAAGCTCTTCGTTTTCCATTCCTTCCACTTCCCTGGCATTGATGGACTGCAGTGCCATCCTTGACTTTTTATCGGCGACCTTCTCGTCCAGCCTGCCTTTATAAGTGCCTATAATGCAGCTGCTGAAATTCATTGAGCCTTCCGGCCTCTGCATTGCATCAATTATATTCCGCCTCTCGGCTATAAGCTCCTGATAGCTTCTGTCTATGGAGACATCAATAACAGCATAGGTCTCTCCAATCCCTTCCTGTTTTATTGACTCTATTGCTATACTATAGGTTCTGTTACCCTTGAAGCAGGACACCACTATCTTATTTAAACCGCTGTCGCTTTCATCGTTTTTAACAACCGTAACCTTGTCCGGCTCAATCCGTCGGACTATCCTGTTCATTTCGGCCTCTATCTGCTCTATATCCAAAAATTTGTCATTAAGCTTTGTCCAGCAGCTTATGGTGCTTTCCAGCACATCCGCTCCGGTACTTCTGAATGAAGTAACAAGTGCCTCTTCTTCGGTAAGAGCTTCAAAAGGTTTTTCCGCGGCTTCAAAACTCCCTACCGAAAATAAAGCACATACTATCAACAGCAAAATTTTCTTCCTCATATCGATACCTCCCATTCTTTTAAATTATTGCCCCATGGGAGGATTTATATTCAGCTTAATAAAACGAAAAAGACGACAATTTATTTGCCGTCTTCTTCTCTCTGTGCTATCTGATTTTACACGTTCATAACCTTTAGATTTTCTGATATAATAAGCTCTGCCTCTGTTGCACTTATTACTTCTTCCAACGTTGTCTCGGGTGCCAGTTCTGTAAGAAGCAGTCCCTTGGGTGTTACTTCGATAACTGCCATGTCAGTGACTATAAGGTCAACCTCTTTTTCGGCAGTCAAAGGAAGATTGCATTTTTTCAGTATCTTCGGAGCGCCTTTTGCCGTATGCTCCATGGATATTATGACCTTCCTGGCTCCCGCAACAAGGTCCATGGCTCCGCCCATACCGGGCACCATTTTACCGGGAATCATCCAGTTGGCAAGATTTCCTTCCTGGTCTACCTGAAGCGCACCCAGCACGGTTACATCAAGGTGTCCTCCCCTTATTATGGTAAAGGACATGGCGCTGTCGAAAAATGCCCCTCCGGGAACCACACTTGCCGGAAGCCCTCCTGCATTTACTATATCGAGATCTTCCTTCCCGGGTTCGGGGTTCGGCCCCAAACCAATGAAGCCGTTTTCAGAATGAAGCAATATGTCAATTCCTTCCGGAATATAATTAGCTACCAATGTAGGCATTCCAATGCCAAGATTGACCAGATCCCCGTCCTTCAGTTCCTGGGCAACTCTCTTGACAATAACTTCCCTTTTTCTATCCTTATCCTGGATCACTTGATTCACTCCTTTACATATTTATTTTGCAATTATGTCCACAAATATCGACGGGGTCATCACGTCAGTCGGATCCAGTTCTCCCACTTCAACTATTTTCTCAGCTTCAACTATGACCAAATCCGCTGCCGTCGCCATGAGAGGATTGAAATTCCTTGTGGCCTTCTTGTAATAAATGTTCCCCTTCTTATCAACAATGCTGCCTTTAAGCAGTGCCACATCAGCCTTCAAAGGAAGCTCCAGGAGGTATTCCTTGCCGTTTACGGTTATCTTCTCCTTGCCCTCTTCCGCCACCGTACCGATGCCCGTGGGGGTAAGTATTCCGCCAAGCCCTGCTCCGGCCGCTCTTACTCTCTCTGCAAGGGTTCCCTGCGGAACCAACTCAACCTCCAGTTCGCCGGCATTCATCTGTCTGCCGGTTTCGGGATTTGTCCCTATATGGGATACTATTATCCTGCTCACTACCCTGTTTACCACCCACTTGCCCACTCCCTTGTCAGGTAAGGCAGTATCGTTGCAAATCAGCGTAAGATCCTTTATACCCTTGGCAATAACCGCATCAATCAGCTTTTCAGGAGTCCCCGCACCGATAAATCCTCCGACTGCAACAGTCATGCCGTCCTTTATATAGCTTGCTGCCTCATCGATTGTCCTGATTTTGTCCACAACTCCACCTCCAAAGTATTAATAGTGAAAAATGAATACTTCAATATAGACTTAGCAAGTAATATGCCAACGAAAAACGCGGCTCGCGCTGCGTTTTTTTCGCTAGGGAACCCTATGGTTCCCTTCGACGGATGCAAGCATCCTGAGCGCCTCCTTTAACGGCAGGGGGCT
>Ga0302247_1001730_pt1 | contig 16027 bp, 14 predicted proteins | sample AAG_UR_Ile_MG_FD_193529 | JGI IMG/M metagenome (GOLD analysis project Ga0302247, IMG submission 193529) | Enriched activated sludge microbial communities from anaerobic digester in WTTP, New Holstein, Wisconsin, United States - AAG_UR_Ile | ecosystem: Engineered > Bioreactor > Anaerobic >...
ACCAGAAAAAGAACGAGGAAACGCGCCGCCCATCGCATACACACCCCCTTTTAAACACGAGCCGGCTGTCTGCATAACACCGCGAACATATTCAGTATCACCATCTCATGGAACATGGTCAACTGGACTCTTTTCTTTCCATCCTCTCCGGCGGCCTGGATTCTGGGGCCACTCCGGGACGATCCGCGGTTCCGCCCTCCGGGGGAGCCTTCTCCGGATCCCGTCCGGCCCGGGACGGACCGGTCCCGGAGCGGATGCCGAACTCATCGATGAGGCCCACAAAACCACCGGCCCCCCCGATAAACGAGTATCCCCGGAGTCCCCGCGGAACGGCGGCGAAGGCGTCCGCCGACGAGGCGACCACCCGCTGATCGATTTTCCACTGGCTCGTCAGGATTCCCCCGCCGCTTTCGATGGACAGTTCCAGCAGGACGGTCTTTTCCGACGGCAGAACGACGCCGGATTTTTTTACCAGCTCCGCATCTCCCCGGGCAAACCGGAAGGCGGGAACTCCCTCCCGGTCGGTGAACACCGAAAAAGCGAAGCCGCCGTCGTCGGACAGGGCGCGGAACAGGACCCCCTCCCCCGGGGCCCCGACGGGAAATATGCGGGCCCGCAGGGTGAAAGGCGCAAGCTCCCCTTCCGGGGTGAGGGGCAGAAGAAATTCTCCGGTCCTGAAACCCGAGCTTCCGTCCAGACGATAGCCGAAGACATCGGAAAGATAATCCATGTCCGGCTCTCCGATGGCTTCCAGATGCCCCCATCGGCGCTCCGTCTTGTCGCTCCGCGTGCCGTGATCCTCCAGATTGCCGAGAAAGTGAAAGAGGCTGTGATACTCCTCCTCCGGGGCGAAATCGGTGTCCGACAGTCGGCGGGTTTTATCCACATACACCTGCCCCGACAGCCGCAACGGGGCGGGGAAGGAATGGCGGGACCCCGGGGAGGGGGGAAAGGGGAAGAGGTCCACCCGCACCGGGTAAACCCCCTCAATGGGCGGCGCGTTCCACAGAAACCGGTCTCCCCCCCGGGAAAGCTCCCGTTCCTGGACGGTCCGCCCGTCCACCACCCAGCGGATGAAGGGGTCGCTACCCTCGGGCCGGGAGAAAAATGCGCGGAAAATCCCCGTGGAGCCCGGCAGAAAAGAGGGCGGATAGGCGGCGATCTTCGTGATTTCATAATCCCCGGCGTCGTAGAAGAAAACCGCCTTTTTCTGGGCGATGATCCCCTCTCCCTCCCGGAGGGTGACGACAACCGCACAGAGTCCCGGTTCCATGGCGGGCGGCGGAATCGGCCTCAGGGATCCCGGGCCGGCGAGTTCGCCGGGGCCGAAACGAAGGGTCTCCCGGGGCGTACCGGGGGGAGACTCGAACCGGACATCCAGCGTCCAGGCATCCCGGGTCTTCTTTCCGGATCCGCCGGCCATGACCAGTTCCACCGGTATGGCCCCCTCCGGAGAGACCAGCGCGCCGTCGGAAATCGTCTGTATCGAGATTTCGGACTGTCCCGGGGTTCCCGGATCCTCACCTTCGAAAAGCGGATCGCCGGAACATCCGAACGCAAGGACGACAACCACGAGACTCGCTGCCGCGAAGCTCCTCATACCATTATAGTATATCTCTTTTTCATGCTTGTTGCCCGGTTCTCTCATCGTGTAGTATGGGGCATGCGACATAGCGTTCTGCTCATCCATCTGGACAATTTCCGACACAACCTGGGAGTCATCCGGAAACTGGTGGGTCCCAGGGTGAAGATATCCGTTTCCATGAAGGCCGACGCGTATGGGCATGGGGCCCTGGACATCGCCCGCGCGGCGGAGCGGGGCGGGGCCGACTTTCTGGGAGTCGCCACCCCCCAGGAAGGCATGGAACTTCGGCGGGCGGGCGTCGTCATGCCTATTCTGCTCTACGGGCTCTGCCTCCCGGAAGAACACAAGCTTCTGGTGCAGCATGACATATCCGCCGTGGCGGTGGATGATCCGGGGATCGAAGCCTTCGAAGGGGCGGCGGAAAAACTGGGCAGGCCCGCCCTGCTGCATCTGAAAATCGACACCGGCATGGGGCGGATAGGCTGCGCCCCCGAGGACGCGGTCCGGCTCGCCGCACGAATCGCCTCCTCCCCCTTTCTGCGCCTGGAAGGCGTGGCCACCCATTTCCCCTGCTCCGACGAAAAGGACCTGGGCTTTACCCGGCAGCAGATAGCACTGTTCCGGGACCTGGTGAACCGGATCAAAGCCGCGGGGGTCAACCCGGGCCTTCTCCATGCCTCCAACTCCGGCGGTGTTCTCCAGTGCCCGGAGGCGAACTTTTCGATGGTACGGCCCGGCATCCTGCCCTTCGGTTACTACCCCTCCCGGGAGGTGGCCAGGCCTCTGGACATCAGGCCCGTCATGGAGTTGAGGAGCAGGGTTCTGTTTCTCAAGAAGGTCCCCGCCGGCACTCCGATCTCCTACGGCTGCACCTACAGGACCCCCGCCCCGACCTGGATAGCCACCCTGGGGGTGGGTTACGCCGACGGGTACCCCCGGTCCCTGTCCAACCGGGGGCGGGTCCTCATCAAAGGCCGGACCTACCCCGTGGTCGGGAGGGTCACCATGGACCAGGTGATGGTGGACCTGGGGCCGCAAACCGAGATCCGCCGCTACGACGAGGCGGTCATGTTCGGGCCGGACCCGGCGGGACCCGGCGCGGAAGATCTGGCGGAACTGGCGGGGACGATTCCCTACGAGATCACCTGTGGAATAAACAGGCGGGTTCCCCGGCTTGTCGTCGGCGCCGAAACCGACGGGCAGGACCCCCGGTAACCCCAGGCCGATAACCCCAGGCCGATAACCCCAGGCCGATAACCCCAGGCCGATAACCCCAGGCCGATAACCCCAGGCCGATAACCCCAGGCCGGTAACCCCAGGCCGATAACCCCGGACCGATGAACCCCGGACAGGCGGCCCGGGTCATGGCGGACAGGGCGGCCCATTCGGCCCGGGTCCGCCGGCGCAGGGATTTTCCGCCGCCGCGCTCACGGGAAACGGCAAGGGGCCGGGGGCCCGGGTCCGCCGGCGCAGGGTTTTTCCGCCGCCTCGTTCACGGGAAACGGCAAAGGGCCAGAGGCCCGGGTCCGCCTGCGCAGGGTTTTTCCGCCGCCGCAGGGGCGGCCGGATCGGCCCTCAGCCTTTCCGGGCCCAGATCTCCGACAGACGCACCACCACCTCGGCGGCCCGGGTCATGGCGGACAGGGCGGCCCATTCGGTCCGGGAATGATAGTTGTCCCCCCCGGAGAAAATGTTGGGCGTCGGGATGCCCCACTCGGACAGCCGGGCCCCGTCGGTCCCCCCCCGGATGCTCTTGAAGACCGGCTCCATTCCCGTGGCCCGAACCGCCTCCCCCAGGAAATCGATGACCCGGGGGTCCCGGCGGAAAGCCTCCCGCATGTTCAGGTACTGCTTCTCCTCCCGGAGCCCCACCTTCCCCCCGGGAAAGGCCGCCTCCACCGCCGCGGCGAAGGCCCGGATCCCCTGGATCCGTCGTCGTATCTCCTCCTCTTCGAAATCCCGCAGATACACCTCCACCGAAGCCTTTTCCAGGTTGCCCGCGATCTCCATGGGGCAGTAGTAGCCGAAGCGTTCGTCCGTGGCCTCGGGGCTCTCGTTCCGGGGAAGAAGGCCCACGAACATCGCCGCCATGGCGACGGCGTTGGCCAGCCGCCCCCGGGCGCTTCCGATATGAAAGACCCGTCCGGAGAACTCCGCCACCAGCCGGTAGGCGTTGAAGCACTCAGCCTCGACGACCCCCTCCCCGTCGCCGTCCAGGGTGTAGGCCGCCTGAGACCTCACCAGACTCCGGGGAAAGCGGTCCATGCCCCGGCCGGTTTCCTCGTCGGGGGTGAAAATGAATTCCAGATCGGGGCGGGGAATCTCCGGGTGGGAAACGAGATACTCCGCCGCGCTCATCATCGCCGCCACCCCCGACTTGTCGTCCGCACCCAGCAGGGTGGTCCCGTCGGAGGTGATGATCGTATCCCCCCGGTAGAGGGAAAGGCGGGGGTTTTCCGCGGGATCCAGAACCACGCCGCCTTCCAGCGGTATCGGCCCGCCGTCATAGTCCCGGTGGACCCGGGGTCTGACGTCCTCGCCGGGAACGTCCGAGGCGGTATCCACATGGGCGATGAAACCTATCCGGGGAACTTTCCCCGCAGCGGTCCCGGCGGGGGTGATGTTCGTCGCCAGCCGCCCCACGACGAAACCCTCCGGGTTCACCGTGACCTCCGTCAGTCCCGCCTGCCGAAGTTCCGTTTCCAGGAGCCGGATGAGTTTCCATTGACTTTCCGTGGATGGGGTTCTCTCCGCCGCCAGGCGGCGGTCCGAGGGGGTGCCGATGGCGACGTACCGGAGAAAACGCTCCAGAAGCCGTTCGCGGAACTCCTGTGAAAAAGGGGTATGAAGGGCCGATGTTTTCATGCCCCGGATGGTACGACGAATCGCCGGGTAAAATCAACGCGGGGGGCTCCGGGACAGTCCCCCGACGCCCGCGTCGGGAAGAGAGGCTTCGGACCATCGATGTATACAGATTACGAGATATGATGGTAAACTGCGTTCCCACATTATGCACGAACCAAACGAGGTGGTGGCGTTGATGTCATCCAGGAAAGAGATAATAAAAGACAGTCTCAGCGATAGAGCTTTCTCCATTTTGCGGGAAAGCATCATATCCCTTGAATACCCTCCGGGAACGAGGTTCGTCATTGACAGGCTCGCGGAATCTCTTTCCATCAGCCGGACCCCAATCCGCGAGGCTTTGAGGGAGCTGGTCAACCAGGGCCTGGTCGTATATGACAGGATCTGTTACCGGGTAGTATCCCTCCGAGTTGAGGATGTTCTGGACATCTTCGCGATACGCAAGGCCCTGGAGGTGCTGGCCGCAGGCACGGCGGCGCAGAGGATCACCCCTGCTGAAAAAGGGTCTTTCAAGAAAATTCTGGATATCTATTCCAACGCTCGATCGCAAAAAAGCATCAAAGATTTCGAACGGGAAGATCAGCAGCTTCACACGGCCGTAAGAAAACTGTCCCACAATCCCCGACTCTTCAAACTCCTGTCGTCGTATCAGGATCTCATTCTGTTCATCCGCAGCTGCACGCTTCATGTCGCGTTAAGTGAAAAGGATATTGAGGCGACGAACAGAGAGCACAAGGACATCGTCATGGCCATCGTGGAGGAAGACAGCCGGGCCGCCGGCGAAGCGATGAGACGACACCTGGAAAACTCCGAAAAAAGAACCATCGCCACGATGAAGAAAGCCGAAGGGTAATTTTTTTCTTGACTTCCCGATGGACTGTTCTATAATGACTTCATACCGTATACGGTATTTATCCATCGAGGAGGAAAAGAATGAAGAAGTGTCTGATTGTTCTTTTGGCGCTTGCGCTGCCTTTCGCTCTGTCTGCCGGCGGCCAGTCGGAGGCGCCGAAGTACCCGACTCCCGAAAAACCGCTGGTATTGAAAGGCGGCATGGTTCCTCCACCCCATGCGCCGCAGGCGAAAAGCTGCTATCTGTGGTCGGATTATGTGAAAGCCGCTACAAACGGCGCGGTCTTTATCGAGGTTTTTCCCGCCGAACAGTTAGGCGTCGAAAGAGTCCTGCTGGAAAACACCAACCTCGGCACCATCGACTGGACGTATGTCGGCCCCGGCGGCGCCGAACGGCTCACCCCGGAGTTCGGCATGTTCGACGCGGCCTACGCCATCCAGGGCCAGAAACACCTGCGCAACAGCCTCTTCAACAGGGAGTTCGTCGACTTCATGGACACGGTCATCGCGAAGAACTCCAATGTCAATTTCCTTGGTTTCGGCTGGGTGGGTTCCCGGCATGCCCTGTTCAACAAGCCCGTGCGCACCCCGGAGGAAGGGGCGGGGCTGAAAATGCGGGTCCCCGACGTGCCGATGTATAAAATCGCCGCGCAGGCCATGGGCTGCACGCCCACCGCGATCTCGTACGGTGAATCCTACATGGCCATGAGTCAGGGAGTGGTCGACGGCGCCGAAGGTCCCTATCAGGGCATCCACGACGTCAAATGGTACGAGGTGAGAAAGGTCGTCACCGAGACCTCCCACGTGGAATCCCTGGGCGCAATCTTCATGTACAAGAACTCCATGGCCAAGATGTCTCCGGAGCAGCAGAAGCTCGTCCGCGACAATGCCTTCAAGGCCATGGTCGACTCTTTCGAGATCGCCTTGAAACAGGACAACGAGTACAAGGAAAAGCTGACGAAGTTCGGCGTCCAGTTCATCACCCTCACCGAAGCGCAGAAGCAGGTGTTCGTGAAGAGAGCCCAGGCTCTTCTGGAAAAGGATTACATCCCCAAATGGGGAAACGCGTGGAAGGTTTTCTCCGATCTCGCAAAATAACGGCCACGTTCATATTCTCGAATGTAGATCGAGGATAGCCGGCGGAGACCGATACGGCCCGCCGGCCCCCTGTTTTCCCGTATCCACGAAATATGCGCGAATCCGGAAAGGTTGAAAAGAAATGCACAAACCTGAAATTACAAAGGACGGGGCCTCCGCGGCCATCACCAAAACGCTGGTGCTCGTCAGCACCGTGAGCCTGGCGAGCATCGTTCTCATAAACCTGCTCAACATACTCATGCGTTTCCTGCTGAACAAACCGCTTTTTTGGAGCCTCGAAGTCAGTTCCATCCTCGCCGTCTGGTTCACTTTCATCGTATTCGGGGTCAACTACAAGGAAAACCAGCACTTCAAGATAGACGTGCTGATCAACACTTTCACCGCGAAGGTGAAGGCCTGGCATGCAGTTTTCACCGACCTGGTTCTCTTTATCATTCTTTGCTTCGTATTCTATTCCGGCATCGTTTCCTTCTTTCGCAACTATCAGATGACCCTCCCCTCCACGGGGGTTCCATCCTCCATAGCGCTGTACCTTCCTTTTATCATCGGGACCGCCACCTATCTGGTTTTCATCGTGGCGAAATACGTGAAAAAACTCCGAACGAGGTCGTAATATGAGTCTTTCGCTTTCCTTCGCCCTGGGATCCATGGCCGTTCTGATGCTCCTCGGCATCCCCATCTGGGCGGCGATCATCGGCGCCTGCATCCCCTACCTGCTTGTCAACGGCGTTCCCCTCGTAGCCATCACTTCCATAATGGCCGGAGGCAACATCACCTCCTACATCATCCTGGCGTTCCCGCTTTTCGCCCTCGCGGGGACTCTCATGAATTCCGGTTCGGTGACGAACCGGCTTTTCGATTTCTCGAACATAACAGTGGGATGGGTCAAGGGCGGCCTGGGCCACGTCAACGTGCTGGCGAGCATGCTGTTCGCCGGGATGTCCGGCTCGGCAATAGCGGATATCAGCGGTCTGGGCAAGATAGAAATCAAAGGCATGACCGACAACGGATACGACCTCGAGTTCTCCTGCGGAATCACCCTCGCCTCCTCGGTGCTCGGCCCCATCATCCCTCCCAGCACCGCCGCGATCATTTACTGTGTCATCGCCGGGGAATCGGTATTGAAGCTTTTCCTGGGCGGTTTTCTTCCGGGGATCCTGATCGCCGCGACGCTGATGATCATGGTATACATCGTCGCGAAAAACCGGAATTATGCCACAATCAAGAGGCCCACCTTCATGGAGTGGCTGCGGGGGTGGAAACCGGTCTTCCTCTCGCTGTTGACGCCAATAATCCTCATCATGGGGATGATCGGAGGCATTTTCACCCCGACCGAAGCCGCTTCCATAGCGGTCGCCTATTCGATTTTCCTCGGAACCGCCGTATACAAGAGCCTGTCGCTGAAACAGGTCCTGCGGGACATCACCGGCACCGCCGTTTTCTGCGCGGGCATTTATGCCATAATCGCGGCGTCCTCCCTTCTTTCCTTCGTGTTCACCCGGGAAAATGTGGGCCACAAACTGGTGGCTTTCGTCCTGGGTTTATCCATGCCTCCCACGGCGGTCATCCTGATGATCCTTCTGATCGTCCTGATCCTGGGATGTTTCATCGACGGAACGGCCCTGATGATTCTTCTTCTTCCCATCGTCATGCCCATCATCACCGCCATCGGATACCCTGTCGTGGCCTTCGGCATCATTTTCATCCTCACTACGGTCATGGGGATACTCACTCCTCCCTTCGGGCTGGGTCTGTATATCGGAGCGGAAATAACCGGATTGTCGTTTCAGGCGACCGTCAAATCCGTGCTGCCGTTTCTCATCCCCTTGTGCGTTTCCATCGTCATCATGGTCTATTTCCCGGGGATCGTGACGGTGATTCCCAGTCTCCTCGTCAAATAGAGAGGCATCGAATGCAGAATCCGATTTATTTTGCGGAAGCGACAAGAAACCGGTTTCTGGGGGCCGACCCCCGGACCGTCGCCGTTGTGCCGATAGGAGCCATCGAACAGCATGGCGCTCATCTTCCCGTGAGCACCGACACCCTGATTCTTCACCATGTTCTGGACAGGGCGGCACGGGCCTGCTCCCGGCCTGTCGTCGTCGCTCCCATGATCCCGTTCGGTTATTCTCCCCATCATTTCTGCTACCCCGGCGTCATCTCACTCCAATCGGAAACCGTCCTGTCCCTGTTGAAGGACGTCGGTTCATCGCTCATCCGCAGCGGTTTCTCCCGCATCCTCCTTCTGACCGGCCACGGAGGGAATTCCCATATCATCGGCCAGGCGGCACGGGATCTCGGCTGCCATAACAGAGGCGTCGTTGCGGCGGCGGCGGCGTATTGGGACATTGCGAGAACTCCCCTCACGGAGAAAATGCGGGGATTGACCCCGTGGATTCCCGGGCATGCGGGCCTTTTCGAGACATCTCTGGTGATGGCCATACGCGGAGAACTCGTCGACACCGCCCGCCTGGCAGATGCCTCCATGGACGAGGGGGAAATTGCCTCCATCTTGTTCACCGATCTCAACAAACAGGCGTATTTCGAACGGCATGACTATCTCCTCGCGATCCAGGGCGCGACGGACCCGGCGATCCACGCCTCCAGGGAACTCGGCGAGGAGATCCTGGACATCGTCCAACGGGAACTCGCCGTTTTTATCGATGCTTTCAGCGACCACGACTGAACATGACGCCAACGACAGGATTCTTGAAACCGGAACGGTTTAGGCAATCAATTTTCAAGGAGATGAACAGATGATTGAAAGGCACTGCACGCTCATGATCCCCGGGCCCAGCGAAGCGGCCACGGAAACCCAGCTCGCGATGGCACAACCGACCATTCCCCATTATGGCGACGACTGGACGGCCATGAACCATAGAGTGCTGGAAAAACTGCAGCGAATTTTCCAAACAAAAAACGACATGTACATAATACCCGGCTCCTCCAGCGCCGCGATGGAAGCCGCAGTGAACAGCGTCATCGAGCGCGATACCGAGGTCCTTGTGGAACTCTCGGGTTTCTTTGGCCATCGGTTCAGGGAAATGGTGGACAGCTGCGGCGGGAAGGTCATTCCGCTGGAGGTCCCCTACGGAAAAGCCATAGACCCCGAGGAGGTTCGCCGAGTTCTCAAGGCGCATCCCCGAATAAAAGCCATGACGGTGGTCCACAACGAAAGCTCCACCGGCGTCGTCAATCCTGTTGCCGAAATCGCGGCCGTCTGCCGCGAATTCGGTGTTCTCGTGATCTGCGACACCGTCTCTTCGATGGGCGGCGTGGAGATCAGAACTGACGACTGGAAACTCGATTACTGCCTCACCGGCGCGCAGAAATGCCTGCAGTCGTCTCCCGGGATCGGAATCATCTGTTTGTCCGACAAGGCCTGGGACTACATCGACAAACGGGCCATTCCGATCCATGGATGGTTCCTGAACCTCAAAAACATCCGCGAATACTGCGTCAAATGGAAAGACTGGCACGGCCACGGACCTGTGACCGCTCCCACGGCCCTGTACGCGGCGCTGGATGCATCTCTGGACCTCATCATGAAGGAAGGTCTTCGGGAAAGATTCGCCCGCCATGAATTGAACACGAAAGCGGTTCGCCGAGGTCTGGAGGCCGGGGGACTGACATTGTTCGTGGACGACAGGATCGCGAGCCGCACGGTCACGACCATCGTCGTGCCTGAAGGGCTCGACGAAAAGGCCATCCTGGGCATCATGAAAAACGAGTTCAACATCCTCATCGCGGGAACCCCCGGAAACCTGGGCACCAAACTGGTGCGAGTCGGACACATGGGGATGACGTCAAATAAAAACCTGCTCATCTCCACCATCTCGGCGCTCATGCACACCATGAAAAAACTCGGGGCAAAAGTGGACATCGGAGCGGCCGTCGAAACGATGCTGGAAATTTACGGGAATTAACCAAAAAGAACGCTTACGGCGAAAGGAGAAAAGGACATGGATACCGTGTATTCCCACCGCGACATGCGCGCCTTCTGCAGGAGCCTGCTGATACAAGCGGGAATGCCCGACTCCCGGTCGGAGGACATAGCCGACATCCTCGTGGAGAGCGATCTGCAGGGCCATCCGACCCACGGCCTTAAATTGCTGCCGGCGTACCTCAAGGAAATTAAAGCCGGGACAATGAGCTTGACCGGAGAACCGGAGATCATCGTGGACAAGGGTTCGTCCATGCTCATGGACGGCAGGTACCTGCCGGGTCCCTGGCTGGTCATGGGAGCCTTGAGAACGGGTTTTTCCCGGCTGGAGAATCACCCCACGTTCACGGTTTCGATAAAGCACAGCCACCATATCGCCTGCCTCGGCGCCTACCTGAAAAAGGCGACGGACAGGGGACTCGTATGCATCATCATGTCGTCGGATCCCAACAACAGGTCGGTTTCGCCCTTCGGCGGCTACACGCCCACCTATTCACCGAACCCCATCGGAGCCGGCATCCCGACGAAGGGAGATCCGATCCTCATCGACATGAGCACCTCCACGACGGCGAACGGCGTCGTCGCGAAATACAAGGAAGAGGGCAAGCAGCTCCCCTTCCCCTGGCTCCTCAGCAACAGGGGTGAAGCCTCCCGGGACCCCGCGGATTTCTTCAGCACGCCGCCGGGAAGTCTCCTGCCCCTGGGCGGGCTGGACCTGGGATACAAGGGCTTCGCTCTCGGCATCCTGGTGGAAGCCCTCACGTCCGCCCTGGGGGGGTTCGGCAGAGCGGACGGCGCCTCGCAGTGGGGCGGTTCGGTGTTCATTCAGCTCATCGATCCCGCCGGATTCGGCGGACGGGACGCGTTCATCCGGGAAACCACGTATTTCGCCGGCGAGTGCACAAAAAGCGCCGTTATGCCGGGCAAATCCGGCGTCTACATGCCCGGCTGGTTCGAGCTGAGAAAGCGTGAGCAGCAGGAAAAAAACGGCCTCGCGCTGTCGAAAGAGATCATCGGACCCCTCGAAGCCTGCGCCGCCGAGTTCGGAATCCCCCTCCCGAAAAAGCTCTGATGTCGCCGCCGGCCGGAACTCGAGGCCGGCGGTCCTCTTCACACTGTTTTTTCCGACCTGAAATTCCTGATTATCTCCCGATAGATCCGCGCGGCCGAGACGACCTCGTCCAGCGAGACAAATTCGGACGGCGAGTGGGCGTTGACGATGTCTCCCGGACCCAGAACGATGCTGGGGATTCCGGCGGAGGAGAGCTTGCTGGCATCCGATCCATAGGTGACACCCTCCACCGTGGATGATCCCAGGATGGTGTCGCAGGCGGCCCGGGCGGCCGACACGATTCCGGCAGTTTTCGGGGTGGACAGGGGAGGATCGAAAAACCGGTTTTCCACCTCCACCCGCATGAGGGGGTCCGCCGCCCGCAGCTCCTCCAGAATCCCGTCGAACTCCCTCTCCACCTCATCGCGGCCCTCGCCGGGAATGACCCGACGATCCACCGCAATCGAACAGCGATCAGGCACGGTGTTCACCTCTTTTCCACCCGCGATGATGCCGATATTCATCGTGGGGCCGCCGACGAGTTCATGGGTCGATTTGCGGTGTTCAGGTTCCAGCCGCGCGCGGAAAGCATTGACGACATCGACCATTTTGTAGATCGCGTTGACGCCTTTTTCAGGCCGCGAGCTCTGCACGGCTTTCCCGTGCGTCACGACGGAAAACCGGTAGCATCCTTTATGGGCTACGACGATGCGCAGGCCCGTCGGCTCACCGACGACCGCCCCATCGGCCCGGATGCCGGTCTTTACCAGATCATAAATCCCCCTGGCCCGGTATTCCTCATCGACGGCTCCGATGAACACGACATTGACAGGAAGAGCGTCTTCCTCAACCAGAGTCCTGATAGCCCAGAGCATCGCCGCCATCGACCCTTTCGTATCACAGGCCCCCCGCCCGTACAGGGAGCCGCCGCGAACCACCGGTAGAAGCGCATCGGGCCGGGACAGGTCCCAGGAAACCGTGTCCATATGGGCTTCGAAAATCAGGGTGCGGCTCGGGTCCTGTCCGGTGAACCGGCAGATGATGTTGTCGCGGCCTTCGAATACCGGCTGCCGCGTTATTTCCGTCGCGGTCCCGGAAAAAAAACGCTCGATGTAGGCGGCCACTTCGGCCTCCCCCGCTCCATCCGGAGAAAGGGTCGGGTTGATGCTGTTGATGGACACCAGATCGGCAAGGGTTGCGGTGACTTTCCGGGAAAAAAGGTCGTCCGTCGAGCTGTGCGTCATGTTCCTTCCTCCCTCATGGACAGGTCCATTAGAAGGCCCTTTCACCGCAGTGTCAATACTCCGGTCATTCTTCGGGCCTCCTCCGGCGTCCCCTGCCGGCCCCGGGACGGATGGCGTCCCCCGGGATGATCAAAAGTCCACTGTCCGCTATACTTCCCCCTATGGACCTCCCGTACCGATGCCTCATCATGGACCACGACGACACGGTGGTGGAAAGCACGCCCCACATCCATTACCCCGCCCATGTGGAGAGCCTGAAGCTGCTGCGGCCCGGCCGGCCCCCGGCCTCGCTGGAGGAGTGGTTCCGCAAGAATTTCCACCCCGGGGTCACGGCCTACCTCCGGGACGAACTGGGTTTCGCGCCGGAGGAGATCCGGGAGGAGTACCGGATCTGGCGGGCCTATACCAGCCTCCGGAGAGCGGCGTTTTTTCCCGGGATGCTGGAGCTTCTCTCCACGTTTCGGAACCGGGGAGGCATCGTCACGGTGGTGTCCCATTCCGACGCGGACCTCATCGAAAAGGACTACCGGGCGGCCTCGGAAAATGCGGGGCTCCCCGCCTTCATTCCGGACCGGATCTTCGGCTGGACGACGGAGGATAACCGCCGCAAGCCCCACCCCTATCCGGCCCTCCGTATCATCGAGGAATTCGGCCTGGAGCCCCGGGAGGCCCTGGTGGTGGACGACCTGCGGCCGGGGGTGGAAATGGCCAGGGCCGCGGGGATCCGGACCGCGGCCGCCGGCTGGGGACACCAGGTGGGCGAGATCCGGGCTTACATGCGGGAGAGCTGCGATTACTTTTTCGAAACCGTCGAGGAGTTCCGCGCCTTCATCCTTCCGCCCTGAGGACCGGGGTCCGACGCCGCCGCGATCAGACCGGCGGCCCCGACCCGGTGACCCCGGAATCGGCCGGCCCCCTGCCCCAGGGCGTCACGGCCGAGCTTCCGCGCATTTGCCGGGGCCTGCCGCCTCTGAATCGGCCGGCTCCCTGCCCCAGGGCGTCACGGCCCCCATCAGCCGTCGGCCGATAAAAACCCCCGCCGGGGTCTTACCTTTTTTCCGAATAAACGCTATCCTCTTCCATCCCTTTTCTTCATCCCAGGAGGCGCCATGAAAAGTCGAGGTCTTTTCGCCGTCGCAGCAGCGGCGCTGATTCTTTCGGGCTGTTCGGGAAAAAATGAAGCCAAACCCATCGAACTTTCCTACAGCATCTTCTTTCCCTCCACCCACCTCCAGGCCCGGACCGCCGAGGACTGGGCCGGGGAGATCGAAAAGCGGACCCAGGGCCGCGTAACCATACACATCTACGCCGGAGAGACCCTGACCAAGGCCGGCCAGGTCTACGAGGGAGTGGTCAATGGGATTTCCGACATCGGCATGAGCGCTTTCGCCTACACCCGCGGCCGTTTCCCGCTTCTGGAGGCCCTGGACCTTCCCATGGGCTACCCTGACGGGATCACCGCCACGAGAATCGCCAACCAGGTGGCGCGGAAATATCGGCCCGCGGAGCTTCAGGACGTGGAGGTCATGTATCTGCACGCCCACGGGCCCGGCCTCCTGGCGTCCCGGAAACGGGTGGAGAAACTCTCCGACCTGGCGGGAATGAAGATCCGGGGCACAGGGCTTTCCGCCAAGATCGTCGCCGCCCTGGGGGCCGTCCCGGTTTCCATGAGCCAGGGCGAAACCTACGAGGCCCTGCAGAAGGGGGTGGTGGACGCGACCCTCTGCCCGGTGGAGACCCTGAAGGGCTGGAAACAGGCGGAAGTCATTCAGTATGTCACGGACACCCGGGTCATCGGGTACACCACCGCCATGTTCGTGGTGATGAATAAAAAGAAATGGGAAAGCATTCCCGAGGACCTCCGCAAGATCATCTCCCGGACCAACGAAGAATGGATCGAAAAGCAGGGCCGCGCCTGGGACCTGGCGGACGAGGAGGGAGCCGCTCTGGTAAAAAGCCTGGGGCGGACCGTGGTGGAGCTTTCGGATTCGGAGAAGGCGGCCTTCGTGAAGGCTATGGAGCCGATTCTCGCGGAGTACGTGTCCTCCGTCGACTCGAAAGGGCTCCCCGGGGCCGGCGTCATCGCCGATATCCGGGAAATGCTGAAAAAGCGGTAAGGGGATGGCGGGCAAAACAGGAGTCGCCGCCGCGCTGGAGCCCTTTTTCTCCGCCGCCCGGAGGCTCATACTGGCCCTGGCCCTGGTATCCGGCGCCGCGGTGCTGGTGATGATCGGCGTCACCGCCGTGGACGTGATCCTGCGGATCTTCAGATCCGGCCTGTACGGGGCCTACGACATCATCCGCATGTCCGGAGCGGTGGCGGTTTCCTGCGCGCTTCCCTATGTCACCGCCGTGAAGGGGCATATCGCCATCGAGTTTTTCTATCAGAAATTCTCCCGTCCCGGTCGGGTTCTGCTGGACACGATCTTCCGCCTCCTCACCCTGGGGGTCTTCGGTTTCCTGGTGGTCCGGTCGGTGATGTACGCTCTGGAACTCCGGGCCAGCGGTCAGGTCATGCAGACGCTGAAGGTGCCCATATTCTGGATCCCCCTGCTGACGGGCCTCATGTTCATCCTGGTCCTGGTGGTCACCACATATCACATCCTGCACCCGGGCAAGGAGATGATCAGGCCATGAATCCCGTATCCATCGGGCTTCTGGGGATCCTTCTCCTTTTCCTGCTGCTCCTCACCAGCATGCCCGTCGCCTTCGCCATGATCATTTCCGGCGCCGCGGGCTTCGCCCTCATCGTCAATTCCCATGCGGCCTTCAGCATGGTCACCGCCGACATCGTGGACACCTTCTCCTCCTACAACCTGTCGGTGATCCCTCTTTTCGTCCTCATGGGCCAGACGGCCTTTCACGCAGGGATCAGCACCGGCCTCTTCCGGGCAGCCTACGCCTGGTTCGGCCACCTTCCCGGCGGGCTGGCCATGGCCACCGTCGGGGCCTGCACCGGTTTCGGCGCCATCAGCGGCTCCGGCCCCGGAACGGCGGCCACCATGGCCGCCGCGGCGATGCCGGAGATGCGGCGCTACAACTACTCCATGGAACTGGCGGGAGGATCGGTGGCCGCCGGAGGAAGCCTGGGGATGATGATCCCCCCCAGCGTGGTGTTCATCGTGTACGCCCTGATCACCGAGCAGTCCATCGGGGCCCTCTTCCTGGCCGGGGTGGTTCCGGGGCTGATGATCGCGGGGCTCTTCTGCCTCTCCATCTTCATCCGCTGCTCCCGCGATCCCTCTCTGGGGCCGCCGGGACCCCGGGCCTCCTGGTCCCTGCGCTTCCGGTCCCTGGTGGGAGTCATCGAAACCCTCCTCCTCTTCGCCCTGGTCATGGGAGGAATGTTTTTCGGATTCTTCACCCCCATCGAGGCGGCGGCCATCGGCGCC
>Ga0302247_1001731_pt1 | contig 16023 bp, 13 predicted proteins | sample AAG_UR_Ile_MG_FD_193529 | JGI IMG/M metagenome (GOLD analysis project Ga0302247, IMG submission 193529) | Enriched activated sludge microbial communities from anaerobic digester in WTTP, New Holstein, Wisconsin, United States - AAG_UR_Ile | ecosystem: Engineered > Bioreactor > Anaerobic >...
GGTTCCGGCCCCGGCTCCGGCCCCGGCTCCGGCCCCGGCCCCCGCTCCGGCCCCCGCCCCCGCCCCGGCCCCCGCTCCGGCCCCCATGGGCTAAACGCCTCCTGATCGTCAAAGAGAGTTGGTGCGCAAGCTCCGCTCGCGCGATCTTCTTCCTCCCCCCGCAGTCAACGTCAGAAATACTTGTGGCAGGAGGGGCACTCGAACTCGCCCCAGGGGATGATCGTGCCGCAGTGCCGGCAGCGCTTGGACAGTTCGAAGGAGGAAGTTTCGGGCACCGGCCCCGGCGCCGCCTCCGACACCTGCGCCGCCTCCGTCACGGGCACAGTCACCGTAGCCGTCACCGTCACCGCCTCCGTCGCCGATCCATCAACCCCGGCCTCGGCCGCGTCGGCGAGCTGGGCGAACAGGTCCAGCAACAGGGGCACGCTCTGCGTGAGCTCCAGGACCAGGATGTCCTTCTTGTAATCGGCTTCGATGTGCTCGTCGGCGATCTCGACCTGGTTGAGCTTGAACGTCTCCATGGCCTCGATCAGGGCCTGGCGCGTCTCGGGACGCAGCCGTGAGAGCACGGCGAGGCATGCGTCCAGCTCCTCCTGGCTCTCCTCTTCGAGGTAGACCGACTCCGAGAGGAAGTGGAGCCGGGCGTCCTCCTGACCCTCCGCGACCCCACGGGCCTCGGCCTTGGCCCGGCGCTTGGGATCCCGGTACATGTAGAACCAGACGTCCTCGGTCTCCTTCATGTCCAGGTGGAGCGTCGGGCTGCCGTCGTAGAAGTCCACGTCGACGCGGAACGCCCGGCCCCGGAACTCGCCCACGAGGGCGCACGCCGCGTCCTCGGCGGTTCCCTCGACAACGCCTCCCATCAGCGCCTGGAGGGGTGCGAAGCGCTCGCGGCAGAAGTGTAGCTTCTGCTCGTCCTCGGGCACATCCGAGAGCGATGCATAGATCTTGCGAGGCGCAAGCCCGGTGATGGCTTCGCAGTCCTCGAAGGTGCATCGCTTGACAATCGCGCCGGTCCAGGTGGCGCCCTCGAACTCACAGGTTTCGAAGGTGGCATCCTTGATGATGGCGCCGTCGAGGCGGGCCTCCTGAAAGAGAGACCCGATGAAGGTGGTGCCGGTCAGGTCTGCTCCGTCGAACACCGCTTGCCTGAAGTCACAGGCCTCGAGCGTCGTGCCGGTGAGCTTCGCTCCGTGGAACCTGGCGCGTTTGAAGTCACAACCGCCGAGCTCCAGGCCGGACAGGTCGCAGCCGGTCAGGTCCTGGTCGTGGAAGGCCTTGGTGGGTTTCTGGAGCCATCTCTCGACTTCGTCACGGGTGAGGGGGGGCATGAGGGGCTCCTTCGAAGTTCACAGGGAGGCGCCGCAGGAGGGGCAGCGCACCTGGCCCCACGGGACGGCGTTGCCGCAGTAGCGGCAGGGCGCGGACGCCGCGCCGGTCAGGGCCTCGGCGTCGAACACGGGGCCCACGGGCGAGGCGGACTCCACGTGGGCGGCGGCGGCGGCGAACACGGCCAGGATCATCGGGACGGACTCGGCCAGGTTCACCTGCAGGATGTCCTTCTTGTATTCGGCCTGAATCCAGTCGTCCGCGAGCTCGAGGTACTGCAGTTTCAGGTGGTCGAGCAGGGCCAGGCAACTGTTGTACAGCGGGCCGGGCAGGGTCTCGAGCCGCTGCTTGAGCCACTCGAGCTCGCTGACCGGGGCCTCGAGGAACACCGAGTCGCTGAGGAAAAAGCAGACATCGCTCCCGTCCTTCTCGTCCCACTCGTCCGGCGGCGCGGCCTTCGCCTTGCGGCCCGGGTCCCGGTTCAACCGCAGGACGCCGAGCCGGTTCCGCGCGGCGAGCTGGACCGTCGGCTGGCCGAAGGAGAGGTCCAGGCGGACCCGGAACGGACGGTCCTGGAACGTCCCGGTCCAGGAGATCTCGTCGTCGTCCCGGCGCTCCTTGACGGTGCCCCCCAGGATCGGCGCCAGCGCCGAGAGTCGCTCGCGGCAGACCTTCCACTTCGCGGCGTCGTCGTCCATGTCCCACAAGGTGGCGTAGATCTTCTCCACGGGGAGCCCGGTCACGTCGTCGCACTGGGAGAACTCGGCCTTCTTCACCTTCGCGCCGTTCCAGGTTGCGCGCTTGAACTCGCACTGGCTGAAGGTGGTGCGCTCCACGAGGGTCCCGTCGAGGACGGCCTCGGGGAACTCGCACTGCGAGAACTCGGCCTTCGTGAGGTTGGCGCCGGTGAGATCGGCCTTCTTGAACTCGCACTGGCAGAAGGTCGCGCCGGAGAGGTTGGCGCCCCGCAGGACGGTGCGCTTGAAGTAGCGCTGGGTGAACTCGAGGCCGGAGAGATCGCAACCCGTGAGGTCCAGATCGTTGAAGCTCTTCGCGTCGTCGGCGACCATCATCTCGATTTGCTTGCGGGTGGGGGGCATGTCGACTCCTGCAACAAGGATGAGGATGGCCAAGAAGATACCCCAGGTGCGACCGCAAAGGCAAGACGCGGAAACTGGCGGACCGCCGGCGACGGCGTAGACTCGGGGCATGACGTTCCCCGCGCGCCTCGAGCTGGACTTCTCCCCGCACTTTTTCGAACCCGCCGCTCCACCGGGCTGGCACGTCACCGCCCGGTTCGAACGCGGGCCGGACGCGTTCACGGTGGCGGTGTCCGGGCCGCCCACCCTGGCGCCGCCGCCGCCGCACCCGCCGGGGCGCGTCGAGGCCCTCTGGCGTCACGACGTGATCGAGGTGTTCCTCCTCGGAGACGACGACCGCTACCTGGAGCTGGAGCTGGGTCCCCACGGTCACTTCTGGCTGCTCGCCCTCCACGGCTGCCGGAACATCGTGGGCGAGCTCGTGCCCCTTCACCACGCCTGGCGCCACGACGGCGTCCGCTGGGAGGCCTCGGTGCGGCTCCCCGCGGCCGCCCTGCCGCCGGGCCTCTCGGCCGTCAACGTGACCTGCATCCTGGGGCCGGAGCGCTTCCACGGCTCCCTCGTTCCCCTGCCCGGCGAGCGGCCGGACTTCCACCAGTTGGCGCGCTTTCACTTTCCGGGTTGAACTGGAGGGCGCCTTCGGGGTAGGGTGGGCGCGACGATCGATTCCACGGAGGTGATCCCATGTTCGAACCCCAGGTGTACCAGAGCCGCCGCGCGAGGCTGCGCCAGGCCCTGCCCGGCGCCACCATCCTCATTCCCGGTCACGGCGAGGCGCCGCGCAACTACCTCGCCAACACCTACGAGTTCCGCCAGCACAGCACGTTCCTGTACCTGGCCGGTCACGCCCTGCCGGACCTGGCGCTGCTGCTCCTGCCCGACGGGGAGGAGCTCCTGTTCGGCACGCCCGCCACCATCGACGACATCGTGTGGACCGGCCCGGTGCCCTCCCTCGAGGAGCTGGCCGCCGCCTCCGGGATCACCCGGGTGGAGCCTCTCGAGCGCCTGCCGCAGCGGCTCGCCGGGCTCCCCGACGTGCGCTACCCGCGGCCGTTCCGCTCCGAGCAGGTGCTGACCCTCGCCCGGTGGCTGGGGAAGGCCCCCGACGCCGTGCGTCCGGACGCCTGTCCGGCGCTCATGAGCGCCCTGGCCGAGCTCCGGCTGTGCAAGGAGCCCCGGGAGGTCGAACAGATCGAGCTCGCGTTGGACGCCTCGGCGGACATGTATGAGGCCGCCATCGGGGCCATGGCGCCCGGCGCCCGGGAGCAGGACGTGGTCGCGGCCATGACGGGCGCGGCGCTGTTCCACGGCTGCGCGCAGTCGTTCATCCCCATCGTCAGCCGGCGCGGCGAGGTGCTCCACAACCACGCCTACGGCAACGTCCTGGCCGAGGGAGACCTGCTGCTGGTGGACTCGGGGGCCGAGACCGCCGAAGGCTACGCCTCGGACATCACGCGCACCTTTCCGGTGGGCGGTCGCTTCTCCGCTCGCCAGCGCGGGATCTACGAGATCGTGCTCGCCGGTCAGCGCGATGCCATCGCCGCCTGCGCGCCGGGGGTCGGGTTCGCCGACGTGCACCTCACGGCCGCCCGCACCATGGCCGCGGGCCTCAAGGAGCTGGGCCTTCTGCGCGGCGATGTGGCCGAGGCGGTGGCCGAGGGCGCCCATGCGCTGTTCTTCCCCCACGGGCTGGGGCACCTGCTCGGGCTCGACGTCCACGACATGGAGGACTACGGCGATCTGGCCGGCTACGAGCCCGGCACCTCCCGCTCCACCCAGTTCGGCCTCGGCTTTTTGCGCATGAACCGCAAACTGCGTCCGGGCATGGTCTTCACCGTGGAACCGGGGATCTACTTCATCCCAGAGTTGATCCGCCAATGGCGCGCACAGGGGCACCTGGCGCAGTTCATCGACTACGACCGCGCCCTGACCTACCTGGACTTCGGCGGCGTCCGCATCGAGGACGACGTGCTCGTCACCGACACAGGCTGCCGGGTCCTGGGCGCCCGCCCCATCCCCAAGACCGTGTCCGAGGTCGAGGCCGCCTGCGCCCGCCCGTGAGCGGTGCCCCTGCGTCCTCCAAATTGCCCGTTGCACGCCGCCTCGCCGGTGCTACAATACCAGCGGCCTCTTCACAGGAGTCATCACCATGAAGAATAAATATTTTAGCCTAAGCCCAGTCACCTGCACCGAAACCCCCCGTTATCCCCTCAAATCGGCTCTCGGGAGCGCATTGACCGTGGGCGTCGCGATGACCGCGGGCGCCGGCCTGCTCGTTGGCGCCGGGTGCACGGTGGCCTTCGAGGAGAACCCCGACACCTGCACCGTGGGTGACGCCATGTGCCGGAACGCGGACACGCTCGTGTTCTGTGACGAGAATCACGTGCGCCAGGTGGTCAACTGCGACGACTACTGCGTCGCGAACTACGGGGCGGATTGGAAGAGCTTCGGCTGCAACGCCGAGAACACCGACAACCGCTGCCAGTGCGACTACGACGGCCTCGACGGCATGATCGCCCAGTGCTATCCCGAGGAGATCTTCTGCTCCGACGCCGAGTACATCACGTACTGCGACATGGAGGAGAGCTACGACCCGTACACGGGCACGCCCCGCACCGTCACCTGCGACGCCTACTGCAAGGAGACCCTGGGTCCGGACTACTCTTCGTATCTGGGCTGCACGCCGGAGAACCCCGAAAACCTGTGCAACTGCGAATACGACATGATCGACGGCGACATCGCCGAGTGCACGCCCTCGCAGCTGCTTTGCCTCGATGACGGCCGCGTGGCGATCTGCACCGACTCGTACTACTACGAGTATTTCGTCTGCGACGACAAGTGCGTGGCCGAGCTCGGCGAGGGCGCCATTTCCATGGGTTGCGACTCCTCGGACCCCGTTGATCCCTGCACCTGTGTGATGCCCGAATGACGCGCCCTTGAGCGCGTTCAATCGTGCCGCCTTTCACGACTGATCACGCTTCGCTTTACGTTGACAGATCGCCGCTCATCCGTTACATATCGACGCGTTTCAACGACCGCGTGAACCACGCGAAAAGGAGTCGACATGACGGATTCTGTGACTGGATCGAAGAAGGGCTGGATCGTCACGCTGTCGGGCACCGGCATCAACCTGGCGCTGGGCGTGCTCTACACGTGGAGCGTCATCTCCAAGGAGATCCCGGCCACCTGGAAATGGAGCGAGGCTGAAAAGGCGTGGCCCTACACCATCGCCTGCCTCGTGTTCGCGTTCATGATGATCCCGGCCGGCCGCCTGCAGGACAAGCTCTCCCCGCGCCTGGTGGCCACCATCGGCGGCGTGCTCATCGGCACGGGCCTGATCGTGGCGAGTTTCTTCACCTCCGTCCTGATGTACATCATCGCCTTCGGCGTGATCGCCGGCACCGGTATCGGCTTCGGCTACGCGGCCGCGACGCCTCCGGCGGTGAAGTGGTTTCCACCGGCCAAGACCGGCATGATCGCGGGCATCGTGGTCGCCGGCTTCGGCCTGGCGCCGGTGTACATCTCCCCGCTGGCCAAGAGCATGATCGCCGCCAACGGCGTGCAGAGCACACTGCTGATCCTGGGCTTCGTGTTCCTGGGCGTGGTGGTGCTGCTCGCCCAGATGCTGGTGAATCCGCCCAAGGCCGCCCCGGCCTCCGGCGCCGCAGCCAAGGCCGCCTCGGCCAACGACTTCTCCATCAAGGAGGTCCTCTCCACCCGGCAGTTCTACTTCCTGTGGCTCATGTACGCGTTCAATGCCGGAGCCGGCCTCATGGTCATCGGCAAGCTCGCCAAGGTCGTGGCCGACCAGGCCAGTTACGACGGCGGCTTCATCCTGGTGGCGCTCATGGCCATCGGCAACGCCGGTGGCCGCCTCATCGCGGGCAGCTTCTCGGACAGGATCGGCCGCATCCGCACCATGCAGATCTTCACCGTGCTGCAGATGCTGCTCATGTTCGCCATGCCCAGCCTGAATTCGGTCGCCCTCCTGGTCCCGGCAGCGATCCTCATCGGCGCCTGCTACGGCTCCAACCTGGCGCTGTTCCCGTCGATCACCAAGGACTTCTTCGGGCTCAAGAACTTCGGCGTGAACTACGGTCTGGTCTTCACGTCCTGGGGCGTGGGCTCGATCCTGGCCGTCGTGTCCGGCATCATCCACAAGCGTACCGGTTCCTTCGACAACGCCTTCTATCTGTCCGGCGGCCTCCTGGTGGCTTCCATCGCCATCACCTTCCTGATCAAGAAGCCCGCCAAGCCCGAAACCGCCGAGGCATAGGCTCTCGCCCGTCGATTCCGATTCCGATTCCGATTCCGATTTCGATTTCGATTTCGATTTCGATCCTGACTCTCTAGGCCTCCAGGACCAACGCGGGAAGCTCGTTCACCTTCGAGACGAAGAGGATCTCCATCTGGTTGCGGGCCTCCTCGGGGATCTCGTCGCGGTCCTTGCGGTTCTCGGCGGGCAGGATCAGGCGGCGGGCGCCGGCGCGGTGGGCGGCGAGCGCCTTCTCCTTGATGCCGCCCACGGGCAGCACGCGGCCGCGCAGCGTGATCTCGCCGGTCATGGCCACGTCGCCGCGGACCGGGCGTCCGGTGAACACCGACAGCAGCGAGGAGAACATGGTGACACCGGCCGAGGGGCCGTCCTTGGGAACGGCGCCCGCGGGCACGTGGATGTGCACGTCGTTGTGCTCGAGGAGGTCCTCCGGGATGCCGTAGATCGCGGCGTCCGCGCGCAGCAGCGACAGGGCGGCCTGGGCGCTCTCCTTCATCACGTCGCCGAGCTGGCCGGTGAGGGTGAGGCTGCCCTTGCCCTTCATGCGCCGGCTCTCGACGTAGATGACGTCCCCGCCCACCGGGGTCCAGGCGAGGCCGGTGGCCACGCCGGGCTCCTGGCTCTCGAGGTGGGCCATGTCCAGGAACTTCTCGGGACCCAGGAGCTCGGCGAGCCGGTCCGGTCCCACCATGTGGCCCCGCATGTCCTGGCCCTCGGCCACCCGCACGGCCACCGAGCGGCACACGCCCTCGATGGTCCGCTCCAGGTTGCGCACCCCGCTCTCCCGGGTGTAATTGTCAATCATCCGGTAAACCGTCTCGTCCGACAGCTCGAGGTTCACGTCGGCGATGCCGTTCTCTCGCAGCTGGCGCGGGATGAGGTAGTTGCGCGCGATGTGGAACTTCTCGTTGCGGGTGTAGCCGGGCAGCTCGAGGACCTCCATGCGATCGCGCAGGGCCGGCGGGATCGTGTCGATCATGTTGGCCGTGGCGATGAACATCACCGAGCTCAGGTCGAACTGGACCTCGAGGTAGTGGTCCGAGAAGGTGTTGTTCTGCTCGGGGTCGAGCACCTCGAGGAGGGCCGAGGCGGGGTCGCCGCGGAAGTCGTTCCCGAGCTTGTCGATCTCGTCGAGCATGAAGATGGGGTTTCTCACCTTCACCTTGCGGATGCCCTGGATGATGCGGCCGGGCAGGGCGCCGACGTAGGTGCGGCGGTGGCCGCGGATCTCGGCCTCGTCTCGCACACCGCCGAGGCTGATGCGCCAGAACTCGCGCCCCATGGCCCGGGCGATGCTCTTGCCCAGGGAGGTCTTGCCCACCCCCGGCGGGCCCACCAGGCACAGGATGGGCCCCTTCTTGTCTGGGTTGAGCTTGCGCACGGCCAGGTACTCGACGATGCGCTTCTTGACCTTCTCGAGGTCGTAGTGGTCCTCGTCGAGGATGCGGCGCACGGCCGGGATGTCCAACTGGTCCTCGGTGGCCTCGTTCCAGGGCAGCTCCACGAGCCAGTCCAGGTACGAGTGGACCACGGTGTACTCGGCCGAGGCCGGGTTCATCATCTTGAGGCGGTCGAGCTGCTTGAGGGCCACCGCCTCGGCCTCCTCGGGCATCATGCACAACTCGATCTTGGCCTTGAGCTCCTCGACCTCGGAGCCCGGCTCGTCCTGCTCCCCGAGCTCCTCCCGGATGGCCTTGAGCTGCTGGCGCAGGATGTACTCGCGCTGGCTCTTGCCCATCTCCTCCTGCACCTGGGAGTTGATCTGCTCGCGCACCTTCAAAAGCTCGAGCTGGCGGTTGAGGGACACCAGGATGCGGTACATGCGGTCCCGGATCCCCGGGGTCTCGAGGATGGCCTGCTTCTCCTCCACTGGGAGGTCCAGGTTCGCGCCGATGAGGTCCGAGAGGGCGCCGGGCTCGGTGACCGAGTCGATGAGGGCGGCGGCCTCGTTGGGCACGTCCGGCATGAGCTTGATGACCTTGCGGGCGGTCTCGCGCAGGTTGAGCTGCAGAGCCTCGAGGTCGGCGCGGGCTTCGAGGGGATCGACGGCCCCCGCCGGCTCGTCGTCGGTCACGGGGACGCCATCCCCGGTCATGGGGACGCCATCCCCGGTAACGGGGGCGAGTTCCTCGGACGGGTTGTCGGGCAGGGTGCGGATGCGGGCGGTGATGTAGGGCTCGCGCCCGATGAACCCGAGGACCTCGACGCGGGCCAGGCCCTGGATGATGACGCTGAAGTTGTCGGCCCCGAGCTTGATGACCTTGAGGACGCGGGCGGCGCAGCCCACGGTGTACAGATCGTCCTCCTGGGGGTGCTCGACCTGGGGATCCCGCTGGGTGAGGATGCCGATGATGGGCTTCTCGCGGGCCAGGGCCTCCTCGATGAGCTTCACGCTCTTCTTGCGCCCCACGTCGATGGGGATGATGGATCCCGGGAACAGCACGGCGTTGCGCAGGGGGAGGATGGGGATGACCTCCGGTATCTCGACGGTGGCGTGCCTGGTTTTGTAAGACATGACAAAGACCTCCGGCGGGCAATATAACCTTGAAATGGCTCCTGCAAAGGGGCGCCGATGAAATCAGCGGCAATGGGGCTGGTCGTCTGGGCAGGCGATGCGCAGGTGGAAGTGGTCCCCGTGGGCGGTGTCCGCGCTCAGGACGGCCCTGGCGCGGCGCAGCACGTCGGCCGGGCGGGCCACCGCGTCCGCGTACTGGAGCAGGAGATCCCGGAGCTGGGAACTGATGAATATTTTTTGTACTTTGACGGTCTTGTGGGTGACGAGGGCCTCGACGAGCTCCCAGTTGCGCTCCAGATCAAAAATCAGGTGGGCGTAGCGGCCGGCTCCGCGGGCGAGCTCGTTGAAGTGGACGAACTCCGAGGTCACCACCTGGTAACGGGACTTGCGGTCGACGATGTAGAAGCCCAGGTCCACGTCGCGGCCGCTCTGGTGCGAGCGGTGGCCCGGGGCGTAGCCGCCGCCGCGCGGACTCAGATCGCCCACGGTGAGGGTGGATTTGGGAAACAGTCGGACCACCCGGGCGGCGGCGGTGGTGAGCAGATCCACCAGTTCGGGCAGGGCATAGATGTGCCCGCGCTCCCGGGAGCGCGCCAGGAGCACGTACCCCTTGCCGGAGTCGGGCATGGTGACCGGGCGATGGAGCCGGCCGGCGAAGGGCGCGCCGATGGAGAGCGGCGACCGGGACTTGCGGATCTGCTCCATGGGGAAGGCCGCGGGATCGAACTTCTGGAGGGGACGTCGTCCGGCGGGGCTGGTGCCCACGAGGGTGCACTGCAGGCGGCCCTCCCGGTTCAGTTTGCACTGGCGCGGCAGCGGGGCGGCGCGCACGGCGGGCGCGACCAGGAGCAGCAGGAACAGGGGGAGGAACGAACGAAGCATCGCCTGCTGGTGTAGCAGGCTATGGGGGTGGGATCAAATTTTCCGCTGAAATCGTCACAACTGGATGTGGGCGGCCACCAGCTCGCGGAGCTTCTCCGGGGGGATGTCCATGGCGCCGGCGCAGCGCACGAGGATCTCGCGCTCGCTGGTGGTGGTGTGGCCGTCGGCGGTGATCGCCTGGGCCAGCTGGACCAGGGCCTCGTGCCGGGCCTCCTCGGAGCGGATCTCGCGGGCCATCGCCGCCACGTCGTCCTCGAGGTTCCGGGCGACGATGAGCTTCTTCTCGGCCGGGGTGATCCCGAAGTGCGCGAGCAGCCGGTCGAACATCTGCATCTCGTTGTCCGTCAACTGTCCGTCGATGAAGATGGCCTGTGCCACGAGCTTGCACACCTGGATCTGGTCTTCGCGGGTCATGGGGTCCTCCGTCACAGGGAAAAGGGGTTGACCTTGAGCGTGTCCTTCTTGTCGATCAGGAACTCGGTCTCGTCACCGAGATCGAAGCGGAGCCGGAAGTGGAAGGGCAGCCCGGTGGCGAGCTTCGGCAGCCACGTGGCGCCCTTGGCGATGGGCCAGGAGACCGGGATGGTCACCTTCTGCAGGTTCTCGGGGCCCCGGGTGAGGGGGAAGCGCCCGTCGGCGACGTCGTGGTCCTCGATCCGGAGCGTGTATTCGACCTGGGTGGACTCCATGAGCTGCTTCTTCGGGCGCGGCACCAGGATGACGAGGTCGAGCTTGAGGGTGCCCAGCGGTCCGCCCTCGAGGCGGACGTTCCGGATGCCAGCGAGGCCGCCGCCGGGCACCAGGGGCAGCTCGAGCTCGCCCTCGCGCAGCACGCGCCTCTCCTCCTTGCCCAGCACGGTCTTCATCTTCATGTCCGAGACCAGCCGGTAGCGCACGCTGCGGCCCAGCACCAGCTCCTTGGCCGGCGTCGCCAGCGGCAAAAACGGCACCCGGAGCAGCACCGAGAGGGACTCGCTCTTCTTCGCCGGGATCGACACCGGCTTCTCGAGCTGGCCGCGGGCGGCCACCGTGTTGGAGAGCTCGAGGGTCTGGTCCACCTCGAGCACGGAGATGGCCACGGGGTGCGGGTTGTGGACCTGGTAGCGCACCTCGAGGAGCACGTATTCCAGGCTGAGTTGGCGGATGACGATGCGCTGGGCCTGCACGGTCACCCGGGGCCTGGGGGAGCAGGCCGCCAGCAGCAGGAGGGCGACGAGGGCGGGGCGCAGTTTATTTATCATTCTCGACCCCGTGGCTCGAGCGGAACACCAGGCGCAGCGGCGTCCCCGGGAAATCGAACATCTCGCGCAGGTGGTTGGACAAAAAGCGCTGGTAGCCCTCGGGCACGTCCTTGCGGTTGGCGTGGATGACGAACATGGGCGGGCGCACCGCGGGCTGGGTCATGTAATAGAACTTCAGCGGCCGCTTCCCCGCCATGGGCGGGTGGTGCAGCTCGACGGCCTCCTGCAGGAAGCGGTTGAGCTCGGCCGTGGGGATGCGGCGGTTCCAACTGTCGTGGGCGCGGACCACCTGGTCGAACAACTGGCCCAGGCCGTGGCCGTTGAGGTTGGAGGTGACCACCACGGGCGCCCAGGGCACGAAGCGGAGCTGGTCCTTCACCTGCTGGCGGACGTCGGCCTGCTCCTTGCGCCCCGTCACGAGATCCCACTTGTTGAGCGCGATCACCAGCCCCTTGCCGCGGTCCACGGCGAGCTGGGCCAGGCGCGCGTCCTGCTCGTGGACGCCGCGGTCGGCGTCGAGCACCAGCACGACGACGTGGGAGCTCTCCATGGCCGAGATGGCGTGCATGCCGGCGAGCTTCTCGAGGCCCGCCTCGGGGGCCTTGCGGCGCTGCACTGCGGCGGCTTCGACGGCCTTTTTGCGGCGCAGGCCGGCGGTGTCGACCAGGGTGAAGCGGCGCTTGCCCCGGACGAAGGGGACCTCGACGGCGTCCATGGTGGTGCCGGCCACGGCGTCCACGAGCAGGCGCTCCTCCCGGAGGATGGCGTTGACCATCGAGCTCTTGCCGGCGTTGGGGCGCCCCACGAAGGTGATGCGCACGGGCGCCTCGGCGCTCTCGGGCTCGGCGGGGGCGTCCTCGAACTCGGCGTCCTTCTCGATGAGCTCCATCAGGACGCCGACGCCGCGCCCGTGGGCGGCGCTCACGGGGATCACGTGGTCCACGCCGAAGGAGAAGAACTCGCCCGCGGAGAGCTCCTGGCGGGCGTTGTCGGACTTGTTGGCCACCAGGTAGTACAGTTTGCCCAGGGGGCGCACCAGGCGCACGATGTCGGCGTCCAGCGCGGTGGGGCCGGAGCGGATGTCGACGACCACCAGAATGATGTCGGCCTCGCGCATGGCCACCTGGACCTGCTGCCGGATGGACTGCTTGAGGGACGACGGATCCTGGGTGTCCAGGCCGCCCGTGTCGATGACGTCGTAGGTGCGTCCGTTCCAGTCGAAGCTCCCGTAGATGCGGTCGCGGGTGACGCCCGGGACGTCCTCGACGAGGGCCTTGCGGTTGTGCAGCAGGCGGTTGAACAGGGTGGACTTGCCCACGTTCGGGCGCCCCACGATGGCGATGACGGGACGGCTCTTCATGGCTGGTACCCCAGGTCGCGCAGGGAGTCCGGGTCGTCGGTCCAGTCGGGGCGCACGCGCACCTCGAGGAACAACTGCGTCTCGACGCCGAAGCGGGCGATCAGTTGCTCGCGCGCGGTCTGGCCGATGCGTTTGATCATGGAGCCGCGCTTCCCGATGACGATGGCCTTCTGGCTCTCCCGTTCGACCCAGATGGTGGCGTTCAGCACGCGGCGGGCGGCGGTCTCGGAGAACCGCTCGACGGTGACGGCCGTGGCGTAGGGCAGCTCCTCGCGCAGGCAGAGGATGCAGGCCTCGCGGATGAGCTCGGCCGAGATGGCCCGCTCGGACTGGTCGGTGAGATCGTCCTCGGGATAGAGCGCCGGACCCTCGGGCAGGCAGGCGGCGAGCTCGGCGAGCAGCCCCTTGAGGCCGTCCCCCGAGGCCGCGCACACGGGGATCACGGCCTTCACGGCGGGGGAGAAGGCCGCCCAGCGCTCCATGAGCGGCAACAGCGCCTTCTTGTCGCGGACGCGGTCGACCTTGTTCAGGAGCACGAACACCGGGCGCCCGACCTCGGCGGCGCGGCGCACCAGCACGCCGGCCCCGTGGGCGTCGCCGAACTCGTCGACGTCGTCCGAGGCGTCCACCAGCACGAGCACCAGATCCGCGTCCCCGATGGCGGAGAGGGCGGCCTCGACCATGGCCTGGTTGAGCTTGCGCTTGAACTGGTGGTAGCCGGGGGTGTCGATGAAGATGGCCTGGTACCCGGGGCCGGGCACGATGCCCAGGATCCGCTGGCGGGTCGTCTGGGGCTTGGGCGTCACGATGGACACCTTCTCGGCGAGCAGGGAGTTGAGCAGGGTGGACTTGCCCACGTTGGGGCGTCCGAGGATGGCGATGGTGCCGCAGCGGAAGTTCGGGGTCGAGGACATGACAGCTCTGGTACCATAAACGCGCACGCGTGACAACCAGGAACGACAGTCAGACGAGTCAGACGGGTCAGACGGGTCAGACGGGTCAGACGGGTCAGACGGGTCAGACGGGTCAGACAGGTCAGACAGGTCAGACAGGTCAGACAGGTCAGACAGGTCAGACAGGTCAGACAGGTCAGACAGGTCAGACAGGTCAGAGTAAATCTTTTATTTTTTTGTGGTTAATTCAGGGGGTGGGTACGGAAGTCAGAATCAGACTATTTGCCGCCGGCGGCCACGGGGGGCACGCAGAAGCCCAGCGGGGACGGGCTGGTCTCGGTCTCGGCGTTCAGGCCGGTGCCGACCTTGGGCAGCTCGCGGTCCTCGGTGAAGAAGCGGGAGGTGGTCAGGCAGACATAGGCCTGGCCGTCGCCGTCGACGAGGCCGGCGCAGGCTTCGTTGTCAGCATACACGGTGGCGTCGCAAATCGTGCGGCAGGCGAGGGCGGAGCCGTCGGTGTTGAACGGATCGGAGATGAAGCACTGCAGGCCCTCGGCGCAGTCCTGGGGAGCGCCCTCGGTGATCGTGCAGGTCACGCCCTCGGCCTTCGGGGCCGCGGCGACGTCGTAGCAGAAGCCCAGCAGGGAGCCCAGGCCGAAATAGTTGCAGGTCATGCCGTCGGGGCAGGGGCGCTCGCCGGTGCCGGGGCCGGTGATGACGTTGCCGGTGATCAGGTCGCAGGTGTAGATCTCGTTGTCGGTCTCCCACACGTAGCAGACGCCCAGGTCGGGCTCACGGAACAGGAAATTGGAGTTCTGGGTGGTGCCGTCGTCCAGGAACTCGTCGAGGTCGATGGAGGCAAAGTTCACACAAGCGGAGTTGGCCGGGCAGGGATCGTTGTGGCTGGTATAGACGTCGATGGGGTTGCACTTGCTGAAGCAGTTACCCTCGGTGGCGCCGCTGGGGCCGAAGCAGAAGCCGTTGTTGCACTGGGTGGCGGGGTCGACGTCGACGGTGCCCATGGCGTCGGCCAGGGGGCACACTTCGCCGTGGCCGAGGGTGCCGTTCTCGAAGCAGATGCCGCCGTCATCCATGGCGCGCCACACGGGGTAGCACACGCCGGCGCGGCCGCCGGCCAGGGTGCAGGGGTCCTGCAGGTCGTCCATCTCCATGCCCTCGCCGCAGAAGGCGATGTAGCAGATGCCCTGGGGGTTGATGCACTCCATGGACCAGCCGCAGTCGGGGTGGTCGGAGCAGGTCTGCAGGCAGGCGCGGAAATCGCCGCTGGAGAAGCAGGTGGAGGGCATGCCGTTGTTCGGGCAGCACTCGTTGGCTCCGCCCATGGGGTTGCAGGTCTCGAAGTTGTCCTCGACCACGCAGTCGATGGTGCACTCGTCGGTGTCCCAGGTGCAGCCCTCGGTGCAGCCGAGGACGCCGCCGTCGAAGCCGGCGATGTCGCCGCACTCGGTGTCGCCCAGGTCGGTGCCGTCGCATTCCTCGGAGCCCTCGCGGATGCCGTTGCCGCATTCCGGAGCGGCGCAGTCGGCCGTGTCGAAGGTACAGGTCAGGGTGCAGGCGAGGTCGCCGCCCGGACGGGTCGGGACCACGGAGGAGCAGGTCGCTTCGTTGAGGTTGGTGCCGTCGCACTCCTCACCGGGGTCCAGCACGCCGTTGCCGCAGGGGTTGGGGTCTTTTTTGTCGCCATCGTCGCAGGCGGCGAAGGCGAGGGAAAGGGTGACGATCATTGACAAGAGGAACAGGTTTCTGAGTTTCATCGCAATCTCCTATACACGGGTTAAAGAAAACGAAAAGGAACATCCTTTCGGTAAAAGTCGCGAACTGCCTATACCAGAGGCCGCCGCGTTTCGCAAGTCTTTTAGCACCAAAAAAACGAAAGTGCACGTGCCCCGGACGGCCGTGGCCGCCGAAAATTCGACAACCCGGGTCGCCTGCCTATACTGGACCCTGGAGCAGGGGTCGATTTCCCTTGATTTTAAAGGATAAACATGCGTGACGAGCCCGAAGTGACCCAAGACACAGCCGAGGAGCCTGTGACGGCCGTCGGGGAACTGACGGGCGTCGTGGAACCGACGGCCGTCGTGGAACCGACGGGCCCCGTCGTGGCTCCCGCGGGCGCCGCGCCCGCCTGGCGCTGGGCCGCCCGTCTGGGGATCGCCCTGGCGTTCTCCCTGGTCGTGGGGGCGCTCCCCGTGGTCGTTCATCGGGAGATGCGCGAGCTCGAACGTCTGAGGTCTGAGTTGAATGAAATGCGCGCGCTCAACGAGACCATGGTCGGACGCCTGGAGGATTCGGCGGCCCGGCTGCGGGCCCTCAAGACGCCGGAGGGTGCCGCCCGCGTGATGCGGGAGAAGGGCTTTCTGCCACCCGGCGCGCGCGTGTACCAGTTGGAACTCACGGAAGACGCGG
>Ga0302247_1001734_pt1 | contig 15986 bp, 17 predicted proteins | sample AAG_UR_Ile_MG_FD_193529 | JGI IMG/M metagenome (GOLD analysis project Ga0302247, IMG submission 193529) | Enriched activated sludge microbial communities from anaerobic digester in WTTP, New Holstein, Wisconsin, United States - AAG_UR_Ile | ecosystem: Engineered > Bioreactor > Anaerobic >...
CACGTCGAGCACACCGGCAAGGTCCGCGCCTTCAAGCTGCTCTCCATCGCGGGCGCCTACTGGCGCGGCGACGAGAACAACGCCATGCTCCAGCGCATCTACGGCACCGCGTTCCCCTCCCAGAAGGAGCTCGACGAGCACCTGGCCTTCCTCGAGGAGGCCAAGAAGCGGGATCACCGTCGCCTGGGCAAGGATCTGGACCTGTTCTCCATCAACGAGACCATCGGCGGCGGCCTGGTGCTGTGGCACCCCAAGGGCGGCCGGATCCGCAAGATCCTGGAGGACTTCTGGCGTCAGCGGCACCTGGAGCACGGCTACGAGATCGTCTACACGCCCCACATCGCCCGCGAGGAGCTCTGGCATCAGAGCGGCCACCTGGGCTTCTACAAGGACTCCATGTTCTCCGGCATGGAGGTCGAGGGGCAGCCGTACCTGATCAAGCCCATGAACTGCCCGTACCACATCCAGATCTACCGCAACAGCCTGCACTCCTATCGCGACCTGCCGTTCCGCTGGGCCGAGCTGGGCACGGTGTACCGCTTCGAGCGCTCGGGCGTGCTCCACGGCCTGTTCCGCGTGCGGGGCTTCACCCAGGACGACGCGCACATCTTCATGCGCCGCGACCAGATGGCCGACGAGCTCACCACCGTGTTCCATTTCAGCCTGAACATGCTCAAGGCCTTCGGCTTCGAGAACTTCATCTGCCGCCTGGCCACCCGCCCCGAGGGCAAGAGCTGCGGCACCGACGACATCTGGACCGATGCCACCGCGCGGCTGCGCGAGGTCCTCGACGCCTGGGGCGGCGAGTACGAGGTGGACGAGGGCGGCGGCGCCTTCTATGGTCCAAAAATAGACATCGCCCTCAAGGACAGCCTGGGCCGTCAGTGGCAGTGCTCGACCATCCAGCTGGACTTCAACCTGCCCGAGCGCTTCGACATGACCTTCATAAACGCCGCCAGCGAGCGCGAGCGTCCGATCATGGTCCACCGCGCGCTTTTAGGCTCCATCGAGCGCTTCTTCGGCATCCTGATCGAGCACTACGCCGGCCGGATGCCCCTGTGGCTGGCCCCCGAGCAGTTCCGCGTCGTCACGGTCACCAACGAACAGGACGCCTGGGCCCAGGAGGTCGCCGACCTGTGCGGCGCCCGGGGTTACCGCGCGTCGGCCGACCTGCGCCCCGAGAAGCTGAACTTCAAGATCCGCGACGCCCAGATGCAGAAGGTGCCCGTGATCCTGGTGGTCGGCAAGCGCGAGGTCGAGGAGCGGGCCGTCACCTTGCGCACGCAGGACGAAAATACGGGAAAAATGATACCCATCGGGGAATTTTTCGCTATGATGGAGCCGCAGGCCCAGTGGCCTGCCGTTCATTAACAATGCCCTAGTGGCGTCCACTGACCCAAGGAGGTGTCGTCATTCGTCCCCCACTCAAGCAAAACCGTCCCGAGGAAGCCTTCCGCATCAACCACCGCATCCGCGTCCCCGAAGTCCGGGTGATCGACGAGGATGGGGAGCAACTGGGCATCATGAGCACGTATGATGCCATCCGCAAGGCCGAAGAGAAGGGTCTGGAGCTGGTCGAGGTCAGCCCCAAGGCCCAGCCTCCGGTCTGCAAGATCATGGATTACGGCAAGTTCAAGTACGAGCGCGCCAAGCAGGAGAAGGTCAAGCGTCAGAACGCGACCCAGATCAGCCTCAAGGAGGTCAAGTTCCGTCCGAAGACCGACGATCACGACCTGGAGTTCAAGATCCGGAACATCAAGAAGTTCCTGGAGGAGGGCGACAAGATCCGCGTCGTCGTGTCCTTCCGCGGCCGTGAGATCGTGCACCCCGAGTTCGGTTTCCAGTTGCTGGAGTCGATCCTGAAGGAGCTCGGAGACGTGGTGGACGTGGAGCAGAAGCCGGCCCATGAGGGGCGGGCGGTCTCCATGCTGCTGTCCCCGTCGTCCAAATTGAAGGTGAAGAAGCCCGAGCCGGTGAAGTCCGAAGAGGAGCCCCGGCCGCAGGCATGAAACCCGTCCGATAGATAGGATCCAACATGCGTCTGTACCAGAAGAAGATACCAGTCATCGCGCAGGAGATCGTCCGGCGGCTGACGTCCGAGGACGACATCGAGACCCGCAACGCCCCCGAGGTCCAGCTCGACATCGAGAGCGTCATGAACGAGTACATCCGCCTGGAACGGGAGATCACCGACAAGGCCCGCGAGCACCTGAAGGCCACCGGGCTGTCCTTCGAGCACTTCGGACGCGTCAAGCGCGCCAAGGCCGAGGAGCGGGACTTCGCCATGGGCGAGGACAGCATCCAGTACATGAGCCTCCAGATGCTCGAGATCCTGATGCAGTCCACCCACGTCGACGAGATCTACACCGACGACCGCGAGATCCGGTCGAAGCTCGAGGCCGTGTTGCAGAAGTACATGACCCTGGACGAGGAGATCGAGGAGGAGGTGCGAAAGCGCCTGAAGAACCTCGAGGAAGGATCCTCGGCTTGGGATATCGAGTATAAAAAAATGCTCATCCGGATGAAGGCGAAGTATCAGCTGGAGTGAATTCATCCTCCGGCACGAGGCGCGGCCCGTGGCACTGATCCTGTCCGTCGTCGAAACGCGCAAGGGCGTCATCTCCCAGGCCAGCCTGGGTGCCCTCGAGGTGGGGCGCCAGGTGGCCTCCGCGCGCGGGGCGACGCTGTACGCCGTGATGCTGCTGCCCGTCTACGACCGCCTGCAGCAGGATCTGGTGGCCCAACTGTCGGCCTACCGCGCGGACCGGGTCATCCTGGTCACGGGCGTGCGGGAGCCGCCCTGCCACGGCACCTGGGTTCGCTCCCTGGTCGAGGTCGTGGACCGGTTCCCGCCGGCCTTCCTGCTCTGGGGTGCCTCGAGCCTGGCCGCCGAGCTGGCGCCCTACCTGGGCATCCACCTCAAGGGGATCTACGCCCCGCTGTGCACCATCGACACCGAGCCGCAGCTCAAGATCAACTGGATCCGCCCGGGGACCCGGGAGAGCACCGAGTTCTTCGAGGAGGACCTCGAGAACGCGGTGGTCGCCCTCGTGCACCACGGTCCGAGAAGGCCGCCCGCGGCCACCTCCGAGATCGAGGTGATCGCCATCCGGGCGGGTGACGGGGACGCCGCGGATGGCAAAAACGCCGAAGGTGGTGCGAACGCCGCGGACGGCGCGAACGCCGCAGGGGACGCGAACGCCGCGGACGGCGCGAACGCCGCAGGGGACGGAGCCACCCAGGACGCGCGGCTCTTTTCCCCCTCCGGGGAGAAGACCGTGGACCGGACCGGGCACCGGGCCAGCGAAGAGGCGCCCCTGTTCCCGGTGCGGGTGGTGCCCGTGGCCGAGATCCCCTACGGGTCGGACACCATCGTGGCCATCGGCCGGCTCGCCGCAGGACACGAGGACGCCGTCGCCGGTTGGTGCGCGCGCGAGGAGTGGCCGCTTCTGCGCATGCACGACGGTCCCGGCCCCGGAATCGGGTGGTGGAAGACCTCGGTGATGTCCATGGAGCGGGTCATCCTGATCGGCTGCGACCCGGAAGAGTTCGAACTGTGCGAGGCCCAGCTGCCCACCACCGCCCGCTGGCTGTGCCTGGGCTGCGAGCCGGTCCCCGCCGAGACCGGGATCCCGCGGGTCCGCTTCGTATCCGGCAGCCTGAAGGACACGCTGCCGCAGTTGTTCGAGCAGGAGTTGTAGATGGAGCGCCGCGTGCTGGCCTTCCTCGAGACCGTGACCGCCGGACAGGAGCGGCGGCCCCGGGAGCGCGCCATGCTGCAGACCCTGGCCTGGCTCCAGGACCGCTGCGCCATGACCGCCGAGCTCGTGCTATGGGGGGACACGCCCCTGCCCCAGGTGCCCGCACCCCTGGCCGGCGCCCGGCTGCACCGCCTCGTCGAGATGCCGCCCACGAGCCTGATGTCCACCGTGGACCTGGCCGCCTGCGCCACCGGCTTCATCAAGGCCTTCCGGCCTGACGTCGTCCTGGTCTCGACCTCGCCGGTCAACAGCAACCTGCACCTGCTGGCGGCCGCCTTCGCCTTTCTCCAGCCCGCGGCCTTCATCTTCGGCGTGACCGAACTGGAGCCGTGTGATCCCCCGGAGCCCCTGCTGTCCCCGGATCCGGTCTTCCTCTGCCGTCGCCCCGCCGCGGGCTCCCTCTTGGAGTCGATCCCCCGGTTCCCGGTGGTCCTCGGCATCACCCACTGCGCCGGCATCGACGGCTACGACCTGGTCCCCGCGCCCCAGGCGGACCCGCTGCCGCTGGGCAATCTGGGCCTGGAGCTGGAGTTGATCCAGATGCGTTCGGCGCTTTTCCCCGAGCCCGTGTCGATCATCCAGAACCCCGAATCCCGCCTGTCCGACCTCGAGACGGCCGTGAACTGGCTGACTGCCGATGAAGAGGAAGAGTGAGCTCCGGCTCCCCCTCGCGGGCCTGATCGCCCTCGCCCTCGCCCTGGGCGCCTGCTCCACCCCGAAGCGGAAGACCATGCCGCCGCGATACCTGACGCCGCAGGCGCGGCTCGAGGCGGCCAAAGAGATCCTCTCGCGCAGCCGCCACCAGAAGACCGCGCGGTCCCGCCGGGCGGATCTGGAGCTCACGGCGGCCCGCCTGTACCGAGACGGCGGCCGGACCGCCCTGGCGCTGCCGATCCTGGAGAAGGTGGTCGCGGACCCGAAGGCGCCAGTGCGCACCCGGGCCCGGGCGCAATGGCTGCTCCTGCAGTACACCGACTGCCGGGATCCCGCGCGCTTCTGGGAGCTCCTCGAGAAGTACCCGGACACCGTGGCCGCCGAAGACGCCCTGTGGCGCACTCTCGAGCTGGCGACGGAGCCGCCCGGGGATCGGATCCGCCGGCTGGTGCGGTTCTACGGCCGTCACCGCGCGCGCTTCGTCGCGGATCTGGTCCTGTTCGAGGCCGCCCGCCTGGCCCACCGGCAGCCTGAAGCGGCCTGGCGAAGCTACGCCATCCACCTGCTGGGTTTTCTCGCCAAGCGGCACCCGGAGAGCCCCCGCCGGGACGAGGCGCTGATCACGGCCGCGCGATGGAGCCGGGAGCAGGGGAAGACGAAGGAGGCCGTCGGCTTCCTGAAGAAACTGCTCGGGACCCGCGAGTCGAGCCTGTTCTTCGGCGACTACAACTCCCAGTTCCTCGACGACGCCCAACTGCTTCTGGGCGATCTCCACCTCGAGCGCGGCGATCCCAAGGCGGCGATCAAGGCGTGGCTGGAATTGGAGGAACGCTTTCCCAAGTCCCGCCTGCGCGACCGCGCGTATCTCCGCCTGATGGACACCTACACCGCCCTGGGCCGGCCGAAGCAGGCCTGCGCCGCCGCCCGCGAGCTGGTGAAGAAGACGCCCCGCAGCCGCTTCGCCCCACAGGCCAAAAACCTGCTTGCCGGTTGCCCCAAGAGGCCGTAGATTCGCTGTCATGATCCGCTGCGACGGCCTTTGCCTCACCCTCGCCCACCGCCCCGTGCTCCACGAGCTCGGCTGGGAGATCGCCCCCGGCAGCGTGTGGGGCATCATCGGGCCGCCCGCGTCCGGCAAGAGCGTGCTCGCCAAGACCCTGTGCGGGCTGTTCACCCCCCAGCAGGGGACCCTGCACGTCGACGGCACCGAGATGACCCGGCTCCCCGAGCCCGAGCGCGTGGCCGTGCGCCGGAAGATGGGCATGCTGTTCCAGAACAACGCGCTGTTCGACTTTCTGCGGGTGTGGGAGAATGTTGCCTTCCCGCTGGCCCGGCAGGATCCGTCCCTCTCCCGGGAGGCGCTGGCCGCGCGCGCCGGCGAACGGCTGCGGGCGGTGGGCCTCGCCGGCTCGGAGGAGAAGTGGCCCTCGGAGCTCTCCGGGGGCATGAAGAAGCGCGTGGGCATCGCCCGGGCCACCATCTGCAACGCGCCGGTGCTCATCTACGACGAGCCCACCGCCGGGCTTGACCCCGTCACCACCAGCAAGATCTACGACCTGCTCACCGACCTGCGCCTGCGCCACGCCTCCACCGTGATCGCCATCTCGTCGGACATCCCCGCCCTGCGCCGCTTCGTCGATCACATCCTCTTCCTGCACCAGGGGCGCGTCCGCTACTGCGGCCCCGAGGCCGGGCTCGAGGCCTGCGAGGATCCGGTGGTCCACCAGTTCGTCCGCGGGCTCGGGGAGGGCCCCCTCTGATGGGCGTCGTGACGACCTTTGCCAACTTCTTCGCCGCGGTGGGCGCGCCGGTGCTCGCTCTCTGCGCCGAGGTTGGCGGCATCCTCACCCTTTTGTTCCGCGTGCTGTGGTGCCTGGTGCCGCCGCGCTTCGATCTGGACGAGACCTGGCGCAACCTGCACAAGATGGGGGTCAAGAGCGTGCCCATCATCGTGCTCACCGCGTTCTTCACGGGCGGAATCATGGTCATCCAGGCGGCCGTGTTCGTGAAGAAGTTCGGCGCCACCTCGCTGGTGGGGTGGGGCGCGGGCTACGCCGTGTTCCGCGAGGTGGGCCCCATGCTGCTGGGCCTGATGTTCTCCGGGCGCGTGGGCTCCAACAACACCGCCGAGCTGGGCACCATGGTGGTCACCGAGCAGATCGACGGCCTGCGGGCGCTGTCCATCGACCCGGTGCGCTATCTGCTCGTGCCCCGGGTGATCTCGATGATCGTGATGCTGTTTTTGCTCACCATCCTCGGGGACGTGGTGGCCATCCTGGGGGCCGCGCTCTTCGGCACCGTGCTCGCGGACGTGAGCCTGGCGTCGTTCTGGGTGTCGTTCTCCCAGAACCTGCACGTGGCCGACGTGGTCCACGGCCTGATCAAGGCAGCCGTGTTCGGCTTCATCGTCGCGCTCACCTCATGCCATTTTGGCATCACGGTGAAGGGCGGCGCCGTGGGCGTGGGTCGGGCGGTGAACAACGCGGTCGTGGCGGCCGCGCTGGGCATCGTGCTGTCGGACTACCTCTTGACCTACGCGCTGCCGTAGGGAAGGGACTCGGGATGATCGGGAACTTTTTCGCCTCCATCGGCGCCTTCGTGCTGGGCCTGATCGAGGCGTTCTTCGCCGGGCTCTCCATCGCCGGCCGCACCTTCCGCGGAGTCTTCCACCCCCGGGGGCGCGCCCGGGGCGAGGTGCTCGCGCAGATGTACCAGATCGGCAACCGGTCGCTCCTGTTCGTGACGGTGACCCTGGGCGCCCTGGGCATGGTGCTGGTGTTCCAGGTCTGCCTGCAGATCAACAAGATCACCGGCGACCAGAGCCAGGTGGGCCCCGAGTTCATCCGCGGGATGGTGCACGCGTTCGTCCCCATCCTGACGGCCATGATGCTCGCCACCCGCGTGGGCGCCGGCATCGCCGCCGAGCTCGGCTCCATGACCGTCACCGAGCAGGTGGACGCCCTGCGCATGACCGGCGTGGACCCGGTGGACTACCTGATCGTGCCGCGCTTTCTGGCCTCGATCATCATGACGCTGGTGCTGGGCATCTACGCCACCGTCATCGTGGTGGTGGCCGGCGCGCTCATGGCCCACACCGCGTTCGACGTGAACTACGCGGTCTTCTTCGTGTTCGAGAAGGTCACCTGGGGGGACCTGGGGGTGGGCCTGACCAAGCTCGCGGTGCACGGCGGCGCGATCCCCATCGTGTCAGGATACTGCGGGCTCTCCACCACCGGCGGCTCCGAGGGCGTGGGCACCGCCACCACGCGGGCGGTCATCAACTCGTCGCTCACCGTCATCATCCTCGACTTCGTCATCTCGGCGATCGGCCTGATGACCGTCCAGGCGGGGGTGTGACCGATGGCCATCGAGTTCGTCGACGTCGTGAAGCGGTTCGGGGACCGCACGGTGCTCTCGGGCGTCACCATGCGCGTGGAGCGCGGCGAGATCTTGATGGTGGTGGGCACCTCGGGGGTCGGCAAGTCCGTCACCATAAAGCACATCATCGGCCTTTTGAGCCCCACCTCCGGCGAGGTGCGCGTGGACGGCCGGCGGGTGAACGATCTGACCGAGAAGGAGTTCTTCCAGATCCGCCGGCAGGTGGCCATGGTGTTCCAGGCCTCGTCCCTGTTCGACAGCCTGGACGTGCTGCAGAACGTGATGCTGCCGCTGAGAAAGGTCGCCAAACTCTCCGAGAAGGCCGCCCGGCCCCGCGCGCTGGAGCTCCTCGAGGAGGTGGGCATGACCGACTGGATCCACGCCCACCCGGCCGAGCTCGGCGACGGCATGCGCAAGCGCGTGGCCATCGCCCGGGCGCTCACCCTGAAGCCCGCCTACGTGCTCTTCGACGAGCCCACCACCGGCCTGGACCCCGTCTCCGCGCGCCGGGTGGACCGCCTCATCGCGTCCCTGGCCGCCCACCACGGGGTGGGCTGCATCGTGGTCTCCCACGACCTGCAGTCGATCTTCAGCATCGGCCAGCGCATCGCCATGGTCTACCAGGGCCGGATCTACCTCGAGGGCCCCGCCGCCCAGTTCACCGCCTCGACGGATCCCATCATCCGCCAGTTCTTCAGCGGCAGCTCGACCGGGCCGATGGAGACCCCCGGGTTCTGACAGCGGTGTCGTTCGCGAACTAAGTTCGCGGGTCCGCACGCGAAGCGACCCGAGAATCGGCTGCCCAGGCTGAGGCGCAAGTTCAGTTTGTGCTTGAAGACAAAATAGCAAGGAGTGCGCAAGCTCTACTTGCGCTGAAGACAAAATAGCAAGGAGTGCGCAAGCTCCGCTTGCGCTTGAAGACAAAATAGCAAGGAGTGCGCAAGCTCCGCTTGCGCTTGAAGACAGGGAAAACGCGGGAGCAGAGCTCCCACTCTTTGGGGTTGGCACGACGGCCTCGCGGCTTACCGCCTGCGGCGCCCCCGCTCGTTGGCAATATCGTGAACAATTCCGTTTGCGACCGGTTTTCCGGTCGCCTCGTTCGCGTTCGGTACCCTGCGTTCAACCGATCCGTTTCCACGAATCGCCCGGCGGGCGATTCCACCGACACCGACACGGCCACTGTCATGGCAACAAGAAGTCGAGATAATTCTCCCGGTCGATGACGGTGAAGGTCGCTTCCGGGACGGTCTCGCGCCAGACCTTCGGCGGCCTCGCGCCGCGGGTCCCCCACTTGAACTCGAAGCCCGCGAGCCGCCCGTCGCGCTCCTCCACCAGGTCCACCTCCTGCCCCGCGGTGCTCCGCAATCTCACCTGCGAAATCCTCGAAAATGTCAAGTTACAAGTATTAGAAATCCTCAAAATATCGATATTTTGAGGAATGTTACCATAAAGGACGGGCCAATTTAGCCTGACATCTGAATCAAAGCGTTCAACATCGGGGTCGAGTTGAAAATCGATCCCCGACCCCGAAGGGAAGAAAACCACCACACTCCGGCCTCTCAAATTGGGGAATTGTTAATTGGTTGGCCTTCCAGAGGGAGCGGCGCTTGATTTCGATTTCGACTCGGAACGTTCCTCTGGCGGATCACAGGGCGTTGAGGATCACCTGCACGCGGCCGGTGGCGGGGGCGGCGTAGGCCGACACCACGAGGTAGTAGGGGCCGCCGGCGGGGAGCTCGGCGGTCTCCACGGTAGCGGCGATGCCGGGGGCGGGGACGCCGGTGCACAGGTGCGCGGCGTCGAGGCAAAAGGTGCCCGGGCCAGCCGGGATCGCGAGGGCGGCGGCGGGATCCGAAAAGTCCTCGGGCAGAAGGCGCAGGCGCACCCGTGATGGGGCGGCCAGCGAGAACGAGAGCACGGTGGCCGGCAGGGCGCCTGACAAGCCGCAGGGGAGGGCGGCGGTCTGGGCTCCGGCGGCCAGGTCGACCCAGGCCGAGAGCGGGTGCCCGATCGCGAGGGCGCCCAAGGGCCGGTCGGCGACGCAGACGCCCGGGACGCACGAGGCCGTGCCCATGCACTGCACGTCGGCGCAGTCGAACCAGCCGTCGCCGTCGTCGTCCAGGCCGTCCCGGCAGCGGGTCTCTCCCCGGCAGATCGACAGGTCCGCGCAGGTCGGGTCGGCGCAGTCGGCGAGGCCGTCGCCGTTGTCGTCCAGGCCGTTGCCGCACCACTCGTCCAGCGGGCCGGCCACCTGCAGTTCGAGGGTGCCCAGGCCGGTGGCGTCGGTGGTGACCGCGTCCACGGTGACGAAGTAGCGGGCCGCCGGCAGCCCGGCGTAGGACCAGGTGGCGGGCAGGTGGAGCCCCGGCGAGGGCGCGCAGGCCAGCTCCCCGGCGCCGCAGCCGGTGCCCGGGCCGGCCTCGGTGGCCAGCGTCACCGAGTGGGAGCCCGACTGGGTGAAGTGCAAAAGGACGTTGGACGGGGACGCCAACTGAAAGCTCGCCGTGAAGTCCGCGCCCGCGCCGCCGCAGGAGGCGATCAGCGCGTTGGGCGTGTTCAACGTGCTCCAGTCGGCCGAAGCCAGGGCGCCGCGATCCAGCGCTCCGAAGTCGAAGTGGACCACGCAGGCCGAGCCCGCGCAGGCCGGGTCCCCGGCGCAGTCGAAGTCCCGGCAGTCGACGCGCCCGTCGAGGTCGTCGTCAATTCCATTGTCGCACGCCTCGGGCGGGGCGCAGGCGGCGGCGCAGTCGGGGTCGTCGCAGTCGGCCAACCCGTCCGCGTCGTCGTCGTCGCCGTTGTCGCAGTCTTCGGGCAGGCAGACGGGCGAAAGCTCGCAGTCGGGGTCGTCGCAGTCGACGCGGCCGTCGTTGTCGTCGTCGAAGCCGTTGTCGCAGCGCTCGTAGACCGGCTCCACCAGGGTCACCGAGACCGGCTGTCCGGCGGGGGCCACGAGGCGGTAGGCGCCCGGGGGCAGGAGCGGCACCCGCAGTACGCCCGAGTGGACCGGCTGCACGCAGGCGAGGTTGTCCAGGCCGCAGGTCGCGTCGGGCGCCTCCTCGCGGGCCAGGAACAGGAGCCCGGCGTCGCCGTCGAGGGCGGCCACCAGCCCGGCGGGGGCGGCCAATTCGAGGCGGAAGACCCAGGTGGGGGCGGCCGACGCCCAGCAGGGCACCGAACGCACCACGGTGTCATCGTTCCGCGGCAGCAAGAAGGCGTCGCCCACGCCGGCGGACGACGAATCGGTGGGGTCGCAGGCGCCGCAGGCCGGGTGGACGCCGCAGGCCGCGTCGTCGCAGTCGGCGCTGCCGTTGCCGTCGTCATCGAGATCGTTCGTGCAGTCCTCCGCGCGCCGGCAGGAGACGTGGTCCAGGCAGTCGCCGTCGTCGCAGTCGATGAGCCCGTCGTCGTCGTCGTCGAGGCCGTTGCCGCAGAGCTCGCCGGTGCAGGCCGGATCGCCGACGCAGGCGGGGTCCAGGCAGTCGGCCCAGCCGTTCTCGTCGTCGTCGGTCTGGTTGTCGCAGAGCTCCGTCACCTCGACGCGACAGAACCGGCTGCAGCCGTCGCCGTCCTCGGTATTGCCGTCGTCGCAGATCTCGGCGCCTTCGGTGCGTCCGTCGCCGCACACGGGCCCCTCGTACACGATTTTTTCATCACAGGCCGACAGGGCCAGCGTCCCGACGAGCAGGACCGGGAGTAAAAGCAGAAGGCGGATCATTCCAAAAGAACGGGCCATAATTGATCAATGTCCTGCGCGTTCTGCTGCATGATGACCAGGCGGTCCACGTGCAGCCGGGCCTCGGGCGCCAGGTATTCGAATAGCACGCCGAAGCCCGCGGGCAACACCTTGCCGTCCAGGGTGACGTCCTCGGTGCGTCGCCACAGGATCCAACCGATGGCCTCCACCCGTGAGAACCCCGGAATGCCGAAGATCAGCCCCACCCGGGTCAAAAGCGGCGGCGGCGTGCCGGCCACGAACGCCCCCGTGGAGCTCAGATCGCGCAGGCGCCCCTCCACCCGGCGTCCCAGGCCCTCCTCCGAGGGCGTCACCCGCTGGAACACGCGGGCGAGCTCGGGGGGCAGTTGGATCAGGTGGGCGGGGAGCACTTCGTACGAAACGGGCAAATCAAAGTAGAGGCGCGGGCTCTTTCTGCGGTTGCTCATGGTGGCCATGCTACGCAAGCCGCCGGAAAAAACCAAGCTGAATGTGACGGCCGCCCCGCATTCATGCGCGGGCGTTCTTTTCCTTGCATTTTCCCCCCATATCGGGGAAAAACGGGACCGGCCGTCCCGCCCGGAGGGGGCGGCGGAACCGGATGGACATGACCGACACACCCACGAAAGACCCCACTTCCACCACCAAGGAACCCGGAACCGGACGCGGCAAGAAGCGCCGGAGCTCGGCCGAGGACAAGGAGCTGCTGTCCGAGATCATGATGTCCCTGGGCATCGGCGAGCAGGGCACCCCGCCGCCCCAGGAGGCGCCGAGCCGCAAGGTCGAGGAGCTCGTCGCCGGTCTGCCGGCCCTGAGCCCGCGGGACATGGACGAGCGGCTGCAGGCGCTGGGCTACCGGGGCCAGGAGCGGGCCCGACGGGCCGTCACGCTCATGGCCTACCGCCACATCTCGAGGCTGCGCTGGCTGTTCATCGACAAGAAGTCCGAGAACGAGATCGGCGGCAAGCAGAACCTGCTGCTGCTGGGACCCACCGGCTCGGGCAAGACCTTCCTGATCGAGACGCTGTTCGGCCACATCCTCAAGCTGCCCACGGTCATCGTCGACGTGACCCCGTTCTCCGAGACCGGGTACGTCGGCCAGGACCCCAACAACATCCTGACCCGGCTGTACCACGTGGCCGACCGCGATCCCGAGCTCACCCAGGTGGGCATCATCGCGCTGGACGAGTTCGACAAGCTCGCGTCCAACCAGAACAACGCCGTTTTCGCGGGCGCCGGGACCACCAAGGACATCACCGGCATGGGCGTGCAGCGCGAGCTGCTCAAGATGCTCGAGGCCGCCGACGTGACCGCCCCGGTGGAGATGACCCACTCGTCCTACGTCGAGACCGTCACCATCAACACGCGCAACATCGCCTTCATCGGCATCGGCGCCTTCTCGGGCTTCGCGAGCATCGTCAACCGCTTCCGCGCCGGCAAGGTCGCCGGCTTCTTCTCTTCCTCCGCCGAGAAGCGCCGCTTCGACGAGACCGCCATCGCGGTGAACCTGGACCCCGAGGAGGTCGAGAACGTCGCCTATTTCCAGACCTACGGGTTCCTGCCCGAGCTCATCGCCCGGTTCCACCGCGTGGTGCCCTTCGCGCCGCTCGACCGTCCGGTGCTGCGCGAGATCCTGCTGGACAACTTCCTGAGGAAGGCCATCGCCGAGTTCCGCCTGGAGAAGATCGAGCTGATCGTGCCCGACGAGGTCGTCGACCACCTCGTCACGGCCGCGGTCAAGCGCGAGACCGGCGCCCGCGGGCTGAACACCTTCCTGTTCACCTTCCTCGAGGAGCAGGCCTACGCGTGGTTCGGCTCCGGGGTCGAGAAGACCGTCGAGCTCTTCCTCGAGGGCGACCGCATCCGGTCCCGGGCGGTTTGACCCCCATCCATCCCAAGGAGGATCCATGGACAAGATCGTCATCACCGGGGGCAGACGCCTGACCGGCCACATCCGCGTGTCCGGCGCCAAGAACGCCGCGCTGCCGCTTCTGGCCGCCTCCCTGCTGGCGCCGGGGCGCAACGTCTACCACAACGTCCCGCGGCTGGGCGATCTGCGGACCATGGCCAAGTGCCTGGCCATCATGGGCGCGGACGTGGACCTGCAGTGGCCCGACGTGGTCGTGGACACCTCGGAGCTCGTGAGCACCGTGGCCCCCTACGAGCTCATGAAGACCATGCGCGCGGCCATCCTGGTCCTTGGGCCGCTGGTGGCCCGCATGGGGCACGCCACCGTCTCCCTGCCCGGCGGCTGCGCCATCGGCGCGCGCCCCATCGATCTGCACCTGATGGGGCTCGAGGCCATGGGTGCCAAGGTCGCGATCAAGGGCGGCTACGTCGAGGTCGTCTGCCCCCGCCTGCAGGGCGCGCACATCCGCTTCCCCCAGCCCACGGTGGGCGGCACCGAAAACCTGCTCATGGCGGCCACCCTGGCCGATGGCATCACCACGCTGGACAACGCGGCCTGCGAACCCGAGATCGTGGACCTGGCCGAGCTGCTCAACAAGATGGGCGCCCGGATCAAGGGCGCGGGCACGCCGTTCATCACCATCGAGGGGGTGCGGGAGCTCTCCCCCACCGAGCACGTGGTCATCCCCGACCGCATCGAGACCGGCACGCTCATGATCGCGGCCGCCATCACCGGCGGCGACGTGGTCCTCGAGGGCATCTGCCCCGAGCACCTCGAGGTGATCGTCGAGAAGCTGCGCCTCGCCAGCGTGCAGGTGGACTTCACGGGCACCAGCGTGCGCGTGCGTGGCGGCGACACGATCCACCCGCTGGACATCATCACCCAGCCGCACCCGGGCTTCCCCACCGACATGCAGGCCCAGTTCATGGTGCTGGCCCTGGCGGCCCGGGGTCAGAGCATCATCACCGAGAGCATCTTCGAGAACCGGTTCATGCACGTCCCCGAACTGATGCGCATGGGCGCGGACATCTCCATCCGCGGTCGCACGGCCATCATCCGGGGGCCCGCCGAGCTCTCGGGCGCCACCGTCATGGCCACCGACCTGCGCGCCTCGGCCAGCCTGATCCTGGCCGGCCTCATCGCCTCGGGGGAGACCCACGTCCTGCGCGTCTACCACCTCGACCGCGGCTACGAGCAGATCGAGAAGAAGCTCGAGGCCCTGGGAGCCTCGGTCGTGCGCGTCTCCGGCGGCGAGTACTAATCGTCCTCTTCGCTCAACTGCATGGGCATGGGGGGCGGGGGCGGGGCCATCTCGACGGGCATGGGGGCCGGAGGCGGGGCCATCTCGACGGGCATGTCGGCGGGCGTGTCGGCGGGCATGTCCGCCTCCATCGGGGCCGCCTGCATGGGGGCGGGGGCGGCCGGCTTCTTCGGGGCGTCGGGCTTCTTGTGTCCGCGCAAGGTGGCCCAGCCCGCCGCGAAGGTGTAGCCGCGCGGCGCGAGCACCGAGGTGTACACGACCACGGCCACGACCCCGAGCACGACGTAGACGATCAGGTATTCCAGCCAGGTCGGTTCGTTTTTCTTGTTCTGAGCGTCCATCACGCCTCCTCGCGTCCCTTAAAATGAAAAAAATGCGGAAAAAGCGCAACCCTTTTGAAGCGGCCCCGATAATGAAATCGACCGCGAAAGGAGGTCAACGATGGAAATCCAGAAGACCGTGATGCTGCAATTCGGATCGTCGCCCGTGAGGACCCGCTCCCCCGAGGCCTTCGAGCAGGCCGTCAAGAAGGCCAAGACCGTCGTCGGCGCCGGGCTGACCACCGTCGCCGGCGTGGCGCCGTCCCTGGTGGGAGGTCCCGCCGGCGCCCTGCTGTCGGCCACCGGCCCGGGGTCCGGCACGTCGGACATGGCCGCGCTGCAGAAGCAGCAGCAGGACGCCAACATGGAGTACCTGAAACTGCAGCTCGAGGTGCAGGCCGAGAACCGGCAGTACACCACGCTGTCCAACGTGCTCAAGAGCCGCCACGACACCGCCAAGGCGGCGATCACCAACCTGAGGGCCTGAACCATGGCATTCGTCGCCTTGAACCCCCCCGTCGCCGATATTTTTTCCACTGCGTTCACCCTGCGTCGCGCGATCCACCAGGCCCGCGTCGACGAGCGCCGGAACCCAGAGAGCGCCCGGGCCCTGGTGCAGGCGGCCGACCGGCTCCTGCGCGTCATTCTGGGCCGGGACGCCGATCGCCGTCACTTGCAGATGTACCAGTTGAACCTGGCCCTGCGCTCGCTGGTCTATGATCTGTTCGACTCCGGGGCGCTCAACGACGCGGACGCGGACGGGATCCTGGAGCACTCGTTCCGGTTCGAGACCCGTCACCTGGCGCGGATCGCGGCTCAGACGGACTGGTCGTCGGAGGGATCGGCCGGGTGAAAGGTCTTCGGGAGCCGGGGGGCGTCCTCGTCCCTGGGCTGCCACGTGTCAGGCGGCGGGTCGATCTGCAGCTCGGGCATGGGGGGAACCAGAGGGGGGTCTGACTTGTCTGACAGGTCCGACAGGTCCGACTTGTCT
>Ga0302247_1001747_pt1 | contig 15843 bp, 7 predicted proteins | sample AAG_UR_Ile_MG_FD_193529 | JGI IMG/M metagenome (GOLD analysis project Ga0302247, IMG submission 193529) | Enriched activated sludge microbial communities from anaerobic digester in WTTP, New Holstein, Wisconsin, United States - AAG_UR_Ile | ecosystem: Engineered > Bioreactor > Anaerobic >...
GAGTCCCGTGAAATAGCCCAGGCCCACGCAGGTCTGTCCGTCGAGGTTCGTCCCATCGCACTGTTCGCCCGTGTCCAGCTGCCCGTTGCCGCAGGACACCGGCACCTCGCACAGGGTCAGGTCGAAGGCGCACGCCGCCGTGCAGCCGAGAACGCCGCCGCTGTATCCGAGGCTCTCGCAGGTCTGTCCGTCGAGCTCCGAGCCGTCGCAGGCCTCCCCGTCGTCGAGCCGGCCGTCCCCGCAGTTCGAACACCCCGAGGTGTCGAAGTCCGCACAGTCCGACCTGCAGGCCAGGATTCCGCCGAAGAAGCCCAGGTCCGCACACGTCTTGTCGTCCAGATCGGACCCGTCACAGGGCTCGTATGGGCTCGCCGCCACGTCGTCCCCGCACTGAGCCGCCAGCTCGCACCGCGAGACCTCGAAGCGGCAGTTGGTCTTGCATGAGAGCGTCCCGGCCCCCAACCCCAGGGAGGAGCATGTCTGTTCATCGAGGTTGTCGCCGTCGCACTTCTCCCCCCGGTCGACCTGCAGCCACCCGTCTCCGCAGCGCCCCCCCGTGCACACGGACAGGTCGAACGAGCAGTCGGGCCTGCAGGTCAGCGGATCCGTCTGGTCGTAATAGCCCAGCGCCGAGCAGGTCGTCACCGTCAGGAGGGCGCCGTCACAATCTTCGCCGGGATCGAGGAACCCGTCCCCGCAGGAGTCCACGCTCTTGGTCTCGGCGTCGCAGGACAGGGCGAGAAACATGAAGATACAGAAAAAACAAAGCTTCTTGTGCATGCTGAAGATTCACCCCGATGAGTCCGGGGTTCACTGTACCGTCTGGACTCCGTTTGTCAACGATGTGGACCTCGCCGGTCTCTGCCGCGGACGAAAATCGTCCGAGGACCCCGCTGCGGGAGAAGACACGGCGCCCCGGTCGTCTTCGACCGTGCGGTCGGCCAGCGACCGCCGGGTCGCCGCACTCCATATCTTCGACGACGAGAACGAGTTCACGTCAGTCGCCCCAAAAGGGGGGGTGTCGGGGGGATTTCCGTCCTCGGCCATCCACTGCGTCGCGTGGAAGTTGAGCTCGTGGCCGGGCCGGCGTCCCCCTGACCTGGAGGTGCGGAGGCTGCGCTCCGCAAAGTAAAGATAGAATAAAAACAAATAGTTACGCACGCTGCCAGGCGAGAACTCAATAACAAAAATAAACGAAAAGCCGTCGGAGAATGACCGGTCGTGGCGTTTTGGCCACGACCGGTGAGCCGGAAGAAGAAGAAGAAAATAAAGAAGAAGAAAAGAAGAAAGACGCGGCCCCGGGTGGCCGCAGTCCCCGGGGAGGGCCTCAGCCCTTGACGCCGCCGGCGGTGAGGCCGCCCACCAGGTGCTTCTGGAGCACGTAGAAGAGCGCCATCACGGGGATGGAGACCAGCACCGAGCCGGCCGCGAAGCTGCCCCACGAGGTGGAGTGGGAGCCGACGTAGTGCTGGAGCATGACCGGCAGGGTGTAGGCGGTCTCCTCGTTGAGGAAGGTCTCGGCCAGGATGTACTCGTTCCAGGCGGTCATGAACGAGAAGAGCGCGGTGACGGCCAGGGCCGGGCGCGAGAGCGGCAGCACCACGCGCCAGAACATGCCGAAGCGGGTGGCGCCGTCGATCCAGGCGGCCTCTTCCAGTTCCTTCGGGATGGTGTCGAAGTAGCCCTTGAGCATCCACACACAGAACGGGATGGCGGTGGTCGAGTACACCAGCACCAGGCCGGCGATGGAGTTGAGCAACCCCAGCTTGTCCAGCAGCACGTATAGCGGGATCATGATCAGCGTCGCCGGAAACATCTGCACCACGAGGAACATGGACAGCCCCAGCGCCCGACCGGGGAACCGGAACCGCGAGAACGCGTAGGCCGCCGTGGCCGCGAGGAACATGCCCACGAAGGTGGTGATCAGCGCCACCACCACGGAGTTGAGCAGCTGGCGCCCGAACAGGCTGCGCCCGGCGCTGTCGCGGCTGCCCACGACCGCCTTGTAGTGGGCCAGCGTCACCTGGGTGGGCACGGGGTTGAGCGAACGCTCGAAGTGGTCCCCGGGCGTGAGGGACTTCTTCACCACGAGCATCACCGGATACAGCGTGAGAATGGTAAAGAATATGAGAAACAGATGCGTGAGCACGATGCGGGTTCGGCCGGAGTGCTTCATCACAGGTCCTCCCCCGCGCGCGTGAGGCGGTTGGCCATCTTCGAGTACACGAGCAGCACCACGAAGATCAGCGCGGCGTAGGCGGCCGCGAGCCCGTAGCGCTCGCCGCGCTTGAACGCCCACTGGTACGCCTCGGTGATGAGGATGTCGGTGGAGCCGCCGGGCTCGCCGCCGGACACCAGGTAGATGATGTTGAACATGTTGAATGTCCAGATGGAGCCCAGCACGATGGCCGGGAACAGCGCCGGACGCAACAGCGGCAGCGTGATGAGCCGGAACTGCTGCCACTTCGAGGCGCCGTCGACCTCGGCGGCCTCGTAGAGCGAGGTCGGGATGCTCTGGAGCGCGCCCAGGCTCACCACCATCATGAAGGGGAAGCCCAGCCAGGTGTTGGTGATGACGTTGGCCATGAACGCAGGCCAGAACGTGGAGAACCACGAGATCGAGCCGATGCCCAGGGAGTCGAGCAGCACGTTGATGGCGCCGTACTGCTGCTGGAACATGCCCTTCCACATGAGCGCGGTGATGTAGTTGGGCATCGCCCACGGGATGATGAGCAGCACGCGGTAGACGCCCTTCATGCGCAACAGCGGATCCTTGAGCAACAGCGCCAGCCCCAGGCCGATGCCGACGTGGAGCACGACGTTGAACAGCGTCCACATGAGCGTGACGCCCAGGGTGAACCAGAAGTTCAGCGGGTGGGTGATGGCCGCGCCGCCACCCGAGAGGATCTCCCAGAAGTTGCGCAGGCCGACGAAGGCGAAGTTGCCGTTGCAGTGCGCGAAGAAGCCCAGGGCCAGACCCGCGGCGAAGGGCACCAGCACCAGCACGCTCATGCCGAGCATGGCCGGCACGACGTAGGCCATGGCCACCTTGTGTTCGCGCAGCCCGGTGAAGAAGCGGGCGGCGATCCCGTGGCGCCAGGCGCCCCCGGCGGCGCCCAGCACGGCGGCGGCGGCCAGAAACGCCCAGCGGAAGCTCCCGCGCCCGAGGCCGGCGCCCAGGTTGGCCAGGTGCGCGCCGGTGCCCTCGTACGGGACCAGGCGGTACCCGGACAGGAAGACCACCAGCGGCACCAGGGCGCCCGCATACGCCGCGAGCGGCGCCCACCGCGCGGGGACCAGCAAGAGCGCGAGGAGCGCGAGCACGCCGGCGAGCAGGAACGGCAGCCAGGGGAACGCCGGCGGCGGCACGCTCTGGGGCATCACCACCACGTAGGCGTGATCCTTGCCCGCCCAGGCGGCGATGACCACGGAGACGGGCCCGCTGTGATCCCAAGTGATTTCATAGGAATTTCGGTACACCGCGGCGGCGGCCAGGTCATGAAGCCGGCGCGTGGAGGGGTCGGTCAGTTCCCCCTCGAAGCGGGCGTCGGGGCGCATCCGGTCCCAGCCGGCGAAGAACGAGAACCGCACCAGCCCGTGGGGCATGGCGTGGGGCTTCAGGTTGAAGGCGCGCTCGACGCCCGGGAGCTCGGGCGCGGGGGTGCCGGAGATGTACAGGCGCAGGGTCGAAAGGGCCCGGCGCTCCATGCCGCCGACCTGCTCCCGGCTCTGCACCCGCGCCACCACGAGCAGGCCCAGCACGATCACCAGCGCCGTGCCCACGGCGCCGAACCACAGGGCGCCGCGGCGGCTGCACAGGAAGGTACGCAGACACAGGCTCATCGCGCACCTCCCTTCGCCGCGCAGGCGCCCACGTAGCGCGAGATCTCCCAGTCGGCCTCGGCGAGGGCCTCCTTCAGGTTGGCGCCGCGGCGCACGATGGCCGTGAGCGCCTTGGTGTAGGGCGACCACAGCACGCGGGCCTCGGGCGTGGCCGGCATGACGACGGCCTTTTCGGCCACCTGCAGGAACTGGCCGTAGAAGAAGCGGTCGAACGGGCACCGGTGGTCGGTGGAGCACTCGCCGCGCAGGGCGTCGGCCACCGAGGCGCGGATGGGCACCTGCCCGGCCGTGCGCGCCCGCAGCTCGGCCGAGCGCTTTCCGGCGAGGAACTTCATCAGACGCATGGCGGCGTCGGGCTTGTGGCTGCGGGCGCTCAGGTACAGCCCCTCGAGGGACAGGAACGGCGCCGGGTAGCGGCCCTCGACCTCGGGGAAGTCCACCACGGTGTAGGGGACCTTCGACGGGTCGAGCTGGCTCTGGAACCACGGGCCCGAGATGACCATGGCGATTTCACCCTTGATGAACAGGTCGCTCATGAGCGGGTAGGAGAGCTCGGGGGGCACCACGGCGCGCTTGTGGGGTCCTGCCAGGGTGTGCGCGTATGAGGCGGCCCGCTCGTGGGCGGGGGAGCGGGTGTCGGGGCGCCCCCGGTCGTCGAGGAAGGAGCCGCCGGCGGCGTGCAGCCACATGGCGTGGTGGTAGGCGTCGTCGGCCTGCACGCCCAGGCCGTAGCACTTCAGGCCGGTGTTCCACGGGCACGGGCGGGTCAGATCCGAGGCCAGCTGGTGGAACGCCTCGAAGGTCCACTCGTCGCTGGTCGTGAGCGCGAGCACGCGGGCGGCCACGTCGGTGCCGTCGGGCAGGCGCCGCACGTAGAGCGCCAGGTTCTTGGCCGTCAGCGGCAGCCCGTAGAGCCGGTTCTCGCGCACGAAGGCCGTGAGCGCCCGCTCGGGAGCGAAGTCGCCGACGTCCTCGGGGCGCACCCAGAAGTCCACGGGCGCGAGCAGGCCCTTGGCCAGCCAGTCCTCGAGCCGGTCATGGGCGTAGATGAAGACGTCGGGCCCCTGCCCCCGCGGCAGCGCGTTGGTGAGCTTGTCTGGGAAGTTGCCGAAGGCGACCGAGAGGACCTCGACCTTCACATCCCCGTTGAGCTCCGGATCCGCGTTGTACTCGGCGACCAGCGACATGAGCGCGTCGGCCTCGCTGCCGATGTAGGCGTGCCACAGCACGACGCGATCGGCCGAGCCGGCCACCGCCGAGAGGCGCAGGGTGACCTGCAGGGCGACGAGCCCCAGCACGGCCACGCCGCCGGCGATCCACAACCAGGCGGCGCGCGTCATGCCTGCGCCTCCTTGGCCTCGGGCCGCCGCAGGTGCCCCTGCCCCTCGTCCAGCGCGAACAGGTGCAGCGCCTCCGGCGGCAGCTCCACGCCCACCGCGTCGCCCACGGCGGCGAGGTGCTCGGGATCCACGACCACCGTCAACTGCCCCAGCTCCGAGCCCAGCGTCAGGTGGATCTCGGCGCCCAGGGGCTCCACGACCTCGACCGTGGCGCGCAGCACGCCGGGCGCGTCCGCGGGCGGCACCACGCGCCCGCCCTCGGGACGGATCCCCAGACAGACCCGCCCGTGGCCGGCCACGTCGAAGCGCTCCGGGACCGGCAGCGTGAGCCCGGGGCCCGAGAGCGCCGGCGCGCCGGCTGACGAGGTCACCTCGAGCTCGAAGAAGTTCATGGTGGGCGAGCCGATGAACCCGGCGACGAACTTGTTGTCGGGCCGGTGGTACAGGTCCAGGGGGCGCCCGAGCTGGCGGATGTGCCCCTTCTCCATGACCACGATGCGGTCCGCCAGGGTCATGGCCTCGACCTGGTCGTGGGTGACGTAGACGATGGTGGTCGCCAGGCGCTGGTGCAGCCGCGCGATCTCGCGGCGCATCTCGCCGCGGAGCTTGGCGTCGAGGTTGGACAGGGGCTCGTCGAACAGGAACACCTGCGGACGCCGCACGATGGCGCGCCCCATGGCCACGCGCTGGCGCTGGCCGCCCGAGAGCGCCTTGGGGCGGCGCTCGAGCAGCGCGTCCAGGCCCAGCATGGTCGAGGCCTCGGCCACGCGGTCGGCGATCTCTTTGGCGGGCATCTTGCGCAGCTTGAGACCGAAGGCCATGTTCTCGCGCACGGTCATGTGCGGATAGAGCGCGTAGCTCTGGAACACCATGGCGATGTCCCGGTCCCGGGGCAGCACGTCGTTGACGCGCCGATCACCGATGAGCAGGTCCCCGGAGCTCACCTCCTCGAGGCCGGCGATCATGCGCAGGGTGGTGCTCTTGCCGCACCCGGACGGCCCGACCAGCACGGTGAACTTCCCGTCGGGGATGTCCAGATCCAGCTTGGGCACCACCACCACGTCGCCGTACGACTTCACCACGTTGCGAAAGGTCACGCTCGCCATCGTGTGCATTCTCCTTGACTGTCAGGGGGCGCGCCGCACCGCTCGCCGGCCGCCCGGTCGTGAAACGGGGCCCATCTTAAGGCCAAACGGACCGGCTTGTCCATATGTAGAATCGCCGGCGCGGGTGTGCGATGGGATAGTGTAAGGCCCCCAGGGCTGTTGGGGGCTACCTACGGAAGAACAGGCATGGGGTTCGGGGTATCGGGGTAATAATCAATCCCGAGCTGGCCGTAATCATTATTTCCCCAGCAATACACGTCTCCCCCGGTGATGAGAACGCAGACATGATATCCGCCATCTGAAAGGTCGAGGATCGAGGCCTGAATGGACGCTTTAGGCGTGCTGCTGCTGACCGTCGTGCCGTCACCGAATTGACCATATTGGTTGCTACCCCAGCAACGGCTGGTTCCATCTGCCAGCCGGGCACAGGTTGTGTAGGAACCCGCGGAGATACCGGCCACCTGACTCAGTGACAGAACGGACACCGGAGTCCGTCTCTGCGTGTAGGTGCCATCGCCCAACGCTCCACTACTGTTGTCTCCCCAGCATTTGACGGTGCCGTCGTTGATCCTCGCACAGGTGTGGCTATAGCCGACCGTGACTGAACTCGCGTTGGTCAAGCCGGATACGGTCACAGGGATCAACCTGTTGGTGACGGTCCCATCTCCAAGCTGGCCATTGGCATTGTACCCCCAGCAACGGCCGGTCCCGTTGGAGAGAATCGCACAGGTGTGATTCCCCCCACCAGAAATCGCCACCGCACCGGTCAAACCGGAGACGTCGACGAAGGTGTGGCGATTGGTCGTCGAACCGTCACCAAGTTGCCCGTATGTATTGACACCCCAGCAGCTCACGGTTCCATCAGATTTCAACGCACAGGAATGGCTGTATCCAACCTCAACCTGGACGACATCGGTCAATCCCACCACGGATACCGGAATGCTGCTCGAAATGGCCGTCCCATCACCCAACTGTCCGCTCGAGTTCGTACCCCAGCACTTGACCTTGCCGGTGGAGAGAAGGGCGCATCTGTGTTCATTACCGCTTGAAACCTGAGAGATACCGGTGAGCCCCGGTACGAGAGCTGGAACGAAGCCCGGTTGGAGCCAACAGGAAACCGTGCCATCTGTGAGAACCACACAGGTACCCCAGTGTCCAGCTGAAATCGAGCTACCGCCGCTGACTCCATTGACGAAAACCGGAGTCGTGCTGTACCCCAGATAGATCCCAAGTTTATAGGAATTATTGTCCCCCCAGCACGAAACTCTCCCGTTGGTCAGCAAGGCACAGGAATACCTGCTGCCAGAATCGATGGTCGCGATGGTGGACAATCCAAGGACATCCGTGGGAGTCAAACTGTTTGTGTAGGTGCCATTTCCAATCTGGCCGAGCAGGTTGTGCCCCCAACACTTGGCTTGGCCGGAGGTGAGCGCCGCACAGGAATGGTCGGCCCCTGCGGACATCGACGACACACCCGTGAGTCCGCTGACCAACACCGGTGTGGTCCTGTCCGTGATAGTCCCGTCCCCCAACTGACCGGTCCCATTGTCACCCCAACAACGCGCGGAACCCGAGGTCGTCCGGACGCATGAATGATAACTTCCGACTCTTATCGTGGCCGCATCCGTCAACCCCGTGACCGAAACCGGCACGGTGCTGTTGGTGGTCGTGCCATTCCCCAATTGACCGCTGGAGTTCAAACCCCAACACTTGACGGTGCCGCCGCTGAACCTCGCGCAGGTATGGCTGAATCCGGCGGAGACGCCAATGGCCCCGGTCAACGCGCTGACGGAAGTGGGCAGCAGTTTTCCGACCAGTGTGCCATCCCCGAGTTGACCAAACGCATTTCGCCCCCAACATTTCACCGTTCCAACGCTCAATCTCGCACACGTGTGGGTGTTGCCCGCGGTGATCTCCACTACCCCCGTGAGACCGCTGACGACAACCGGAACATTGGAATTGGTGGTGCCGCCGGTCCCGAGTTGACCATCCGAGTTGGTACCCCAGCAGGCCACTGTACCGTCCTCCAGCAAGGCACAGGAATGACGATAGCCCGCCGCCAATTGAAGAATGCTGGATAATCCGGAGACCGGAACGGGAGATTTCCTGGAGTTGGTGGTGCCATCACCCAACTGTCCCCCGACATTGTTTCCCCAACAGCGGGCCGTACCATCATCCAATCGGACACAGGCGTGCTCTCTGGCAGTGACAAGCTGCACCACCGAGTGGCAGTCCGACTCGTCGAAGCCGCACAGGGAGTCGCAGGCCAGCGTGCCGGTGAAGTGGCCCAGGGAGCGGCAGGTCTCGCCCTCGAGTTCGGGGCCGTCGCAGTCCTCGTGAGTGGCCTGCACGTCGTCGTCTCCGCAGAAACCGGCGGCCTCGCAGGAGGCCAGGCCGAACTGGCAGCCGGCGTCACAGGACAGGTCGCCGCCGTAATAGCCGAGGGAGACGCAGCTCTCGCCGTCCAGGTCGGCCCCGTCGCACTGCTCGCCATAGCCGGTCTGGGCCCAGGCATCGCCACAGTACTGGGAGCAGCCCGTGAGCACGAAGCGGCAGTCCGAGCCGCACGCGAGGATGCCGGTGTAGAAGTCCTGGGTCTGGCAGGTCTCTCCGTCGAGATTGCCGCCGTCGCACTCCTCGCCGTAGCCCGTCTGCACCGTGCCGTCGCCGCAGCGCCCGGCGGCGATGCAGTTGGTGTAATTGAACTCGTGGCAGTTGGCGTTGCAGGCGAGCGTCCCGCCGTAGTAGCCGGCCGTGAGGCAGGTCTGGGCGTTCAGGGCCGTGCCGTCGCAAACCTCGGCGTAGCCGGGCTGCAGGACGTTGTCGCCGCAGCGCCCTACCGCCGCGCACACGCTCTCGTCGAACCCCCGGCAGTCGGCGGCGCAGGAGAGGGAGCCGGCGTAGTACCCGCGGCTCACGCAGGTCTGGGAGTTCAGGTTCGCGCCGTCGCACACCTCGCCATAGGCGCCCTGCACGGTCGCATCGCCACAGCGGCCCTCGGTGACGCAGGCGCTCTCGTCGAACGCCTGGCAGCTGGCTGCGCAGGCCAGCGTCCCGCCGTAATAACCACGGCTCTGGCACGTCTGTGCCGCCAGGTTCGCGCCGTCGCACACCTCGCCATAGCCCGGCTGCACGGTCGCGTCGCCGCAGCGCCCCACCGCCGCGCAGGCGACCACGTTGAAGCCCTGACAATCGGCGGAGCAGGCGAGCGTGCCGCCGTAGAAGCCGCGCGACACGCAGGTCTGGGACGCAAGGTCCGCGCCGTCGCACACCTCGCCGTGGGCGCTCTGGGTCTCGTCGTCGCCGCAGCGCTGCACGCAGGCCGTGGTCACCAGTTTGCAGTCGAGGCCGCACGAGAGCGCGCCCTCGTAGAAGCCGAAGTCCGCGCACGCCGACCCGCCCAGGATGGCGCCGTCGCACTCTTCCTCGTAGGCGGGCTGGTACAGGCCGTCGCCGCAGCGCCCCACCGCCTCGCACCCGGAGAGGTCGAAGCCGCAGAGCCCGTCGCAGGCCAGCGTCCCGCCGTAATAACCGAGGGTCACGCAGGTCTCGCCGTTCAGGTCGTCACCGTCGCACAACTCGCCCCAGACCGCCTGCACGGTCGCGTCGCCGCAGCGCCCGGCGGCCTCGCAACCGGCGAGGTCGAAGGCCTGACAGCCGGCGTCGCAGGCCAGCGCCCCGCCGTGGTAGCCGAGGGTCTCGCAGGTCTCGGAGTCCAGGTCCGCGCCGTCGCACACCTCGCCCCAGTCCGCGTGCCGGACGTCGTCGCCGCAGCGGCCGACGGCTTCGCAGTTCGTGAGGTCGAAGGCGCAGGCCGCACCGCAGGACAGGTCGCCGCCGTAGAACCCCAGCGCCACGCAGGTGCCGCCGTTGAGGTTGGCGCCATCGCAGTCCTCGCCGTACGCCGTCTGCACCTGGGCGTCTCCACAGCGCCCGAACGTGGCGCAGGACAGCAGTTCGAAGGTGCAGTCACTGTCGCAGGACAGATCGCCGCCATAATAGCCCAGGGATTCACAGGTCTTGCCGCCCAGGTCCGCGCCCTCGCACGTCTCGCCCGGCGGGTCGATCACGCCGTCGCCGCACACCGCAGCCGCCTCGCAGCCGGAGGTGTCGAAGCGGCAGGCGTCGGTGCAGGCCAGCGTGCCCGCGCCCAGGCCCAGGGTGGCGCAAGTCTCGCCGCCCAGGTCCGCGTCCTCGCAATGCTCGTCGAAGGCCGCGTCGATGGCGTCGTCGCCGCAGCGCCCGGTGCACACCGAGACGTCCAGCGTGCAGTCGGCCGCGCACGCCAGGTCACCGGTCTGTTCATAGAAGCCGAGCGCCGAGCAACCCTCGACCGGCACCTCGTCGCCGTCGCAGGCCTCGCCGGGATCCAGCGCGCCGTTGCCGCAGGTGGCCGGCGTGTTCGAGCCACCGTCGTCACATGAGGCATACATCATTGATAAACACAAAATAAACAGTACTCTGGAAATCCTCATGGCCTGTCTCCGGTCGGGGTTGTTGGCTCCCCATACCGCGGAGAGAAAGGATTTACAATGAAAAACTGAACTGGTGGTTGGCAAACCGGCTGGCATCCAGTAAATTGAAGCGTCACCCGGGAGTCCGCCATGTCGAAAATTTTTTATTTGTCTTTTCTTTTCACCATGTCCACCTGTCTCGCGGCCTGCGACGACGATTCCAAGAAGACCGGCTGCGGAAACGGTCTGCTCGACCTGGGCGAGGTCTGCGACGGCGCCGCCATGCCCCAGACGTCCTGCGCGGAGCTGGGGTACTACGAGCAGACCGGCGACCTGGGGTGCGCGGCCGACTGCACCCTGGACCTGTCGGTGTGCGCCGGGAGCTGCGGCGACGGCGTGATTCAGGTGGCCTTCGCCGAGGACTGCGAGGGCGCGGACCTGGCCGGCGAAACCTGCGCCACCCTGGGCCTGGGCGCGGGCACCCTGGCTTGCTCCGACAATTGCCGCTTCGACACCTCCGGCTGCGAGGCTGCGGCCGTCTGCGGCGACGGAGCGGTCGTGACGCCGTTCGAGCAGTGCGACGGCACGGATCTGGCCGGGGAGACCTGTGAATCCCTCGGCTATCACGGAGGCGAGTTGTCCTGCACCAACGAGTGCGACCTCGACCTGTCGTCCTGCATCAGTTACGGGCGGTGCGGAGACGCGCAGATCCAGGAGATGTACGGCGAGGAGTGCGACGGCTCGAACCTGAACGGCCAGACCTGCGAGGCCCTCGGTTATCACGGCGGCCAGCTCACCTGCGCCTCCGACTGCACGCTGGACCTGACCACCTGCGAGGCGGTCGGCCGCTGCGGCGACAGCCTGGTTCAGGACAGCTTCGGCGAGCAGTGCGACGGCGCGGCGCTCGACGGCCAGACCTGCGAGTCCCTGGGCCACCATGGGGGTGCGCTGGCCTGCGACGGCGCCTGCGTCTTTGACATCTCGGGCTGTGAGTTCTGCGGCGACGGCGTGGTGCAGGCGGGCTACGGCGAGCAGTGCGACGGCACCGCCCTGGGCGGCGCCACCTGCCTCGACGCGGACCTGTTCTTCGGCGCCCGGGGCTGCGACGGCGCCTGCGCGCTCACCGCCGGCACCTGCCGGAACACCGAGCTCTGGGGCACCGCCGCCTTCGAGGGCGCCGCGGGCGTCGCCGTGGACTTCCAGGGCAACGTCTACGTGGCCGGCTCCACCCGGGGCGCCCTGGACGGCCAGCTCCTCGCGGGGGGCTCGGACGCCTTCCTCTCGAAGTTCAACCGCTACGGCGTGCGCCAGTGGACCCGCCAGTGGGGTTCGACCGGCGAGGAGACCGCCTACGGCGTCGCCGTGGACTCCTCGGGGAACATCTACGTGGCCGGCGCGACGAACCTCACCTTCGACGGCCAGACCAGCGCCGGGGACGTGGACGCCTTCCTGACCAAGTGGAGCGAGAACGGGCAGAAGGCCTGGACCCGCCTCTTCGGCACCACGGGGGCCGACGAGGCCCGCGCCGTCACCACCGACACCCTGGGAAACATCTACGTCACCGGCGAAACAGGCGGCGCCCTCCCGGGCCAGACGTGGGCCGGCGGTCAGGACCTGTTCCTGGTCCGCTTCGACGCGCTGGGGAACCGCGCGCTGACCCGCCAGTGGGGCTCGAGCCAGCGGGACGAGGGCCGGGCGATCTTCCATGACGGCGCGGGCAACGTCTACGTCGCCGGGACCGCCGGCGGTGCCTTCGGTGGTGCGTTGTCCATCGGCCTGCAGGACGCCGTCCTGCTGAAGCTCTCGGCCTCCACCGGCGATCCGGCCTGGGTCCGCTTCTGGGGGACCACCGCCGACGACCTGGCCCACGGCGTCGCGGTGGGCGCCGGCGGCGAGGTCTTCGTCTGCGGCGAGACCCACGCCGCCATGGACGGAAACGTCTCCGTCGGCGGAGGGGATATCTTCCTCTCGCGCTTCTCGGCGGCCGGGGACCGCGCCTGGACCCGCCAGCACGGCTCCAGCAGCTACGACCAGGCCTTCGGCGTCGTCGCGGCCCCCGCGGGCTTCGTCACCGTGGTCGCGATCATCTCCGCGTCCATGGACGGCCAGCCCTACGCCGGCGGTTCCGACATCGCCGCCCTGCGCTTCGACGCCGCCGGCGCCCATCAGTGGACGCGCACCTGGGGCACCTTGGACGGCGACGACGCCCTGGCCATCGCCGCCGACGCCGCCGGCCACACCTGGCTCGCCGGCGCCACCTTCGGCGCCCTCAACGGCCGCCCCGTCACCGGCAACATGGACGCCTTCCTGTTGTTCATTCCGTAAAGCCGGCATTTACCACCTGTCACCCAAAACAGACCATGGACGCTTGCTTCCCGGCGAATGTTCCGCTACAAACAAATCACCTTTGGTTCCAGGAGGCCTCCATGCGCATCTTTCATGCTATCGCCGTTCTCGCCTGCTTCCTCGCCCTGCCCGCGTGCGACGACAAAGTCTCCAACACCGCCTCGTGCGGCGACGGCTTCGTCGATCCCGGAGAGGAGTGCGACGGCGACGTGGGCGAGGTCACCTGCACTTCGCTGGGCCATTACAATCCCCTGGGCACCCTCACCTGCCGAACCGACTGCCTGTACGACCGCACCGGCTGCGGCGGCCGCTGCGGGGACGGTGTCATCGACGACGGCGACGGCGAGGTCTGCGACGGCGCCAACCTGAACCAGACCTGCGAGGGTCTGGGGTGGCACGGCGGCGCCCTCGGCTGCGCCAGCGACTGCATGGGCTACGATTCGAGCGGCTGCGAGGCGGCCGGGCGCTGCGGGGATGGAGAAATCCAGACCGAGTTCGAGGACTGCGAGGGCGACGACCTGAACGACACGGCCTGCACCGACCTGGGCTTCTACCGGGGCACCCTGGCGTGCGGCGACGACTGCGCCTTCGACACCTCGGCCTGCGCCGAGCGCTGCGGCGACGGCGTGGTGCAGGCGACCGACGGCGAAGAGTGCGACGGCAGCGACCTAGCCGAGCAGACCTGCGCCACCCTGGGCTTCTACCAGGGAACGCTGGCCTGCTCGGCCTGCGAGTTCGACACCGCCTCGTGCGAGGGCAGTTGTGGCGACGGTGTGGTACAGGCGGACCGCGAGGCCTGCGACGGCGACAACCTGAACGGCGAGACCTGCGAGTCCAATGGGTTTTACCGGGGCACGCTGACCTGCGGACAGTGCGTCCTTCTGGCCGACGGCTGCGAGCGCTGCGGCGATGGTGTCATCCAGACCGCTGACGGGGAGCGCTGCGAGCTCGGCGACCTGGGCGACGGTACCTGCCGTGACGTCGGGCGCTTCACCGGGCTCCCCTCGTGCGAGCCGGGCTGCCAGCTGGGCCCGGGCACCTGCGCCGATGTCCTGCAATTCGGGACCGCCCAGCTCGAGTCTTCCACGAAGCTCGCCCTCGACGGTGTGGGAAACATTTATTATCTGGGGTACGTCAGCGGGAGTCTCCACGGGGAGCCCCATCTGGGCAGCTCCGACGTTTTCCTCGTCAAGTTCGCGCCTGACGGGATGCGGCTCTGGACGCGCCAGTTCGGCACGATCACCCTGGACCAGGGCAAAGGCCTCGTCCTCGATGCGGCCGGCAACGCCTACGTGACCGGCAACACCAGCGGCGCCTTCCCCGGCGAGACCTCCGCGGGGGGACTGGACGCCTTCCTCGTCAAGATCGGCCCGGACGGCGCCGTGCAGTGGACCCGGCAATGGGGGGCCGCCGGCGACGATGTGGCGAACGACGTGGGGATTGACGGGAGCGGCAACCTCGTGGTCGCGTGCCAAACCTCCGGTGCCCTCTTCGGAGAACCCGCCCTGGGACAGATCGATGCCTGTGCGATCAAGTTCGATTCCAACGGAAACCGGCTGTGGACACGGATCTGGGGCGGGCCGGACAATCAGTCAGCCACACAGATTGCCGTACATTCGGATGGCTCAATCTTCGTTGTCGGATACACGACAGGCGCCGTGGACGGGCAGCCCATCACGTTCGAGACAGAATATTTTCTGTCCACCCTCAGCCCCGACGGGCAACTGCAGTGGACCCGCCTGCAGGGAAAAAGCCTGGGCCCCCCCTACCTCTTCCAGATGACCATCGACGCCGCGAAGAACGTCTACGTCAGCGCCTACACGTCTCAAGCCTGGGATGGTGAGCCGGTCGTCGGTTCCGGCGACATCGCCCTGTTGAAGTATGACGCCGCCGGCACGCGCTTGTGGACCCGCATCTGGGGCTCCACGGCCCAGGACTCCCCCCGGGCCATCGCCATCGACACCGACGGCCGCGTCCTCGTGACCGGCACGACGGCAGGGGACCTGGACGGGCAGCCGCGCAACGGGTTCAGTGACGTCTTCGTGTCCCGGTATTCGCCGGATGGGGACCGCCAATTCACGCGCCTGTTCGGTGCGTCCGGCTCCGACGCACCGGCCGACATCGTCGTGACCCCGGCGAACGAATTCTTCCTGGCGGGGTCCACCAGCGCGGCCTATCCGGGCTATACCCTCCTGGGCACCGACGACCTCGTCCTGCAGTATTCCCCGGCCGTCCCCTGACCATGCCCACCCCGGATTCAGTCGGGAGGTTAATTATTAAATATCATCAGGTACGCATCGCCCCCCCCGGGACCGTTCTGCCCTTGCAGCGGCCCCAGGCTTCCTCCGGTGAGCAGGATCAGCCCACGGCCGTCGATGGCGAGGCCATTGACCGTGTCGTCGTAGCCGACCCCCCACTGTTCCGAAGATAGTTTTTGTCCCTGGCCATTAAAAACCACCCGGAAGCCATCCATCATCCCATGAGCGGTGTTTCCATCCAGGGAGCCCTCCGTCCATCCGACGACGTGGATCCGACCATCCGCCCCCATCACCAGCGCTGTCCCCTGGTCATGGGCCAAAGCGCCGAACAGCCGCGTCCACAGCCTCTCGCCACCGGGACTCCACTTGGACAGGAAGGCGTCGCTCTGCCCCAGACAGGTCTGGCCATCGACCGCTCCCGAGACGTGTCCGGTGATGTAAATGTTGCCGGTCTCGTCCGAGATGACTCCATATCCGTAATCCCAGGAGGCCGTCC
>Ga0302247_1001756_pt1 | contig 15798 bp, 13 predicted proteins | sample AAG_UR_Ile_MG_FD_193529 | JGI IMG/M metagenome (GOLD analysis project Ga0302247, IMG submission 193529) | Enriched activated sludge microbial communities from anaerobic digester in WTTP, New Holstein, Wisconsin, United States - AAG_UR_Ile | ecosystem: Engineered > Bioreactor > Anaerobic >...
CGAACGCGAACGAAGTGAGCGGGTCGCCGCTCGTCCCCGAGCGGGAGCCGGCGAAGGCGGGAAACCGCCGCAGGCGGGAAACCGCCGCAGGCGGGTCTTATTACCCCCGAATCACGCGATACAAAACCGCGCACACCCGATCCCACCGCCGATCCAGCTCACGCACCTGCACCTCGTCGAGGCACCCCAGCGCCGCCAGCAGCGCCAGCCCCTCGCGGGTCTCCCGGGCGCTGCCCATCGCGAAGTCGAGGAACCGCGCGCGGTCCCGGCCGCTGCGCCCGGAGCCCTCCGCGAGGTTCAGCGCGACCGAAGCGGAAGCACGCTGGAGCTGGTTTTTCAGATCCCCGCCTGCAGCCCGCGGGAGCGTGGCGAGGAGTTCGTGGGTCTTGACGACGGTGTCTCGGACGAGCGTGCGCAGGAACGGGTGGGACATTGGGCGACTCCTTTCCCAGGGGCCGAAGAGCGCCGCCGCAGGGCCGGGTCAAGAGCAGTAGCGCAGCGACTCTTGACGCGGTCCGAGGCGGTGCTACCGGCCTTCTCCAGGAGTCGCCCTCAGTCCAACCCGGACGCGCCGGACGGGAGCGGGTCCGAGAACGGCGCCGGTGACGGTGTCGGTGACGGTGACAGGTCCGACTGGTCCGCTGTCAGAGCGTGTGGCGGCGGGCCGAGACGCTCATGAGCAGCCCCGCGGCGATCATGAAAGTGAGCATCGAGGAGCCGCCGTGGGAGAACAGTGGCAGGGTGACGCCGACGATGGGCAACAGGCCCATGACCATGCCGATGTTGATGATCGTGTGCCAGAAGTACAGGGCGCCCACGCCCAGGCAGATGACCGAGGCGAAGCGATCACGGGTGGTCACCGCCATGCGCAGCGCCCAGGTGACCAGCACGAAGTACAGGCTGCACAGCAGCACCGAGCCCAATAGGCCCCACTCCTCGGCCCACACGGCGAAGGGAAAGTCCGACCACTGGGCGGGCAGGAACTGGTACTGGCTCTGGGTGCCGGCCATGAAGCCCTTGCCCCAGAGCTGGCCTGATCCGATGGCAAACATACTCTGGCGGATGTGCCAGCCCTCGCCGGTGGGATCCGACGCAGGATCCAGGAAGACCAGGATGCGGCTCTTCTGGTACTCCTGGAGCACGAAGGTCCAGATCAGGGGCAGCAGCACCAGGGCCGAGCCCGCCAGGGTGAGCAAGCTGCGGATGCGCATCTTGAGCAGAAACATGATCGAGAAGAACACCAGGAGCAGGATCATCATGGTGCCCAGGTCGGGCTGGATCAGGATCAGGAGCGCAGGCAGGCCCACCAGAAAGGCGGGGACCACCAGCTCCTGCAGGCTGCGACCCTCATCGGTCTTGGGTGGGCTCACGTGGACGTAGTGGGCCATGGTGAGGATGATGATGATCTTCATCAACTCCGAGGGCTGGATCACCAGGGGGCCAATGTTCAGCCAGCGGCGCGAGCCGAAGAACATGCGCCCCAGCACGAGCACGGCCACCAGGCTGATGATGCCCAGGATGTAGAGCACGTTGGCGACGCGGTCATAGAAGCGGTAGTCGATGGTGGCGGTGATGAAGAACGCAGAGAACCCCAGGAAGATCCAGTAGATCTGCTGGGTGAACAGGGGCGCCGAGAACGAGGTCGAGGTGCTGTAGAGGTTCAGGAGACCCAGCCCGGTGATGCTGACGATGAGCAGCAGCAGGGTCCAGTCGATTCGCAGGTAGAAGCGGCCTTCGGGCTCGAACATCGGCTTGATCGGCTCCTAGGGGGTCGCCCCTTCCCGGGCCCCGTTGATCTTGAAGTACTCGTCGAGGATGGCCATCGCCGGGGCGACGGACATCTTCGACGCGAAACCGCCGTGCTCGACGAGCACGACGACGACGACCTGCGGACGGTCCACGGGCGAGTAGCCCACGAACCACGCGTGGTCCTGGTTGCGCCACCGGCTCTCCTCGGGATCCTGTCCCGGCTCGCGGCGCATGGCGCGTACCTGGGCGGTCCCCGTCTTGCCGGCCACCCGCAGGTGGGCCAGGCGCGACTTGTAGGCGGTCCCCTCGGGGTTGTTCACCACGCCGTCGAGGGCGCGGCTGAGCAGGTCCCAGGTCTCGGGCTTGAAGTCCAGGCGGCGCTTGACCACCGGCGCGAGCTCCTGGACCGTCACGCCGCGGTAGTCGGTGATGCGCTCCACGATCTGGGGCTGCATCACGGATCCGCGGTTGGCGATGGCGGCGTAGGCCTGGGCGACCTGCAGGATGCTGGCCTTCACGTCCCCCTGGCCGATGCCGGAGTTGAGCGTGTGGCCGATGCGGAAGCCCTCCTGGTACTTCTGTGCGTACCACTGCTTGGTGGGGATGAACCCGGACTTCTCGTGGTTGAGCTCGAGCCCGGGGGGCGTCCCGAAGCCCAAAAGGCGCGCGTAGCGGGCCATGCGGTCCATGCCGACGCGCTCGGAGAGCATGTAGAAGTACACGTTGCACGACGAGACGATGCCGCTCTCGAGGTTCATCAGGCCGTGGGCGTGGGTGCAGCGGAAGGAGCTGGACCGCCCGTACTCGTACCAGCCCTTGCACAGGTGGTACTCCTCGAACTCGGCCAGGTTCTCCTCGATGGCGGCGATGGCCGAGACGACCTTGTAGGTGGAGCCGGGGAAGTAGGTCCCCTGGACGACCTTGTCGAGCATGGGGTGCAGCGGGTGGTTGTAGAGCTCGGAGGCCCGCACCGAGGTCAGGCGGCCGGACAGTTCGTTGGGGTCGTAGGCGGGCTTGGAGACGTAGGAGACGATCTTGCCGGTGTCCACCTCCATGAGCACCGCCGAGCCCGACTCGAAGGGCGCCATGACCAGCTCCACCGCCCGCTGCACGTCGGCATCCAGGGTGGTGACGACGTTGTAGCCGGGCTGCGGCGGCACGTGGAAGGGGCGCGGGAGCCAGCGCAGGGCGTCGGGGCCCGTCTTCACGCGGCCCCGGGCGTCTCGCACCCGCCACAGGCTGCCCCGGCGCCCGCGCAGGGAGGCCTCGAGCTTCAACTCCAGGCCGTACTTGCCGATCCAGTCCCGCTCGCGGTAGCCCTCGAGCGGGTGGCGGGCGAGGTCCTCGGCGGCGACCTCGCCCACGAAGCCCAGGACGTGGGAGGCCATGGGGCCGTTGGGGTACTGGCGCTTCTCCTGGGTGGAGATGTCCAGCCCCGGCATGTGGTCGCGGTTGCTCTCCAGGATCAGCACCCACTCCTTGGGGACGTCGCGCAGCGCCAGCAGGCTGAAGCCACGCTTGCGTCCCTCTGCGAGCAGGATCTTGGACTGGATGTAGTCCAGGTCGACCTGCGGGATCTGGATCAGATCCTGGAGCTTGCGGAAGGCCTTGGCGTTGAAGAAGCGCGGCGTGATGAACACGTTGTAGGCCACGCGGTTCTTCACGAGGACGTTGCCCCGGCGATCGAGGATCAGGCCCCGGGGGGCCTCGAGGCTGATCTGCTGGAGGAAGTTGGAGCGCGACAGTTCGCGGTACTCGGCGCCGTAGACCACCTGGAGCTGGACGAGGCGCCCCACCAGGATCAGGAACACGACCACCACGAAGACGAAGGCGTACCGGTACTTCCTCCCAAATTCGCTGTCATCGGAGAGGACGAGGCGCCTCATTTGAAGATCCCCTCGGCCGAGACCTCATAGCTGGCCATGCGGTCGACGCGCCAGAGCAGGTAGAAGTAGGCCGGCGCGAACAGCCCGGTCACCAGCATCTGGAACGGGACGCGGCCCACGAGCGCCCAGGAGTGCTCCACCGGGTTGAGCCACTGCTCGATCGAGATGATCAGCAGCCCGGCCGCCCCGGACGCGATCGCCCCCAGAAGGACCTGCAGCCAGAGCGCGCGGCCCAGGATGCGGCCGAAGGCGGCGCGCGCGAGGAAGTACACCAGCACGTACACCAGGGCGTGCATGCCCACGGGCGCGCCGGAGAACAGGTCGTTGAGGTAGCCGATACCCAGGGCGGCTGCGGCCCCCCGGGAGAGGCTCCCCCGGATGCCGTGGGCGCAGTAGACCACCGCGATCAGGCCCAGCTCGGGCACGGTGAAGGAGAAGAACGGCACCGCGAACAGCAGCAGCGGCTCCAGCAGCAGGGTGCCGAAGGTGAACAGGAACAGGGCGGTGACCCGGTTCATGACGGCGCCCTAGAACGGCCGCAGCCCGGTCCGGGGCTGCTCCTTCTGCAGCTCGGAGTCCGGGGCGGACTGCGGATCGGCGACCGGCGGCGGCGTGACGACCACCAGCACCTTGTCCAGCCTCGAGAAGTCGACGGCGGCCTCGACGACCGCGTCCTGGAACTTGCCGAACTCCTTCTTCTGCACGGAGATGATGCGCCCGACCTGGAGATCCGACGGGAACCGGACGCCCGAGGCGCCGCCCATGCCCGAGGTGACGACCAGATCCCCCACCTGGATCTCCTCCTCGCGGCGCAGGTAGGTGAGGCGGGCCGTGTACTTGCGGGGATCGCCGGTGCCCACCAGCAGGGCCTCGGTGCCGGTGCGCTTGACCACGACGGGGATCTTGACCTTGGGATCGATGGCCAGCTGGATGTCGGCGTAGTCGCCGTAGACCCGGTGGACCTTGCCCACCACGCCCTCGGGGATGATCACCGGGTCGTCGGGCTTGATCTCCTGGATGCCCCGGTCGATGCGCATCCGCATCACTCGGTAGTAGGGGGAGAAGCTCTTCGAGATCACGCGGGCGGCCACCATCTCGGCGGAGCTGGCCTCCTTGAAGCCCAGCAGCTTCTCGACCTCGCGGCCGCGCTGGGCCCAGATCTCGAGGATGGCGTTGTTGGCCCGCAGGATGCCGTTCTCCGAGCGCAGCCGGTCGTTCTCGGCCTTGAGATCCACCAGGTAGATGTAGTTCATCCAGAGGCCGTCGACCCAGCGGTAGATGAACACCGAGGCCTGGTGCACGGGGGAGGAGAGCTTGAGGATGAAGCGGTCCAGCGCGTTGAGGCGGTGCGGCTCCTTGATGTTGGCGAACAGGAAGACGACGGGGATCGCCAGCAGCAGCACGCTGAAGATGATTTCCTTGGCGCGTCGGGAGAGGAGCATCAGGACCATGGCTTCGCTACGGCTGGGGCCGGCGGCGCGCCTAGGCGCCGCGGGTCAGCGTCACTTCCTTGAGCAGGCGCAGCTCCTCGAGGGCGCGTCCGGTGCCGAGCACCACCGCGTACTCGGGGTTGTCCGAGACCGAGACGGGCAGCCCGGTCTCCGCGCGCAGCAGGGAGTCGAGGTTGCGCAGAAGCGCCCCGCCGCCGGTGAGCACGACCCCGTGGGCGATGATGTCGGCGGAGAGCTCGGGGGGCGTCTGCTCGAGCACCTCCCGCACCGTCTCGATGATCTGCGAGAGCGGCTCGGCCAGCGCGGCGCGGACCTCCTCGCTGGTGATGACCATGGCGCGGGGGATGCCGCCGACCATGTCGCGGCCGCGCACCTCCATGGTGAGCTCCTTCTCGAGCGGGTGGGCGCAGCCGATCTGGACCTTGATCTGCTCGGCCGTCTGCTCGCCGATGAGCATGTTGTGCTGGCGCTTCATGTAGGCGATGATCGACTCGTCCAGGCGGTTCCCGCCCACGCGCAGGCTCTTGGCGAACACGATGCCCGACAGGGAGATGACGGCCACCTCGGTGGTGCCGCCGCCGATGTCGACGATCATGTTGCCCGAGGGCTCGGTGATGGGCAGCCCGGCGCCGATGGCCGCGGCCATGGGCTCCTCGATGAGGTAGACCTCGCGGGCGCCGGCGGCCAGCGCGCTGTCCTGGACCGCGCGCTTCTCGACATCGGTGATGCCCGCGGGCACACAGATGATGATGCGCGGCTTGACCAGCGTGCGGTGGGAGTGGGCCTGCCCGATGAAGTAGCGCAGCATGGCCTCGGTGACGTCGAAGTCGGCGATGACGCCGTCCTTGAGGGGGCGAACGGCGACGATGTTGCCCGGGGTGCGGCCGAGCATCTCCTTGGCGGCCTTGCCCACGGCCAGGATGCGCTTGCCGCCGTGGGGCATGCGCTGGACGGCCACCACCGACGGCTCATGGGACACGATGCCGCGCCCCTTGACGAACGTGAGGGTGGTGGCGGTCCCGAGGTCGATGGCCAGGTCGTTGGAAAACAGGCTATAGAGCCAATTGAACATACATAACCTTTCTCAAATAAACAAAAAAGCCTTGTCGCACACAGACTTTTCGGCACCTTCTACCACAAGCCCCCTGCGAAGGCAAGAACTCACGGCGTCGGCCACGCCCCGGTGACCGACGGTGGAACCGGGGACGGCCGGCTTCTAGTCCCGATCCTCGCGTTCATCGAACAGGGAGGGCGTGTACACCGCCATGGGGAGGGCGAAGCCCAGGTGCGTGTAGGCCTGGCGCGCGGCGACGCGCCCCTTGGGCGTGCGCTGGATGTACCCCTGCTGCAGCAGGTAGGGCTCGCACACCTCCTCGAGGGTGTCCCGCTCCTCGCCCATGCCGGCGGCGATGGCCTCGATGCCGGCCGGGCCGCCCCCGAATCGCTCGATGATCATCGAGAGATAGGCGCGGTCGGTGGGATCCAGGCCCGCCTCGTCCACCTCGAGGCGCGAGAGGGCCGACGCGGCGACCCTGCGGTCGATGATCCCCGCACCGGCGACCTCGGCGAAGTCGCGCACGCGGGCGAGCAGCCGGATGGCGATGCGGGGGGTGCCGCGGGACCGGCGGCCGATCTCGAGGGCGCCCTCGGGGGCGATGGCGATGCCCTGGCGGGCGGCCGAGCGCAGGACGATCTCGGTGAGATCCTCGGGGCCGTAGAACTCGAGGCGGATGGGAATGCCGAAGCGCGTCCTCAGCGGGGCCGTGAGCAGGCCCGCCCGGGTGGTGGCCCCCACGAGGGTGAAGGGGGCGATGTCGATGGTGATGGCCTGGGCGTGGGGCCCCTCGCCGATGAGGACCTCGAGCTGGAAGTCCTCCATGGCCGAGTACAGGGACTCCTGAACGACCTTGGGGAGGCGGTGCAGCTCGTCGATGAACAGCACGTCCCCGCGGTTGAGGTTGGTGAGCAGACCCGCGAGCATGCCCTTGTGCTCCACCGCGGGTCCCGAGGTGCGATGGATGGCGGTGCCCATCTCGGCGGCGATGATGCAGGACAGGGTGGTCTTTCCCAGGCCCGGAGGGCCCGAGAACAGGATGTGATCCACCGCCCCCCCGCGGGCGCGGGCGGCGGTGACGTACACGCGCAGGTTCTCGATGTGCTGGCGCTGGCCGACGAACTCTTCGAAGGAGAGCGGCCGGACGCGGTTCTCGAGGACGATCTCGGGCACGGGCCCGGCCGTGGGCTGCGGCGACAGCGGATCCTGCGGATCCCGGTGCGGTTTGCGTCCCATTTACGGTTTCTCCTTGCGCAACAGCGACAGCCCCAGGCGGATCAGGGCGTCGGCTGCGGCGCCCTGGGCGGCGGCCTCGTGCAGGGTGCCGGCCACGGCCGCGAGCTCGGCCGGGCGGTAGCCCATGTTGCGCAGCCCCGAGAGAGCGCGCTCCACCGTGCTGGCGGTCCCGGTGACGACGCCGGGGGGCAGCACGATCTCCATCGAGTGCGTGAACTGCTCGCGGAACGGCAGCAGCGTCTCACGCAGCTCCATCACCAGGCGCAAGGCGAGCTTCTTCCCCACACCGGCGGCGCCGGTGAGCGCCTTGTCCTGGCCCGAGGTGACCAGCCGGACGGTCTCCTTCATGCCGAACCCGCTCAGGATGGACATGGCCACCTTGGGGCCCACTCCCTGCACGGAGATCAGTTTCAGGAAGATGGCCTTCTCGAGCTGGGAGTGGAAGCCGAACCACTCGGTGGCGTGCTCGGTGGCGTGCGGGTGGACGTAGACCTCCACGTGGTCCCCCGGACGCAGGTCGGCCACCGCCGCCCTCGTGCAGGTGAGCTCGTACCCGATGTCCTGCACGACCACGATCATGCGGTCGTCCTCGAGCTCGAGGACGGTCCCCGAGAGCCAAGCGATCATGTCGAACCTCCGCGTATCAGCGGTCGGGCGTGCATCGCGTGGCAGAACGCCAGCGCCAGCGCGTCGGCCGCGTCCTCCTCCGGCTCCGTCTGGAGCCGCAAGAGGTGCATCATGTTCCTGCGGACCTGGAGCTTCGAGGCCCTGCCCTGCCCGCAGACGGACTTCTTCACGTGGGCGGGCGTGTACGAGACCACCTCGACGCCGGCGGCGGCCAGGACGTACAGAGCCATGCCGCGGGCCTGACCCAGGATCAGGGCCGAGCGGCTGTTGTTGGCCGTGAACACGTCCTCGACGGCCGCGGCCACCGGGTGGTACTCCTCGAGGACCTCGCCCAGGGCCTGGCCGATCTCCAGCAGGCGCAGCGCCAGCTGGTCGTGGGCCGAGGTCAGCAGGCCGCACTCGCGATACCGCGGCCGGCCGTCGGCGCCCATCTCCAGCACGGCGTAGCCGGCCTTGCGGGAGCCCGGGTCGAGACCCAGCCAGCAGGTCCCGGGGAGGAGGCTATTTGTCGGCAATCGCCTCGAGTTCCGCTTCGTCGATGTCGAAGTCATGCCACACGTTCTGGACGTCGTCGTGATCATCGAGCAGGGAGTAGAGCTTCCAGGCCACCTCGGCGTCGCGGCCGGTGATGTGGACGGTGGTCTTGGGCAGCATCTGGACCTCGGAGGAGCGGACATGGAAGCCCTTCTCCTTGATCGCGTCGGTGACCGCGAGCAGATCGTTGGGGGCGGTGTGGACCTCGAAGACCTCGTCGTCGTCGGACTTGACGTCATCGGCGCCCACCTCGAGGGCGGCCTCCATGAGCGCGTCCTCGTTGACGCCCTCACGCTTGACCTCGATGACGCCCTTGCGATCGAACTTCCACGAGACCGCCCCGGACTTGCCGAGGTTGCCGTTGTGCTTGTTCAGGATGCTGCGCATCTCGGCGACCGTGCGGTTGACGTTGTCGGTCATGACCTCGACGATGAGGGCTGCGCCACCGGGGCCGTACACCTCGTAGGTGATCTCCTCGTAGTTCACGCCCTCGAGCTCGCCGGTGCCCTTCTTGATGGCCCGCTCCATGTTGTCCTTGGGCATGTTGTTCTCGCGGGCCTTGTCCATGGCGGAGCGAAGGCGCGGGTTGCCGCCGGGATCACCTCCGCCGAGTCGGGCGGCGATGGTGATTTCCTTGAGGATCTTCGTGAAGACCTTGCTGCGTTTGGCGTCCGCGGCACCTTTCTTGTGCTTGATGGTTGACCATTTATTGTGTCCTGACATTTTATTTCCTCCGAGTTCGAGCGTTTACTTGGCTTGCGGTTTGAGGCAGTTCGCGCCCTGCCGGACCGACAGCGGGCAGAGCGCGCCGTCTTTGAGCAGCAGGCTGTCCTGGAAGGAGATGGCCTCCTTGACCGGAAAGACGGCGGGATCCGAGGAGACCATGCGACCGACGTAGGTGAAGGTCATGGCCGGATACTTCGTGATGTACCCGAACTTTCCCGCGGTGAGTTGGACGGAGACGGAGACCCGGACGGTCTTGTCTTTGACCCGGATCACACCCTCCCCCGAAAGCTCGCCGATGATTTCGTCGGAGCGGCCGGAGAGGTTCATCTGCAGCTTGTACTGGATGGTGCCGCGGGTCCACTCGACCATCCATTTCGTCCCCAGATGGGAGATCTCCTCTTGTGCTTTCTTCGCGTCCTCGTCGACGGCCCAGGCCGACGAAGGCTCCGCCGCCCAGCTCAGGAGACAGGCGAGAAGCACGAGCAGAGAGCGAAAAGTCATGGCACTTTCGTCCTTTCAGGTAAAGGAATATAGAAGAGATCAACCTTTTTGGAAAGGGTTAGATCCAATTTTTCTGGCGACGACTATTTCGGATTGGCGGGGGCGGGGGCGGGAGCAGGGGCAGGAGCAGGCGCCGGCTTGTTCTTCTCCTCCTCGACCTCTTTCAGGCGGACGAGGGCGGACTTGATGTCCGAGGCGTACTTCTGCGCGAACTCCTTGTATTCCTTCGGGGTGGACTTGAACCCCTGGACCTTCTCGAAGAGGCCCTGGGCCTTGGCGTAGTAGCCCTGCAGGTCGCCGAGCAGGTCGCCGGCCTTGTAGTACAGCATGGCGAGGTTGAAGGCCACGCGGTAATCGTTGGGGGCGGCGGCGAGGGTCTTCTCGTACTGCACACGGGCCTTCTCGAAGAAGCCCTTGGCTTCGGCCTTCAGTTTGTCGGCGTCGGAGAGCCGGGCCAGCTCCTCCTCGCGGTCCTTCAGGCGCTTGGGGATGGTGTCCTTCACGATGACCTCGAGGCGGGGCTTGTTCCGCTCGACGTCGTCCTTGATCATCTTGACGGTGACCTCGCCCTTGTCCAGGGCGGCCTGCATGGCCTTGGGATCGGCGTTGGAGATCTCGGCGAGCTTCGGGATGAGCCCGCGGATGTTGTCGCCCTTGAGGATCTGGTCATAGAGGTCCAGCTGCTGCTGGCCGACCTTGATGACCTCTTTGAGCTTGTCGATCTCCATCTGGATGCGTTCCTTGTTCTCGAACTGGTGGTCGGCCATGTCCTGGAGGGTCATGGCGTACACCTTGTAGGAGACGGCCAGCGCCAACTCGGCCTCGGTGACCTGCGGGAACTTGCCGTGCTTGGCGATCACGAGTTCCAGGGCCTTGATCGCCAACTCGGGCTCGCGCACGCTCACCCCGAGCATGCCGATGTTGAGGTTGGCGGCCAGGTTGTCGGGCTCGCACTCCTGCGCCTTCTTGAACTCGTCGAACGCGGGACCCAGCGTGCCCTGGCCCAGCACGTACAGGCCGTAGGCGTTGTAGTACATGGCCAGCGCCTCACGGGCATAGATGTCCTTGATGCCCTTCTCACCCACGCAGGGGCGGAAGTAGTCCTTGGCCTGGTTGATGAAGATGCGGGCGAGCGCGGAGTTGGCGTCCTTGCGCTTCTCGGCCTCGAGGTAGAACAGGATCGACAGGCCATAGATCTTCATGCGGATGCGCGTGCCCTCGAGGGTGTCGTTGGGGATCTTGCCCGAGGAGGCCAGCGCCTTGCGCAGGGTGTCGACCAGCGGCTTGCGGTTCTTGTCCTGGCCCTCGCGGGCGTAGCGCAGATAGTAGGCCAGCGCCAGGTTGTACTGGATGTCCGGATCCTGCATGGCGTAGGAGTCCTTCATCAGTTCGGTCTCGTGCTTGATGAAGTCCTCGGGATTGACGAGGTCGATCAGGACCAGGCCGGACTTGGCGGAGGGGAAGTTCGGATCCAGCGAGAGCGCCTTGCGATAGGCCTCGCGGGCCTTGTCTTTCAGGCCGCAGCGCTGGTAGGCCACGCCGGCGTTGTAGGGGAAGGAGGCGACCTTCTCACCGCCGGCCTCCTTGTTCAGATCCAGGAAGGCCTTGGCGACCTTCTCGCATTCGTCCTTGGGCCAGCCGTTGTCCGAGGCGGCGAAGAAGGCCTTGAGGGCCTCCTGGAACTTGGTGTTCACGGCCTTGGACAGGGTCTTGTCCTCGGTGGTGGTGGCGGGGCCGGTGGCGGGACCGGTGGCGGGGCCGGTGTCCGGCTTGTCGGGGACGATCTCGCCGGTGTTGGTGTCCAGGGTTCCGGGCGTCGGCTTACCGGCCTCGGGCTCGGGTCCGGTGGCCGGGGTGGTGTCCTTCTTGCCACCGGTGCACGCGCCGAAAACCACGGTCAGAAGAGCAGTCAGGATGAGAGTCTTGGTCTTCATGTTCGTTCCTCACCTTCTTAGCGGACGGGCACCGGCGCGACGGTCGACCGGGAAATCTTGGTGTCCTTGAAATCCGGGCTGGCCCACACCTCGTCGGAGACGGGGCTGACGGAGCGGCGGATCTCGGCCAGTTCGTTCTCGCAGAACTCGAACCACTCATCGTAGCGTCCGGTCTTCTGCGCGTTCTTGACGCAGGCCTCGAAGCCGGCCTTGGCGAACTCTTCCATCTTCTCGAAGTTGGCGGCCGAGGAGAGGGTGTCCTGGAACATCAGTTTCACCTCGATGTTGGCCTCGATTTCCTTGCCGAACCGCATGTTCTTGAGCTTGGTCACGTAGTTCTTGTAGATGGCGCCGAACCGGCCGGCGGCGGGGATGTACCAGGAGTTGACCTTCTTGCCCAGCGTCATGCTGGCGGCCTCTTCGTACAGTTTCTTGTTCTTCTCGATCAACTTGGATTGCGTCTCGATCCACTTCATCAGATCCTTGATGGACTTGTCCTGTTCCTTCTTGGATTTGATGGTGAACTCGGGGAGCTCCATGGAGATGACCTCTTCATAGGAGGCCTCGGCCAGGTGGAACTTCGACAGGGCGACCGCGTCGAGGGCCTCGTTGATGCGGTTGGCCTTGTCGGTGCCGTCCATGGCCCCGTGGATGGTCTGGGTGGCCTTCCAGCGGTTGTAGACCTTGATGGCCTCCTCGAACTTCTCGACGGCGTTGCGGACCTTGCTGCGATCCCGCTTCTCAAAGCGCACGGTGGCGACCTTCCACGTGTCGGTCTTGGACTTCTTCTCGACGTACACGATGCTCATGCAGATGCCGTAGCGGGTGGGGACCGGGCAGGACTGATCCCACAGGATCTTGCCCTGCTTCGCCAGGACGCGGATCATCAGGTCGTCGACCTGGTTGCGGCCCATGATCTCGATGTACTTGCCCAGGAAGTGCTGGGTCATGCCCATGCCGGCGGACTGGCCGTCCTTGGTCTTCCGGTCCTCGTGGAACTGGTGCAGCATGAAGAAGAGGTAGGAAACGTCGCCCTTGAACTGGGCGGCGCCCATCTTGTACAGCTTCTCGATGAACTCCATGGCCTTCTTCTCGGCGCCCTTCAGGTCGCCGGACCACCAGGTCAACTGCACCGCGCGGCGGGCGGCGCGTACGGCGTCGGGATCCTTCGGGTAGCGGGCGAAGAAGTTCTCGAAGGCGCCGGAGGCCTGCTCGAACATGGCGATCTGCTCGAACAACTGCCCCAGCCGGATGTAGGAGTTCACCACCTGCGGGTTGTCCTTGGTGGCGCCGGAGCCGTAGTTGCTCTGAAGCTCGCGCAGCGAACCGATGGCCAGGCCGACCATGCCCGCCTTCTCGAAGGCGATGGAGGCCGAGGTGTAGTACTGGATGACCTTGTTGGCGTCGGACTTGAACTCGCGGGCCATGGCCGTGAGCATGTCACCGGCCTCGCGGTAGCGGCCCTGCTCGCCGCGCTTGGCCACTTCCATCTCCATGTTCTCGAGCTTCTTGGCCTCGAGGCGGACCCGGAACTTCTTGGCCTCGGCGGAGATGTTGAACATGGGGTTGTACGTCGGCTTGAGGAGCTCGGTGATCATCTCGACCATGTCCTCGAAGCGGTCCTCGGCGTCATACGCGATCATGAGGTAAAGGGCGGACTCGAGCGCCATCTGCGGGTCGATGGTGAACGTAGTGCGGATGGTGTCGGCGAACAGCGGGATCGCGTCGTTGAAGTTCCGGTACATGTAATAGATCATCGCGCGGTTGTACTTGATGATCGCCAGGTTCTTGCCGGACTTCACGTACTTGACGTACAGGTTGAACACGTCGATGACGTCCTTGAGATCCTGCGGGATCGGCAGGTTCTTCTCGAACTCGGGGCACTTCTGCGTGAACTTCTTGCCGGCGGCCTCGGTCTTCTGCTTGGCGGCCAGGCAGTTGCGGCGCTTGAGGTAGTCGTCGGACCGCTTGTCGCGCTGCTTGTTCTCCTTCTCGAAGTCGACGTTGAGCACGCGGAAGTACAGGCCGACGGTGTTGTTGCCGATGTCCTCGCGGTTCTTCTCGAACATCTGCTGGGTCATGCCCTTGGGCAGCTTGTCCCACTTCAGCAGCAGGCTGTACTCTCGGGCGGCGGTCCGGAAGGACTCGCGGATCTCCTGCTCGTTCTTGCTGATCTTCTCGAGGTTGTAGGCCCGGTCGCCCAGGAGCTGGGCGTAGTCGTAGCGCATGTCGTAGACGTCGTCGTCGTTGGGGAAGTACTCGAGGAACTCCTTGTAGAGGGAGGCGGAGTAGTTCAGCAGCTTCTCGGTCTCCTCGGAGGCCTTGGCCTTGGCCTTGTCGTACTTGATGTAGGAGCGCTTGGCCTGGTCGTACAGGTTGCGCTTGGCGAAGTCGACGCACACCATGGTCTCCATCTTCTTCTCGCCGAACTGCTTCTTGAGATCGCTCATCGCGACGACGATCTTCTTGAGGCTGTCCTCCATCTTGTCCATGATGTTGTCGAGCTTGTAGCCCTGGTAGATCTGCTGGAGCCAGTCGCAGCGGGCGGCGTCCTGGGGGAAGCGCTTGATCAGATCCTCGTACACCCAGATCATGTTGGCCATGTTGCCCTGGGTGAAGTACTCGTTGGCGAGCATGAGGTACAGATCGCGGGCGTACTCGGCGCCGAGCTGATGCGTGAAGAAGTTGAAGGCCTGCTCGCGGTTGCCCTTCATGGAGTAGGCCATGACGACCTCGCGGCGGGTCTGCTTCTTGAGGGTCTCCTGCTTGGCGTTCTGCGCGACGAACAGGAACTCGCTCTGGGCCTTGGGGAAGTCCTGCAGGTTGAAGTAGCACCACCCGAGCATGCGGCGGGCGTAGAAGTAGATGTGGATGTTGTCGCCCTCTTTGACCTTCGGGTTGTTCACGACCTTCATGTAGTAGTCGGTCGCGAGCTTCAGGCCGTTGCGGCCCTGCTTGAAATAGAACTCTGCGAAGGCCAGGTGGACCTTGGGCACGAACGCGGACTGGGGATAGTTGCGCAGCAGGTTGCGGAACTTCTCCTGCATGATGTCCTGGTAGCCGAGCTCGCGGGCGATGTCGCCGAGCTTGAAGAGGACCTCGTCCATGCGCGCCCAGTCGGCGAAGGCCTTCGTGGTCGTGATGGTGTTGAGCTCCTTGAGCGCGTCCTCCAGGTATTTCTTCTGGAGGCGCATGTTGTTGGCCTTCTCTTTTTCATACTTGGCCTTGTCCGCGGGGGTCTTCGCGTTGCCCAGGAGCTCGACGGACTCACCGAAGCGGAACTTGTAGATCTGCTCGTACTGGACGTAGATGTCGGCCAGTCGGAACATGTACTCGACGCGGCGCTTGTCGTCCGAGCGCATGATCTGGAGCTGACGCTTGAGCTGGCTCTCCTGCTGCTGCAGAATGGGGAGCTTCAGGTCCTGCATCTTCTTCTGGGTGCCGACGAAGTCCTCGTACTTGATCGTGTCGACGCCTTTCTCCTGCTCCTTCTTGGCCTTGGCGATGGCCTCCTCCTTGGAGATCTCCAGGCTCTTGTCCTCCTTGAACTTGGGGTCCCGCTTGGTCTCGGCCGGCTTGTTCTCCGGCTTCTGGGCGTACACCCCCAGCGGAAGCACCGACAACATCAAAGGCACGATCCAAAGACAGCATTTTCTCATGGCATTCCTCGATCAGTCAGGGAAAGGAGTTGTGGAAACAGACAACGGGCGACGGCCTAGTTGCCGCCGCAGGTGGACCGCACGACGAAGCGGTAGTAGCCGAGCTCGTCCTGCCAGTACTCGCCCGTGAAGGGCCAGATCACGTGCTCGTCGTCGACGACGACGTTCATGACCTCGACCTTGGCCGAGCGGGTGGCCATGGCCTTGGCGGTGACCTTCTTGAGCTTGAGGTTGTTCAATTCGATCTTGACGTCGCCGTACTGGAGCACCAGACGGGTCAGTTCGTCGTCGAGGCGGCGCACGCGGTCACGGGCGAGCTTGCCGGCCTCGGTCTGCGCGTTCATCTTCTGGAACTCGAGGTCCTCCTTGATCTCGCGGGCGATGTCGGAGGAGCGCCAGGACTTGTCGGAGTTGTCGAGCTGCTTGATCTCGCGGTTGAGC
>Ga0302247_1001768_pt1 | contig 15727 bp, 15 predicted proteins | sample AAG_UR_Ile_MG_FD_193529 | JGI IMG/M metagenome (GOLD analysis project Ga0302247, IMG submission 193529) | Enriched activated sludge microbial communities from anaerobic digester in WTTP, New Holstein, Wisconsin, United States - AAG_UR_Ile | ecosystem: Engineered > Bioreactor > Anaerobic >...
CATGAATATCACGGGCGGGCCGGGAATGAATATCTTCAACCACCTGTCAATCCGGGCATACTCCGACCTTGTATCGGGGGTTACGCTCTCTCCTGAGCTCTCTTCCCGCGATATTGCAGAACTCATGCAACGCAAGAAGCATTCCTGTCCGGGGGTGGAGACCGCAATCCTCGTCCAGGGAAATCTCGAAGTCATGGTGACCGCTGATAATCTCCTCAGTCCCGCGTTGGCCGGAAGGCAGGATGCTGACTGCCGGTTCGGCATTGAAGATGCAACGGGACGGGTCTTCCCGGTTCATGTGGATTCTTCCGGAAAAACACATATTGCAAATGCAAGCGAACTCTGCCTTATCGATTACCTCCCGGACCTTGCCACCTTTGGTATTGATACGATCATCATCGATTCACGGACCCGCGGCCCGGCCTACGCCGGCGGGATGGCGGCTGTATACCGGGAAGCCCTGGGGATGGTTGACTGGCTTTCCGGACGTTCCGGTGCTTCCACCCCTGCTCCTGCCCTCAAGAAACGTATCCGGGAGATGGCCAGAGGTGGGATCACCTCTGGGCATTTCATCCGCGGTCTTGCCAGATGATACAGGGGAAAGCTATCAATTCCCGGCACGCAATATTCTCTCCTGTGAAGAATATGGACAAACCATTCATTCTCATCAACCTGAAGACCTATCCTGAAGGGGCAGGACAGCGGGCACATGCCATCGGGGATGCCGCGGCGCAGGTCGCCATGGAGAGCGGGGCGACAATAGCGGTGGCGCCATCCTACATGGATATCCGCCCCCTCGCGGTCCATACCGGAGTCCCGGTCTATGCACAACATGTTGATGGCGCCGAGCCGGGAGCTCACACGGGTTTCATCACCGCCGGAGCCCTGAAGATTGCCGGGGCAACAGGATCGCTCGTCAACCACTCCGAACGGCGTCTCACCCTGGCCGACATCGGGGCGGCAGTAACTGCTCTGAAGGCAGCGGGGCTCGTATCGGTCGTCTGCTCGAACAATGATCCAACCAGTGCAGCGGCGGCGGCGCTTGCACCCGATTACGTGGCGATCGAGCCACCCGAACTGATAGGAAGCGGTGTTTCGGTCTCAAAGGCAAACCCGGATATCATCAGCCGCTCTGTCGAGGCTGTACAGAAGGTAAACCCGGGGGTGAAGGTGCTGACCGGTGCGGGAATCCAGTCCGGGGAATGCGTTAAGATCGCCCGCGATCTCGGGACCGATGGAGTATTACTGGCATCGGGTGTCGTCAAGGCCAAAGCCCCGATCGCCGTGCTCCGTGACCTGGTCTCGCTTGTCTAGCGCCCGATTATGAGGGAGATGAGATCGTGCTTGGTGATTACCCCCTGCACCATCCCTTCCTCCATCACAAGGACGGCATGGTGGTTCTGGAGGATCTTTACCACGGTCTCGATGTCCATACCGGGAGGAACGGTAGGGAAACCCGGTTCGAGCACGTTGCTCACAAAGAGGCCATGACCCTTTGAAGTTGCCCGGTCCTCGATAGCACCAACAATCGCGGACTCCGAGATGCAGCCAACAGGCACACCGTTCTCGATGACCGGGAGCTGAGAAAAGTTCTGGGCATCCATGATCTCCACGGCGCGGGCAATGGGATCACGGGGTTCTACGGAAAACACGGGGGCATGCATCACCTGTGCCGCGGTCATCCGCGGTTTCCTGGCTTCATTGAGGACTCGGACGATCTTTTCAAGGGTGCTCACCCGTGGATCAACGCTCCCGGCCTCGATCCGCGCCACCATCGACTGGCTGATTCCTGCCATCTCCGCAAGTTCTGCCTGCCGTATGCCCAGTATTTCACGGCGTGCTTTCAGTTCCTCGGGGGTCGGGATATGCATTTATTATTACTTCGGTGCATACCGGCAATTTATATTTTTCCCGGCAGTCATAATCCATGGCACAGCAATACCGGTGCAGGCAAATCGACCGGATGGATGATGGGGTGAAAGTCCAGGGGTACTTCCTGGTTTTCTCCTTGTTCCATTATACCTGCCTGGAGCCGGTCCCCTGATGGGGGAAATACATATCCGGACACGAATTTTCAAGAGCTGCAAACCGGGATAACCGATCCGGAAATTGGAAGAATCAACGAAAGACCAAGAGAAGTAACATGGATGGAATTGAGTGGGAGGAGTAAGCCCCCTTCTGTTCGGTGCGGCATTCAGCTAAGCGCCATACCCGGGTAATTGTGCCTGGACACCACAATACCCTGTTCTGGCTTGCACCCGCAGGGATTCGCCGTTTCATCGCATCCTGCCCTTCAGCTCAGCGGGTTATCTTGCGCCGTTTCCGGTCGCGTCTCGCCGGTGAAGGCTCGGCCGTATCATCGCTCGGGGCAGGCCGTGTCGTTTCTGTGCCAGTGCCGTGACTCTCGCCACCCATACTTGCATATGGCTGCGTGCCCAGGTGGTGGGGGGACTTTCCTCAGCAGCCGGGTTGCCCCGGCCACCGTCAGCCGCACTCTCCCTCTCCTATATATATATGCGTCCGATATATTTAGCGTGATGCATGCCCTCACCGGTGAGGAAGGGGTCATGGCAGTCCGGTTGGCACGGGCGGTTCTCGAGAACCATGTCGGCCGGGCGCAAAGTGACCTTCCGCTCCTCCCCCCTGTATTTTCGGAAAAGCGCGGTGTCTTTGTCACCCTGTCCAATGGCGGCGAGCTCCGTGGGTGTATCGGGTACCCGTACCCTACGCATCCCCTTAAGGATGCGCTCTGCGATGCTGCTATCTCCGCAGCCACCCGGGATACACGGTTCCCACCGGTCCGTGCCCCGGAGCTGCCGCAGCTGCGAATCGAGGTCACCGTGCTGTCCGTTCCCGAACTAGTCACTGCGGACCCGGAAGCCCGCCCTGCGGTGGTCGATGTCGGGAAGCATGGCCTGATCATACAGGGGCATGGGAGGAGCGGGCTGCTCCTTCCCCAGGTTCCGGTGGAATGGGGATGGGACAGCCGTGAATTCCTCGATCATACCTGCCTGAAGGCCGGACTCCCTGCAGGCTGCTGGAAACGGAAAGATGTGGATCTCTATGCGTTCGAGGGGCAGGTTTTCATCGAAGATAAAGATGACAAGTGATTTCCTTGGGGAGACATTGCAGGATCCTTTGCCCATGTCTCCTCCTTGCACCGTGTTTTTTTTGCAGATCGTGATTTTCTGGTAAGAAGAGGTAATCAGCAGTTAGTCCGGTAACAAAAGAGAGCACAAGGCCCGTGCATCACGTCCGGAACATAACTTATTGCTCACCAGAGCCCAGATAATGCAGAATCTCATGCCCATCACCTTCGAGATACTTGAAAAGGATATTGCCGGGAGGATAGGCCGTCTCCGTGCAGGTAACCAGACGGTCCGAACCCCGGTGCTACTGCCGGTGGTCAACCCCCATCTGCAACCGGTCTCCCCTGCAGAGATGAAGGCGATGGGTGCAGAGGGGATAATCACCAATGCCTATATCATCTCCCGCAGCACCCAGTTCCGCGATCGGGCGCTTTCCGAAGGCCTTCACCGCATGCTCGGGTTTGACGGCCTGATCATGACTGATTCCGGCTCATTCCAGCTGGCGGTTTACGGTGATGTGGAGATCGGGAACCTCGAGACCCTGGAATTTCAGGAAGCGATCGGGAGCGATATCCGGGTGCCGCTCGACATCCCGACCTCACCCGAAGCCGGGAGAAAACAGGCGGAGGACGATCTCTCTCTCACCCTTGACCGCCTCCGCGAGGCGCGGGAGAATCTCGGTGCGGATGCCCCCATCGCCGGCCCGGTCCAGGGAGGGATTTTCGAAGACCTGCGGGAATTTGCCGGGCAAATGGTTGGAAAGATGGGCTTTTCGTTCTGTCCCATCGGCGCAGTGGTCCCGCTCATGGAATCGTACCGATACAAAGAGCTGGTCCGGGTGGTGATGGCCGCCAGGCGCGGGATCCCGTGTTCCTCGTGCGTCCACCTTTTTGGGGCTGGTCACCCCTCGATGTTCGCACTTGCCGTGGCCATGGGATGTGATGTCTTTGATTCAGCAGCTTACGCCCTGTATGCCAAAGATCGGCGATACATGGCTCCTTCGGGGAGTTACCGGATCGATGAACTTGCAGAGCTCCCCTGTGCCTGCCAGGTATGCCGGAGTCATACCGCCGCAGAACTGCGGGCGTCGCCCGACATCGTCCGCCTCCTCTCCCTCCATAACCTTGCAGTCAGCCTTGCCGAGATCTCCCGCATCCGCCAGGCTATAACTGACGGGGTGCTCTGGGAACTCGTGGACGAACGGTGCCGGGGCCATCCCCAGCTCCTGCAGGCCTACCGCGATTTTCTCGAAAGGGGTAAGGAGATTGAGCCGTTTGACCGGAGCAGCAAGAGGAGGTTTTTCTACCGGGGAGGTGAGAGCTGTCTTCGGGCCGAGGTATCGGCCTTCCAGCATCAGATCCGGCGGATCGCTACCGGCAGGAACGTGCTCGTCGCCATGGACGGGGTGAAGCGCCCCGGGTACGATACGATCCTCCTCTTCAAGCCGCCGTTTGGCCCTTTTCCACCCGAACTCCGGGAGACTTTCCCGATCGGCCAGAGCGAGATTCCGGAGTGGGACGATGAGATGGTGGTGCAGGGTTGCCTTGGGCTTTTAGCCCTGATGGACGCCAACCCGGAATCGAGGTTCAGCATATTTACTCATGAACGATGGCTGGATATTGTCCAAAAGGAGCTGCCGGGGTGCGAGGTGCGGTATGACCGGGTATGAAGTTATCCGGCGCGATGGCCTGGCCCGGCTATCGGTCCTCGCCACTCCCCATGGGCCGCTCCATCTCCCTGCTGCCGTGGATACGCGGGATCTCTTCCCCGATCTTGCTAACAGGGAGCTTTCGAACGTTCCCCTGACTGCCCCTGAAGATTTCGCACGCCAGTACCATTTGCGCGGCAAAGGGCAGCCGGTTACCATCCACCCGGCAATTGAACCGGACGCATCATCAGGAGACTGCATCATTGTTCCCGGCTGGCATACCGCTCTCTCAAACCCCCGGGGTTACGTTGAATGGCTTGTCAGGCTGAAAGAGGCAGTCCCCCCTGATACCGCGTGGTATGCGCCCGGGACTGCGCTTCCCTCAAATGCCCATATCCTCTGCTACTCTGGCTTTGACCTCTTTGATTATACCGCAGTCGACCTGAAAACCGCCCAGGGCCGCTTCTGTCTCCCCGAAGGCGATTTTCCCGGGAAGGTTATGGACGAAGGGATATGCTCGTGCCCGGGCTGCCGGGAGTCCGATCTCCTGCAGCACAACCGGTTCGCCCTTGAGCGGGAACTCGCCCTCATCAGGCAGTTCATCGCCCTTCATCAGGTCAGGGAATTTGTTGAAAGCCGGTCCCGGATGACGGCAGAGCATGTTGCAATAATCCGGCACCTTGATTCCAGAAACCGGTTCATGGAAGAGCGTATACCGGTTGTCCGCGATGCCCGTCTCGGAGCCATGAGCGGGGATGCACTCTTCCGGCCCGAAGTCCGGCGGTTTGCCGCCCGAGTGCTCGACCGGTACCTGCCACCCCCGGGCGATGTGGCGGTCCTTCTCCCCTGCTCTGCGCGAAAGCCCTACTCTCTCTCCCAGAGCCACCGCAGGTTTGCCGGGGCCGTTGCCGGAAGGGCTGTTGAACTGATCGTTACCTCACCGCTCGGGCTGGTCCCCCGAGAAATCGAGCGAATCTACCCTGCCGCCCACTACGATATCCCCGTCACCGGGTACTGGGACCGGGAGGAGCTCTCCATAACAGCCAGTGCCCTTGCCGGTTTTCTCTCCCGCCACCCCTGCCGAAGAATCATCGCCCACCTTGACGGAGGAGCGCTCCAGGCAGCGGCGATGGCTGCCGACATCTGTGAAAAGGAATTTGAATGTACCGGCGGCGATCGGCCGGCATCCGACGGGGCGCTCAAACGCCTGAGTGAAGCCCTCGAAGGCGAGCGGGTCGTCCGCCATGATATCGTTCGTGGGACCCTCTCCTACCAGTTCGGGGTGGACGTGGATACCCGCGGGATGGCCGTCCGTTGGAAGAATCTGGACCTCCTGGTCAGGAAAGGCAAAAACCCGCTCTTCTCTCTCGACCCGGGAACCGGCCTTCTTCGTCCGACATTCGAGGGGTGGAAGCTCATCCCGGAGGGTTACCGCGTGATTATCGATGATTTCCCGGTAAGGGGCGATATACTCGCCCCGGGAGTGATCTCGGCCGACCCGCGGATTTTGGAAGGAGACGAAGTGTTAGTGGAAGGCCCGCAGGCCCTGGCGACCGGCAGGGCGGCGATGCCGGCATTCGAGATGGAAGCATCGTCGCGCGGTATTGCCGTCAGGGTGCGCAAAGTATTGAAAGAGTGACACCACATTAGTATACCACAATTGTTGCGGTGGAGGATCAGAAACCATGTACAGGGAGGAAAGGGTATGCCGTTTGTGATTGCTGTTCCAGGGGAGACTGCCCCGGGAGAAAGGCGGGTTGCGACCGTACCGGAAGTCGTGCAGAAGCTCGTCAAGTCGGGCCACGAGGTCAGGATAGAACACGGGGCGGGCACGGGCGCTTATTATCCTGACGATCTCTATATGGCCGCGGGGGCAACGATCGCATATAGCCGGGCTGAGCTGTTGAACGGCGCACAGGTTGTGCTGAAAGTCCAGCCCCCCACCATTGCCGAAGCCGACCAGCTGCCCGAAGGCACTATCGTGATCGGGTTCATGAATGCTGGCCGCAATCCCGAAGCTGTCTTCCGGATGCGGGACCGGAAAATTACGGCGTTTGCCCTTGAACTCGTCCCACGGATCTCCCGTGCCCAGAGTATGGATGCGCTCAGCTCCCAGGCTACTGCCGGAGGGTACGTAGCGGCCTTGCTTGGGGCCTCACATTGCCCGAAATTCCTCCCCATGCTGACCACCGCCGCAGGCACGATCCGGCCGGCTACCGTGCTCGTTCTTGGTGCCGGAGTCGCAGGCCTCATGGCAATCGCCACGGCAAAGCGGCTTGGCGCCATTGTCGAGGCCTACGATGTCCGTCGCGCCGCCGGTGAACAGGTACGAAGTCTTGGTGCAAGGTTCATCGAGCTCGAGATCGATGCCGAAGACCAGGGCGGGTATGCACGCGAGCTCACGCCCGAGGAGAAGATCAGGGAACAGGAGATGGTATCTGCGGCAGTTGCCCGGGCAGATATCGTCATCACCACCGCCAGTATCCCTGGCCGGAAAGCCCCCCTCCTCATCACGAAAGAGACCGTGGCCACGATGAGGCCTGGAGCCGTCATCGTTGACATGGCTGCCGAATCAGGCGGCAACTGCGAGCTGACCGTGCCGGGCAGTACCGCATGTGAATCCGGGGTCACGATCCTCGGCTCCCTGAACCTGCCGGCAGAGATCCCGTTCCATGCAAGCCAGATGTTTGCAAAAAACCTGTACTCGTTCCTGGCACTCCTCACCAGCAGCGATGGAGGAATGGTCAAGGAATTTTCTGATGAAATTCTCGCAGCAAGCCTCCTCGTTCACGATGGCGAGATACGCCACGGGCCAACCCGCGATCTTCTGAGCGGAGGGATGCAGTAATGGACCTGACCATGTTCTGGATCTCGGTCTATATCGTCGTTCTGGCCGCATTCACGGGATACGTCGTTATCAGACGCGTTCCGGTTGTCCTCCACACGCCATTGATGAGCGGCTCGAATTTCATTCATGGGATCGTGCTTGTCGGGGCGATGGTCGCGCTCGGCCATGCGACCACGGACCTGGAGAAGATCATCGGTTTTGTCGCGGTCATCCTTGGGGCAGCAAACGTGACCGGAGGCTATGTAATAACCGAGCGGATCCTCCAGATGTTTGACCGGAGCAAGAAGAAGCAGGAAAAGGAGGCCTAAGATGGTTGAGTTTTCATCCCTGATCGACCCGGTCTATATCGCAACGGTCGTCATCTTCATCATCGGCCTGCAGCGGATGAGCCACCCGTCCACCGCCCGGAGCGGAATCGTCTGGGCGGGGGCAGCGATGCTGATTGCAACAATCGTCACCTTCCTGACCCCGGGGCTCTCCAGTTTCGCCCTGATGGCAATTGCCATTGTCATCGGCGGAGGTCTTGGATACATCGCAGCAAAGCGGGTTTCCATGACCGACATGCCCCAGATGGTTGCAATCTACAACGGCATGGGCGGTGGTGCGGCAGCCGGGATTGCAGCGGTCCATCTCCTCGGCACCACCACGGCAGTCACGAGCGTCCTTGCCGTTGTTGGCGGGCTCATCGGGGCGGTTTCATTTTCAGGGAGCATCATCGCTTTCATGAAGCTCCAGGGCTGGATGCGCCCGCGGCCGATAACCTTCACCGGCCAGCAGTTCGTCAACATGGCCGTCCTGGCCCTGGCCGTGGCATGCGGTGTACTTTTACTCGGGCATCCGGCCTGGGTGCCGGCTGCATTCCAGTTCTACCTCCCGGCATTCTTCCTCCTGTCGCTTGGGTTCGGCCTGCTGATGGCACTCCCGATCGGCGGGGCCGATATGCCAGTCGTAATCTCGCTTTTCAATGCGTTGACCGGGATTGCGGTCGGGCTGGACGGGTTCTCGTTCCCAACCCCCAATTACGCAATGGTCATCGCTGGAATAATCGTTGGTGCCGCGGGCTCGCTGCTCACGCTCCTGATGGCGCGTGCGATGAACCGCTCGATCCCGAACATACTCTTCGGTGCGTTCGGTGCAACCGAAGAAGAGACCGGTACCGGGGTACAGGGCAGCATGAAGCCGATCGAGGCTGACGACGCGGCTGTGATGCTCGCGTATTCGGACACCGTGATCATCGTCCCAGGCTACGGGATGGCGGTCGCACAGGCCCAGCAGAAGGTCAAGGAACTGGCCGACCTTCTCGAAAGCAGGGATGTCGGCGTGAAGTTTGCCATCCATCCCGTTGCCGGGCGGATGCCCGGGCATATGAACGTCCTCCTCGCCGAGGCCGGAATTTCCTACGACCGCCTGTATGATCGGGACGAAATCAACCAGGAGTTCCCGGACACCGATCTGGTCCTGGTCATCGGTGCAAATGACGTGGTCAACCCGGCAGCGCACCGGCAGGGCAGCCCTCTCTACGGCATGCCAGTCCTCGATGTCGAACAGGCTAAGAATGTCATCGTTCTGAAGCGGGGTGCCGGGAAGGGATTTGCCGGGATCGAGAACGACCTGTTCTACCGGGACAACACCCGAATGCTCTACGGGGATGCGAAGGAAACGATTGGGTTACTCATACAGGCTCTAAAGAAACTCTGAAAAACCATGGGGATGTGCCGCGGCACTCCCCCGGTTTGCCCCGTTACGATGCCCATGGCCGGAGTACCTGGACGGATGGGAGAGCATCAATCCCGCCCAAAGACAGGTGGCCTGAAGACAGGAATGTTACCATGGTTGTGTCGCCCTGTGGAACAGTCAGCGCGCTCGAAATATCCGTGACCGGAAGACCTGTCTTCCTGTTACCACGGCATACACCGCGGTGCTGACCAGGATTATGGTCGCTCCCGATGGGATATCAAGGAAGTACGAGAGCAGGATGCCGGCTGTCGTGAAGCATCCACCGAGGGCGACGGCAAGCAGCATCATCCGGAAGAGCGTGGATGAAAATTCCCTGCTGATTGCCGCCGGAAGCGTGAGGAGTGCGATAACGAGGATGATCCCGACAACCTGGATGAGCATGACCACGGTCAGGGCTATCAGCGTGAGCAGGAGCAAAACGAGCCACCCAACCGGGAGGTTCATAACCCGGGCGTACTCCTCGTCAAAAGTGATGGCGAGGAGGTCATGATAAAAAAATGCGACGGCCAGGAGGATGGCCGCATCGAGCAGGAACATGAGCGCGATCTGGCCAGGCGGGACCAGAAGGATGTTTCCAAAAAGGTACCCGAAGAGATCCGGGGCAAACCCTGGTGTGAGGTAAACGAAGAGAATTCCGATCGCCATACCTGCTGCCCAGACGGCACCAATAATGGTGTCGATGTTCTGTGATGCCCACTGGCGTAACCCGCCGACAATCCCGGCCACACCCAGTGTAAACACCGTGGCACCGAGCAGCGGATCGAGGCCGAGATAGTACCCTATCCCTATACCGCCAAATGCAGCATGGGAAATTCCGCCGCTCACCGTGACCATCTTTTTTGCGACCACAAAGGAGCCGATCACCCCGCAGACGATGCTGGCAAGTATACCGGCCACAAGAGCGTTCTGGAAAAACTGGTAGCCGAATATCCCGATCATCTGTTATTCCTCACCATGATGCCTGAAGACCCGGTGGGGCAGTCCGTGGGCGATGAGATCGACAGGGCATCCATACGTATTGTCTATCATGTCCTGGGTAATTTCCCGGGAATCGTGGGTGAACAGGCGCCGGTTGAGACAGGCCACCTTGGTTACGTGTGAGACGACCACTCCGATATCATGGGTTATCAGAACAATAGTCATCTTCCTTGCCAGGTCATCGAGAATTTCATAAAAGCCAGCCTGTGTTGGCGCATCAACATAGATGGTCGGTTCATCGAGGAAGAGGATTTCAGGGTTGGCAGCGAGAGCCCGGGCGATTATGGCCCGCTGTTGCTCTCCACCGGAGAGATCCCGGATCTCGCGGCCGGCGAGGTGGGTTATCCCCATAATTTCGAGCGCATGGTCGGCGGCATCCTGGTCACCGGTCCCAAATCGCCGTGGTATCCGGTGAATGTGGGAAAGCCGCCCCAGGAGCACCATATCCCTGACACGGATCGGATACTGGAAATCAAACGTCCGCATCTGGGGGACATATCCGAGCCGCGAACGGTTTTCTTCCGGGGTTCCCCCAAAGATCCGGACGGTCCCCCTGTCGGGAGAAAGAAGGCCGAGGAAGATCTTGAGGAGCGTGGTCTTTCCTCCTCCATTCGGACCGATTATGGCATAAAAGTCTCCGGAGTGAATGGTGAGGCTGACCCCTTCAAGGATGGACTGGTTGTTTCGTGAAAACCACACATCTTCGGCAACAATTACCTCCTCATCCATTGCTCTCACTCTCTGCGAATGCCGCTGAGACCTTGTGCAGGTTCTCAACATAGTCCTCATCAAGAGGGCTGATAAGGTCAACGCGCCCACCAATCTCGTGCGCGATTACTTCCGCACTCTTCGTGCTGAATTCAGGGGACGCAAAAACAACCGTGATATTGTTCTGTCGCGCCCTGCGAATCAGGTCCTGAAGCTCCCCGGGCGTTGGCTCTTTTCCTTCTTTCTCAATTGAGATGAGGTGGAGGTCATAATCCCTCGCAAAATAAGCCCATCCCGCATGACTTACCATGACCTCACGGTGTGATTTGCCTGCAAGAGATTCGCCGATGTCCCGGTCGAGTCTGTCAAGTTCTGCCAGATATCCATCGCGGTTCTTCCGGTAAACCGCCTCATGGCCGGGATCGATGGCAACCAGCCCCTCGAAGGTATTGTTGACCATTATCATAGCATTGCGGGGTGAGAGCCAGATATGTGGGTCCCCGGAAATCACCTCAATTCCGCGGGAACTGTCAACAACCGGCATCCGGGGGTTCACGCCACGGATCTTGTCCATCCACATCCGTTCGAACTCGACTCCCGATCCGACAGCGATGTAGAGGTCAGCCCTGCCAATTTCTGCAAGCTGGCCAGGAGTCGGTTCATGGGTATGGGGATTTGCCCCTGGTGGAACAAGGACGACCGCCCTGACCCTGTCGCCACCGATACGTTCAACGAATTGTTTCTGTGGAGGAATGGTTACAGCAACAGTGAGCTGAGCTGGACCGGAAGGAGCCTGTTCGGTCCTGGTGCAACCTGCTGCAAGCAGGGCACACATGATGAAACAGAGTAAAACCAGCAGCATCCCCCTGCTACCTGAACGGGCAATGATACATACGTCCTGTGGCATGGCACACCCTCAAGTTTTGGTAACCCTCTAAATCTTTGTCCTTTGAAGGGATTCCATATCACAATCCTGAGGGCAGCAGCATGAATCGTGCTCTATAGGGCCGCAGACGCTCATGACCGGGTGGCCGAGCGAAGCACACATACGGTCTATTACGTATCTTGGGACATGACCCTCGAATACTGTGGCCTGCCGGCAGGCTTCTTCCGGGCCAAGCCCGCACCGGCTGAGCATGAGGGCCAGGATCCGATGACGCCGTAGAATGAATCGGGCGCATTCCTCCCCTTTCATGGTGAGACGTGCCCCTTTGTAAGGAACGTGAGCGATGAGACCGTTACTCGCCATCTCTTCGAGAGTTTTCGTTATCGTCGAGGGAGAAACCCCAAAATGGGTGGCGATCCGGGTGGTTTTGGCAAGCCCTTCATGCAGGTACAGGTACTTCACGTATTCCGCCTTCCGGGGCGAGAGGGAACAAACCTCGGTCATGACCATCCAGTATTCTTTTGGATAATATCTAAATTTTTCCAGACACTCCCTCACACCACCATCAATTCACAAACGCATGCCAAAGATCCGGATGGATTGAAATGAACGAATAACCGGGTTGTACCGGGGCTGCCCAGTCGGGAATCTATCCTATTCCAGGTGTGCCTGAGTACCTCTTCATCATCCCCAGGTAGACCTTCACGGCATTCTCAAGCGACCTGATGGTCGTATACTCGTTGACGGCATGGAGGGTGTGGATTTCACCCGGGCCGTATTCAACCACCGAAAAGCCCTCTTTCCGGAGATACCGGGCATCGCTTGCCGCCCACTGCACGATCGGGTATGCGGGCTGCCCGTGGACGTTCGATATTTCCTCCAGGATCCTGGTGACGATTGTCGAATCCGGTGGGGAGATATTCGGCCCGGAGACATTTCCCACTTCGATTGCAGCCCGTGGGGCATGGGCCCTGATCTCTCCGAGGAGAGATTCCGGAGACACTCCCCAGGGGATGCGGAGATCGATTTCGAGCACGCACTGCTGGGCGATGATGTTTGCCTTCTCTCCTCCCATGATCCTGCCGGGATTGAACATGATATGGGTTAGAATGGTGCCGGCTTCTTCCATGGAGAGCACCTCCCGCAGGATCTCTGCTGATTCCCGGATGATCTTCACAATCCGGGGATCATCGGGCTCGTAGCGGCGCCGGTGCAATTCACCAAGGAACTCCAGGAAAGAAAACGCCTCCATGACCGCACTGACCCCAAGGACCGGGTAAAGTGATCCGTGGCCGGCTTTCCCGGAGAAGGTAAGACGGAGGCGCATCAGCCCTTTCTGGCCGATATTCGGGTTTAGAGGCGGAGTTGGTTCGGCAATGATGCAGTCACAGGGGGAAAGGAGGTTTTTTGCCAGCAGGGACCGGATTCCCTGGCTGCCGCTGGTCTCTTCATCGCATACGAATGCAAGATCGGCAGGCATCTCCTCCCCTGTTGCTAGGAATTTCCCGCAGGCGGCAAGGATTGCAGCGCATCCCCCTTTCATATCGGTGGCTCCCCGCCCGAACACTTTTCCGTCACGGATAGCGCCCGAGTTCGGATCCTCGTCCCACCCCTCGGCAAGGGCTGGCACCACGTCAACATGACCGCAGAAGAGAAGCCGGCCACGGACCGGTGAAGATACCAGGTTGTGTCTCCCGCCGCGGTTTTTAATCAGGCGGGTCCGCAACCCGAGTGAATCCGTCCGTTCCTTAATATATTCTATGATGTCCCGCGTATCTCCGGGAGGGTTTTCGCTTCGAATCTTTACCAGGTCGGAGCAGATATGGGATACGTCCATTTCGGTTATGCAGTTCTCCTGAATTCCTCGAACAGGGTTGCAAGCGATGCATCGGAATAGAGGCTTTTCAGGAACTCCGCGCTGAAGAACTCTTCGATCAGGGCACGGTAGACATGGGGCCGGATTGGTTCCCTGCTGTCCCGGTCAAAAACGATCCGGAAACTCAGATAGCATGCTTCGTCATCATTGTCGTATACTCTTCTCCAGAGCGTGGGGAGTGCCAGGAACCGGTTTGGATGTTTCTCTTTCAGCCAGTTGATGAATGCCGGGAATTTCGGGCGGTCACCAGCCTTTTCCTGGTCTACCCTGCACCGGAGATACTCACCAGTCATCATGACCCGTGGTGATTTGTAGTGGTAGGCCATCAGGCCGACCGTGTAATCGATATGGGCAAGCGCATCCATAAAATAGAAGGCAAGCACGGGGTGCCACATACTCTCATCGTGCAGGATCAGGGTCTTTTCGTACAGGTGTTCCAGAATATTGATGTATTCCCGGTCGGAAGCCATGCAGTATCTTTCATCCCCGTGAGAGATATAAATTGGCACCCTGCCACCAGCCCGACAGGCGACCGGGTGGCGCTGCGCTCATTATTTGTAGAACGGTTCACGCCGCCTTACTGCCTCGATGAATAGGTCGCGAAGTTCCTGCCCGGAAGCTCCCCGGATGTCAACGTGGTTATCAGTCCTGAGCAGGCAGGGCTTGAGCATTCCGTCAGAAGTCACCCGGAGGCGGTTGCAATACGCACAGAACTCGGTATTGTGGAGGGGCCTGACCACTTCGACTTCGGATCCGTCGTAACAGTATTTCTTCCGGTGATGCATCCTCCGGGTAAGGATCTGCGTTGAACCTGCAACAAGGCGTTCCTCGAGCCCGTTGAGATCGCTATGGAACGGACACTCCTTCATCTCCATCAGCTCGATCAGCTGGAGGATGAGGTTCCTGTTACCGCTGACAAACCGGATAAAAGAATCGACTTCATGGTCGTTAATCCCGTTCAGGACCACCATGTTCAACTTCACGGGGGTCAGCCCGGATGCAATCGCCGCATCGATCCCCTCGAGGACGCTGGAGAGGCAGTCCCTTCCGGTTATCCTCCGGTAGGTATCAGGATCAAGGCTGTCAAGGCTGACATTGACCCGGGAAAGCCCGGCGTCCTTCAGATCCCCTGCAATGCCGGCAAGCAGGGTTCCATTGGTGGTCATCGAGCTCTCCATGCCATCCGGCACTGCCCGGACGATCTCGGTTAGATCACGCCGTAATGTCGGCTCTCCACCGGTGAACTTCACGCTCCTGAACTCGAACTCGCGTGCCACCTGCATTATCTCCCCGATCTGGCTTGCGGAGAGGAGGCCCTGCGGGGAAACCTCACCTTCAGCGTGGCAATACATGCAGTGCAGGTTGCATGCCGGAGTCAGGCTTATCCGGAGATTGCTCACCGGCCGGTTATAGGGGTCTTTCAGCCTCATCTGATGTCCACAAAGTTTTTCGCGACGATATATATCTCCGAGCTCCCCTTCCGGGTGGCCCTGCTCCGGAAGGTCCTGACCGAGAGGAAGTGGTCCCTCGTATCCCCGAGGAAGTGGTTGAAGTCTTCGCCCTGGAAGGCCTTGACCAGAAAATTTCCCCCCGGCTTAAGAACGTTGCAGGCAAAGGACAGGGCGTCTTCTCCAAGGGCCATTGCCCGCGCCTGGTCATAGCTCTTGTGCCCCGAAAGCCTGGGTGCCGCATCGGACACCACCACGTTCACGGTTCCAACCACGGATCTGACCTGCCCGGGAATGGCGGGGTCCGTGAAATCTGCGACCATGGTCTGGACACCGTCAAGGGGCGCTATTGGAGAGAGGTCGATTCCAAGAACGGTTCCGCGGGTGAGGGCCCTGATAACCTGGAGCCAGCTTCCCGGTGCAGCACCAAGGTCGATGACATTATCCTGTTCCCTGATCAGGTGGTACCGGTTCTGGATCTCTATCAGCTTGTACGCCGCTCTCGACCG
>Ga0302247_1001769_pt1 | contig 15726 bp, 16 predicted proteins | sample AAG_UR_Ile_MG_FD_193529 | JGI IMG/M metagenome (GOLD analysis project Ga0302247, IMG submission 193529) | Enriched activated sludge microbial communities from anaerobic digester in WTTP, New Holstein, Wisconsin, United States - AAG_UR_Ile | ecosystem: Engineered > Bioreactor > Anaerobic >...
CTCCTACCTCGAGATGCTGCTCGCCCATCTGCGGGAGCCGCCCCGGCGGCCCTCCGAGGTGGTGGCCATGGATACCGAGCTCGAGCGGCTCATTCTGTGGCCGCTCGAGAAGGATCCCGCCGCCCGTCCGCGCTCGGTGAAGGACTACGCCGCCCCGCTCCTGACCTACCTTTCGCGCAAGGCCCGCCAGTTGAAATAGCGGTGGACCTCGGCCGCGAAGGTGCTACAAATGTCTTTCGCACGATGAAAGGAGTGCCGTCCCCTATGAAAAACCTCCAAGCCCTGCTGTTGGTCCTGACCATCACGTCCATTTTCACGCTGGCCGCCTGCGACGACGACGAGAAGAAAACGAACAACGCGAACAACGTGAACAACCTGAACAACACGAACAACGTCAACAACACGAACAACGTCAACAACGTGAACAACACGAACAACGTGAACAACACGAACAACGTCAACAACCAGGGGCCGTGTACCGCGCCTCCGCGGGAGTTCTGGAACTACGACCTCACCCACATGCCGCCGTCCAACGTCCAGATCCCGGCCACCTGCCAGGGCCAGGGCGACCACGTCTACGTCTATGTCGCCGACGACGCCTGGGAGGACGGCACCGTCGACGCGAGCATGGTCGCCAACCTCGTCGCCGCCTGGGAGACCGCCACCCCGGGCAACGCTGAGGCGGGCATCTTCGAGGTCGTCACCTCGGTGATGGGGCTGCCCCCCGACGTGGACTCCGATCCCCACGTCGTGGTGTTCGTCACCAAGCTGGGTTCCTACAACGGCACGAACTTCGACGGCTATTTCCGCCGTGAGAACCAGGTCGCCGGCGCCAACTCCAACTTCACCGAGATGGTCTACATCGACTGCGAGCACCACGCCCCCGACTCCGACTACCTGCTCGGCGTGCTCGCCCACGAGTTCCAGCACATGATCTCGTACGGCCTGGATTCCTCGGAGGAGGGCTGGATGGACGAGGTGTTCTCCCAGGCCGCCATGGCGCTCTCGGGCTACTGGTCCGACCTGGCCGCCGGCAACACCTACCTCACGCGCACGGGCACCACGCCGCTTTTGGTGGCCGACTCCCGCAGCTTCTCCTACGGCGCCGGCTTCCTGTTCGCCTCGTGGCTGCTGGACCAGTACCCGCCCGAGTTTTTCGGCGACCTGGTGGCCGACCTCGACGACGGCGTGGCGTCCTTCGACGACGCCCTGGCGCTGTACGAGGCCGAGGGGTTCGACTTGTATGATCTGCTGCTCGACTGGGCGGCCGCCAGCCTGCTCAACGATCCCACGGTAGGTGAAGGCCGCTACGCCTACCTGACCCTGGGCGACCAGGTCGTCTCCCCTACGCCCACGGCGGGCCAGTGGGACTTCGAGCACACCGCGAACCTGGCGCTCTCGTCCTATCGCTATTACGAGTTCGACGTGACCGCGAACCAGGAGGTCTCGTTCTTCACGCAGAACGGCGACGTCCTGCGCGTGCTCGCTGTGTTCCGCGGCGGGGACGTCGTCCAGGTGCTGCCGCTGGCCCTCATCGAGGGCGAGGGCCGCGTGACCACCCCCGAGTGGGACGGCTCCTGGACGTTCATCGTGCTGCGCGCCTCGGGCGCCGGCGAGATCGGCTTCATGGTCAGCACGCCGGTGGATCCCACCTGACCGGTCCCCGCTCCATTCCGACCGGTCCCGATGACCCGCACACCCCGGCCAGGAGTTGCCCATGCGCATCCTCGTCATCCTCGGAAGTCCCCGCAGGACCGGTTTTTCGGCCGAAATCGCGAAGACCGCCCATGAGCGGGCGGCCGCGCTGGGCGCCCAGGTCGAGACCGCCGTCCTCGCGGACCACGCCATCCAAGACTGCCTCGGGTGCTTCACCTGCCTGCGGACCGGCGCGTGCCCGCTGGCAGACGACATGCCCACCCTGCTCGAGAAGATGAAGGCGGCCGACGGCTTCGTCGTCGTCTCGGGCGTGCGCAACGAGTCCGTCTGCGCCCTGTACAAGCGCTTTTACGAGCGCATCACCTACACGCTGGGCTTCCCGCTGCACCTCGAGGACAAGCACACGCTGGCGCTCTCGTCGGTGGGCTTCCTGGGGGGCAAGGGCGTCTCGCGCCGGCTCCTGGGACTCCAGGACGTCTGCCACACGCGCCTGTCCGGGCACCTGCACTTCACCACCGGCATTCCCACGCGTCCGGCGGACGCGAAGATCCGCGCCCGGGTCGACGCGGCCGTGGCCCGCCTGGTGCGCGACGTGGGCCGCAAGGCCGGCCGAAACCCCTTCGACGCCCTGTCTTTTGCCACCGACCGGTTCATCATGCGGAACTTCGTGTTCAAGAAACACCCCGACGACTACGCCGCCGTGGTCCGCAGCTGGCGCGCGAAGGGCTACATGTGAAGATCGATCACACCAGTTTCTTTGCGAAGGCCGTGGCGCGGCGGTCCAGCGTGCGGTCGCCGGCCACCACCGACAGATCCTGACCGCCCGAGACGACGTGCAGGAGGGGAATCTTCTTCAGGCCCGCGTAGCCCGCGAGGTACTTGAGGCACAACTCCACCACCTCCACGCCCGAGCTCTGTGCATCGCCCTCCGAGGTGGCGATGCAGCCAAAGCGCACGGACTTCAGCGGCGTGACCAGTTTTCCCTTCTCATCGTAGTCCACCAGCGCCTGGAGGCGGTCGGTGAAGGCCTTGAGCTGGGCCGAGAAGTTGAAGAAGTACACCGGCGTCGCCAGCAGCACCACGTCGTAGTCCGGAAGGCGGTTGATGACCTCGGCGGTGGCGTCGTCGATCGCGCACCGGAATTTCATGGGCCGGCACCGGTAGCAGGCGGCGCAGCCCCGCGCCTTGTTCCCCAGCCGGGCGGTGTCCACGTACTCGACGGCCAGCTCCTCGAGCTCGGCCATGGACTCCAGCACCCGCTGGGCGACGAAGGCGGTGTTCCCGTTCTTGCGCGGCGATCCCTGCAGCAGCAGCACTTTTTTCATGGTGATGTCCTTTCCTGGGTGAAGCCCCTCAGTCTTTCGAGCAGGTCGAACGCGTCCCGCAGGCCCTGCTCGTACAGTGCGGTCAACTCCGCCGCGTCATGGGATAGGCGCGAGACGCGGGGCCTCCCCCGCGGTCGCAGGATCAAGGCGGCGCCCTCGCGCTCGAGGCGCTCGACCCGCTCCAGTGCGCGGTTGTACCGATCGTGGCGCGTCAACAGCGCCTCGACCAGCTTCGGATAACGCCGGTAGGCCAAGCGGATCAGGGCCCGCAAGGGAGCGGGCGGCGGCGCCTTGCGGTAGCCGGGCTCGCGGCTGAGCACCACCACGTGGCGCGTGTTCCCCACGTCGATCGAGCGCTCGATCGGGATGGGCATGGCGACGCCGCCGTCGAGCAGGTCGTGCCCCGCGAAGCGCACGACGGGGCACAGCAGCGGCAGGCTCACGCTGGCCCGCAGTACCTCGAACCGCCCGGTCAGGTCCTGCTTGCCGAAGAACCGCGCGTCTCCCGAGCGGCAATCGGTGGCGCCGATCTCGTGGCGGGTGGGCGAGGCGTGATAGGTCTCGAAGTCGAACGGGTCCAGCCGGTGCGGGATGTCCCCGAAGATGAAGTCGTGCCCCACATAGGATCCCCGCAGGAAATAGCTTCGCCAGCTCATGTAGCGCCAGTCGCCCACGTAGTCCACGTTCACCCGCAGGCCGCGACCGGGCTGGCGGCTCACGTAGGTCGCGCTGTTCGAGGCCCCGGCGGACACGCCGACCACGTACGGGAAGTGGATCCCGTGCCGCAGCCATTGTTCCATCACGCCGACGGCGTACAGCACGCGCATGCCGCCGCCCTCGATCACCAGTCCGACCTTGTCGTCCATCCGCCGCCCTCCCGTCCCATGCCTATGGCACCGTCCGCCCCCTGTCAATCCCCAACTGTCCAGCCGACAGGTGCTCCAGCCGCCGGGATTCGGCTCCGTCAAACAGTGTCGTGGGCAGTTCCGGTCTCCTCGAAGCGGCAGATGACCGCTTTCCAGGCCGCCGGGAGCGCGGCCGACGTCCTGGTCTCTTTGTGGAAGCACACCATCACCGAGTCGCTGGTGGCGACCGCGGCGCCGTCCGGGACGAGGCGGATCTGCTGCCGCATGTCCAGGCTCTTGTTTCCCAGCCGGGTGATGCAGGTGCGGACCTCGACGTTGTGGGAGAGCAGCACGGGGAAGTGGAAATCGGTCTTGTACGAGGCGATCACCAGCGCCAGCTCGTCCTCGAAGAGCTTTCCTTCGAACAGATCCATGAAGTAGTGCATCCGCCCGATGTCGAAGTACTCCTGGAGCGTGGCGTTGTTGATGTGCCCCATCAGGTCGAGGTCGTTGAAGCGGATCTGGACGGGCACGGCGTGCCGGAAGACGATGGGCTGGGTATCGGGTACGGGTTTCATGACGGGGATAATATCAGGTGCGTCGGGGACGTCGGTGGTGTCGCGGCGGGGGGCGTTGGGGCTTCAGCGGCTGCCCTTGCGCTCGTTCAAGGCCTCGGTCTGCCGCTTGCAGTAGGCGTCGGGACCCAGGCACTTGCACACGGAGCCCAGGTAGGTGCTGTCCATCTGCAGGTCGCAGGCGCCGTCGGCCTTGGCGCACCAGGAGACCTCGTTCTTGAAGCCCCACTTGTCCGCGTAGGCGATGTTGAAGAACACGGGGGCTTCCATGACGCACTGGTACTTGGTCTCGTAGTTCCACTCGTCGCCGGACTTGCGGAAGGCGTTCTTCTCGTAGTACTCGGAGACGAACTCGACGCGCATCTTCTTTTCCTTGGTCTTCTCGTCGAACGCGCCGTCCTTGACCAGCTTGATGCTGGTGACGTTGCAGTTGGAGCGCCCCGTGTTGCCGCCGCTGGTGACCTCGCAGATCCCCTTTTTGAAGATCTTCTCCGCGACCTCGCCCCAGGCCAGGGGCTGCACGGCGCTGCGCTTGCCCAGCTTCTTGCAGTGGTTGTCGTAGTAGCACTGGACCTCGTTGCCGGTCTTTGGGTCCTTGCACAGGTTGGTCAGGACGTCGACCTTCTCACCGACCTTGGAGATTTTGGCGTAGCTGGTGCATTCGTACAGGTCGTGCTCCATCTCGTTCATGTCGCCGCCGAGCACCTGGATGGTGAACTCGACGTTGTACTTCGGGTTGCAGAACTCCCAGGAGCCGGTCTGCTTGTCCACCTTCAGGGACTGGATCTTCGACACGTAGTTGCCGCTGCCCATGTTCCAGGCACCGCGCACGTGCTTCTGGATCTCCTCGTCCTTGAGTGCCTCGGGGGGCGGGGGCTCGTTGAGGGCCTTGTGGCTCGAGTACACGTTCTGCACGTAGGTGCTGTCCTTGCGGTACCACACCTCGAAGATGTATTCGACCTTGAGCCCGCAGGCCTCGAAGAGATCGACGAACTTCACCTGGTAGGCCTTGTAGGGAACCTTGACGAGCCCCTCGGGGTGCAGGAACGAGCGGGGCTTGCCGATGTAGTCCATGCTCTGGACCTTGCGCCCCTCGGCCTGGGTGAAGTTGGCCTTGAAGTCCTTCATGACCTGGTTCTTCGAGACGGCGTTCGAGTCGGAGACCGCCAACGAGACGACGATGAGACTCAGGGGCACGGCGAACATGAGGAAACGACGCATGACGAACACTCCTGGTGGGAAGATCAGGCTGGCGCCGGGATCCGTCATCGGGTCCCCGTCAGCGCGGTGAATACTATATCCGAATGGCCATTATTCATGCAACCGGCAATTTATTTGGCCGGCCGAGCCAGATGGCGGGTGCCTACTCGGCTGGGGCGGGCGTGATGGGGACGAGGGCGCAACGGCCCTCGACGCAGGCGACCTCGTGCATCGGCCGCTCGCAGTCGTGCATGGGGCAGCCGCGACCCTCGCGGGGCTTGTACCATTCGAGGAGCCGGCTCTCGCCCTTCTGATTCAACGGGAGCGTGGCGCACCCTGTGCAGTAGCCCTTCGCGTCGTCGTTCCATCGCCACACGAGGAACTCCGTGCAGTCGACGGTCAGGCCGCAGGTCAGGTCCGCGTCGGTCGGGGTGGGCGGGGTGTCCGCGGTCTCTGTCGTCGGCTTTGCGGGCGTCTCGGGCGGTGTCGCCGGAGTCTTCCCCGTCCCCGCGGTGCCGCAGGCGCAGAAGGCGACCATCAGCCAGGGTAACCCATATCTCATGACATGCATGGTCCGGCTCCTTTCACAACCATAGGAGATCAGGGGCAGGTGCGGCTGCCTACTTCATCTCTTCGGCGGGGGCGGGGGCGGGCTCGGCGGGCATGTCGGCGGGGGCGGGCTCGGCGGGCATGTCGGTGGCCGCGGGCATGTCGCCGGGGGCGGGCATGTCGCCCTCGACCGGCTTCTCCTCGGCTTCCTTGCCGAACTTCCGGGAGAGATCCTTGCAGTCTTCCTTCAACATTTCCAAGGCTTCCTTGTGATGCTCCTTGCACTCCTTGATGAACTTGTCCTTGTCGGCAAACCGGGTCCTGGGGACCATCTTGGCTTCCTGGACGCACTTCATGCCCTTCTCGTACAGTTTTTTACAGTCTTTCTCCTTGCTGTCGCAACCGGTGAACATGGCCACGGCGAACACCATCATGGATACGGTAACGATCATATGTTTCATAGCGATTGAGCTCCTTTCAATTCGGATAGCCTTCTATCCTGGGTTGGTTCGTCGCCGCGAGTATGACAAATCCGTGTGGGTTTGTCAGCTGGTTTTCCTTCGTGTGTCCTTCGTTTCCCTGTTGACATCGGTCCGCATCCCCGGGAAGGTCGGGACAGCCGCCGCGTGGCGACGTCCGGGCTTCCCCGGGCGGACCTGCGGATCACGCAAGGAGTCCGGGACATGGGTCTGCGCAGTTTCTTCTCTTCGCTGTTCACGACGGCCCCCGTGCCCGTCTCGTACGCCGGCTGCCACTCCTCCGGCGGGGCCGGGCTGGTCGCCGGTCTTCTGCCACATTGCCTGTTTCTGGGCCTCGGGCTGCTGCTGGCCGCGGGCGCCGTGGCCTGCCGCGCCGAGACTTCGACCCAGCCGCGGCTGCCCAAGGCGCCGGTCTCGGGCGCGACCACCTTCCAGGCCGTGTCCGACCTCCCGCTGGCCGGGGACACCGTGGTGGCCGTCCGCTGGAGCTCGATCCTGTTCGAGGACCGGGAGGCGCCGGCGAAGGTCTTCCCCGCGCGCGCCGTCTACCAGATCCTGCCGCACCGCGGGGCAGGGGACGGTTTCTCCTTTGACCTGGCGGCGCCGGCGCCGGAGCTCCACGTGTTCGCCGGCCTGTGCGCCGGGCTGGGCGAGGAGGCGTGCACCGAAACGGGGTGGAAGACGGCCGAGGCCGAGCCCCGCTACGCGCTGGGCGTCCTGGTGCTGGTCCCGCGGGCCGCGGCGGCCTGCACCTTCGGGGCGCTGGCGGCGAAGGCCGACGCCTGTGCCGCCCTGCGTCCGCTGGCCGTCTCCCGTTTCCTGGTGCTGTACGTCTACCGGGCGTTCTCGCCGGCCGAGGATCCGTTCATGTCGACCAGGTGGCCCTGGACGCTCCCCACGACCCTGACCCCCGGCTTCCATGTGATCGAGTTCAACGGCAAGACCGACGCCCGCGAGGTGACCCCGGACCGCCTCGGGTTCACCGCGGGCGCCGACGTCCCCAACCTCTTCTGACGCCTGGCGTCGGCGGGTCGCTTGACTTGAAAACAGGGGGATGCTCGTCCAACGGCGCTAAACCGTTACGCGCGGTGGTCGTTCAGGGGCAGGACACGATGCGGCTGTGGCGCAGCTCCTTGGGCGGGAACTCGAAGTAGCTCTTTCCGTAGCTCTTGCGACCCTGGTAATCCTGGAAATAGGCGAACTCCTCGTCATGGCACCAGGCCTCGCCGGGCAGCTGGAACACCACGCCGCCGCGCTTCTTGCGGAACTTGGGGACACCCAGCGCGTTGAGCTCGACCACCCACTCGGTCTCGCGGAGCTCGAGCGACAGGAGCTTCACACCCTTGAAGGCGTCCTTGTAGGCCTTTTCGACGAAGGAATCCTTGGTCCGGGTGCCATGCTGTCCGCCCTTCCAGCGGGACACATGCTTGGGGAGCTCGGCGACGAGCGCCACGCGGGCGGTCTCGACCTCGGCGAACAGATCGGTGAACTGCTTGGAGTCCAGCGCCACCCCGACGAACGAAAGGTCGCTCTCGTAGCGTTCGACGATGAAGGCTTTGAGCGTCTCGGGCGCATAAAAGTATCCCTTGTTGATCTTCGGCAGGCGACCATCGTCCGCGGCCAGCTCTGCCAGCTGGTCCTTGTAGCCCTTGGTGACCTCGTTGAGATGGTACTTCACCATGCTGGTCACGCGGCGGCGGATCAGTTCATCCCCCAGGGCGGCGGCCTTGCACATCAGGTCCGGGCGACGGGTCCGGTCGTTGGGGTGCGCCGTCGTGTCGTTGGCGAGCTCCTTGAACTCGCCGGTGCAGCCCTCGTGGATGCGTTTGAGCGCCTCCTTGGCCGCGGTCAGGTCCTTCTGCGTGCCATACGGCAAGCCTCGCATGTCGGGGTCCACGTAGTCGTAGTAGTTGGTCAGCACCCCGTGATCATCCCAATATTTCGTGAAAAAGGCGCCACGGCGCGCGGCCTGCGCCTTGCCGTTGACCTCGTGATCCTTGGCCATCGCGGTGAGGTCGGCCAGGTAGGCCTCGAACTTCTGCAGCTGGGCGAGGAAGGCGACCACGTCGGGGTGCCGCTTGTCGCGCACCATCCGCAGCTCGTTCTGCGCGGTCTCCACGGCGTACTTGATGCGGGTGAGCTCCGCCTTGACGGCGGCGGCCTTCTCGAAGGGCACGCCCCGGCGCAGGTCGTCCTTGATGCGCTCGTTCTTGAGCGCGTCCTTCGCCCGGTCGAGGCGGATCTTGCTGTTGGAGTCGAGCGGGGGGGCGCCCTGGGCGAACGCGGTCGCGCTGCCCAACACCAGGATCGCGCCCACGACGAGCATCGCGGACATCGAGCGACTCAATGGATAAAGAACGGTTCGACGCATCTCACTCTCACTTTCTGGTTCGATAACGGACCACCCACAGGTTGTCAGACTGGCGCCAGTATTGGACGACCCTGACCGGATGTCAAGACCCGCATCAAGGCCTGTCAAGGCTTGCATCCTGCCGGCTCGTTCGTTCGCCCGATGAGGTCCAACGGACGACCTCGACCCGGACAGGGTTCATGGGGCGCAAGGGTTCTTGTAAAAGCATGTTTCAGGACGACGTCCGCCAGTTCGGCGACGTGGCAGGCTGCGACGGTCAGATCGTCTCGAGCATCGCCGCGACCCGCCCGAAGACGTCCAGGATTCCCGGCACCGAATCGGCCAGGCGGAGGTTCAGGATTTCCTTCCGGTAATGAGCCTCGATCCCCTCTTCGGTCAGTTCCACCATCTGGAGGTTCCAGGCTTCGAGCAGGGCGATGAGCTCCTGCCGGATCGGCTCCGGCAGTCGCGCGAGCCGTCCCTTGGCTGTCTCGAGATCGTCGGCATCCTCCTCCAGGAACACCGAGCCCGACATGGAAATCGGGTGGCACGTCAAATCCGCTTCGTCCGGATCCTCCGGGGGTTGTTCCGGGAACTCCCGCCCGGGATCGCAGAACAGGCGCAGCGGACCGAGGCGGTTCATCGCAGCCAGACGCACCGAAGTCCGGCCGTAGTCCGTGCCCACCCGCACGAAAAACGCGCGGTCCTGGAGCTTCCCCGTGAAAAGGAGCTCGGCCTTCTTCAGGCGTTCTTCCACCACCCCGTCGAGGAGGGGCTCGAGGGCCTTCAGTTGCGGCAGGCAGATCGCCCGCTTCTGTTGATCGTCATCGAGCTCCCACAGGCCCCGGATGACCTTCTCGACTGTCAGTCCCTCGAGATTTGTACACTGGGAAAACTCGATCTCCTTCACCCGGACGCCTTTCCAGGTGGCCCGCTTGAAATCGCACTGGAGAAACTGCGCGTGCTCGAGGACTACCCCGTCGAGGACCGCATCGCGGAATTCGCACTGGATGAACTTCGTCGAACTGAGGTCGGCGCCGCTGAGGTCGGCCTTCTTGAACTCACACTGATGGAAGCTCGCCTGGGTCAGGTCGGCGCCGCTCAGGACCGCCCGCTTGAACGGCTTTTGCCAGAACTCCAGGCCGGTCAGGTCACAGTCGCTCAGGTTCTTGTCGTTGAAATTCTTCTGGATGTCCCCAGCCATCCTGCGGAGCTGGTCGCGTGTGTATTGTGGCATGAGTTCCTCGCTTTCCCGGGAATGTACCCCAATCCCACGGCCCGGGACAAGTCCTGGAATGCTCCTGTTTCTTTGATTTGCCTGAGTGACCCCAAGGGGATTCGAACCCCTGTTTACGGCGTGAAAGGCCGCTAAATACCCCTGTTGCCGGATGTTTCATTTCGTTCGGCATAGTCAAAAACAACTTGCAAGACAAAGGGTATTTCACTATCGTTTGTTTCATGACGTTTCGCAGTAGATCACGGGTTTGTTCATGCGGTGGTCTCCTTGATTGTAGTGCTACGCGGCCAGCTGGAGTGCGGTGTTGAGCGCCTGCTGTTTGAGCTGCATGCCCTGTCCCAGCCAGGCGCTGTGAACGCGGGCATCGGCGTTGCTCTGATTGCGGTCGTGGTCGAGGTATTGCTTGCCTACCACGCCGAGTGCATCGAGTCGGGTGATGCCGTGCTCGATGCGACGACGGATGATGGCGTACTGGTCGTGCACACCGACAGCGCGGTAACTGCCATCGAGGGGGACGACAGCCGCCAGGGACTCCTTGGTGACGAACCAGTTGAGCCCCGCGGCGGTGATGGCCTCGATCGCGGTCTGTGGAGCATCGGTGAGCAAAGTGCCGAGGTTATGCCAGGGCGGTGTCTGAACAAAGAAGGCTGTCTCGATTTCGTGACTCATGGGGTGTTCCTTTTCTGTTGTTGATTTTGGTGATTCGGTTGAATCGGGGTGGGGTTACAGGCGGAAGGATGGGTGGGTCATGGGCGGCGGACTGCGGTTGTTCATGATGGACTCCTGGGGTTTGGGGTGTCGGTCAGTTTGCTGGTGTGGATGCGGGCAGAGGCGAGGATCGAAGGCGATCTTAGCGAAGGGGGTCTGGTGGTTGGTCGTGGGGAGGTAAAGGGAGGTGTTGTCGTGGTTGGGTCGATGGGGTCGTTACCTTGGTCGGCGGTGACGTTCAGCGGTCATGGGGTGGTACAGGTAGGCAGGCGCGTCGGTGCGCGCCTTATAACTCTTGTAACAGGAAAATGGTAAATATCTGACCATGACGAAAAGTATAATTAAATATTGAAATGATAATTATGTCTGTTCATTACTGTGCGCCACTTCCCAGATATGAATATTCAAATCCATGCCCAGCGATCCACGGATAGTATAGCGCGTTTTGCAAATAACTAGCCAAATGGTTGTCATGACCACCTGTAACTGTAGCGGCTGATGTTGTCATATTTGTTGTATAACACTCTTGCTGACACGAGCAATCTCGATAAATGTCGTTTTCTAAGGGGCTGTTATCGTACACGAAAACGGATGGCAAATTGAAGCAACTTACACACTGCACACAGTAATCTTCATTTTGAGGAACATGACCAGCAACATTCCTGGTTCCACCAACTACTGTTGAAATGTTATCGAAAGCTCTGTTACGGTATCCTCCAACGGTGGTCATACCCGTTCTGTCATTAACGATAGCAGTATCGATGTTATCCAACTTGAAGGGGTAATTTCCATTAATAGGAACTCCCGCAACATTGAAGAGTCCTCCAAAAATAGCTGAAACGTAATCAAAAGTCCAGTTATGCATGCCACCGGAAACCAAGTTGGCATAACCGGCGCTAACATTTTTCTTGCCGCCTACAATCACTGACAGGTGCCCACTTACCTGATTCCATGCTCCCCCAAAAGTAGAGCCCATTTCACCATAATCAATAAAATTACCGCGGCCACCAACGGCACAGGACCTTGGAGCATATGCGCCGTTGTCTTTTCCTCCAACAGCAACAGCATTGTCACCGGTTAAATGAAAAACGTCATTTTCATCTTTATACCACGTCCCTGCCCAGTTATGTTCACCACCCGCCACCAATGAGAAATCACCATATGCAAAATTCCCTGGATTATACGGATGCTCATCACCAGTATCGAGGATAACTCCACCACCACCACAGACTGCTGAGCCCCTACCGTGAGTTTCGTTGTTACCCCCACCCAAAATGGCGGAGGAATTGCCGATGCTTTTATTGCTCAGTCCACCCACCACAACAGAAAAATTTCCGGTAGCAGAATTCCCGTCGTAGGAAGGAAACATTAGAGACAATATTTTAGCTTCAGGGCCTCCACCCACTACGACAGCTGAATTTCCCGGAGTTGTATTATTAGAGCCGCTAATAATTGAGGAGTATGGCCCTATAGTTTTGTTACTGGCGCCACCCAAGATGCTTGAATATTTTCCCTCTGTAGTATTACCAAATCGCTGTAAGCACCAGATCCAATTATCATACTCTTGGCAATTGCCACCGCCGCCAGTGGCGATATAACTATAATCTCCCTTCGCAGCGTTGAAATATCCCGTGGACACAACTGCATGCTTGCCCGCTGCGTTGTTGAGATAACCATTAAGGACGGATGAAAACTGACCGCCCGCGAAGTTTCTCCTACCTCCAAGAATAACTGCACGGAGTCCCTGGGTGATGTTATTTTCGCCGCTCACGATCACACTGCCCTTTCCCTGGGTAATGTTACCGTTACCACCGAGAATCGAAGAGTCCTCGGAAATGACCATGTTATCAGTTCCACCAACGATGGCTGAGTTGTTGCCAGTTATTTCGTTACCGGCCCCTCCGACAATCGAGTTGTAATTTGATTGGCTGATCCGATTACTGTTGCCCCCCACGATGGATGAAAACTGAGCACTTGAAAACTTATTTCTCAATCCGCCGGAGATTGTTGTACTAAGAGAATAAGAGTCGATAAAATTTTCCTGTCCTCCCATAACCGTGTTTTGGGATCCTTTAACCGTGTTTAATTTTCCACCAAGAATTGCTGTATTCGCTCCAGCGATGGTGTTTTCCAGGCCGAAAATAACAGAATTGATTGCATCGCCTGTCCAAATATGCCTGTTCCCAACTATTATATTATGGGAGCCCAGACGGTTTGCATCCACATTGGATCCATCGTTAGGGTATCCAGGATTTTGGGCATCACAAAATTGACTAGTCGACGGACAAGTGTTTGATCCAATTATCAGGTTCCCAAGTCCATCCCCATAATCAACTGTGCCATTGATGCCCATGCTGTTAACGATGTGTACATTGCAACCTTTGAAAAACACTTGATTATTCTCTACCCACATTGAGCATTCCCCAACATTAAAAATTTCTTCCCTGCTTGACTTGAGGGTGGGTTCTCCCCGATTCAGTGATTGACTAGGCACGTTGATCAGTTGAGAACCTGACAGATCAATTTGGTCCTGTATCAGTGCTTGTGAAGACTCCAGACTGTCAAGGCGTTCCTCAAGCTTTTCCATGCGGGAATAGCAGGAATTAAAGGCTCTGGAATCATTGGAATCGCTAGTATCATCAGCATCTGTATTATTGTAATTATCTGAATTGCGGTAATTCCCGCCTGACAAGAATAGCATCCCAATCAGAAAAAACAGGATATCCTTCGTCATTTTAGCACCTCTCGGCAAAGGCCAAAGCCCTCATCCATGATGGCATAGCAATAGTAGCCCTCTTCACATCCGGTATTGTCTTGCCAATTGCAGACTTTGCCGCACACAAAGCCATAGTTAAAACAGTTGTATCCTGGCAGACAATCATTGGGGTACTCGCAGATATCCCCAGACTCCAGGCTACCCTTGGGAAGACATTGGGTGTGCGCATAATCATGGCTTATCAAATAGCAACTCTCGTTTTCCGGGCATCCTGTTCCGAGGACCGGATCACACACATCGAGTTGGGCACAGAATCGATATTTTTCAGCTCTGGGCCAATTAAAATAAGTATCATCACTTTGGAAAGAACAGGTTCCACCATCTGGACAGGTGTCGCTGTAAGGCTCGGGTTCGTAACAGGAGACCATGCACAGCGGCTCCATGCCGTAGTAGAAGTCCAGGCACACGGAACCCTTGGGACACTCTCCCTGCGGACCGCAGGGCCCGTAATAGGTGCCCCCGGAGAACTGGGCCTCATCGAGGCAGGCCGATTCGTCCTCGGTCCCGGTAAATGCGCAGATCGTGCCGTCAGGACAAACCTCAGGTGATTCCCAGAACACCCATTGGGCTGTGCATTCGTCAGCCGAGCAGGCCAGCGTGCAGTCGGAGTCGTCGCAGTCGACCTTGCCGTCCCCGTCGTTGTCCAGGCCGTCGTTGCAGTTATTCTCCGAATCGCCGGTGCAGTAGGGATCGGAAGAACAGTCCGAGTCCCGGCAGTCTTCGTAGGTGTCGCTGTCGTCGTCGATCCCGTTGTCGCAGATCTCCTGATTCACGTTGTTGTTATTGTTGGGGGAGTCATCGCAGGCCCCCACCACCGACACCAGAAAGAAAATGAAAAATCGCTTTCGCATGAAAAACGCTCCTTGGGTGATGAGCAATCAATGGGGTTTTTACCTTTTCTTTTCCATCCTGTCAACGTGGCAACTGACCCTCGAGCAAAACCTTCACGCAAAACGTTCACGAGAAAGGGTAAAAAATGGGCGGTTGCCAGGGGGAATGAGCGGGAAATGGGAACGAAGGAGTTGACACGCCAGGACGTGAAAAAGCTAATCATTTCAATGGGTGCTGGTCAGGTAATCCAGGGATTGCTCGTCCATATATTCCTGGAGGTGGCCGAGGATAACCGTACCATCCGCGACAGGGTCTTGCGCGACTGAACACACACCACGCCATACCACACTCGAACCTCGAACGATTGTACCAATGCTGTACCAAAACGGGGTTCGCTAAACGCCCGGCTTTCAATTATCGTTGATATTGCTTGGTGACCCCAAGGGGATTCGAACCCCTGTTTACGGCGTGAAAGGCCGCTGTCCTAACCGGTTGAACGATGGGGCCGCGCAACAGTGGACCCTGCTGCAGGGTCCGGACGTGGCGACGTGTCTAGCAGAAGCCGAGACGCGAGTCAATGGGAAAACGCGGGCAATACGCGGGCATGGCGCGGAACGGTGGGCGCATCAGAGGCGGCGCACGATGGTGCGGGGCGCGGGCTGGGCGGCGAGGAGCGCGGCGGCGGTGAGGCCAAGGCGCGGGTGGACCCAGTCCGGGGCGAGCTCGCACAGGGGGACCAGGACGAAGTCGCGCTCGTGCAGGCGCGGGTGGGGCAGCACGCAGGCGGGATCGTCGGAGACGAGGTCGCCGAAGGACAGCAGATCCAGATCCAGGGTGCGGTCTCCCCAGTGGATCAGGCGGGTGCGGCCGTGGACGGCCTCGATGGCCAGCAGGTCGCGCAGCACGAGGGCGGGATCGTCGAGCGCCAGGTCGAGGCGGACCACCTGGTTGAGGAACCGGTTCTCGGCGGGGCCCACGGGCTCGGTCTCATAGACCGACGAGGCCGTGAGCGCGTGGACGTAGGGCAGGGCGGCGAGGTGGGCGCGGGCCGAGGTCAGCGTCTCCTCGCGCGGGGGGAGCGAGGCGCCCAGGGCGACGAAGGCCGGCGTGTTCACCGCGGGAGCTCCCGGGCGCGCGGTTCCGCGCCGCGGGCCACGGGGCCGATGTAGCGGCGCGCGATCACGATGTTGTCCGC
>Ga0302247_1001771_pt1 | contig 15718 bp, 12 predicted proteins | sample AAG_UR_Ile_MG_FD_193529 | JGI IMG/M metagenome (GOLD analysis project Ga0302247, IMG submission 193529) | Enriched activated sludge microbial communities from anaerobic digester in WTTP, New Holstein, Wisconsin, United States - AAG_UR_Ile | ecosystem: Engineered > Bioreactor > Anaerobic >...
ATGTTGCCAAACACGGGTACCATTGTTGCCTCCTGTGAGGCGGTGCCTCACTTAAACCTACATTAACTTCTTTCGTGGCGACTGTCAAATCCCGCGCCACCGGGACGCGGGTTCGACCGACCGGGGAGGAGATCTGCCTGGCGCACCACCGGCGCTCCGTCGGGCGATGATCCCCGCGCCTTGGAGCCCGGAAAACCCCTGGAAGACGGAAAAATTTCACCTGGTTCGGCGATCGATGCATTCATCCCTTGACAAGCACCGGCTTTTCTTCTAATTATCCCGACTCTGAAACACCGGACCGCTGCAGATCCGGTGCGCGTCCCGAGATTTTTCGGGACCCGTGATTTTTCAGGAATTGTGAGAAGGCACCATGGAAAAGACTTACAGCGCAAAGACCGGTGAAGTGGAACGCAAGTGGTTTCTCGTGGATCTCGAGAACGAGGTTCTGGGCCGCGCGGCCAGCAGGATCGCGACGATCCTCCGTGGCAAGAACAAGCCCCAGTTCACCCCGCACATGGACACGGGCGACTTCGTGGTCGTCATCAACGCCGACAAGGTGAAACTGACCGGCAAGAAGATGCAGAACAAGCGCTACTACTGGCACACCGGGTTCTTCGGCGGGATCAAGAACCTGACGGCCGCCGAAGCCCTGCAGCGCCACCCCGACTGGCTGATCCACAAGGCCGTCGCGGGCATGCTTCCCAAGAACACGCTGGGACGCCAACTGATCAAGAAACTGAAGATCTTCACGGGCCCCACCCACGAGCACGAGGCGCAGCAGCCGCAGAAGATCAACCTTTCGGAGATGCGTTAATCATGGAAATGAAAGAATCGTTCTTCGGTACCGGACGTCGCAAAACCGCCATCGCCCGCGTGTGGCTCAAGCCCGGCGAGGGCAAGATCACGGTGAACCGCCGCGAACACGCGCAGTACTTCGACCGTGAGACGGCCCGCATGGTCTCCCTGCAGGCCCTCGAGCTCGTCGGCATGACGTTCAAGCTCGACATCATGGTCCGCGTTCACGGCGGCGGCCTCTCCGGCCAGGCCGAGGCCATGCGCCACGGCGTGACCCGCGCCCTGATGCGCCTGAACCCCGAGCTCCGTGCCCAGCTCAAGCGCGCCGGCTACGTGACCCGCGACGCCCGCGAGGTCGAGCGCAAGAAGTACGGACAGCCCGGCGCCCGCAAGCGCTTCCAGTTCTCCAAGCGTTAATCGCCTGCAGAGACTCTCCCAAGACAGAGGCAATCCGGACTCCCCCGGAAGACGTCGGAAATTCACGGCACTTTTCGTCCGGCGCCCGTCATTTGTGCGTTTTTTCACTTGCCAAAACCCGCCGGAGTTGTTAGAAGCCTCTAACGGAGGTGCCCGAGCGTGTCGTCCAACGTCCCCGTCATCACCCTGACCGGCCTGAAAGGGTCCGGAAAGACCCGCCTGTTGCGCCGGCTCTGTCGTCTGGACTCCCCGGAACAGTTCCAGTCGACGATGACGATCTCCGAGACCGAGGGGAACCTCCCGGACGGCTCGAGGGCCCTGTTCCTCGACACCCCCGCGCTCAGTTCGCTGTTCTCGTCCTTCGAGTCCGAGCGGGAGGTCCGCGCACTTCTGCTCTCCGGGAGGCCTGACCGGATCCTGTACGTGGCCGAGGCGCGGAACCTGCACCGCGCGGTCGCGCTGTTCCATCAGTTGACGCTGCTCGAGAAGCCCATCGTGGTGGCCGTGACGGGCCTGGAAAACGAGGCCGACAACCGTCTGGACGAGGAGGCCGTCCGCCGCGACCTGGGCTGCCCCGTGGTCTGCCTCTCCACCGACCTGGCCGCGGACGAGGCGCGGCTGCTCGAGGCCCTCACCGGGCCGTCCGAGGCGCCCCCCGTCCAGCTCTCGGTCGAGCGCCTGGCCAGCCTGCGCGGCGAGCGCGGACCAGTCCTCGCGGGGCTCTCGGACCCGCACCTCCTGCGCCTGTGCCTGCCCGACGCGTCCCTCGAAGGGCTCGGCGCCGCCCAGGCCGTCGCGGTGCGCGAGACCGCCCGCGAGCTGGCCCGCGTCAACCCGTTCCTGCGCAACGATCTCTTCCTCACCGACCTCACCTTCCAGCTCGCCGCCCGCCAGTTGTCGCGCTGGAAGCGCCCGCTCCCCAGCGGGCGTCGGCCGGGCTGGGGCGAGCGCATCGGCCTGTGGGCCCAGCGTCCGATCACCGGGATACCGGTGGTGCTGGGGCTCATCGCCCTGATGTACGTCTTCGTCGGCCTCTTCGGCGCCCAGATCCTGGTGGAGTGGATGGAGCGCTGGCTGTTCACCCCCGTGCTCGAGCCCTTCTTCCTGTGGTTCACCCACCTGTTCCCCAGCGACTTCGTGCAGAAGGCCATCCTGGACCCCGACTTCGGGCTCGTGCCCACCGGTCTCTTCCTGGTGCTCGGGATCGTCTTCCCGGTGCTGCTTACCTATTACGTTTTCATCGGGTTCCTGGAGTCCGCCGGCTACTTTCCCCGGCTGTCGGTGCTGCTCGATCGTTCGATGCGCCCGATGGGCCTCAACGGCAAGGGCGTCATGCCCCTGATCATGGGTCTCTCCTGCGTCACCATGGCCATCCTGACCACCCGCATGCTCGAGTCGCGCAAGGAGAAGATCATCGCCTCCTTCCTCCTCGTGCTGGGGCTGCCCTGCGCCCCGCTGCTGAGCACCATGTTCATCATCCTGGGCCAGCTGCCGTTCGCCGCCACCCTCCTCTTGTTCGGTCTTTTGCTGTCGCAGATCTTTCTGGGCGGGTGGCTCGCCAACAAGCTCATCTCCGGCCGGCAGTCGGAGTTGATCATGGAGATCCCCCCGATCACGCTGCCGGACCCGCGCTGGGTGCTGCGCAGCGCCTGGGTCCGCACCTGGTTGTTCATGAAGGAGGCCGTCCCGTTCTTCCTGGCTGCCAGCTTCCTGCTCTTTTTGCTCAACGAGGTCGGCGCCGTGGCCTGGCTCGGGGACGCGAGCGCCCCCCTGGTGGAGCACTTCTGGGGCCTGCCGCCGGAGTCGGTGCAGGTCTTCATCAAGACCATCATCCGCCGGGAGAACGGCGTGGCCGAGCTGGCCCACCTGCAGGCGGGTTTCACGGGCAACCAGCTGCTGATCACCCTGCTGATCATGACCTTCCTCATGCCCTGCGTGAACGCGACGTTCATGCTTTTCAAGGAGCGCGGGACGCGGATCGCGCTTCTCATCATCGGGACTGTCCTGCTATACACGACGCTGATGGGCGGCGCCGTGAACTTCGGGCTCCGCCTGCTGGGAGTGCAATGGTGAACCGGACGAGAAGCGAAGCGATCGAGGAGTTCTGCGAGGCCGTGTGGATGGCCCGCGAGCACGGCGTGGACGACGTGGCCCTGCTGGGCCGGTTCCACGCGGACCGCGAGCTGCCCGAGGGGGTGCTCGAGCAGGCCGTGGAGGAGAGCCTCGTGCAGGTGGACGCCGGCCGGCTCCGCTTTACCCAGGAGGGTCTGGAGGTGGCCAGGGCCGTGATCCGCCGGCACCGCCTCGCCGACGTCCTACTGTTCTTCGCGCTGGGGATGCAGTCCCACGAGGACCGCGAGCGGATCACCTGCCAGGTGGAGCACACGCTGCAGCCCGAGCTCGTGGACGGCATCTGCACGCTGCTCGGGCACCCGACCCACTGCCCCGACGGGCAGCCCATCCCGCCGGGCCCGTGCTGCGAGTCCGACTCCAAGAACGCCCGGAGCGTCCTGCACAAGCTCACCTGGTGCGAGAAGGGGCAGAAGGTGCAGGTGAAATACATCCAGCCGCGCAGGCCCGACCGGCTCTCGCGCCTGATCTCGTTCGGCGTGGTGCCCGGCGCCATCCTCACCGTGGAGCAGACCCGGCCGGTGTTCACCCTGCGCCTGGAACGGTCGCTCCTGGCCCTGGAGCAGGACGTCGCCGAGGACATCTACGTCGTGCCTTCGGCGGAACCGGCGCCCGTCGAGGAGGCCGCACCGCAGCCCCGGAGGTCAAGGTTCCACTGGTTCAGGGGTTTCGGCCGGCGGGCACGGATCGACCATCGAAAATGATTCCATGAGGGTGGGGAGCCCGGCGAGGCGCCCGCGCATCGCCCCGGTGGCGAGCCACGCGTGGGTCTGACCGAACACCTGTTCGTCGCGGCGGGACCAGGTCGCGCCCCGGATCGTCGCCGTGCGGGTGCCCGGCTCCTTTCCCGGGGTCCAACGGGTGCCGGCGGGCAGCGCCAGGAGCTCCTCGACCGGGATCGGGGCCTTCGCGGAGGCCAGGAGCAAAAGCAGGTCCCCGCGCCCCCCCGGGCCGGTGACGAAGAACAGGGAGGTGTCCCCGTCCAGGGGTCGCGTCTCCACGCCGAACTCCGACGGCAGCCGCAGCAGGAAGCCGTGCCGCGGGCTGGCGGCCACCAGATGGCTCCCGGCGCGCCAGGCGGCCAGCGGCAGGGCGGACATCATCTTCTCCCAGGTCCCGCCCTCGGCCCGCGCCCGCTCCCACCAGGTGCAGAAGTGCGGCTTCATCTGAGGGGTGATGGCGGGGTGCAGCAGGTTGGAGATCATCTGTCGCACCGCCAGGAAATGATGCCCCGCCTCGAACAGCCAGAACGCCAGGGCCATGTCCAGGTGACGGGTCGCCTCGGTGGGCCAGGTGATCCAGGTCTCGTCCAGGGGTCGCGGGATCACCACGCGTCCCTGGGCGTCGGTGGACCATCGGCGCCCCTGGGGATCGGTGAAGGTGCGCCCCGCGCAGCGCGAGATCGCCATGGCCTGCCGTACCAGCCGGCCATCGGGGGACTGGCCCAGCACCATGCGCAGATCGTGGGGGAGACACTCCAGGTGCGAAGCCGGGGTCGGAGCCTTGCGCGGACGGCCCTGGCAGGCCGCCAGGAGCGTTCCGAACGCCAGGAGGAGCAAAGACACCCGGTTCATGGTCCGAGGCGCTCCAAGGCCTTCGAAGAAGGCCCGTGTTGCGGGTTGATCGACAGGGCCTTCTGGAAACTGGCGCGGGCGGCGGCCGTCTTGCCGGCCTTCTGCTGCACCGAACCCAGCCGGTACCAGTTCGCGGCGGTGGACTGCAGGGCGACGAGCTTGGTGTAGGCGGTCTCGGCGACGGCGACCTGACCCAGTTCGAAGGCGGTCTCGCCGGCCAACTGCCAGGCGGCCGCCGAGTTGGTCGATTTGGCGACGGACATGGCCATCGCGTGGGCCTTGTCCATCTGTCCGCTGTTGTAGAGCTCGCGGGCCTTGGCCAGATCGCCACCGGGCGCCGGGTCCGGCTTCGGGTCCGGCTTCGGGTCCGGCTTCGGGTCCGGCTTCGGATCCGGCTTCGGGTCCGTGCGCATCGTCCCCATCACGGGGGTCATGTCCACCACGGCGGGCATTTCCGGCTCCACCGGCATCGCCGGCTCCACCGGAGGCTCCGGCGGCATCGCCGGCTCCACCGGAGGCTCCGGCGGCATCGCCGGCTCCACCGGAGGCTCCACCGGCATCGGCCCGACCTCGGGCTCCGGCGGCATGGAAGGCCCCGCATCGGCCGGAGGATCGCCGGACGGAGGCGCCGTCCCCTGGGACCGGGAGGATGCCGGCTCCTCGTCCGAAGAGAAGCGCGTGACGCCCCAGATCACCCCGCCGACGAGCGCCGCGCCCAGGATCACGAGCAGGGTCCACGTCCGGCGGGAGCGGGCAGCCTCCTCCATGCGCAGCTTCAACAACTCCTCCTCCCGGACGAGGAAGGTCTGGCTCGGGGCCCCCAGGGGGATGCCGCCCGACATGCCGGGGTCCGCGCCGGGCGTGACCCCGACACCGCCGGGCGCGGCGGCGGGCCCCGAGACAGGGGGTGCGACGGGGCCGGGCAGCGGCGTGCCCGGAGGCAGGTGCAGCACCCCGCCGCCGGGCATGCGCGCCAGCACGGGGGTCTGGTCGTTGCGGGTCGGCGGCTGGAGGTTGAGGTAACTGTTGGTGCCGAAGAAGACCGGGTGTTTGGCCGGCTTCAACGGGGCCACCTCGGGCGCGCCCCTCAGGGCCTGCAGGGCCTCGAGGAACATGAGCACGGTGGGGTAGCGATCCTGCGGGTTCTTCGCCAGGGCCTTGCACAGGACGGCGTCGATGCCGCGGGGCACTGCGATGGACGAGCCCTCCAGGGAGGGCACCGGGGAGTCCAGGTGCTTGCCCATCACCTCGAACACGGTGTTCCCCGAGAACGGCGGCTGTCCCGCCAGGGCCTGATAGATCATGATCCCCAGGGCATACAGGTCCGTGCGCCCGTCGATCTTCTGGGCCTTCATCTGCTCGGGCGCCGAGTACGTGGGATCGCCCATGACGAAGCCGACCCCGGACACCGAGGGATCCGAGCCGGGACGAACGATCTTGGCGAGGCCGAAGTCCAGGATCTTGACGTAGTCCTTCTGGCCGTCGCGCTCGATGAGCATGATGTTGCGGGGTCGCAGGTCGCGATGGACGAAGCCCAGGGCGTGGGCCTCCCCCAGACCGTCCACGATCTGCGCCAGGATCGCCAGCAGCTCGTCGAGGGGGAGCCGCCGCGCGTTCAGGCGCGAGGCGAAGGATTCGCCCTGGAGCAACTCCATGGCGATGTACGGACTGCCGTCGGGCGCCTGGCCGTAGTCGAACACCTGGATGATGTGCGGGTTGTCCAGGTTGGCCACCGACTGCGCCTCCTTGCGGAAGCGCTCCACGGAGCGCTCGTCGTGCACCAGGGAGCGGTGCAGCACCTTGACGGCCACGCGCTTGCCCAGCTGGACGTGCCGCCCCAGATAGACCTTGCCCGAGCCGCCCTCGCCGAGCAGCTCCAGCAGCAGGTAGCGGCCGTCGAGCTTCTGGTTGATGCGGGGATCGACCTTCGCCGGCTTCTGGGGCATGCCGCAGCGAGGGCAGAAACGGGCTTCACTGGGCAGTTGGGTGTTACATCCGATGCAGGGCACACGAAACCTCGGAGGGTCAGACGCCCATGAATATCAGACTTTCGTCGATTTTTCCAAGAAATGATGAAACCGGGGGAACGGAAAGGGGGCGGTGCGGGACGGGGATCGGACTACTTCATCGCCTCTTCGGCCTTCATGTCGTCGGCCTTGGGCTCCTCGGCCTTCATGTCGTCGGCGGCGGCGGGGGCGCCCGGAATCATGCCCTTCACCTTCTCGATGAGGCCCTTCACGGTGGCCAGGTCGAGGTCGATCTTCACGGTGACGGCGGTGTCCTTGGCGGCGATGACGATCTTGTCGATCAGGGTCTCGTCCATGCCCATGGCCTTGAGCTGCTGCTTGGCCTGGGGGTTGCCCTTCATGACGGCGGCGAAGGCGGCCAGGGACTCGGCGGCCTTGGCGTCCTTGGTGTCGACCTTCACGTCGACCTTGAGGCCGTTGGCCACGCCCACGGTGGCGTCTACGTCGAGGGTCTTCAGGTTGGGGATCATGCCCTTGAAGGCCTTGTTGGCCTCATCCATGTTCATGTCGCGGACGATGACCTTCAGGCACTGGGGGCCGCCGGGGAAATAGCCGTCCACGTCGCCCTTGCCGAGGTTGCCCTCGCCGATCTTCAGCTTGGCGACGAATTCCTTCTGCTCGCCCTTGAAGGCCATGATCTTGTTCTTCTCGACCGGCACGAAGTTGGTGAACTCGTCGTCATCGGTGACCTTGTAGCCCTTGGCGGTGCCGAAGGTGACCTCTTCGACCTTCTTCTGGTCCTTGGCGGAGGACTTCAGGCAGCCCAGGAACTTGTCGGCCTCGGTGGGGACGGTCATGACGATGACGGCGTCCTCGTCGGAGCCGCTCGTGAAGACGACGACCTTGGAGATCAGGTCGATGGGGGACTTCACGGTGATGCCCAGGCAGGTGGCCAGCTTGGCCATGTCCATGTCATCGGCGTCGTTCATGAAGGACACGTTCATCTTCTCGGTGAGGCCGGTCTCCTTCATGAGGGGGCTCTCGGCCATCTTGGCGAGGTCCATGTACACGGCGATCTTCGGGGTGCCGAGCTCGGCCAGGGCGGTCAGCGTCGGGGGGGTGACGGCCTCGGCCGTCGGATCGGGCTTCACCTCGGGCTTGGGCTCGGGCTTGGGCTCGGGCTTCATCTCGGGAGCCATCTCGACCATGTCGGCCTGCATGGCGTTGGGGTCGGCGGCGGGTTTTTCGTCTTTCTTTTTGTTGCAGGCGACGGCCAGCGACAGCGCGATCAACGAGGTCATCACAACGAGAATGGTCTTCTTCATGGCAAAACTCCTTTAAATACACCGTGAAAAACACGGGAAAGTGTGCGCCTGCAGGGTGAAATGCCCGGCTTGGCATCCAATGGAGCCGCAATATCCACGTTTCCTGAAAAGTTGCAAGAAAAATCGAGAGGCCTATTTAAACCCGGCATTTACCCCATTGAGGGCAGCGTTCTCCAGGAAATTGCGGGCGTCCTGAACCGGGTTGGCGGTACAGAAGACCAAAAACACGCGCCGGTAGGGACGGCAGGCCTCGATCAGATCGAGGTGGGCGAGCTCGGGGATCAGCCGGGAGGGCGTGGCCCCGCGGACCCGGAAGTAGGCGAAGTCGGCCGCCTTCATCGGCGCGGGGCCGGCGAGGGGATCGAGCACCGGGGTCAACCCCAGCTCCTCGCAGGCCGCGGTCAGGCGGGCCGGCTCCCACAGGCCGTCGGCCTGCCAGGCCAGGCGGAGCCCCTTGAGCTTCGGGTGACGGGCGAAGGCTCCGAGCCGCTCCAGGTTCCGGGCGGTGGGACGGAAGGACACCGGCGTGCGGATCAGCACGGTCTGGGCCCGCAGCAGACCGGCGGCGCGGGCCAGCGCGGTGAGCTGGTCGTCCAGGGCGGGGCCGGGCGCGAACCCGCGCAGGGCGGCGGCGGGCACGGCGCCCGAGGGCTGCTCCCACTCCGGATCGGTGATCGCCTGGGGCACGGCCACCACGAAGCGGGAGCCGTCTGGCGCGGCCTCGGCCAGCCGCCGGAGGGTGGCCTCCCGGTACCGGGCGTGCATCATGCGGGTGAGCTCGACGATCTCGAAACCGGGCTCGAAGCGGACGATGGTGGACAGGTGCTGGACGCCGAGGTGAATGCGCATGTTCGGGACTCCTAGGGCTCCGGGGCCGTCATCCGGTCGCGGATCTGGTCAAGGGAAGGAAGCGCCGGGATCGGAGCCGCGACCAGCGGCGCCGAAGACTCGGACGCCGGGCGCGGCAGGGCGCCGACGCGCACCGCGACGGGATCCTGCGGCCCCGCCACGCGGGAGATCGCGGCCAGGGCGGCGCCCCAGGTGGCGTAAGGGGACAAATCGACGACTGGCGCGGACGCAGGTTCCGCCTGCGCGGACGCAGGTTCCGCCTGCGCGGACGCAGGTTCCGCCTGCGCGGACGCAGGTCCCGCCTGCGCGGACGCAGGTTCCGCCTGCGCGGACGCAGGTTCCGCCTGCGCGGACGCAGGTTCCGCCTGCGCGACGTCCTCCCCGACCGGGACCTCGGGCACCAGTTCGATGGCGACGGCCGCCGCCAGGCCCTCGTGGACCCCCCAGACCCAGACGCGACGGACGCCGGCGGCGCGGGCGGTCGTGAGCAGAAACAGGATCTGCGCGGTGGGCTCCCGGGCGCCGGCGAACAGCGACAGGGCGGCGGGCTCCTCGAGGGCGGAGGCCCGCTCGAGGATGTCCCGGATGCGGTCGAGCTGGGTCCAGGGGACGCCGGCGGACTCGAAGACGCGGAAGTGCTCGGCGGAGACAAAGACGGGCAGCCCGGGGGGCAGGCGCCTGCGCTGGGCGCGGGCCAGGACCGGGCGGTCCTCTCCGAGGGCCAGGATCGCCAGGGGAGGGAACTCGAGCTCGAGCTTGAGCGCCTCGACGTCCAGCAGGAGCTCGTCGACCCCGCTGCGGTAGGTGGGCAGCGCCCGGAACGTCACGAGCGCCTCCTCGAGTTGGGCGAGGACCGTCCTGCAGATCCGCTCGAAGCAGGCCTTGGTCGTGGCGGTGTCCCAGCCGGCCCCGCGGCAGAAGTCGCGCAGGTAGGCCTCCTCCTGGCCGGCGGCCTCGTCGAACGGGGTCAGATCGTACCAGACCGAGATCAGGTGGGCGGCGGCGGTGAGCTGGCCGCTCTGGAGGGGATCGCTGTGGGCCTTGACCAGCCGCAGGGCGAACAGGGCCTGCACCGTGCGGCCGTAGGTGACCGGGGTCTTCGCGTGGGGGACCTGAAGGCGCGGCTCCGGCTCCGGAGAGGTGGAGCAGGCGCCGGCGAACGCGAGCAAAAGGACCCAGGCGGCGGTACGGATCATTTGCGCTTCTTGCCGGACCGGCGCGCGGCAGGCTTCGGGGCGGCGGCCCTGGCGACGGCCGGCTCCTCGGGGTAGCGCGGGATGACGGAGGCTGCCGGCAGGTTGCGGCGGACCGCCCAGATCATCCAGGCGACCCCGGCGAGAAACAGGGGGATGGAGAGCAGCTGGCCCATGGTCAGCCCGCCGACCTCACGGAGATCGCCCTGAAACTCCTTGAAGAACTCGACGATGAAGCGGGCCAGGAAATACAGCACCAGGAAGATGGCGATCAGGAGGCCGCGGGGCCGCTTCTCGCCGAGCCGGCGATCCACCAGCAGCAGGATGCCCAGGATGGCGCCGCCCATGAGGAACTCGTACAACTGGCTGGGGTGGCGGAGCGGCACGTGGGAGAGCCCCAGGGCGGCGGCCTCGCGGTCCTCGTGGCTCAGCGGGAAGCGCACGCCCCAGGACCCGTCGGTGGCACGCCCGACGATCTCGGAGTTGAAGAAGTTCCCCAGCCGGACCAGCGCGGCCCCGGTGGCCGCCGAGAACGCGAAGCGGTCGCCGAACTCGGCGAACGACATGCGCTTCTGGCGCGCGAACCACCAGCCGGCGACGATCAGGCCCAGGGTGGCTCCATGGCTGGCCAGGCCGCCCTTCCAGAACTTGATGATCTCGACGGGGTGGCTGAAGTAGTAACCCGGCTCGTAGAAGATCACGTGCCCGAGCCGGGAGCCGATGATCACGGCCAGCATGCCGGGGATGACGAAGTCGCTGACGTCCTGCTCCCGCCAGCCCACGCGCATCATCTGCCAGCGCAGGAAATAGAAGCCGCCGATGAAGACGGCCACGAAGAGCAGACCGTAGTAGCGGACGGCGAAGGCGCCGATCCGGAAGATCTCGGGGTTGGGTTCCCAGGTGAACGTCATGTTGACAGACTCCTGCAGGCGCCGGACGCGTCACGCAGCAGGGTCTGCGTCCGGTCGGGGCCCCACGAGACCAGGGACACCCGGGTCGCCGTGAAACCCTCGAGGAAGGAAATGTATTCCGCGAGCGCGCCCGGAAGAACCCCGTCCTCGGACGGTGTGGTCCAGGGAGCGAACGCGCGGTAGACCGGGCGGAGCTCGGCCGCGCGGTAGGGATCGCACGGGAAGTCCTCGAGCACGCGGCCGGTGGCGTCCTCGTAGGCCACCGCGACCCGGACCTCGGGCAGATCGCACAGCACGTCGACCTTGGTGAGCGCGAGGGAGGTCGCCCCCACGAGCCGCACCGCCTTCTTCAGGGCCACCGCGTCGAGCCAGCCGCAGCGGCGCAGCCGTCCCGTGGTCGCGCCGTACTCGCCGCCGAACGCGGCCAGGTGCCGCCCGGTGTCGTCGGACAACTCGGTGGGGAACGGGCCGTTGCCCACGCGGGTCGTGTAGGCCTTGCACACCCCCACGACCTCGGAGACCGCTCCATGTCCCAGGCCGATGCCCGAGAGCAGGCCGCCGAAGATGGTCGAGGACGAGGTGACCCACGGATAGGTGCCGTGCAGCGTGTCGAGCATGACGCCCTGGGCGCCCTCGAGCAGCACGGTGCGCCCCTCTGAAGAGGCCCGGGCGGTCTCCAGGGACACGTCGGTGAACATGGGCACCAGCCAGGCGGCGACCTCCATCAGTTCGGTGTGAAGCTCGGCGGGGGTGATCACCGGCTCGCCGCCCAGCTCGAAGATGGGCGCGTAGTCGAGGTGGAGCGCCTCCAGGGAGGTCCGGAGGGCCTCGGGATGGGCCAGCGCCGCCAACGGGATCCCGAGGCGGGAGGCGCGGCTCTCGTAGGCCGGGCCGATCCCGCGCAGGGTGGTCCCGCGGGCGTCCGGACGGGCCTCGCGGACGTGCTCGAGGGACTTGTGCCACGGGAGGATGAGCATGGCCTGCGGGTCCACGCCCACGCGCTGGCGCACCCGGGGCGTGCCGAGCCCGTCGAGGACGTCCAGCTCCTCGCGCAGCCGCTGCGGCTCGATCACCATGCCGGCGCCCAGCAGGCACCGGCTGTACTCGTGCAGGATGCCGGAGGGCACGAGGTGCAGCACCGTCTTGCGACCTCCCTGGATGATCGTGTGCCCGGCGTTGGAGCCGCCGGCGGCCCGCACCACCAGGTCGGCGTCGGCGGACAACACGTCGACGATCTTGCCCTTCCCCTCGTCCCCCCACTGCATTCCGACCACCGCCTTCACCGACATCGCATCACCTCTGCTCGGCCCCTGTCCGGGGCGGTTCGGGGTTACCCGACGTGGCGCGCGCCAGCTCCCGCAGGCACTTGTCGCGGCTGGCGGGGGTCCTGTCCCAGGCCTCCAACTGCCGCGCGGGGCCCTTCTCGAGGTTCTCGAGGGCCTCCTTGACGAGCCGCGAGGGCCGCGCCCTTTTCAGGATCCGCAGCGCCACGTCGAGTTCAGCGCGCGCGCCCTCCGCGTCACAGAAATGCTCCAGCAGGAGGACCGCTTTCAATCGGTGGGTATCATAGTAGAGGCGATCAAAGTCAATGGATTTCTGGATGGCGTCGAGCGATTTCTGGTACTGCGAGTGCGCGTGGGCCCATTTCCCCGCGGCTTCATGGGCCCGCGCCAGGGCATAGTGGGCGGTGAAGACCCGGGACCAGGCGCTCTCGGGGTTGGTGTTGTTGGCGACGCCGAGCCGGGCGGCCCGCAGCAGCAGTTCGAGGATCTCCATGCGGTCATGGGGCGCCAGGAAGGACGCCGGGATCCGCGTGAGCACGTGGGCGGAGTGGGCGGCGTTGTACATGGTCTCGCCCGGAACGGCCGTCCGCAGCACGATCCCCAGATCCCGCACCACGGCCGAGACGGCCGCCGGCACCGGCCCGGCCGCCTTTCTGTTCACCTCCGCCTCCTTGCGGTCCAGGACCCCGCGCAGCTGCCCCACGGCCTGCCTGAGCTGGCCCAGGGCCACGGCCGGGTCCGGCGAGAGCCTGTCCGCGGGCAGGCGCAGGGAAGCGGCCATGGTCCGCAGCCGCTGGGCGTCCAGGCTCGAGGCGGACGGGTGGTCGAGGACGCGGGTGGCCTCGTCGAGCCGGACCTGTTCGTTCTGCAGCGGCTCCCAGGCCTGGGCGAAGGCCTTGAGCAGCGCGGAGTTCTTCTGGATGCGGGTCAGGGCCTGGTCGGCGCGCACGGCCCGGACGGCCGACACCACCGGCCACACGGCCAGCACCACGGGCACCAGCGGCAGCCAGGCGGGACGCCAGGGCGCCGGGGGATCCGCCGTCATCCCGGCCGTCGCCCGGACCCCCTCCCCCGCCGGCGCCTGCCCTGAGGCCAGCAGGCCGCCGAGGATCCCCAGCGCGGCGAAGACGGAAAACAGGCTGGGGATCACGTCGTAGACCACCAGGGAGTGACCCAGGTACCCCACCAGCGCGAACGCCAGGCCGAAGGACTGCCACGCCCCCGGGCCCGACGAACGCCGGGCCGCACGCAGGCCGAAGAAGATGCCCCAGCCCAGCAGGGCGAGGGTGGCCGCCAGCCCGGTGATCCCCTCCATGGTCAGGAGATCCAGGACCAGGTTGTGGCTCGAGCGATAGTTGACCCCCGGCGCGATGGCCGTGAGCTCGAGGGACTTGTAGGGCAGGAAGCGGACCCGGTAGGTCTCCTTGCCGACGCCCGTCCAGAAGTGGTCCCGCACCATCGGCACGGTGTCCTTCCAGACGCGGAAGCGGGCCTCCCCCTCGTCGGGGTCGAGCATCTTCTCGAGGTGGACGGCCTTGTCCACCACCCGGAAGAGAGGGGCGCGGGTGGCCGGGACGACGAGCACCAGCGCGGCGCCGAGGAGCACGGCCGAAGCACCGCCGAGGCGGTGTCTCGGCTTGGGGAAGGCGTCCCAGGCCACGCGGGCCAGGAAGGGCAGCAGGGTGATCAGCACGAACAGGGCGGCCGAGGCCCGCTTGGCGAGCATGCGCTCGGCGCCCGTCAGCACGCTCTTGGCCTGCTCGGGGGGCAGCTTGGCCAGCTCGGCATCGGGAGGAAGGACTACGCCCAAATAAACGTAATGGAACAGGAACGCCAGCCCCAGCAGCCCGACGATGGCGGCCAGGCGGGCGCGCAGCTCGACGACCGGGAGGAAGCGCCCGGGGGTGAAGAGGAAGAAGGCGACCGTGGAGGAGATCCCCAGGCCCAACCAGGCGCCGCGGGTCTGGATCGTCGCGAGCGCATAGACGTTCCCCACGATCACGAGCGCGGCGAACGCGGCCGCCCGGCGGCTCCGGTCGGTGAAGACGAGGGCCAGCGCGGGCATCAGGGTGAAGTGGAACTGCAGGGCGAAGAAGTCGGGGTTCCCGGCGAAGCCCGAGGGCCGGAACACGCGCACCCCGGGCATGGTGAGCTCGTAGTAGGTGCGCAGGACCAGGAACAGGCTCACCGCCATCCACCCGTACAGGAACCAGCGGGACCGAACCTCCCGGTCGCGGGCGATCCAGACCAGCAGGACCAGGGCGGCCGCCATGCTCGCGAGCACGGTGATCACGCCCATCTGCCGGTTGATCGACCCGAAGAACGTCACCGCGGGCATGCCCGAGAGCAGCGTGTTGACCAGCAGGTGGGCGGTCATGCCGGCGAACAGCCAGACCAGGGGATGGCGCAGCAGCATGGCCCGGCCCCGGGGCCTCGTCCATTGAAGCAGCCACCAGCCGCCCAGCATGGCGGCGGCCGGGTACAGCACGGCGATCTTGGGCGTGACGAACAGCCGGAAGGTGCGGTCGGAGAGGAAGAACCCGCAGGCGAAGAGCGTCGTGCCGGTGAGCGCGGCCGTGATCCAGAGAGGAGCCAGGGGGGATCGGAACCCCTGGCCGGGAAACCGCCACGTGACGAGGCCGCCGAGGGCGGTGAGGCCCAGGGCGGCCCACATCAGGCCTCGGGCCATCCCGGTGAGCGCCACGTCCCGATCGAAACTGAAGCCGCACCAGGCCGCCACGGCGGCGGTCCAGAGCACCCACGGCACCCAGGCGGAGGTCGGATCTCCGTCGTCGAACAAGCCCCTTGGCCAGGGTCGGTCATCAGGAGTTTTCATGCATCAGAATCCGTAATACATCTCGATCTCGAGGGGGTGGGGGTTGCCGATGAAGCGCTCCTCGTCCTTCTTCTTCGACTGGATCCAGGAGCGGACGAAATGCTCGGAGAACACGTCCCCGGCGGTGAGGAAGGCGTGGTTCTCCGCGAGGGCGTCGAGGGCCTGATCGAGCTGGGTCGGCAGGGAGCGAAGGGTCGCCAGCCGCTCGGCGGGCCAGGAGAAGATGTTCTCTTCGACGGGCCCGAGGCCCAGGGCCTTCGGATCCTTGGCGGCGCGGATGCCCTCGAGGCCGGCCATCAACTGGCCGCTGATCAGGAAGTACGGATTGCAGGTGGCGTCGGGCGTCCGGAACTCGATCCGCTGCTCGGTGGCCGACTTGGCGTAGGTCGGGATGCGGACGGCGGCGGAGCGGTTCCCGGGGCTGAAGAAGGCCTTCGT
>Ga0302247_1001775_pt1 | contig 15682 bp, 10 predicted proteins | sample AAG_UR_Ile_MG_FD_193529 | JGI IMG/M metagenome (GOLD analysis project Ga0302247, IMG submission 193529) | Enriched activated sludge microbial communities from anaerobic digester in WTTP, New Holstein, Wisconsin, United States - AAG_UR_Ile | ecosystem: Engineered > Bioreactor > Anaerobic >...
CCAAAGATAAAGCACTGTCCGGCATTATGGAGGTCTTCAGGGAAAAAGGCATCGATACCCAAAGCAAGATAGGCGACATCCTCGCCGCGCTAAACGATCTTCTTTCCCATGCAATATCCGGTACCGATGCCCTAAATGCACAGGAGGAAATCGAACGGATTAAAAGCACTCTGGGTGAAATCACCGGCAGGCTGGGCATACCTCTGGAAGACATTATTCGCGGCGCACAAGGCGCCGCAGGCGAAGGCGGGTCACTCTCGGGAACTGAAGTCGATGGTTTCGGCCATCAGGACGAAGGCCAAACCAGACCAGGCGGCATTTATGATGATCTTTCCGAAATAGACAAAGGCCTCGCGGGACTTGCTCATCAACTGGAAAGCAAAAAGGAAAAAGAGACGAACATTTCCTTGCAGCGCACGTTTGCCGAAATTAAACAGGCACTCGGAGATACACAAACAGACGAGCACGAAAAAATAGCGAAAATAATGAACGCCTTCGAGCAGATGCTTGCCGAGGCCATCGACAATCCGGAAAGCGGGCTTTCCGCCGAGCAGGCCGGTGAGCTCAAAGAAATTTTCCGCCGGATGGCTCCTGGTGAAGGCCATGGGGACGGCCAGCCGGAATCTTCCGCCACAGAGGCGGCACAAAAGCTGGCCGAAGCTGTCTCGGATATCGTGGTAGATACGGAGCTTGGTGCCGGCGACAAGATCGGCAAGATCATGGCCGCTGTGGAGGATCTGGTCGGCGAGATTCTTGAGGGTGGGGACACGGGCCTTGATGATGATCAGATTTCTGCCATCAAAGAAATGATGGGTAAGCTCAGTGAAAATCTGGATGCCCTCGCCCGTGAGGATCAGACTAAAGCCGTGGAGGTTTCCCAAGATGAGGTAGGTGTCGCCGCCGCGGAGGAAATACTCGAAGAAATAATCATCCCCGAAGACACACCTGAATCAGGCCTTGCGGCAGAAGATAACCTTTCTGAAGGGGAGATTGTCGAAACACTCGAGGCCGAAGGAGATGCAAAAGCTGACGCTCGACCGGGTATTGAGGAGATTCCAACAGATGAGCCGGGCGCCGACGTGGAAGAAATAATCGAAGAAGTCCTCGTTTCCGAAGACGCACCTGAATCAGGCCTTGCGGCAGAGGATGACCCCTCTGAAGGGGAGATTGTCGAAACAATCGAGGCCGAAGGGGATGTGCCGGAGGATGAGGTCACGACTTCAGATGACCGGGCTCTTGAAGAGGTTGTTTTGGTCACCGACGAAGACATGCTTGCCGACGAGTCCGAACTATCCCCGGATCAGGAGATAGGCGAAGGCGGAGAAGTCCTCACGGATGATACTTTGCTGACCTCATCAGATGCCGAGGAAGACTCGATCGGTGAAGAAATTGCGGGCGACGACCCGGCCATGGAACAACAGCCGGCTCTTAACGATGAAGCGGGCCAGGAGGCAGGTGTGACACCTTCCAGTTCCTTTATCGATGCCGACCTCCGGGATAAGGCGCAATTATTGACACGGTTGGCCCAGGATGCTGCGGCGCTGGCTTCACTGGGGCCAGATTTGTCGGGCAGCGTGTACACGGAGGAGGAAATCCGCGAGAAGGCTCATTTCCTTGCGGAGGAATTCAACCGCTATTTGAGCCTACGCGACAAGTTCTACAATGCCCATGTGCTCATCAAAGGAGGCAACTATCTGGTAGGAGGGGCACATCTGGCCAAAAGCGAGCTTCCCGAACAGATTGCCACATTGCCGGATTTCTACATCGGCAAGTTCCCGGTCACCAATGCCATTTTTGAAATTTTTGTCGAGCAGACAGGCTATGTCACCACAGCGGAGCGCTACGGTTACAGTATCGTTTATTACCCGCGTATGCAGCACAGCCGGGACCCGGTCACGGGTTTGGAACGTTTTTCACTGCATAAGAGCGCCTACAGCAGGAGGGTGACGGGTGCCTGCTGGCACAGACCGCTGGGGCCGGAAAGCTCGCTGCATCTGAAAAGAACACATCCGGTCGTGCATGTAAGCCTGGAAGATGCGCGCGCCTTTGCCTCATGGACAGGAAAAAGGCTCCCTACGGAAATCGAATGGGAAGCGGCGGCACGCTCCGCCCTCGGTTACATTTTCCCCTGGGGAAATGAATGGCTGGAAAACGCCTGCAACACGGAGGCCAGCCTGCACGGAGACACAACCCCGGTGGACCACTACATTAAATTCGCCAACCAGGCGGGTGTAGCCGATGCGCTGGGAAATGTTCTGGAGTGGACAGGAGATGTGCCGGGTGACAGGCAAACGACGGAGATATGTATCACCAAGGGGGCAAGCTGGATTGCGCACGGCAAGATCAGCCTTACCGACCGTCACTATGTTGAAAAAGACGTCTCCTCCAACATCCTGGGCTTTCGCTGCGTGGCAATCTGACCGGACAGCTTTTTCCCCCGCCACAGGCACGAGCGCGAGCTTTCGCCTTTAGTCTTTAGCCTGTCTCCTTTGTCCTTTATCCTTTAGCCTCTCGCCTTTGCCCTTTAGCCTTTGTCCTTTCTCCTTTCGCCTTCGCCCGCCAGCCGTCACAAAAAAAGGCGGGGTAAAACCACCCGCCCTTTCACAGACTCATGTCGTCTTGTTTCAGAACTTCACCGACAAGCCCCCGCCTGCCAGCCAGTTCGTTTTATTGACCTCGACATAGGTCGGCATGGACTCTGTGAAGCCGTCGCCGTCGGTTTTAAATTTTGCGTAACCTGCATTGATAAAAGGCTCTAAAACAACAGCGCCCGCTTTGATGCTAGCGCCGAGTGACGCATTCACGCCATAGTGCGCCCCGTCTGCGGAAACCGACACAGGGGATGGTGTGATCCAGAAGTAACCGTCTGCGATATAGGAGTAATTTCTTTTGGCCAAACCGTAAAAGGCGCTCAGGCCACCGCGCAGGGACAGCACGGAATTGAGCTCCTGCTCGGCCAGCAACCTGAGGGTTAGACGGTGCTCCGAGGTTTTGGGCATGTCCGTGTAGTTATCGAAATACCATGACGGATCGCCAGGCTCAATGAACTGAGCATTCTGCTCTGATTTCAAATAATTATAGTAGAGCCCCGCCGCAAGTCTGGTGCCGGAGGTGGGGGTCATTTCCGCTCCGCCGCCTACTGTCACAAAGATATCTTTTGCCTCATGTTCGTATTCTATTGGGAAGCCACCGTCAAAGAAACCAGACCCGTCACGTGTAATTTTTTTAAAACCCGCACTTACAACAAAAGGCAGTGAAATATTGTCCGACACGGCATATCTCATCCACAGATCACCGGCCACATTGAATCCTTTTACCTTGCCTTCCGCCCAGAAACTTTCCGGGTCTTCTAAATCTGAATATACATATTCGTTGTCCGCTGCAAAAGGAAGGCCGCCGCGCAGTGTAAACATATAAGATACCGGCCCCGTCTTGCCCGCCGCGGATACCTTTGCATTTGCCTCCCAGTATTTTGAATCAAAGGGGATCATGTAAGGCAGAAGATTTAACACAGGCTTGTCTTCTGCTCCCCAGGGAAAGTTTATCAGCATTTCAGTCGGCATGAGGTTCTTCTGCTCTTCTTTCACATAGGCAAACCCTAGCTCCGCACCAACATTAACCGGGCCGACCGGCAGACCGTAGATGGCCTTGAGTGCAAAGTTGTCCAGCTTGTTTTCCAGCTCAAAGTTTTCATATCCGGGACCGGAAAACCCTTCATATACCTCGGTGCCGGTGTATTTGCCGTTTGCTGTAGTATAATCGAAAAAAACTCCCAGTCTGCCCGGCCCCAGCCCCAGCGCCGCTCCGAGCTGTCCCTCGTGCTTCCACAAACGGCCGTCGGCCGTAAAAGGATAAATAACATCCATCGCCGGAACGCTCGCGCTATACTCCCAGTTTTTCGTCTTTTCATATGTGAGGCGGTAGTGCCCGTAGGCATTGAACCCCTTACCAGTTGCGATGGCCGCCGGATGAATAAGGAAATCCGACTCGTCGGCGACGAGTCCCGCTGCATCACCCATACCAGCCATCCGCCCCTGCCAGCCCCAGGAAGGCAGGGCCAGCAAAACCGCCAGCACAGACACAACCGCAATAAAACCAACTCTTTTTTGCATAATTACTCCTCCTTAAAATACGACGTCGCCGATTTAAAATTCCGGTAATGACCTGCAAATAAGCTCATCGCTTGTCCGTTTACCTAAGTTCTTTTACACTAAACACCTGTAAAAATGAAGATAAATATCAACCTTTGCATAGGGGCTTTGGCCGGACGGAAAAAAAGGGCGGGGTAAAACCACCCGCCCTTTCACAGACTCATGTCGTCTTGTTTCAGAACTTCACCGACAAGCCCCCGCCTGCCAGCCAGTTCGTTTTATTGGCCTCGACATAGGTCGGTACGAACCATGTGACCCCGTCACCGTCGGTTTTTAATTTTGCGTAGCCGGCGTTGATAAAAGGCTCCAAGACAACAGCGCCCGCTTTGATGCTCGCACCGAGTGACGCATTCACGCCATAGTGCGCCCCATCAGCAGAAACGTCTACCGGCCAATACATATCTGAGTCACTCATTGCATAATAGGAGTAATCTCTTTTGGCCAAACCGTAAAAGGCGCTCAGGCCACCGCGCAGGGACAGCACGGAATTGAGCTCCTGCTCGGCCAGCAACCTGAGGGTCAGACGATGCTCAGAGGTTTTGGGCATATTCGTATAATTGTCGATATACCATTCTGACGGATCAAACGTATCCATGAACTGCATATTCTGATCTGATTTCAGATAATTGTAGTAGAGCCCTGCCGCAAGTCTGGTGCCGGAGGCGGGGGTCATTTCCGCTCCGCCACCTACTGTCACAAAAATATCTTTTGCCTCATGTTCGTATTCTATTGTGGAGGGGGCGGAGCTGAAACCAGCGCCGTCACGTGTAATTTTTTTAAAACCTGTACTTACAACAAAAGGCAGTGAAATATTGTCCGACACGGCATATCTCATCCACAGATTACCGGCCACGTTGAATCCTTTTACCTTGCCTTCCGCCCAAAAACCGTTGTACTCGACTAAATGCACATATTCGTTGTCCGTTGCAAAAGGAAGGCCGCCGCGCAGTGTAAACATATAAGATACCGGCCCCGTCTTGCCCGCCGCGGATACCTTCGCATTTGCCTCCCAGTATTTTGAATCAAAGGGGATCATGTAAGGCAGAAGATTATACTCAGGATAGTCTTCTGCTCCCCAGGGATAGTTTACCAACATTTCAGTCGGCATGAGGTTCTTCTGCTCTTCTTTTACATAGGCAAGCCCAAGCTCCGCACCAACATTAACCGGACCGACCGGCAGACCGTAGATGGCCTTGAGTGCAAAGTTGTCCAGCTTGTTTTCCAGCTCAAAGTTTTCATATCCGGGACCAAATTGTCCCTCATACACCTCGGCGCCGGTGTATTTGCCGCTTGCTGTGGTATAATCGAAAAAAACTCCCAGTCTGCCCGGCCCCAACCCCAGCGCCGCTCCGAGCTGTCCCTCGTGCTTCCACAAACGGCCGTCGGCCGTAAAAGGATAAATCCTACCCATCATCGGAACGATCGCGCTATACTCCCAGTTTTTCGTCTTCTCATAGGTCAGACGGTAGTGCCCGTAGGCATTGAACCCCTTACCAGTTGCGATGGCCGCCGGATGAATAAGAAAATCCGACTCGTCGGCGACGAGTCCCGCCGCATCACCCAGACCAGCCATCCGCCCCTGCCATCCCCAGGAAGGCAGGGCCAGCAAAACCGCCAGCATAGACACAACCGCAATGAAACCAACTCTTTTTTGCATAACTATTCCTCCTTAAAAGCATATTTCTAAATCTGTCCTGTCCATCAGGCTCAGTAAATAGCTTCGATAATCTATCAAAACCTGCAGCATAAAGCAATGCGTTACAGCAGAGCGAATTGCCCCGAAGCTTCTGGTGTACCACGAGAGACCAGGCATGAACGGGCTATCAAATATCATCCGAACCGGTCCGCAATTGTTTAAGGTTGCCGCCGATTGTGCGTAATCTGCAACTGATGCACAAATCCATCTCATCCCCATCTGAGTTTTATTGGACCTGTTTATGGCGGGGAGCTCAAGGGATCATTCCTTCATCGGCAAAGCTGAAGTAGCGGCCGTCGCCAATGATGATGTGGTCGAGCATTCTGATGCCCAAAAGTCGGGCGGCTTCGGCAAGTTCGACGGTTATTCTTTTGTCTTCCGCACTCGGGGTGATATTGGCGCTGGGGTGGTTGTGCACGCAGATGATCGCGGCGGCGAATTTCTGGAGAGCACTGTGAATGACTTCCCGCACCATGGGCACGGCCTGATTTACCGTACCGTGCGCGGCATCGGCAATATCGATGATTTTATTATTTGTGTTGAGATAGATTACTTTGAAGACCTCGGTTTTTAAATCGCGCATCTGCGGCATGATGATATCCACAATATCTTTGGCGCTGGATATTTTTTGTCTGGCGTTGCTTGCCTCATCCTCGCGAAAACGTTTGCCGATTTCTAAAGCAGCCATGATTTGAGCGATTTTTGCCGGCCCCAAACCTTTGAATTCATGCCAGTTGCGCGCATCGGTGTGGCTCATATTACGGAATGTGCCGAACTTATCCAGTATCTCTCTGGCCAGGTCGATGGCGCTGTTTCCCCGGACACCGCTGCGCAAGAGAATTGCCAGCAACTCGGAATTGCTCAGGGCGGTTGCTCCTTTCTTAAGCAGTTTTTCCCGGGGACGATCATCCTGCGGCCAGTTTTTAATCGTGGAATTATTTTTTCTCTCCTTCATGCCGGCACCTTCCATGGTAGCATTTCGCAAATCGCCCATGCTTTTGAACGCTTCTTTTGTTCCGGGCGGTGATTTCAAATATATGGTTATTGTAAAATGACGTGCCGATTATATCGGTCATACCCGGGCGTGTCAACGGGAAAAGGTATAAGTGACAGTGGCAAGCGATTTGTCCCGCCACAGTTTCAATCCACATAGATGAACTGATACGACAGATGAATTTTTATGCCGTTCATGGTGAGCTTTTACTGACCGTTCGCGGTTAGTTCAAATGCCCGTTCGTGGTGAGCTTTTACTGACCGTTCGTGGTGAGCCTGTCGAACCATGAACGGCGAGCCACGAGCTAATCGCAGCCACCATTCATCTAACCCGCCAACCCTCTAATCCTCTAAACCTCTAATCATCTAATCTGCTAACTCTCCACCCCCGGCCTGCTAAAGCAACCCACCCCCGCCGCCCCCTTCGACAGGCTCAGGGCATGCTTCGTCAAACACCGCTCATCCTTCGACAAGCTCAGGACGAACGGGGGACACGAAGGTTGCGCTTCGCGCTTTGATCTTATTTTCCGGTCCCGACGATCCGCGTCCTCTCCGATGCGGGTGACGCTAAGAGGATAAATGATGAAACAAAAACAAACCTCTTGTGTCCCCCTTTGGAGACTGTGTCGAAATTACTTTTTTGTCATTCCGTGCAAGCGAAGCGCGACACGGAATCCAGTATTTTCATCATTTTCTTGATACCGGCCTTCGCCGGTATGACGATGTTGACGGCTTTTGACGATTGCGACACAGTCTCCGCAGGGGACACAAAGGGTGCCCTTCGCATTTTATTGCCGTTTGTGGTGAGCTTTTAATGCCCGTTCGTGCTCGGCCTGTCGAAGCATCCTTCATCCTTTATCCTTTAGCCTTTATCCTTAACCACGAGTCACAAGCTAAGGGCGGTGTCGCGGTGATTATATAGGGCTCAAGTGTTGGGGCTGATCACTTCCTTGACAGCTTCGGTTATTTTTGGAATACGAATTTAGTAAAGTATAGCCGGAGGTGAAATTATGAAAGCGGCGGTATTGCACGGCGCAAAGGACATACGGACACAGACGGTCGATGACCCAGTCTGTGCACCACACGGTGTCATCATCAAAGTAAATTCATGTGGCATTTGCGGCTCGGATCTGCACTGGTACAAATTCGACGGCCATGAAGGAACGATCTTCGGCCATGAATTAAGCGGCGACATTGTCGAAGTGGGCAAGGATGTCCGGGGCGTTGAAATCGGTACGCGCTGCACCGCCGTGGGTTTTTCCCCCTGCAATGAATGCTTCTGGTGCCGGCAGGGAAAGGCGCACCGCTGCCAGGCGATGGAGCTCCTGGGTTATCAGCTTCCCGGAGCGATGGCCGAGTATGTACATATACCTTTTGCGGCTCCCGGCCGCACGGTTTTTCCCATACCAGGTGAAATGAGCTATGAGGACGCGGCATCGGTAGAGCCATTTTCCATTTCTTATTTTTCAGTAAACCGGGGCCAACCCAAGCCTGACGAGGTTGTCGCCGTGATCGGCCTGGGCGTGATCGGTCTGTATGCCGTCCAGATATTGAAAGCGATGGGAGTGAAAAAAGTGATTGCTGCGGGGCGGAGGCCCTCGCGTCTGGAGGCGGCGAGATTAAGCGGCGCAGATGTGATCATTGACGCGGCGACACAAAGCACCGTCGAGGCGGTCATGGAGGCGACCGGCCTCATGGGTGTCAACACAGTGGTGGAATGCGCAGGCAATCAGGCCGCGTTCGACCAGGCGGTGGAAATGGCGCGCGGCGGCGGAAAGATTCTGCTGGTCGGAGTTTATGAAGACCCGCTCACCTGGCAGCCCCTGCCGGTCATCGGCAAAAATCTCACACTGATAGGCTGCCTGGGTGGCAATTTTCCAGCCGTTATCGACCTGTTCAAGGCGGGAAAGGTGAAAACCGAAGGCATGATCTCGCACCGCTTCGGCCTTGACGAAGCGGCCCAGGCATTCCGGACACAACTTGAGGACCCGGCTGCCGTCAAAGTCATGATCAAGCCCTGAAGGAGAGGCCATGCAAAAAGAATTTCTTCTACCGACAGAATTTATCGACAACGATTCGCAGGAGGTGCAGAAATTTGCCCTAGAAGCGGTTAACGGCGCCCAAACCCAACGGGAAAAAGCGATTCGTCTTTATTATGCCGTGCGCGACGGGATTTATTACGACCCGTACCGCATCGAACCGACACGCCACGCCTTCAAGGCCAGCACGATACTGAAGCAAGGCTACGGGTATTGCGTGGCCAAGGCCATCGTGCTGGCCGCCGCGCTGCGCGCCGAGGGTATCGCCTGCAAGCTGCACTTTGCCGATGTTCGCAATCACCTGGCGACCGCACGGCTCAAAGAGATGATGCAAACTGATATTTTTTATTACCACGGCTACAACGACATCTTCCTGGATAACCGCTGGATAAAAGTGACACCGGCCTTCAACCTGTCTCTTTGCGAAAAATTTCGTGTGAAGCCACTGGAATGGGACGGAACCCACGATGCGGTTTTTCAACCCTTCGATCTGGAGGGGCGCAGGCACATGGAATACATCACCGACCACGGCTCCTTCGCTGATGTGCCCTTCGATGCGATCATCAACACATTCCTCACCTGCTATGGAAATGCTTCCAGGCTTTTCGCCGAGAACCACAGCCGTGAAGGCAACTTTGCGCAAGAAGGAGAGCAAGAAGCGCAAAAGGAAAAAAGCTGACCGCGCAGCCGACTCATTTTGCCACACAAAAGCTCATGGGATCAGGTCTTGAAATATCAGAAATCTTATATGGCAGGACCTTGCCCCAATCTCCCGATATCCCCACTATCTTATATACCTTCTCATCACCCCGGATGCATTATACCTTCATGATTCCAGACGACTCAGGAAAGACTGCATCTGCTCCCATTCCTTCTGAGTAAAGCGGCTGGCGAATTTTCGGTTGGTCTCCTCAAACAGTTTCATGATGGATGCCCGATGCTTCTTGCCGCGGGCAGTGAGATAGATCCTCAATGATCGGCGGTCATGGGTGTCCATTTTCCTTTCAATCCATCCATCCTTCTCCAGCCTGTCAAGGAGCCCTGTCGTCGTTGCCCGGTCCTGGGCTATCTTTTCAGCCAACTCGCTCGGCAGGAGCCCGTCTTCTTCCATTACTGCCACCAGCATGAAGAACTGACCATGAGTGAGACCATAATGGGCTATTTCTTCCCGGTATGCTTTTGCTACCTTTCGAACCGCCTTTCCCATCTGAAAACATATGCAATCTTGAAATGCCATTTTTTGTTCTCCCTCGCTCCCTCTTGAGCATGCCCATAAGCCATACCAAGATTTCTCATCCAAACTATACGGCTGTTTGTTTGAAGTTTCATTATACACTTTCCTGCCCGTATATTTTCACTTTTTCTTGTTTCTCCAAGACCCTGAGGCCGCCTTGGGCCAGGGCCGCCATCTCGTCCTCCCCAGGGTAGATGCGCATCGGTGCCAGAAATCCAACCCGTTCAGTGATCCACTCTATAAGCTTTGCCGAGTAAGCCAGTCCTCCGGTGATAATGATCCCGTCGATGCATCCTTTCAGGACAACCGCCATGGCTCCTATCTCTTTGGAGATCTGATACGCCATGGCTTCATAAATGAGGGCTGCTTTTTTGTCATCAGCCTTGATCATGGCTTCCACCTTCACGGCATCCCTGGTTCCCAGATAGGCAGCCAATCCAGTATGGCCTGTGAGCTTTGCTTGAACCTGATGTTTTCCATGTTTTCTCGAACAGGAAAGATCGACGAGATCCATGGTCGGTAACGCTCCGGCTCGCTCCGGGGTGAAAGGTCCTTCGGAAAGGCCGTGGGTACTGTCAATGACACGCCCCCTCTTATGGGCGCCCACAGTGATACCCCCTCCCAGATGTGCCACGACGACATTGATTTCCTCATATCTTTTCCCGACTTCAGCGGCATATTTTCTGGCAGCCATTTTCTGATTCAACGCATGGAAAGCACTTTTACGCTCAATCTCGGGCATACCCGAGATTCTTGCCAGGGGCTCGAATTCATCGGTACTCGGGGGATCGATGACAATGGCGGGTATCCCATGTTTCCGGGAAAGCTTCAAGGCCAAGGACGGCCCCAGCGCTGACACATGTTTACCGTATTTCCCCGCCAAGAGATCTTCGCACATGTTCCTGTCAATTGCATAAGCACCGCCCGGTCCCGGTCTGCATAAACCGCCACGGCTCACGATCATGTCAAGATCTTCCACATTGATGAAGTTCTCATTCAGAAAGTTCATTATATCCCGTTCCCTCAGGGGGAGCTGTTCTTCCAGAGAGGAGAGCCGGGCCGGATCTTCTGACCTGTAGCCTATATTCTCCGAACATTCCGGTGTGTTGCCTCGGAAGCAGGCGATTTTCGTCGATGTGGACCCTACGTTGATGACGAGCAGATGCTTCTCCTTATCCATAGGAACCGCCTTCTCCGTCCAACAGGCATGCCAGAGCTATCCGGGCAAGACGGTCCTCGCGGGAGACAAAGGCAAGATCAAGGATCACCGGCTTGCTCGTTCCCATAACCACGCCTGCTGTTTTCATCTTACCGAAAAAAACCAGTGCCTCGGCCATGAGAAAGCCTGTATCTATTTCAGGGACAAGATAGATATCCACTTCCCCTGTCACAATGCTGTTGACGCCTTTGCGCTCCGCGGCTGCCCTGCTCAGTGCACAGTCAATGTCGAGCGGCCCTTCTACAACGGCATCGCCAAACTGGCGACGCTCGGACATCTTTGAGAGGATCGCAGCGCTCAATGTCGAGGGAATGCTAGGATTTACCTGCTCGATGGCTGCCAAGGCAGCCACCTTCGGCACCTTGATGCCAAGTACGCGCGCAAGCTTTAGTGCGTTCGTCAGGATCTGCTGTTTTTCGGCAACTGAGGGATGGTTGTTGATGTATGTATCCGTGACGAGGATCAGTTTCTCACCCTTCAAAGGGGGGAATACCGACACGAAACTCATGATGCCGCCCTTGGGAATCATCCCTCTGGTCTTGTCGTGAAGGGCATGCAAAACATTCTGAATGGGAATGCCGCCTTGCATGAAAATGCCGCCATCATGGGCGTTGAGAACTTCCAGTGCCCTGTTCAGAGCCGGCTGCCGATCATTTTCCTCTATGACTTCATATTCCTTTTCCGACAGAGGCGATTCGTCAATCATGCTTTTTATAGCCTCTCCATCCCCGACAAGACAGGGAAATATCAGTCCGGCCGCAGCGGCTTCAGAAAGAAGGGGCATATCTTCTTCTTTCGGGTTGGGTACGACTAGTCTTCTTGCCCCTCCCAGGCTTGCCCTATCCAAGATATCCCTGAACGAACGCAACATCTCACTGCTCCCCTTTTTCCATCTCGTCGGCAAGGACGACGCACATGGCAATCTGTTGGACTATATTGTCGCTGAAGTCCGACCGGGACGGGATACAGACCGGCCCCCTTGAAGTGGCAACCAGGGAACTGCGTGTTACATCGAGAAAAAAATCGAGCTTGCAGAGGATGTTGCCTGTATCAAGGCAGGGAACGACGAGGATATGAGGCAGCCCATCCCCTTTTAAATCCGTTATCCCGTCCCTGTGGTTCTTATCTCCAAGAAAGATATCCGTGAACGAGGTGGCAGAAACAAGTTCGCACTCCCCAAACTCCCCTGCATCCGCTGATTTTTTCAGAATATCATAGTCCTTATATGAATCGAGCGTGCCGCCGATCTCCCTCTGGCCGGAGAGGACGGCGATCTTCGGCCTGGGGTGCCCTATGAGGTGGTATACGAAAACAGCATTCTTTATGACTTCCGCCTTTGCCTTGACGCCCGGTTTGATATTCACGCCGGTGTCGGTGAACGCCACCAGATGATCCATTCCGGGGATATCCCAGAAGGAAACCACGCTCACTGTCATGCCGGAAACGGCTTTGGCCTCCTCGCGTATAATCGACCGGTAGATATAGGATGTCGGGATCTGCCCCTTGCCGACAATGGGCAACTCGCCGGAAAACAACATGTTGATTCCCAGGTTGGAGATGGCTTGTTCCCCGGTCTGTGGAATTTTTTGGAACGTATCGATGTTGAAGGCCACCTTTTCCGCAACCTCTTCCATCTTTCTAATATTCCCGACAAGAACGGGCTCGATGTATCCCATGTCCCTACTGATTTTGACCGCCCGCATGAACTCCTCGTCTTCTGGAGCCAGAACGGCAAACTTCTTCGGCCCCTTTTCCCGAGCCGACATGGAAAACTCTTTCAATGTTCTGATCATGGTCATTCCCTGTTGGTGTATGAAATGTCGGCCGGGTGAAGAACCGGGTGCTTGCGTTTCATGGCGAAAGCCGCGACTGCCTCCGGGATGTCCTTGGAAGTCATGGTTCTAATCTCTTTGGGACGATTCAATGTTATGACGCCGATACTTTCAACTTTTCAAAAAGGATCGTTTCATAAGCCGTGGTAGAGCCTCTTTTCTTATGAATCTGTTCCAGTGCTGCATTTTTATCTGTTACTCCGGAATCATTAGCATACTTACTATTTTGATTCAAATTATTTAATTGCTAACCATATCCATTTGTCGCTCCTGTATCGGGCTTGGCGTCAGGTCTTGAAATATCAGAAATATTATATGGCAGGGCCTTGCCCCAATTTCTGTTAGATATTTCCTTCCACGACGGCGATTTCTTCGGGAGTTAAATCGTATAGCTCGTAAACCAGTTTGTCGATCTGGTTGTCGGTGGCGGCGATTTGGCGCTGGATTAACGTTTTTTCATGGTCGGTTTTGGCTTCCGCCAGTTGTTTGTTTAGCGAAAGCATTTGCTCGACCAGTTGCACCATTTTATCATGCATTTTCTTTTCGTCTGAATTTCTAACGTCGATTGTGCGAATGGGAAGTTTCTCTATGTATTGTCTGTTATATGCATAATATCCACCGCTAAATTGGCTACTGTATGATTTTAAAAAAGTATCAAGTAATTTTGAGTTCAACAATCCCACTATATATTGCATGGAAGCTTTGTTATTTTTTAGTGTAATTCCGTAACCACCACCACCGCCACCACCACTTCCAACAAAATAATAGTAGTCATTTGAATCTAATGTAAAAGAAGCTTTATTAGCAATACTAGGGGTAATTATTTTAGGCTGTTCCATTTCACCTAGGTTTTGAGAACGACCAAATGCGTACCACTTATCATGTTTCCACTTTCCCCGTTCTCGTGCCTCGAGCAACGAACGATTTGTTTTTAAATATTCCCAAGCAACTGGGTATTTTTCTAATAGTTCTTTAGTGGTCAGCAAGATAGCTTTTCCTTCCGAAAGTCTATATGGGAAAAGAATAGATTTTTTCAATTCGCTGATATGATAGCGTCGAATATTCACTGAGCCTTTGCATAAAGGATGCATAAGTTCGCATTCAATGTTGTGCTCTGTTTGAGTAGACTCGGAAAAATAACGATTTTTACCAGCATTCGATAAAATAAAAACAGAATCAGCCCCTGTTACCAAACCTTGAAATATTCTATCAGCCACATCTTTCAATTTTACGGGCATTTTGTTTAACTTTTCAAAAAGTTCCGCACCCTTACCAACTATAAAGCTCCATTGAGACTCGGTGATATTTTTCGAAGATATAGTACTTTCGATACCAAGTTCCATGATTCGCCAATCGCTAAGGTTGTCAGCTTTTATAAAGTTGCACTCGGGACGAGCCGTTTTGTCAAGAAACAAAAGGCAAGTATATGTTGTCGCTCCTACAAAAACTTGTTGATTGCCGAAATGGACAATCTTAAAAATATGTTGGCCTTTAGCAATCAGAGCGCGTATTGCTTCACCATATTGTGCAGTGAAAAATTTGTGTGGCAGAATAAAACCCAAGCGTCCAGATTTATTAAGCAACTGCAAGCCTTTTTCAACAAAGACAACATAAATATCATAATTACCTTTTTGCGCTGATTTGTAGGTCTTTTTAAAATGTTCCGCTTCTGCAGGTGCCCATTCATTTAAAGTTTGAATACGTATATACGGTGGATTGCCGATGACGGCGTCGAAGCCGCCGGCCTTTAATATTTCCGGAAATTCCCTATCCCAATCAAAGGCATTGACGCGCTGGATTTCTTCCGTGTCCAGAAAGCTGGTCTGTTTGCCTTCATAAAAATCCGGGCCGACGAGCGAATTACCGCATTTGATGTTGTTACCCAAATCGGGCAGGGCGCGCTCGTTGAATAGTTTGAAAGCTGATTTGATGGTCTCGTCGCTTTCTCCTTCCAAAACTTTGAGCAGCAGCGAGAGTTTGGTTACTTCCACCGCCTGCGGGTCGATATCCACGCCGTAGATGTTGTTTAACAAAATGCGCTTGCGCTCCGCCGTGGTCAGCCGCCATTCATTGCGGATTCTCTGGTAAAGCTTCGGGGCTTTGCCTTTGGCGTGTTTTTCCGCATCGTCTTCAATGTATTTGTCTCTGTGCCAATCCAGCAGATATTGATACGCGCCGATAAGGAAAGAGCCGGAACCGCAGGCCGGGTCGAGGATGCGCAGTTTGTTTGCCGTTTTGGGGGTTTTGCCCTCGAGGAGTTTGCCCACGGTGTTTTTGACGATGTAATCGACAATATATGTCGGTGTATAATAGACGCCGCCCGCTTTGCGCACTTCCGGTTTTTCTTCCACTCTGGCGCGATGCCCCGGCGTGAGATGTATCACTTTACCCAGAAACTGTTCATAAACCTGTCCGAGAATATCGGCGGGCAAAACGCTAAATTCATACGGGCTTTCGGGATAATAAAGGCTTTTGAAAATATCTTTTAAGATTTTATCATCAACGGAAAGAGTTAAAG
>Ga0302247_1001779_pt1 | contig 15659 bp, 9 predicted proteins | sample AAG_UR_Ile_MG_FD_193529 | JGI IMG/M metagenome (GOLD analysis project Ga0302247, IMG submission 193529) | Enriched activated sludge microbial communities from anaerobic digester in WTTP, New Holstein, Wisconsin, United States - AAG_UR_Ile | ecosystem: Engineered > Bioreactor > Anaerobic >...
CGAGGGTGACGACCAGACATGACAATACGAAGAGCGTCGCACGACGTTGCCAGGAGGGAAGCAGGCCCGCAACAGCCAGACGCCAGGCGGTCACAGGTGGCTCCAGTTGGTTTCTGGCCGATTCGAGCGCCATGCGCAGCGGATCACCCTGGGGCAGCGACTCGATTCTGTCCGTGAGTCGAAGCAGCGTCGGGATCGGCTTCTCGTCCCGCTTCATGCGCTTCAACCGGACGAGTTCCTGGGTAATCTCCCCGATCTGCGCGGGATCCTCGCATCGAATGATCAGATCCACGAAGTAATCCCAAGGAGAATTTTGCTCTGTGACCCTTCTGCGCCAGTCGCCGGGTTTTTCCCGTTCGAGGCCAGCGGTCTTTCCCGCAGGGATGGGATCGGGGCTTCCCAGGAGGCGAGGCAGAGCGGCTGCGATGCTGCCCAGTTCGTCCAACTCGCGTTCCAGACCGTCGGCATCCATCCACAGCCCACGCTGCAGGCTGTGGAGACTTCCCCCGATCAACATGGCGTCCCGGCGCTCGAGACCGGAAAAAATCGACTCCGCTCCAGACGACGCCAGCCTGGCCAACTCGTCGGACTCCCCATCGAAGAAAAAACTCCCCGAGGTTCCGGGCGCCTTTTCCCAGGCCTGGGCACGCTCGAGCGCGTTCAGGAAAAGGCTTTCCCGTTCGCGCATGTCGCTCTCTTCCCGGACGTCCAGGATCCCGTGCTCAACGAGCACCACATAATTCAACCTGCGGTCATCGTCATACTGGTTGAGGCCGCTCCAGAGCTTCTTCAGTCGAGAGATCCGAAGCAACGGAATCACCGTCAAGGAATCGCTTAATTTCCTCGTCGGCGTGATCTTCAACCAGGAGAAATGGACGGAGTCATTGCGCTGGTTGGGAAAAAGGTGCCAGAGTTCGAGGCTCACTTTGACGTCGTCGAGCTCTCTCGACAGGGTGACGCGATTGATCTCGTTCCCCGTTTGGACCGTCAGGTTCCAACCCCTCTGCTTTTCCAAAAACTCGAGCGCTTCCGCCGCGGCTCGCCGTCGCCGAATGAGCGACAGCACATGCAGCAGAAGTCCTGCGGCCAGAATACCGACCGTGATCGACGCCGTGTACAACGGGCTCTTCAAGATCTCCAGCAGAGCGGGAATGGCGGACGCCGGAACGGCTGCCATGCACAGGTTTGCCAGCAGACCCAGCCAGAAAAAGACGGTCACCGCGCCAAAGGGAAACCGGTAAACGACCAGTGCCCGCGCGCCCTTCAGAGTGGCGAGCGGACCATTCATCCACGTTGTGGCGTCCGGAGGTGCCGGCGGCGTCAATTGAAATCCACCAACGGGAAGTGATACCCCGCGAAGCCACCGACCTGCCAGGTACCGGGGAACCGGGGACGGCGGCTGTTCCCGGGACCGGCGTCGGCCCGGTCTTTGGCCTTCGTTGGAATGAAGCGCACCTCCAACCCGAGGGTGACCGGGTGATCTCCTTCCAGGCGCAGCACGCCCACCTGGAATCCCAGGGCGAGATCGGAGGAGCCGGAGGGGAGCTCCCCGGAGTCCGGCACCGCCCCGGCGGGGCGATCCCCGGAGTCCGGCGCGAAGTCCATGGGAAAGACCATCAGGTGGATTCCATAGTTCTTGAACAAATATTCCAGAGAGAGCCCCAGGGGCATCCGCAGGGGGACCACCTTCGGCGGGCCCGGGAGCGTGATCCCGGTGAGGGAACTGAAGCCCAGGGACGCCACCCACTGCCGGTGCCGGCCGGACCGCCGGGAGCGCGGCAACGCCGGCGCGCCGGGGTTTTCGGGATCCGCTAGCAGCCCCGAGAGCGCCTGGAGGGTGGCCGCGGGATCCCGCCGGGAGAGGCCGGCGAGCAGGTCCTGCACTAAGCGCATTTTCCGGGTGTCCATGAATCACTCCTCGGGCACGACGACGACAAGAGGCGCCCCTTACGCCCGCGCCCTCCGATGGTACCGGCGAATTCTTCCGGGTCAAGGGAAAATCCCTGGAACACCGGGTCATGTCCCACCGAATTTGTAGGAAAAATCTGCGGCGCCAGAATTTAAACCGTTTTCACCGGTTGAACGGCTCATGACCCCAGGAGAGCCATGACCGACTCCCCGATGACCCGACCGAATATGTTCACCCGCTTCCTGAACCTCATCGAACGCGTGGGGAACGCCCTGCCGCACCCGGCGACCCTGTTCGCCGTGCTCGGCCTGGTCGTCCTGGTCGCTTCGGCCCTCGCCAGCCTGCTTGGCGCGAGCGCGGTTCTTCCCACCACCGGCGAGTACATCGAGCCCCGGAACCTGCTGGGGACCGAGGGACTGCGCTATCTCTATGTCAGCGTGGTGGACAACTTCATCGCCTTCCCGGCCTTCGGGATCGTGCTGGTGTCGGTCATCGGCCTGGGCATCGCCGAAGGGACCGGGCTCATTGAAGCATTAATCAAACAGACCATCCTCAAGGCCCCGCGGCGCCTGGTCACGTCGTTCATCATCGCGGCCGGGATCCTCAGCCACCTGGCTTCCTCGCTGGGTTACATCGTGTTGATCCCGCTGGGCGCCCTGGTGTTCATGGCCTTTCGCCGGCACCCCGTGGCGGGCATCGCGGCGGCCTTCGCCGGCGTCTCGGGGGGCTTCGGCGCCAACTTCCTGATCGGCTCGATCGACCCGATCCTGTCCGGGCTCTCGGAGTCGGCCGCCCGGATCGTGCGGCCGGACCTGTCCGTCGGCCCCGCGGTCAATTATTATTTCATGGTGGCCAGCGCCTTCCTGATCGTTGTCGTGGGGACCTGGGTCACCGAGCGCATCGTGGAGCCGCGGCTGGGCGCTTACCAGGACGAGCACGAGGCGCCCGCGCCGCTCACGGCCGTCGAGCGCCGCGGCCTTGGCGCCGCCCTGATCACCCTGGGGCTGCTCACGGCCGCCTTCGTCGGGCTCACCGTGCCAAAGGGCGCACTCCTGCGGGGTTCCGGGAGTGTCCTCGACGGCCCCTTCTTTCAAGGCATGGTCACCGGGATCCTCCTGTTCTTCGGGCTGCCTGGCCTGGTATATGGCCTCGTCACCGGGAAGATCCGCTCCGACAAGGACGTGGTGAACCTGATCACCCAGGCCATCCGCGACATCTCCCCCTACGTGGTGCTGGTGTTCTTCGCGGCGCTGTTCATCGCCTGGTTCCAGGAGTCGCGCCTCGGTCTGCTGATGGCGATCCACGGCGCGGACGGGATCCAGTCCTCGGGAATTTCCGGCCCCGCGCTCCTGGTGCTGTTCATCGTGTTCTCCGCGGTCATGAACTTTTTCATGGGGTCCGCGTCGGCCAAGTGGGCCATCATGGCCCCGGTGTTCGTGCCCATGTTCATGCTCTCGGGCTACCACCCCGCCCTGACCCAGGCGGCCTTCCGCATCGGCGACTCGGTCACCAACATCATCACCCCCATGATGAGTTATTACGCCCTTGTCCTGACCTTCGTGAACAAGTACGACCGCAAGGCCGGTGTGGGCACCACCATCGCGATGATGCTGCCCTATTCGGTGTTCTTCTTCCTGGCGTGGACCGTCCTGCTGCTCGCCTGGTACTATCTGGGAATTCCCCTGGGACCGGGTGGCCCCGTTCACATGTGACGGCGCCGGTCAGCCCCAGCGGACCAGGCCGGTCTCGTGGAGGAAGGACAGGGCGCCGTGGCAGGGCAGCACGCGCACGGCGAAGCCCTGCAGGCCCGAGGCGCGGCACTCGAGGTTTCCGGAGTACACCACCCGGCCGTCGGCGCCGAGGGTGTGGTCCTTGAGATCGAGGATCTCGGGCTGCTCCAGATCGCCGTCGGGGTTGACCTTGCCGAAGAGCACCTGCAGGCGCACGTCGTCGGGGGTGAGCGGACCCAGGTGCACCGGCACCGTGATGCGCACGCTCTGGCCCACCTTCACCTCCTCGGTGACGTCGGTGTCGGCGGCCAGCACGTGGACCTCCTTCCAGGCGGTCTCCACGCGTTTCTTCCAGTCGGTGAGCTCCCGGGCTCCGGTGAACCCTCCCTGGCTCATGCGGTGCCAGCGCTCGGTGGCCGGGACGTAGAACTTGTTGGCGTACTCGTCCACCATGCGGTTGGTGTTGTACACCGGACCAAGTTTTTTAAATGTCGCCTTCATCTTGGCCAGCCACCCGCGGGGGAGGCCGTCGCGGCCGCGCTGGTAGAACAGGGGCACCAGATCCTTCTCGAGGATGTCGTAGATCGTGCGGGACTCGACCTCGTCCTGGTACTTGAGGTCGGTGTATTCCTCGCCGCGCCCGATGGCCCAGCCGGTGTCCGGGGAGTAGCCCTCCACCCACCAGCCGTCCAGGATCGACAGGTTCTGGGCGCCGTTGGCCGCCGCCTTCATGCCCGAGGTGCCCGAGGCCTCGAGCGGACGTCGTGGGTTGTTCAGCCACACGTCCACGCCCTGGAGCATGTAGCGGGCGACGTTCATGTCGTAGTCCTCCAGGAAGACCACGCGCCGCATGAACTCGTCGCGGCGCACGTGGTGGACGATGCGACGGATGAACTCCTTGCCCTCGTTGTCCCGGGGGTGGGCCTTGCCCGCGAAGATGAACTGCACGGGGCGGTCGGTGCTCGAGACCAGGCGGATCAGGCGGTCCACGTCGTGGAAGATCAGCGTCGCGCGCTTGTAGGTGGCGAACCGGCGCGCGAAGCCGATGGTCAGGATGTCCGGATCCAGCGTCTCGTCGGCGGCCAGCAGCTCGTGCTCCTGCGCGCCGCGCTTGATCAACTGGGCCCGCATGCGCCGGCGCACGAAGGCCACCAGCCGTTCGCGGCGCCGCTCGTGGGTGCGCCACAGCTCGGAGTCCGGGATCTGGTCGATGTAGCGCCACACCTCGGGGTCCTCGGAGAACTCGGCCCAGCGCGGCCCCAGGTAGCGCTCGAAGAGGCTGGCCAGCTCATGAGAGGTCCAGGTCTTGTTGTGGATGCCGTTGGTCACGTGGGCGATGGGGATCTCCTTCTCGGGGAGCTCCGGCCACACGGTCTTCCACATGCGCCGCGAGACCTCGCCGTGGAGCATGGACACGCCGTTGTAGCGGTCCGACAGGCGCAGGGCGAGCACGGCCACGGAGAACGGCTCCTCGACGTTCCCCGGATGCTCGCGGCCCAGGCCTAGGAACTCCTCGCGGGAGATCCCCACGGCGTCGCGGTACTTCCAGAAATATTTGTCCATCAGCGCCGGCGGGAACTTGTCGATGCCGGCGGGCACGGGCGTGTGGGTGGTGAACACGGAGCCGGCCGAGCAGGCCTCCATGGCCTCGTTGAACGTGAGCTTCTGGCGCTCGATCAGGGTCTGGATTCGCTTGAGCCCCAGGAAGGCGCTGTGCCCCTCGTTCATGTGGAACACGGTGGGGAAGTAGCCCAGGCGCTCGAGGGCGGTGACGCCACCGATGCCCAGGACGAGCTCCTGCTTCAGGCGCATCTCGAGGTCGCCGCCGTAGAGCTGGGCGGTGATCTCGCGGTCCTCGATGCTGTTCGACTCCACGTTGGTGTCCATGAGGATCAGCGGCGTGCGGCCGACCTGCACCTTCCACAGGCGCGCCTGCACCATGCGCGAGGGCATCTCGACCTCGATCATCAGCGGCTGGTGCTTCTCGTCGTAGAGGGGGATCAGCGGCATGTTGAGGAAGTCGTTGTCGGGGTAGGTCTCCTGCTGCCAGCCGTCCGGGTTCAGGTACTGGCGGAAGTAGCCCTCGCGGTACAGCAGCGACACGCCCACCAGCGGCAGACCGACGTCGGAGGCGGACTTCAGGTGATCGCCGGCGAGCACGCCCAGGCCGCCGGAATAGATCGGTATGGACTCGTGCAGGCCGAACTCGAGGGAGAAGTACGCCACCAGCAGGTCCTGGGACTCGGGGGGCAGCTTGAACGGGCGCCCGGACTGCATCGCGCCGTCGAAGCGGCCCAGCACGCGCTTGAGGCTGTGCAGGTAGGCGTCGTCGCGGGAGAGCTTCTCCAGGCGGGCCTGGGACACGCGCCCGAGCATGGCCACGGGGTTGTGCCCGCACTCCTCCCACAGGTCGCGGTCCAGGCGGATGAACAACTCGATGGCGTCGAAGTTCCAGCACCACCACATGTTGTAGGCCAGCTCCTGGAGGCGGGCCAGCTGCGGCGGCAGGGAGGGGACGACGGAGAACTTGTAAACGGTCTTCATGCAGGCTCCTTGGGATTCCGTGGTTCGGAAACGGAGATTGTGTTTTCGGTTCAGACCGGCAGCGACACGACGATCTCGCGGACCAGCGCCTTGAACGTGGCCGAGATCGCGTCGGCGGTCTCCTGCACCTCGCGGTGCGACAGCGGCTGCGGGGAGATCCCGGCCGCGAAGTTCGAGACGCAAGAGATCCCGAGCACGCGGGCGCCCATGTGATGGGCGGCGATGGCCTCGGGCACCGTGGACATGCCCACCATCGAGGCGCCCAGCACACCCATCATGCGGATCTCGGCGGGCGTCTCGTAGCTCGGCCCCAGCATGGCCGCGTAGACGCCCTCCTTGAGGGTCACGCCCAGACGGGCGGCGGCGGCCTTCGCGTGCGCGCGCAGCCGGGAGTCGTACAGATCGGACATGTCCGGGAAACGGGGTCCCAGATCCTCGAAGTTGGGTCCGCGCAGGGGGTTGGTCCCCAGCATGTTGAGGTGATCGGTGATCAGGGCCAGATCCCCGGGGGCCAGGCCGGGGGCCAAGCCGCCGGCGGCGTTGGTGATCACCAGGCGGGCACAGCCCAGCTTCACGAGCACCCGGGCGGGGAAGACCACCGTCTCCATGGGGTGGCCCTCGTAGAAGTGCACGCGCCCCTGCATCACGGCGACCGTGTGGGGTCCCAGGCGGCCGATCACCAGGTTGCCGGCGTGTCCGGCCACGTGGGAGACGGGGAAGTGGGGGAGCTCACCGTAGGGCAGGACCTGGCGGTCCTCGAGCGTGTCGGCGAAGGCGCCCAGGCCGGATCCGAGGATCAGCCCCACGGTCGGGCGCGCGGGAATTTTATTGGCAATGAATTCAACGCTTTCCTGGATGTGGTGAGGCAGTGTCATGGGCGGCACTTTACACCACCCGGGGCCGGCTTGACAACTGCTTTGTCAGATGGAGGATGGGGGCTCGTTGGCCGGCGTGGCGTCGGGCAGGGCCGGGGGTGCGCCATGGGGGTGGACCGGCTGGTGCCGGGGCGGGGCGGCGCCCATGTCCCAGGCAAAGCCGAGACCAAACATGGGGAAGTACTTCACCGGGGAGGTGGACACCGGCTGGAAGGCCATGACCAGCAGCCGCAGCACCGGATTCAGTTTAAACTCGGCTCCCAGTGTGACGATGGTGTAGACCGGGCCGGCCTCGACGTTGTCATCGGCCAGGACGCTGATCTCGTTGGCGTACATCTCCAACTTCGGCGCGGTCGGGTGGTTGCGGAAGGTCACGCCGCCGAACACGGTGGCGTTCCCCATCTCCATGCGGGGCAGGATGGAGAACGAATACACGCCGATGGTCTCGGTGTCGTACTCCACCTCGCCGATCGGGGTGATCAGATCGGTGTCGACGAACTGTCTCGCGTAGGGGATCGTGAAGGAGAGATACTCGCCGGCGATGGCGATGGCCCACTCATGATTGATCTGGAAGTTGTACCCGAAGGAGAGGCCCACGCCGATGACGTTTCCCTTGGGCGTGAGATCCAGATCGTCCTTGTAGGTCTTCAGTTTGCCGGCGGCCACCCCCCACTCGCCGCCGATGCCCATGTCGAAGTTCTTGGTGAAGCGGTAGCGCCAGTTCAGGTTCATCTGAGTGCGGGGGACCCAGTTGGCGGAACCCGTGGAGAGGCTCACCGTCTCGGTGTTCACCGTGATGTCGGTCACATCCTCCACCGGCTGCTGCTTGGCCAGCGTCATGGCGCCGGCGGTGAGCATGCTGCGGCCCTGGGAGGGGGCGCCCGAGCGCATGGACGGCTGCGGCAGCGGCACGTAGGCCGAGCGATGGACCTGGGCCGTGCTGCAGGCCAGCGCCAGCAGCGCGAGAGAACATGCAAGGGAAATACGAACGATCTTCATGACGGACTCCTTGAGGCGGTTGTACGTCGTGTCGGACACGGCGCCGTTATATACCACGAGGCCCACTGGAAATCCAGCTGTGGTGCCCCGGCTCCCACAACCCCCTTGCGAAAAACCGCCGCCGATGGTTACATCCGGCGCCGGAGGTGCCCATGCTGCGCACGGACTGCGTCTCGGAATACCTGTTCGCCCGGATCGACCAGAAGCTCAAGGGCCTGCGCGCCGCGGGCGTGGACGTCATCTCGTTCGGGGTGGGGGACCCGGTGTCGCCGCCGCCCGCCCCGCTCTTGGACCGCCTCGCCGAGCTGGTGGCGCGGCCCGACCTGCACAACTACAGCCCCTACGAGGGCACGGCCGAGTTCCGGGCCGCCGGCTGCGACTACCTGCGCCGGCGCTACGGCGCCGAGGTGGATCCCGAGACCCAGGCGGTGGGCCTGATCGGCTCCAAGGAGGGCATCGCCAACCTCTTCATGGCCTACACCCGCGCGGGGACCGTGAATCTGGTGCCGTCCCTGGCCTATCCGATCCCGGCCACCATGACGCGCCTGGCCGAGGGGGAGGTCCACTCCCTGCCCGTGGACGCCGCGCACGGATTTCTCCCCGACCTGGATCGGATTCCTTCCGATGTGCTGAGACGCGCGCGTCTGCTGTATCTGAATTATCCCAACAACCCCACGGGTGTTGGCGCTCCGAAGGAATATTTGGAGAAAGCTTTGAATCTGGCGAGGCAACACGGGTTTCTGATCGTCCATGACTGCGCCTACGAGGAGATCTGGTTCGGCGAGCGTCCCCACTCCTTCCTGGAGTTCCCCGGCGCCCTGGATCACGTGGTCGAGTTCCACAGCCTCTCGAAGATGTTCAACATCACCGGCTGGCGCCTCGCCTTCGTCGCGGGCTCCGAGAAGAACCTGGCCGCGCTGAAGGTCATGAAGACCAACACCGACTCCGGCCAGTTCAAGCCGCTCCAGCTCGCCGCCGCCTGGGCGCTCTCGGACCTCGTGGACGAGTTCGGCGCACACCAGCGCGAGACCTACCGCCGCCGGATGACCGACCTGGCCGCCGCCCTGGCGCGCACGGGCGCCAGGGCCCGGCTCTCGGACGGGACGTTCTTCCTGTGGGGCCGCGTGCCCGACGGGTTCGACAGCGCGTCGTTCACCGAGCACCTCCTCGACCGCGCCGGCGTCTTCGTGACCCCGGGCGTGCTCTTCGGCGCCGACGGCGAGGGCTTCTTCCGCGCGTCCCTCACCGTGTCCGACGAGCGGCTGGCCCAGGCCGTGGAACGGCTGGGAAGGCTGTAGATGATCGACCTGCACGAGCTCCTGTCGCGTGAGCTGGGTCCCGAGGTGGTCTCCCGGGACCCGGACCTGGTGCGGGCCTGCTCCCGGGACGAGAGCGAACAGGCGCCGGCGATCCCGGACGCGGTGGTCGCGCCGGTGGACCCGCTGCAGGTCGAGCTGCTCCTGCGGCTGGCCGCCGAGCGGCGCTTCTTCGTCACCCCCCGGGGCACCGGCACCGGCAAAAGCGGCGGCTCGGTCCCCGTGCAGGGCGGGGTGGTCCTGACGCTGCACCGCATGGACCACGTCCTCGAGCTCGACGCCGAGAACCTGCTGGCCGTGGTCGAGCCCGGCGCGACCTGCGAACGCCTGCAGTCGGCCGCCCTGGAGGCGGGCGTCTTCTACCCGCCCGACCCGGCGAGCCTCGCCACCTGCAGCCTCGGCGGCAACGTGGCCGAGAACGCCGGCGGACCGCGGGCGTTCCGCTACGGCGTCACCCGGGAGTACGTGCTCGGGATGGAGGCCGTGCGCATGGGCGGAGACCGCTTCGACGTGGGGCACCGCCCGGTCAAGGGCGTCTCCGGGTATGATCTGGCCGCCCTGCTCACGGGCTCCGAGGGCACGCTGGCGGTCTTCACGAAGTTGATCTTCAAGCTCGTCCCGCAGCCCGAGAGCCCCGGCCTGCTTGTGCTGTACTTCCCCTCCGTGCACGACGCCGTGCGCTCGGTCACCGTGCTCGTGCAGAAACGGTTCTTCCCCATGACGCTGGAGCTCCTGGACCGCCCCAGCCTCGACGCCGCCCGCACCGACGGTTTTTCCCCGCCCGAGACCGTCGGGGGGGCCCTCTTCTGCGAGCTCGAGGGGCTCGCCGGGGACGAGAGGATCGGGAGGGCGGTGCTCGACTGCCTGGCCGCCGCCGGCTGCTCCCCGGAGGGCTTCGAACTGCGCACCACGGAGCAGGACGCCGCGGCCGCCTGGGAGGCCCGCCGCGAGGTGAGCCGCCGCCTGAAGGAGCGCTGGGCGCACAAGATCAGCGAGGACGTCGCGGTGCCGCGCGCGCTCCTCCCGGAGCTGGTGCTCGGCGTGCAGGAGATCGCGGCGGACCTGGGGCTGGGGTCGGCCTGCTACGGTCACGCCGGGGACGGCAACCTGCACGTGAACTTCCTCACGGACGGCGATCCGGCGGCCTTCCCCGTGGCGGTGGAGCGTCTCTTCCGGATCACCCTGCTCCTGGGCGGGACCCTCTCCGGCGAGCACGGCATCGGCACGCTCAAGCGCCGCTTCCTGCCCGCCGAACACGCCCCGGCAGCCCTCGCGATGTTCCGGGCCGTCAAGCAGGCCTGGGATCCGCTGGGGCTGCTCAACCCCGGCAAGATCCTTTGATCCCGCGGGGTCGTCACCGGATCCCCACGGAAAGCTCACCGTTCCCGGGACCGGCGGCATTTCCGCGTGGCCACAGGGCCGGGTCGGTGCTACAACGGAGGAAGTCGGTGGGAGAACATCCATGCGTCCAGCGACCGGTCCCCTTCTGTACATCTGCCTGTCCCTGACCCTGGTCGCGGCCTGTGAGAACGCGCGGTTCCAGCCCGCCGTGAACAACGTCAACAACCAGACTGGTAACCTCACGCTGCGCTTCGAGTCGCCCGCCTCCGGGGAGATCGCCCTTCTGGCCTCCGCGCGTGCAGTGGTAGACCTGAGCGTGACCGACGCCTTTGGCGGTCCGGCGCCGGGCGCGAGGCTGTCCTTCCGGCTGGTGGGCGCGGCCGGGGGCGCCACCCTGTCCGCCACCGGCGCCACCTCCGACGACGCCGGACACGCCTCGATGCAGATCGTCGCGGGCGCCAGCGCCGCCCACTTCGAGGTCCGCGTCGAACACGAGCGGGCCGTCCCGCTGGTGTTGGACGTGACCGTCTCCGCCTCGGGACTGGTGCGGTTCCGGGTGGCCTTCACCTACGACGGCGCCCGTCTCCCGGAGGACCTCGCCGGCCTGCAGACGGGGATCGTCTTCGGCAGCGGTTGTGACGGGATCCTTCCCTACACCGCGGCCCTGGACCGCGCCCGAAACCTGCCGTCCTGGTACACCCTGGTGGAGTACCCCGAGCTGCCGGTGGATCTCCCCTTCGCCATCGTCGCCCGCGCCTTCGACGACGCCGGGGAGCCACGCCTCGGCGGCTGCCTGGATCCCGCCCCCGGCACCCTGATCCCGGGCGCCACCGTGGACGTCGACCTGATCCTCGGAGACTATGCGCGCCGGCTCGCGGGGCCCTGGAGCTTCCTGGCGACGCCGGAGGCCGACGGGCTCCCCGGCCGCGCCCGGGAACTGTTCTCCGGATGGAGCGAACTGGGCCGCTGCGGCTTCGGGCTGGCCCAACGGACCCTGGACTGCCTGGTCGCCCACCTGGAGGGCGGGGATCTGTCCACCTGCGCCGGCGGCGTCCCGACGGACGACTCGACCTGGATCCGCGAACGCCGTGGCGTCGCCGACGCCCAGGGCTGCCGCAACGGCCTGGATGCCCAGGGACGCACGAGCCTGGAGTCCCGCCTTCAGGAAACCCTCCAGTGGAACGACCTGCAGGACCACCTCGAGCGGTTCGAGCTCGCGCTGTCCTCCGAGGATCCTGCCGACCTGCGGCTGGCCGGCCGGCTGGTCCCCGGTGAGGCCGCGCCGGTACTGGAGCTGGACTCTTTGAAATGGCGGGTGGACGGACAGTGGCTGACCCGGACGGTGGCGGCCGCCACCGGGCACGGGCTCGCCTGTCCCTGGAGCGGCGAGCGCTGCGAACCCGAGCCGTTCTTCCTGACCCTCGATTGGCAGAATCACCTGATCGCCCACCTGCGGGCCGTGTTCATGGAGCCGTCCGGCCTACCCCTCGAGGGCGCCGAGTTCTCGGCCCGGCTCCTCGAGGACGCGGCAGCGCTGGCCTGGCCCGGGACCCTGGCCCAGAGACTCACCGAGGCGCTCGGCGTCACCCTGCCGGAGGAGACCTGGTCCCGCGCCCTCGAGCTCGTCGGGTGGCGACTGGTCAACCCCTCGCAGCCCACCGGGATCCCCGACTGCCGCGTCTCAGGGTCCCTGTGGATCCCGGACCGTGACCTGGACTCCTGGATCGACACGGTGGTGCCCGACCTGATCTTCACTCCGTGCGTACCGCCCTGCGAATGACCGCCACCCCCCCATTTTTCCGCTTTTCGGGGTCGTTTTGCTCTTGACACCCGGAAAAAATCCAATAGTAATAGTTCAGCTTGCGGAGGCTGGCGTTTTTCCCTCCGCTTTCCGAAAAGGTTGTATCCATGAGTCGTTATATCGGTCCCCGTGTGAAGAAGATGCGTGCCCTGGGCCTGGATCTCCCCGGCCTCTCCCGTAAAACCATGCAGAAGCGCCCGTTCCCGCCCGGCCAGCACGGCCAGCGCCGCCGCGGCCGCCGTTCCGACTACGGTACCCAGTTGATCGAGAAGCAGAAGCTTCGCTACAACTACGGCCTCGGCGAGCGGCAGCTGCGCCGCCTCATGAAGGAAGCCCGCCGCTCGAAGGCCGCCACCGGCGACAAGCTGGCCGAGCTCATCGAGCGCCGCCTGGACAACGTGCTGTTCCGCGCCGGCTTCGCCCCGACGATCCCGGCCGCGCGCCAGCTCGTCAACCACTCCCACTTCACGGTCAACGGCAAGAAGGTCAACATCCCGTCCTTCCGCGTGAAGGTCGGCGACGAGATCTCCTTGCGCCAGAGCTCCCGCGAACTGAAGGTCGTCGAGGCCTCCGTCGGCCAGCCGTCCCTGTCGATCCCCGACTGGATGGAGATGGACGCGGCCCGCCGGGTGGCCCGCATCCGCGCCCTTCCCTCCCCCGAGAGCATCCCGTTCCAGGTGGATCTGCAGGCGGTCGTCGAGTACTACTCCAAGCGCATGTAATCCCGAAGCCGACGGCTGCCGGAAGACAATCAAAAAACAAACGGAAACCGCAGACGGGTGAAGTGTGTCCGGGTGGACATGAAGACCGCTGCGCGGTCTTCATGTCCACTCTGTCCGTCACCCGTGGTCGTGGGCGAGCAGCGCGCCGGCCTGCTCCATGCCCCTGAAAAAGCCGATGCGCGAGGAGAGGGACAGCGCGTTCTCCGCCCATTCGGTGCGCATGGGCAGATCGAGCTCCCCGAGGTGGAGGGTGTTCTCGACGAGGCTGACCCGGTCACCCGTCTGCAGCATGAAGTGCACCGTCTTTTTCAGGTGCTCCACGGCCTCCGGGCTCCGGTTCATCTGGATGTAAATCCGGGCGAGTTGTTCGTGGAGGCGGCTGCACGCCAGGTGGGAGCGGGACACGAACGGCTTCTCGAGAGCGCTCTTGCAGGTGTCGATCGCCTGCTCGGGCTTACCTCGCAGGAATTCAAATTGGGCACATTGTAAATAAAGACGCCACGTCGAAGCCGGCATCCGGGGCGTCCCCTCGAGCATGGCCAGCCCGGTGCGCAACTGGGTGATACCCAGATCGAAGCGTCCCTTCTGCATCTCGATCTCGCCAAAGTCGTGGAACACCCGGTACAGCACCTGGGGATCCCGGGCCTTCTGGGCCATCTTCGCGGCGCGGGAGATCAGATCCTCGGCGCGGTCGTCCGAGGTGGCGGCCACGCAGCGGGCCAGGGAGGCCAGGATCGCGGCCTCGCAGGACGCGCAGTCCGTACAAAACGTCAGGGCCTCCCGCAGCACGGCCTCGGCCGCGTGGAGCTGGCCCGACCAGCGCAGAAGATCCCCGTAGCGGGCGCTGATCTGCGCATACCGGAGCTCGTCCTTCCCGGAGAGGGCGTCCATCTTGGCCAGCTCGTGGGCTTTTCGGTAATAGAAGACCGCACCCTGATCGTCGAGGCGGAATTCGCAATGGGCGGCGGCGTGCTCGAAGTGCGTCGAGGCGTCCTCGAGCCGGTGCGCGTACAGGGCATGGAAGGCGAGCACGTGGGGATCGAGGTGGACGACGTGCTCGGACTCGAGGAGGGCCTCGTGGATCTCGGCGCGCAGCGTGGCGGGCATCTCCTCGAGGATCAGGCGGGCCAGCAGCGGGTGGGCCAACTGGAGGCTGACCCCTCCGGGGCCGATGACCCGGTTGAGGAAACCGCGGCGCTCGCAGACGTCGATGGCGGAGACGGCCTGGGAGCCGGGGCCCAGGGCCAGCTCGGCCACCGACATGGGCACGACGTTCCCGTAGATGGCGATCCATTGCAACAGGTGCTGGGCCTTCTTCGGGAGACTGCGCACCCGCGTCTGCACCAGATCCGCCAGCCGCAGCCCCACCTCGGAGCCACCCTCGGCCAGAAGCCGCATGCCCTCGACCAGATGCAGCGGAAGACCGCCGGCGGCCGAGACGAGCGCCGGGATCTGTCCCTGCCATGAGCCGCCGTTGGCCGCCATGACCACGAACCCGAGGTCCCGGGCGACGTCATCCCCGAGCCGCCCCAGCAACAGATGCTCGTAGAGCTCGGCGGGCATGTCGTCGGACACGAACAGGGGATGCTCGCCGGTGGTGATCACCTTGATGGGCAGCCCCTGGATCATGAAGTAGAGCTGCTCCAGCACACGGCAGGAGGGCAGGTCGTACACGTCCACGTCATGGAAGACCAGCAGCGTCGGCCGGCCGTGGGTGGCGGCGCAGAGGAACCGCGCCACCGAGGTGATCATCTCCCGCAGCCGGACCCGGAACTCGAGGGTCGGCGTGTCGGCGTCGAGCTCGAACAGGTGCAGGACGTGCGGCACGTCCTCGGGATCGAGCTCGAGGGCCATGCACACGCCCAGCAGGTCGTCGAGGCCAGGCTGTGCGGGGAGCCCGGCCAGCTGCCTCGCCAGCTCGCGCACCGGCCACCACGACCGCTGGCAGCCCAGCGGATCGGGATCCACGTGATAGACGGCCACGGGGATGACGCCCAGGTCGGCGAGCGCCGAGCGGACCAGGGCGGTCTTGCCGATGCCCAGCTCCCCGGAGATCTCGAGGTACAGCCGGTGACTGCGCAAAAAGTCGGTGATGCGGATCTTCTCCCGATCGCGGCCGAAGATCGGCGCTTCGAACGGCTTCTCCCGCAGGAGGATGCGCTCGAGCGTGTCGGCCACGGCCGCGGGGTCCTCCCCACGTGCCGGTTGCGCCAGGGCGCGGTTGGTGGCGCCGCAGTGGGGGCAGAACTTGTGGTCCGCGCGCATCTCCAGTCCGCAGGCGGGACAGGGGACGTTTGCCGGCCCGGTGGAGAACTGCAGGAGCTTCTTGAACTCGGCGGCGCTCTGCAGGCGCTCGGCCGGGTTCTTGGCCAACACGCGATCGAGCACCCGGTCGATCTCCATCGGCAGTTCGGGAACCAGC